>Ga0265327_10003184_pt1 | contig 16055 bp, 12 predicted proteins | sample 41621metaG_FD_202089 | JGI IMG/M metagenome (GOLD analysis project Ga0265327, IMG submission 202089) | Rhizosphere microbial communities from Carex aquatilis grown in University of Washington, Seatle, WA, United States - 4-16-21 metaG | ecosystem: Host-associated > Plants > Roots > Rhizosphere... | reverse complement strand
TGGGCTAGACCAATATTATTATACTCAAAGATTAACAAGTGCTTTATTTTACAATCAAAAATTTGACAATGGAAAGCAGATTAATATCGTTGCATCATATAGTGGATACAGAAGGATCAATAATTCAGTGAGAAAAGATTTGGTTACACTTCAGGAAACTTTAGTTCCTGATCCTAGCCAGCAAGACACCACTTTTTATACTGAAATGATGAGTCGAGGAACTTTCTCTAAAAACGATCTCAGCAAAAAATATAATTATCAAATTGGATATGAAACAAATTATGAAAACATTCAAGGAAATCAGATTCGAGACAACTCTCAATCCATGAGTGATTATAGCATTTTCGGCAGTTCAGAAATTCATGTGTCAAGATTATTGATACGTCCGGGATTGAGATATACATATAATACTCTTTATAAAGCGCCATTGATCCCTTCTCTCAATTTAAAATATGATATATCAGAAAAAATTTCTGCAAGAGCTTCTTATGGCAGGGGGTTCAGAGCTCCTTCTTTAAAAGAACTCTATCTTAATTTTGTTGACCCTAGTCATAATGTACAAGGAAATCCTAACCTATCTGCCGAAACAGGAGATAATTTTCAATTGAGTATTCAATATGAATATAAATTCCCTGAACGTGTTTTCAGGATTGAACCTTCCTTTTTTTATAATCATATCAACAACATGATTGATCTGGAATTGCTCTCTACCACAACTCTTGAAGCGAGATATTTTAATATTAATGAGTTTAAAAGTGAGGGAATGAACCTAACTATGGAATATCGTGCACCACATTATTTTCTTGTAACAGGCTATAGTTATACAGGGAAAAGTAATTCATTAATGGATCTAACATCAGCTAATCAGTTTTTCTTCAGCAATGAATGGAGAGTAAACTATACTTATAAGCTTTTAAAACCAGATTTTTCCATATCAATTTTCTATAAATACAACGGCAGATTACAGAACTATCAATTCGATTATATTGCCAATAAAGTGAATTTGGGCTACATGGATCCCTTCAGTATTCTTGACCTAAGTGTAGGGAAAAATTTCTATAAAAAATCATTGAATGTCACTTTAGGAGTGAAAAATATTTTAAACGTTACAAACATTGCTGCAAGCATTTCAAGTGGAGTGCATTCTTCAGGAACAAATATTACACAAGCAGCTATGGGTCGTACGGCATTCATATCATTACGTTACACTTTTCAAACAAAACTAACCCGTGGATAGAAAAAACAGTTCATATATAACTCTTATTGGATTTGTGCTTTTTGCATTGATACTAAGTTCTTGCGAAAAAAAAGAGAATCCTGTTGAGCTTCCAAAATCTAATGATTCATTACAGTTAGAAAGTGTGTCATTGGGTTCAAATTACGACAAGCAAATTTTTTTAAATGTTGACACAAAAGAACAAACAGTTATTGAAAACAATATTTGGGATCTATATTTTGATGCAGATGAGAATGGTTATTTGATATATATGAATGGAGGGAAAGGTATACTTATTGCAAATTCAGGTTCAACAAAGTTCAATCCGATTTCAAATCCAAGTTCATTAAAATGGAGATGGGATGCTGCAAATGGATTGCAAGATTCAGTGGTCCTCAAAAATTGGATAAATTATAATACTGCTCAAAGTAATGACAGTGTTTATGTAGTTGATAGAGGATCAGAAATAACTGACAACTCTCGTTACATGCTATTTAAAATTTTATCTGTAGATAATTTTTCTTATCAATTAGCGCTTGCAAACATAGATGGTAGCAATGTTCACAATTTTACAGTCTTTAAAGCTCCGAATAAAGCTCACGTTTATTTTTCATTTGACAATGGTGGAACATATTTAAACATAGAACCTAATATTGATAAATGGCATATTACATTTTTACGTTACAGATGGGTATATTATCAATTTAATCCACCTTTACTTTATACTGTTACCGGAATTTATATTAACAACAAAAGGGTAATTGCTGCAGTTGACAGTTCAATGCAGTTTGGTTCCATCAATCCAAATAATAGCATGCAATTGTATTACTGCAATAATCGCGATGTGATGGGTTTTGATTGGAAAGTGTATAATTTCACTACAGGAAAATATTCTACACGTAGTTATGTGAATTATGTACTGGTTACTAATTACCCACTTAAATATCGCAAGATTCGTTTCATTGATTTTTATGATGATAATGGATTAAAAGGTACTCCTAGATTTGAAGTGCAAGGAATGTAACATTTAGATTACATAGCACCTTCATCATTAAAACTATAATACTTCCGGTCACCTATAATGAGATGGTCAATCACGTGAATATCAAAAAAAGCTCCTGCATTTTTTAATTTCTGTGTAAGCTTCATATCTTCCTCACTAGGTTTTACATTTCCTGATGGATGGTTGTGACAAAGTGCAATCGAACTGGCTAATTCTTCTACTGCATATTTAAATATGATCCTTGGATCAGCCACAGTACCGCTCACTCCTCCTTCGCTCACTTTTTTGCTTCCAATAATTTTATTCGAGCGATTTAACAACAAGATCCAAAATTCTTCATGCTGATAATCCGATAGAATCGGGGAGAAAAAATCAAAGATATCTTTGCTGGTTAGAACTTGCTTCCTTTCAAATACCATTTCCGATTTCTTTCTTCTTCCAAGTTCAAGTGCTGCTATAATGGTCAATGCTTTTGCTTTTCCTATCCCTTTCACTTTCTGCAGATCATTTACTGAGAATTTCGCAAGTTCATTGATATTATTAGAAGCGAGCATCAAAACTTTTTTTGCAAGATCAACTGCTGATTCCTCCCTAGTTCCAGTTGAAATGAGTATAGCTAATAATTCAGCATCACTTAATGATGCTCTTCCTTTAAGTAATATCTTTTCTCTGGGTCTGTCATCTTCAGCCCAATATTTAATTGAAGATATTTTTGAGTTTGTTTCATAGTTCATATATCAAAATAAAATCAAATTATTTCAAAATCAAATTTGATTCTTAAATGATGATATTTGCATACAGCTAGAAAATAATCATGAAGTTATCTTTCATCAGTAAAAAATATCTGCGTTTTAAAAAACAGCATACTCATCTATATACACCTAACAACTCAATTAATTTTTTAAAAAGTGGAGAGGAATTCTTCAAAGAGCTGGAAAAGCTCATTTTAAATGCAAAATATTCTATCCATTTACAAACATATATTTTCGAAATAGATATTGTTGGTTTGAACACCATTGATCTTCTTATAAAAAAAGCCAATGATGGAGTTAAAGTATTTCTTTACGTAGATGCTTATGGTTCTTCAGGATTTCCAAAAAATATGATACAAAAACTGAGAGCTGCAGGAATTTACTTTAAGTATTTTTCACCCATTCATACTTCATTGAAATTTAGAATTGGCAGAAGATTGCATCATAAAATCCTTTTGGTAGATGAGCATATAGCACTAGTTGGGGGTATCAATATTGCTGAAAAGTATAAAGGAAATTCACTAGAAAAACCTTGGCTTGATTTCGCTGTAAAAATAAAAGGTGATGTATGTAAGGACATTCTAATTATTTGTGAAAGTGTTTTAGGCAGACAGTTAAGAAAAAAGATTAAGAACCTGAAAACACAATTCTCAATTGAAGAACAATCTGGAAATATTTCTGCTAAATTATTGCAGAATGATTGGCTAAGGCGGAAGGTCGAAATATCAACTTTTTATAGGCAGCAAATCAGGCATGCTCAACATTCGATCACAATTGTTGCAAGTTATTTTTTACCTGGAATGCGATTAAGAAAATTATTAAAGAAAGCTTCACAAAGAGGTGTGAAAATAACTTTTGTATTGCCAGGAAGAAGTGACGTGGGTTTGCTAAAGCAAGCTACTAATTATATCTATCCATTTTTATTAAGATACGATATGACACTTTTTGAGTGGGAACCTTCCATAATGCATGGCAAACTAATGATTGTGGATGAATTGATTACAACTGTTGGGTCTTATAATTTAAATGCATTGAGTGACTATGGAAGTCTCGAATTGAATATAGCTGTAAAAGACGAAGAATTTGCAGCACAAGTGCAGCAATCCATTTCGGATTTAATCACAAAAGATTGTAAAAAAATAATTAGACCTGATTATGAAAAACAACATCACTGGTGGAATCAATTCATCAACTGGATAAGTTTTCAAACACTTAGAATTTCTTTAAGATTACTCTTCCTATTTATGAGAAAATAGGATAAACTTCCTTTCGTGAAAATTCTGAAATAATCTTAGTTATATTTGGTCAGAAATTATTTTATGGTAAATTTTATTCTATGTTATGTTGATCCAGGAACTACAGGCTTTATAGTTCAGATTATTATTGGTGCAATTGTAGGTGTTGGATTCTTTTTTAAATCCATTTGGTGGAGAATAAAATCTCTCTTTACGAAAAAATCAGAAAAAGAAAATTAAGATGCCTTCGAACTTTATCAAACACTATTCATCTTTTCGGGATCCTGATGGGTTTGTATTCTCAGATGATCAATCAATCATCTATCGTCAGCTAAATCAATCTTATCAAAATAATTATTCACTATTAAAAACATCAGGCCTTTATGACCTTTTGGCAGATAAAAGCATGCTCATCAAACACCAAGAAATTACTGATATCATTTTTGATGAGAAAAATTATTATAAAACCCTTTTACCCGAACAGATCCCTTTTATATCATATCCTTATGAATGGTGTTTCGACCAATTGAAAGATGCAGCTCTTTTAACACTTGACATCATGAAAATGTCTCTCGACCATGGGATGTTACTTAAAGATGCAACTCCATTTAACATTCAACTTTATAAGGGTAAATGTATATTCATTGATACTTCCTCGTTTGAAAAATACACTGATGGGAGTCCTTGGGTGGCATACCGTCAATTCTGTGAAACTTTTCTTGCCCCGCTGGTATTATCTCATTATGCAAAGAATAATCTGAACAGCTTTTTATCAAATTTTCCAAATGGAATTCCTTTAGCAATTGTGTCCAAATTATTACCTTTTAGATCAAGATTAAATTTGGGAGTATCCTTACATATTCATTTCCAATCCTCATATAAAAACAAAAATAGCAGTAGAAACAAATATGTAATGCCAAAAAGAAGGCTTTATGCGTTAATCGACCATCTTAAGAATTTGATTAAAGGCCTTTCGATAAAAAATACAGAACCTGGCTGGACAGACTATTATGATCAGGATATACTGAGCTCCGAATATTTAGATCATAAAAAAATAGTTATTGAAAATCTTCTTACCAAGATTGATGTAAAAAATGCATTAGACCTAGGGGCAAATAATGGCTATTTCTCAGAGATTATTGCTAAAAGAAATATTGATATTGTTGCTGCAGATTTTGATGCAGCATGTATAAACAATCTTTATAAAAAAAATAAAAAAGAAGATATCCAAAATATTTCACCAATCATTATTGATATAACAAACCCAACACCTCCTATTGGATGGGCTAATCAGGAACGAGCGTCATTTATAAAAAGAGCTAATTTTGACCTTACAATTGCTTTAGCTTTAATTCATCATCTATGTATTGGAAAAAACATACCTCTTGAAAAAATAGCACAAACATTTTCCTCATTTGGGAAGTATCTGATCATTGAATTTATTCCTAAAAATGATCCTAAAGTGCAAATCTTATTACAGCATAGAACAGATAATTCTTCTGAATATACAATTGAGAATTTTGAGTCGAACTTTATAACTTATTATGACTTGATAAGTAAAGAAAGTATAGCCAATACTGAACGTTTAGTCTACTTGTTTAAGATAAAACAATCATGAAAAATTTTGTTAGCATTTTAAAAAAGTATCCTTTAAGTCCATTTGCTTTAGTTTTTTTCATTTACATTCATACATATTTATATGCCTATAAATGGATGCTGATCTCTGACCTATATATGCCATTTATCATCACATTGAGTGTAGTTAGTTTACTGTTCTTCTTTTTATATAAAGTCTATCATTCACCGCTAAATGCAGCAATCATTACTTCATTATTAACGCTCTTTTTTTTCTACTTCGGTTTTGCAAAAGACTATTTCATTAAACTAACCGGAAATTATTTACACTTGAGATATTCGATACCTGTAGTATTTGTTATTCTATTGTTCGCTTTTCTAAAGTTCAGGAAAACTTCCCCTGAAAAAGTCATCAAACTAAATTACTTCTTTAACTTATTATTCTTTATTTACATCATCGTTGATATTGGAATCATTTCATTCAATTTTTTGACAACACCTGAGAAGTCGTTATCTATGATTGAAAATTATACAGGAATTGACTTGTCTAAAATTCAACATAAAGATTCCAATATCAAACCTGATGTTTATTTTTTGGTATTTGATGAGTATTCTAGTACAGAATCATTAAAACAAAACTATGGATTCGATAATTCATCATTAGATTCCTTTCTGTTATCAAAAGGTTTTTATATATCCAATCATTCTAAGAGCAATTACACTTATACCATTTTTTCTTTGTCGTCAACATTTAATATGAACTACTTTAAAAATGGTAAAGAGCTTAATTATCCTGATGATTTCGGATTGGTATGGAAATATATGTATCAGAATAATGTATGTAAGCTATTTGAAAAAGAAGGATACAATATCAAAAATTTTTCCTTCTTTAATATTGAAGATCATGCTTCTCATGCTGAAAGTATTTCGAAAGCTTGGGCACTCCGATTTTTATTTGGTAAATCGTTATTCTCCTTGTTTAATATTGGATATTTATGGATAGACAAAAAATACTATACTCATTTGCTTGAGAAAAAATTGGCCATTATCTCTACTGAGATTCAGTCAGAAAATGAGCAACCTAAATTCATGTATATTCATTTCTTATTGCCACATCATCCATACATTTTCAATAAAGATGGTTCAGAGAGAAGCGTGTTTGACTATACAAAAACAGGAATTGACAAGAATAAATATTATACAGATCAGTTATTTTATACCAATTCGGTTATTAAAAATTTAATTACTAAGATTCTGTCTTCTGACAAAAAGAAGATCATTATACTTGAAGGTGATCATGGAAATCGGTTTTATACTTTACCTGATCCAAAAGCTAAAGCAAAATATTTCTCTAATAAAAATGATTTCAAAAATTTGAATGCATATTATTTTTACGATAAAAATTATTCAAAATTATATGATAGTATTAGTCCAGTAAATTCGTTCAGAGTTGTATTCAGCCAGTACCTTAACAAACCATATACTTTACTGAAAGATTCTATAGTTTTTTAAAATTGAACAATCTGTTGAGAGTGTTTTTTTGTATCAACTTTTTCAATCACATTTTCAATTTTCCCTTTCTCATCAATCACAAAAGTGGTACGAATAATCCCCATATATTTTCGTCCATACATGCTTTTCTCTCCCCAAACTCCGAAAGCATCTGCAATACTATGGTCAGTATCAGCAATCAATGAAAATGGCAATTCAAATTTTGATATAAATTTTTGATGCGATTTTTCATTATCAGGACTCACTCCTAATATTTCGTAGCCTTTCTTTTGGAGTATATGATAATTATCTCTCAGATCACAGGCCTCTGCGGTACATCCGGGAGTATTGTCTTTTGGATAAAAATATAGTGCTAGTCTTTTACCTTTATAGTCGGAAAGAGAAATCTTTTCCCCATTTTCGTTAACTCCAGAAAATGCCGGTGCTTTATCACCTTCTTTTAATTTCACCATAACCTATTTATTTGTCAATTTTTTAAATATCAATTCTTTTTGGTAGATGCTGATATTTCCTTTCTTATCAGTAACAACCAGCTCAAATTTTAGTTTTTCATTAAACAATGTCTTCTCATCAAATTCATAAAACAAGAGATCGTTTTTAGGGTCAAAATCGGTGAGCAACCATTTCCCATTAATTGTTGCACGAAACGTTGATATCCCTGACAAGTTATCTTCTATTTTGAATTTCACTCCTGAGCTATCTTTCACTATACCTTCTTTCGAAATATTTAAAGCGTGAATTACTGGAGCAATTGTATCAATTGTAACAAAATAATTCCCAAAACTATTATTCCTTGCAGTTACATATTCGTCCTTGTATTCACCTCCAGCTGAATGAATATTACCAGATTTCTGATAGTAAGCGATTAATAGCTTTTCCTTCATGTTTTCAGGAAAATTTTCGGGTTTGATGGAAATACTGAATGATTTATTGAGAGGGGTGTATTGATCATGAATTTTATAAATAGAGGAAAATGAATGAGGTTCTTTTTGTTTAAGAACTTCAAAACAAAAGTTTAATGTATCATACAATGCTTTTGGAGGAACTTCAATAATGACATCTTGGGTTTTATACAAATTATTTTTATTTGGATAAAAAGTTGAAGTAGTGCATTCCTGCTTTCTTTTTGGTTTCATATTCTCACTTGAATTTCCTTTGATGTAAAATGTGAATGATGCAGTTCTTCCATCAAAATCACTTACCTGAATAGTTATTTTATGAACACCTTCATCCTTAAGATAATATTTCCCTTTATTTCTTAAATAGTTATATATCCTGATTACGTTACCATCATCCAAAAAACACTTTTGATATCGAACATCATCTCTTTTATAAATCTCATAATCAATATGTACATTTACACATCTTGAGCTTTCAAAATCTATCCTACTCAATTGATAACTAAAATATTTCTGATCATCAATAGCTAAAGTCATTCCGTATAAACTATACTCTGAAGTAACGTTTGTGAGATAATCATATGCTTCTACACCAAACCCTACTGTCCCATTTGCAACTTCTATCGTATCATTATAGAACAATACGGAATCCATTTTCCCAACGCTCTTTTTTGTAACTAGAAGATTATGCATTACTAAAGGCCTGTTTCCATCAAGATTATAAATAAGTATTTTTTTGATTGAGGGTTCTAAAAAATCTACCCCATGTATCCCAAATAACTGAGGATTCAAAGGTTCTTCACTTTTTGTGTTTCTAATCTCAAAGTGCAAATGTGGTCCAGTTGATCCACCGCTATTCCCACTCCAACCTATTATTTGGCCTTTTTTTACAAATAATCTCTTCCCTGGGAAATGATCAAATTCAAATGTTTCATTTTGGTATTGGTATCTTTTTATATAATCAGCTATCACTCCTTCATACTTCTGTAAATGTCCATAAACACTTGTATATCCGTTTAGATGATCTATATAAATTGCTTTCCCGTAACCAATTGGAGAAACCTTGATGCGCGATACATATCCATCAGCTATTGCATATACAGGCATTCCTTCTTTTTCATATGTACGAATATCCATTCCAGAATGAAAGTGATTCTCTCTAAGAGAACCAAATGGTGCACTTAAATATAACGGTGTATCAAGAGGCGCTTGAAAGTAATTTTGAGGATAGTTTGTTTGTGCACATAAAGGATTGAAAAGTTGAAAATATAATATGACCATCATGAACATTTTGAGAAGTTGATCTCTATGATTGTTATCTTCTCTCATCTGCATTTATTTTACTTCACATGTCAACATTAATTCATCTTCAATATAACCTTCCAGTTTATCTCCTATATTCACTTTACCAACACCTGCAGGAGTTCCTGTATAAATCAGATCGCCTACTTTCAAAGTAAAATATTGGGATACGAAGGAAACTATTTTCTCAAATGAAAAAATCATTTCTCCACTATTTCCTTTTTGAACAATTATTCCATTCTTTTTTAAGCTGAAATTGATTGGTTCTCGCTGGGCGATTCTATCAATCGTTATAAATTTCCCTATAGGGGCTGAGCAATCGAATGCTTTAGCTAACTCCCAAGGTAAGCCTTTTGATTTCAAGTGAGTTTGTATATCTCGAGCTGTGAAATCAATACCTAAGCCAATTTCATTAAAATAATTCCCAGCAAACTTCTCGTCAATTTTTTTTCCTGCCCTGTTGATACGAATTACTAATTCCACTTCATGGTGTATATCGTCTGAGAAATACGGCAAATAAAAAGGATCGCTATTTTTCAATAAGGCTGTATCAGGCTTGCTAAAAATTACTGGATTCTCAGGAACATCATTCCCGAGCTCTTTAGCATGTTCTCCATAGTTTCTACCTACACAAAATATTTTCATTCAACAAATAAAACTGATATGTTTAATGAACAATATTCTACAACTGTCAATTTGCAAACAAAACATTATATTAAATGCCATTTATCAGTATAAGTATAATTTTTATCTATATGCATTGCATAAATTAATACTTTTTTTAAATTTGCCATCGAATTAGCTATTTATTTACTAATTCACCCATTAATACTTATAAACATACTATTATGAAAAATGGATTTACACATTCCTTAGTATTGCTTGTTTGCTTTACTTTGTTCATTAACCAATCTGTATTTGCTCAATATTCTAGATTTACTGTTGACGCAAAGATTGGCACTAACTTTATACAAGGCTCTGTCACCCCTCTTCCTGGCACAAATGTTACAATTTCATTAAAATACTCACCTACACGTTTAATTAGTGTAAGTAGCTTCATCAATACAGGGGTATTTTGGGGAATTGGCGATGCAACTAAAGAAGTTAATTCAGGTATAGAAAATGTAAGCACCACTCAAGAACGTTTCAAGTTTAATACTCTTTATTATAGCTGGGGAGGTAGTGTTTACATGAATATGCAAAAATTATTCAATCCACTTAGAAAACCTAAAAACATTATCACTTATGTTTATGCAGGCGCTGGATATATCAGAACAAGAAGCGATGCTGAAAGTTTGGATAATAATAATGATATGGTTCGTTATGTAACGTTCTTCACTAGTCATATAGGTGTAGAATTAAGAATAAAAGGATCAAAACAATTGGATTATCTAGCAAGTATTCAACAAAATTTTACTCAAACTTCATTTTTAGATGGTATTCCTTATGACAATAAAAATGATGGTTACACTACTATTTCTGTAGGGGTTTCATACCATATAGTTTCAGATAAAAGAAAATCGCCAGTTGATTGGTCAAGTAGCTGTTTTTGCCCAACATTTAATAAATCATTTATTAAACAAAACAACAGTAGTTATTAAAATTAGTTACGTTATATAAACAAGCAAGCCTGCCAATTCAGCAGGCTTACCTGTTTATACAAGCTATAGCTCTGCTAACTCTTCTTTAACAAAACTCATCAACTCTTTTATATAAGATGCCGAAAAATTAAATTCTATTCCTGCTGCTTGATAAATCTCACCTATTGTTTTTGTATACCCTAAAGTTAAAGCCGCTTTATATTGTTCGATGGCTTTTGGTTTGTTGTGTATATAATTTCTCCAAACAGCTAAAGCACCAAGTTGAGCCATGCCATATTCGATATAATAAAACGGAACTTCATATAAATGCAATTGCTTTTGCCAACCATACATTTGTATATCTTCATATCCACTCCAATCAATCATTCCTGTTCCAAATTCTTTACTCAATTCAATCCAGTAACTTCTTCTTTCATCAACTGAATGTGCTGGATTCGTATATATCCAATGTTGAAATTTATCAATTGTTGCTATCCAAGGAAGGATTTTTATAATACCTTCCAAATGCTCTTCTTTTGCTCTATTAAAATCTTCTTTATTTCTGTAAAACTCATCTTGGCCTTCATAGCTAATTAATTCCATGCTCATACTAGCAAGTTCGGCAACTTCGCTAGGACAACTTTTAAATGACGACAGTTCAAGATCCTTACTCAAAAAAGAATGAACGGCATGCCCTCCCTCGTGTACCATAGTTTCAACATCTCTTGTTGAAGATGCTGCATTCATAAAAATAAAGGGCACATTAGTTTCAGCCATTGGATAATTATACCCTCCTGGAGCTTTTCCTTTTCTAGACTCTAGATCAAGACGTCCCATATCGTCCATTGTTTGAATGCACCACGCAAAATAATCATCCACTTTCCTAAAACAACTGATAGTTTTATCCAACAAATCTTGACCGCTTGTAAAAGGTTCAAGTGCAGGACGATTTTTAGTGTCAACATCATTATCCCATGGCCGAAGTTTAAATCCAAGCTCCTTTTCCCGCTTTACAGTAAAATCTTTCACTAAGGGCATTACTTCTTTTTGTATGGCTTCATGAAATTTAAAACAGTCTTCAGGCGTATAATCAAACCTTCCCATTGCTGCAAACATATAATCACGAAAATTTGGGAAGCCAGCATTAATTGCTACTTTATGGCGAAGGGCAATCAACTTATTAAACAATTCATCCAGTTCATCTGCATGAGTCATTCTCTTCTCATTGATTTTTTTAAAAGCTTCTTCACGTAATTTTCTGTCAGGATTTTTTAAATAATTTGAAGCTTGTTGAAGTGTGAGCTCTTTTCCTTCTATCTCAACCATCATGCTTCCGATAATACTTCCGTATTTTTGCGACTCTGTAGAAATTTCAGCAAAAAGCGGGACATTCTTTTCCCTAAAAATTTCAATCTCTTTTTTTATTCCTCTCAGATAGATAAAATATTTATCGTGATCAAGTTCATTTATAAACTTGCATTCAATCAACTTTTTATTCATCTTATCACTAAGTGGTGATATTTTGGGTTCAATCTCGTTTATAAAAAAAAGATAAGACGACTCAAGTGATGAATCTTCAGTATTGCATGTCATTCGCACATATCTCCATGCTAGGTCTTCACTCACAAAAGCCTCCAACTCACTACGATGTTTGAGCCAAGTTTCCAACTCTTCTTTAGAATGAATATCTCTTTCTAGTAACTGTATAAAATAAGGTTCAATAACTTCCCATGAGGAAATTTTTAATTTATCAGGTAAAAATTTTCTGTGTGTGATTACTATCATTTGAATAAAAATTTATACGTTCGAAGTAATAGTTATGCATTGATATTTTATGAAAGTTTTCCTAACATTTTATGCATAAAAAAACCACCTAATTGGTGGTTTCCGTTTCTTTAGTTAAAATAACTCTATTTCTAAACTGATTTAGGTCTATATGTAGTTTTTGCTCCTCCTGACCCTTTACTGTTAGCCTTTGATGCTACATTTTTGGGTGCAACATTTTTAGGAATTTTAGGGGTAGCAACTTTTTTTGTTTTTTGCTTTTCTTCTGTATCAGTCGAGTTCTCAGCTTTTAATGTTTCATCATTCGTATCAACTTCTTCATTTGCAGGTGAACTTTTTAAAGTAGCAAAGTCAAGCTGTCCTTTAAGCAGATGATACCAGTTCAATAATTTTTTTACATCTGAATCATATACACGCTCATTGTCCAACTTAATGGTTGCAGTAACAAAATCTCGTTGAGCTTTTACATCGATTTTTCCATCAGGGATTACTTCTCCTGCCTTTTCTTTTTCATTTATCTTTACAAATACTTCCGCGAGTTTCATATCACCCTCCTCTGTAAACATTGAAATATCATCCAGTATTGATACATTATCCTGTATGCCAGTGGGGAAACGTTTAGAAGTTCCTACTGTTTCAAGTATTAAACCTGACTTTGTTTTACCAATTATTTTGTGCAAACCACTCACTCCTGAGATTGATACAATATCTTTTAAGTCCATTCTTACAATTTTTAATGCGGGCAAATGTAACAATTTTTACAAAATGAAAACGTCTCAATTATAAAAGTTTCTTTATTGCATTTTATATTTGACCGCTAAACATGAATATTAAAAAAATCATTCCTGTCTTTTTTACATTTTTCTCAACTATTTGTACAGCACAACAAGTAATCAACATTGAAGGGAAACGCTTCGAAGACCCCAAACCTGGTTGGCAGGGAAATGTAGAATTCAACTTCAATCTTGTTCAGGTACAGAATCAAATTGTACAAGGAGGAAATAAATTCTCTATTGTTCATCATGATAGTTTAAGAAACTGGATGTTTGTGAATGATTTGAATTTGGTAAGGGCAAATGGCCAAAACCTTTTGAACAATGGTTATCAACACCTACGTTATGTCTCCATAAAAGATTCAATTATACGACCTGAAGCATACGCTCAAACTCAATTCAACCAGCAAATGGATATTGAATTTAGGTTTATTACAGGAGCCGGTTACCGTTTCAGGGTAGTCAAAAAAAAGAAATTCTTTTGTTATGCCGGAACAAGTATGATGTATGAGTATGAAAGAAATCCCGGTATCGACCCTCAACACAATATCCGCAATAACACATACCTTTCTCTTGATTTTAAAGAAATCAAACAATTACCATTTAGCGTAGTAGTTTACTATCAGCCAAATATCATCAACACTGATGATTATCGAATTGCAACTGATATTAGATTTTTATTCTTAAACGAAACACACTTCTCATTTAAAATAGACCTTCAATATGTGTATGACACATACCCACCCCCAGGAATTCAAAGAGATTTTTACAATATCACTAATGCAATAACTTACAGTTTCTAAAAACGAAATATGACATTTTATGAATTATATCATGCTGTTTATTCAAACTCGAAAATATGGCGGAATATTCTATTTTTGTCGTTCATTTCGTGAAAAGTAATTTGTATGGAAATCATTGAAAAATATACTCTCAAGAACAAAATTCGCATTGTAACAGCTGCTGCTTTATTTGACGGACATGATGCTGCAATCAATATTATGCGCAGAATTATTCAGGCAAGCGGAGCTGAAGTGATTCACCTTGGTCATGACAGAAGTGCTGAAGAAGTAGTTGATACCGCCATTCAAGAAGATGCCAATGCTATTGCTATGACCTCCTATCAAGGTGGACACGTAGAGTATTTTAAATTCATGCACGATCTATTGCAACAAAAGGGCTGTGGTCATATAAAAATATTTGGCGGTGGTGGTGGTGTAATTCTTCCTGAAGAAATTGCTGAACTCGAGAAATACGGAATTACAAGAATCTACTCTCCTGATGATGGTCGCTCGATGGGATTGCAAGGAATGATCAATGATATGTTAATGCGCTGCGATTTTCCTACTGGTGCAAATTTGAATGGTGAAGTAAAACATCTTAAAGAAAAAGATTATAAATCGATTGCTAAATTAATTTCAGCTGCAGAAAATTTTCCAGAAGACTTTCATAAGATCTTTCACGGTGAAGACATTAAAAAACATTCTAAAACCACACCAATACTTGGTATTACAGGAACCGGGGGAGCAGGAAAATCATCTTTGGTTGATGAATTAGTAAGAAGATTTCTGTTAGATTTTAAAGATAAATCAATTGCAATAATTTCTGTTGATCCATCAAAACGTAAAACCGGTGGTGCATTATTGGGCGATAGAATTCGCATGAACTCTATCAAAAACCCTCGAGTATATATGCGCTCGTTGGCTACACGTCAATCCAATTTAGCTTTATCAAAATATGTAAAAGAAGCAATTGATGTGGTAAAAGCTTCAGGGTTTGATCTCATTATTTTAGAAACTTCAGGAATCGGACAAAGCGATACAGAAATTATTGAACACAGCAATATGAGCATGTATGTGATGACACCTGAATATGGTGCTGCAACACAACTCGAAAAAATCGACATGCTTGATTTTGCAGATATTATTGCTATCAATAAATTTGATAAAAAAGGTGCGCTTGATGCTTTGCGTGATGTAAAAAAACAATACCAGCGCAATCACAATCAATTCGACCAATCACCTGATTCAATGCCTGTTTTCGGAACCATCGCTTCACAATTCAACGATCCGGGAATGAACACTTTGTACAAAGCTGTAATGGATAAGTTGGTTGAAAAAACAGGAGCTGATTTAAAATCAACGTATCATGTGAGTGACGAAATGAGTGAGAAAATTTTTATTATTCCTCCTGCACGTATTCGCTACCTTTCTGAAATTTCTGAGAACAATCGCAACTATGATAAATGGGTAAATAAACAAGCAGAAATTGCTGATAAATTATTTGGATTAAAATCATCAATTGAAACTATCAAAGTTTCAAAATTGGATGATAAAGATCGATTGATAAAATCTCTTCAGGAAGTGTATCATACCGTTGAATTAGACCTTGACCCTCGAAATAAAATTATTTTAGAAGGCTGG
>Ga0265327_10003183_pt1 | contig 16061 bp, 17 predicted proteins | sample 41621metaG_FD_202089 | JGI IMG/M metagenome (GOLD analysis project Ga0265327, IMG submission 202089) | Rhizosphere microbial communities from Carex aquatilis grown in University of Washington, Seatle, WA, United States - 4-16-21 metaG | ecosystem: Host-associated > Plants > Roots > Rhizosphere... | reverse complement strand
CAGATTTTTGGATACCGACGGCGCCGGCCTGCGACGCAGGCTCACCGCCGTGATCGGCCGCCTCAGGGACGGCCGGGCAACCCCCAGACTGTGGACCGTGTGATCGCGTGAACCTGACGCCGCGTGAAAAAGACAAGCTGCTGATCAGCATGGCGGCGATGGTGGCGCGGCGGCGGCTGGAGCGCGGCGTCAAGCTCAACCATCCCGAGACCCTGGCCCTGATCGCCGACTTCGTGGTCGAGGGCGCCCGCGACGGCCGCACCGTCGCCGAGCTGATGGAGGCCGGCGCCCATGTGGTGAGCCGGGCCCAGGTGATGGAGGGCGTGGCCGAGATGATCCACGACGTCCAGGTCGAGGCCACCTTCCCGGACGGCACCAAGCTGGTGACCGTCCACGAACCGATCCGCTGACAGGAGAGCCCCGTGAAACACGCTCGAACCCTAGTCCTCGCCGCCCTCGCGGCCCTTCTCGCCGGCCCGGCCCTGGCCCATCCCGGTCATGGCGCGGACACCCTGACGGCGGGTCTGACCCACCCCCTGACCGGCCTCGACCACCTGCTGGCCATGCTCGCCGTCGGCGTCGTGGCCGCCCAGCGCGGCGGCAGGGCGATGTGGCTGTGGCCCGCGTCCTTCGTCGCGGCCATGCTGGCCGGATACGGCCTGGGCGCCGCCCTGCCCGGCTCGCCGCTGTTCGAGCCCGGCGTCGTCGCTTCGATCATCGTGCTCGGGGCCCTGATCGCCGGCCAGGCGCGCGTTTCCCTGGCCCTCGGCGCAGCCCTGATCGGCGCCTGCGGTCTCTGCCACGGCTACGTCCATGGCGCCGAGAGCCCCACGGGCGCGGGCCTGGGCTTCCCCATCGGCTTTGTCCTGACCACGGCCACCCTGCACGCGGCGGGCCTGACCCTGGGCCTGGCCGCCCGTCGGCTCGTCCCCGCCCGCGTCCGGTCCAGCCGCCGATGATCCCTGGCGAGGTGTTGACCCCGGAGGGCGATATCGAGCTCAACGCCGGATCGCCGATCCTGGTGCTGACCGTCGCCAACAGCGGCGACCGGCCGATCCAGGTGGGCAGCCACTACCATTTCGCCGAGACCAACCCCGCCCTGAAGTTCGACCGCGCCGCCGCCATGGGCATGCGGCTGGACGCGCCCTCCGGCTCGGCGGTGCGCTTCGAACCGGGCCAGTCGCGGGAGGTGACCCTGGTTCCGTTCAGGGGCCTGCGCCGCGCCATCGGCTTCCGCGGCGACGTGATGGGCGACCTCTGATGGCCATGAGACTGTCCCGCGCCGCCTACGCCGGCATGTTCGGCCCAACCGTGGGCGACCGCGTGCGCCTGGCCGACACCGAGCTGTTCGTCGAGGTCGAGAAGGACCTGACCCTCTACGGCGAGGAGGTGAAGTTCGGCGGCGGCAAGACCATCCGCGACGGCATGGGCCAGAGCCAGGCGACGCGGGCCGAGGGCGCCGTCGACACGGTGATCACCAACGTCCTGATCGTCGACCACTGGGGCATCGTCAAGGCCGACGTGGGCCTGCGCGACGGGCGAATCTTCAGGATCGGAAAGGCCGGCAACCCCGACATCCAGGACGGGATCGACATCGTCATCGGCCCGGGCACCGAGGCCATCGCCGGCGAGGGCAAGATCCTGACCGCCGGGGGCATGGACGCCCACATCCACTTCATCTGCCCGCAGCAGATCGAGGAGGCCCTGGCCAGCGGCCTGACCACCATGCTGGGCGGCGGGACGGGCCCGGCCACGGGCACCAACGCCACCACCTGCACCCCAGGGCCCTGGCACCTGGCGCGGATGATCCAGGCGGCCGACGCCTTCCCCATGAACCTGGCCTTCGCCGGCAAGGGCAACGCCTCGCGCCCCGACGCCCTGGTCGAGCAGATCAAGGCCGGCGCCAGCTGCCTGAAGCTGCACGAGGACTGGGGCACCACACCCGCCGCCATCGACTGCTGCCTGTCGGTGGCCGACGCCTACGACGTGCAGGTGATGATCCACACCGACACCATCAACGAGTCCGGCTTCGTCGAGGACACCATCGCCGCCTTCAAGGGCCGCACCATCCACGCCTTTCACACCGAGGGCGCGGGCGGCGGCCACGCGCCGGACATCATCAAGGTGTGCGGCCTGCCCAATGTGCTGCCGTCCTCGACCAATCCGACGCGGCCCTACACCCGCAACACGGTGGACGAGCACCTCGACATGCTGATGGTGTGCCACCATCTCGACCCGTCGATTCCGGAAGACCTGGCCTTCGCCGAGAGCCGCATCCGCAAGGAGACCATCGCGGCGGAAGACATCCTGCATGACCTCGGCGCCTTCTCGGTGATCTCGTCCGACAGCCAGGCCATGGGCCGCGTGGGCGAGGTGATCATCCGCACCTGGCAGACCGCCGACAAGATGAAGCGCCAGCGCGGCGCCCTGCCTGGCGACGGCGCGGCCGACAACAACCGGGTCAAGCGCTACATCGCCAAATACACGATCAATCCGGCCATCGCTCAGGGCCTCTCGGCCCACATCGGCTCGGTGGAGGCCGGCAAGCGCGCCGATCTTGTCTTATGGGACCCGGCCTTCTTCGGCGTGAAACCGGACCTGGTGCTGCTGGGCGGTTCGATCGCCTGCGCGCCGATGGGAGACCCCAACGCCTCGATCCCCACGCCCCAGCCGGTGCACTACCGGCCGATGTTCGCCGCATACGGCAAGGCGCTGACCCAGTCGTCGGTGGTGTTCACCTCCCAGGCGGCGATCGACGAAGGGCTGGCCCGCAAGCTGGGCGTCGACAAGCTGATGCTGCCGGTGGCCAACACCCGCGGCGGCATCTCCAAGGCCTCGATGATCCACAATTTCGCGACACCGCACGTGGAGGTCGATCCGGAAACCTACGAGGTGCGGGCTGACGGCGAACTGCTCACCTGCGAACCCGCCGACGTCCTGCCCATGGCCCAAAGGTATTTCCTGTTTTGAGCGCGCCCCCGATCCGCGTCGTCGATGTGCTGGAGCCGGGCGGCTGGTCCGGGCCTTTGGCCGACCATGTGACCCTCGACTACGAGGGCCGCCACCGCCGCCGCATCGTGCTGACGGCGGACCACGGCACGCGCTTCCTGCTCGACTTCGCCCACAGCCGGCTCCTGCCGGGCGGCGCGGCCCTGGAGCTGGAGGACGGGCGGCTGATCGAGGTGATCGCCGAGCGCGAGCCCCTGCTGGAAGTGCGCGCCGCCGATGGCGTCGCCCTGCTGCGGCTGGCCTGGCACATCGGCAACCGGCACCTGGCCGCGCAGATCTTCCCCGACCGCATCCTGATCCGCCGCGACCACGTGATCGCCGCCATGCTCGAGGGGCTCGGCGCCAAGGTGCGCGAAGTGACCGCGCCCTTCGATCCGGAAGGCGGCGCCTACGGCGGGGCGCACCAGGCCCACGATCACGGCCATCACCACCCTCATGACCACGGCCACAGCCATGTTCATGAGCACTGAGCTTTCCCGCACCGACCCCTCGAGCCTGTTGTTCGCCTGGTTCTCGCCGGCCTTCCCCACCGGCGGCTTCGCCTATTCCCACGGTCTGGAGACCGCGGCGGCCGAGGGCTGGATCGCGGGCGAGGCGGGGCTCGGCGCCTGGCTGGCCGGAGTGCTGGAACGGGGCGCGGGCTGGACCGACGCGGTGATCTTCGCCATGGCCTACCGCGCGGAGAGCAATGCGATCCTGCTGGACGTAGCGGCCCTGTCGGCGGCCCTGGCGGCGTCGCGAGAGCGCCTGGCCGAAACCGAAGGCCAGGGACAGGCCTTTCTCGCCGCCGTCCGCGAAGGCTGGCCCGGCCTGGCGCCCGCCGCCCTGCCGGAGCGTACGACCTATCCGGCGGCCGCAGGCGCCTGCTGCGCGGCGATCGGCGCGCCGTTGCACGCGGCCATCGGGGTCTATCTTACGGGTTTCGCCGCCAATCTGATCGCCGCCGGCATCCGGCTCGGCCTCTGCGGCCAGAGCGGCGGCGTCCGCGTGCTGGCGGCGCTGCAGCCTCTGATCGCCCGCCTCGCCGCCAGCGCCGAGGACGCCGGCGAGGACGATCTCGGCGGCTGCGCCTTCGGTTCGGACATCGCCGCCATGCGGCACGAGACGCTGGAAGGGAGGCTGTTCCTGTCATGACCTATTCCGCCCCGATTCCCATGCCCCGAGGCCCGCTCAGGGTCGGCATCGGCGGCCCGGTCGGATCGGGCAAGACGACCCTGGTGGAGAAGCTGTGCAAGGCCATGCGCGGGCGCTGGTCGGTGGCCGTGATCACCAACGACATCTACACCCGCGAGGACGCCCTGATCCTGGCCCGGCTGCAGGCTCTGTCGGAGGACCGCATCCTGGGGGTGGAGACCGGCGGCTGTCCGCACACGGCGATCCGCGAGGACGCCTCGATCAACCTCGCCGCCGTGCGCCAGATGAGCGAGCGCTTCCCCGACCTCGACGTGATCTTTATTGAATCCGGCGGCGACAACCTGGCGGCCACCTTCTCGCCCGACCTCGCCGACCTGACGCTCTATGTCGTCAGCGTCTGCCAGGGGGAGAAGATTCCGCGCAAGGGCGGCCCCGCGATCAGCCGCTCGGACCTGTTGATCGTCAACAAGACCGACCTCGCCCCACACGTCGGCGCCGACATCGAGGTGATGCGCCGCGACGCCGCCGTGCAGCGCGGCGAAAGGCCGACAATCTTCACCGATTTGCTGCGGCTCAAAGGCGTGGACGAGGTGGTGCAGTTCATTGCGGAGAGGGGCGGATTGCCCCAGGCCGCAACAGAGGGAGCCACCGCGTGAGGATCGGCGTGATTGGAACGGGCGTGGCCGGCAGTCTGCTGACGGCGGCGGTGCTGAAGGATGATCCCAAGGCCGACATCGTCGCCTTCGACCGGATCGCGTCGGGCGCGCGGGAGGACGCCGGCACCGGCCTGAACATCGGGCCCAACGCGCTGAAGGCCATGCGTCTGCATGGCGGCCTGGCGCTGGAGGACCTCCTGGCCGTGTCGCTGCCGTGGAAGCGATGGGAGATCGTTCTGACCAACGGGACCAGGCTGATCGACCTGGACATGACCGAGATCGGCGGCGAGCCCGGCGTCCGTGTCCGCTGGGCCGACCTCTACGCGGTGATGCGCGCCCAGAGCGCTCCCGCCACCATCTTCGACCGGGCGCTGGAGACGGTCGAGGAGGAAGCAGACGGACGGCTGACGCCGGTGTTCCGCGGCGCCGACGGCGCGCTGCACCGCCACGGATCGTTCGACCTGCTGGTGGCGGCCGACGGACGCTACAGCCGGCTGCGCGAGGCGGTGTCCGGCCGGCCCGAGCCGCGCTTCCCCGGCATCGGCACCTGGCGGCTGCTGGTCAAGACCGGCCCGGATTGCCCGATCGACGACTATGTGCAGTACTTCTGCGGCAACGCCCGCCTCCTGGCCTTCACCCTTCCCGAAGGCTTCGCCTACATCGCCGGCTCCTTCCCGCTCGAGGGGAAAGGTCCGATCCCGGACGAAACCCGCACGGCGGCGGCGCAGGCGGCGTTCTTCCTGCCCGCCGATGGAGCGCCGAGCCGCGAGGTCGCCTGGATGCTGGACCAGCTCGACCGCGGGATCGACGACGTCAACTGGGCCCGGACCCAGGAGATCGACACCCTGCACCAGACGATGGATGGCCGGGTGCTGCTGATCGGCGACGCGGCCCACGCCATGTTCCAGACCCTCGGTCAGGGCGCGACCCAGGCCATCGAGGACGCTCTGGCCGCCGCCGACGTGCTGCGTTCGAAGCCGGCCTCTTCCAAGGCCGCGAGCGACGCCTACGAAGCCCGGCGCAGCGCCAGGGTCGACTTCGCCAAGACCTTCACCCGCGAGGCCACCGACACCCTGCTGCCCGGCTGCGATCCCGTGGCCGGTTCGCTGGCCAAGGCCGAGGAGCCGTTCCTGTCGAAGCTCAGGGCGCTCTATCTGGACGTGGCGTGAGCCTGCATCGTCTGACGGCGGACGAACTGGCCGCAGGGCTGGCTGAGGGGCGGTTCAGCGCGCGGGACCTGCTCGAACACTGCCTGTCCCGCATCTTCCGCCTGGATCCGGTGCTGAACGCCGTGGTCGCACTGGATCTGGGCGCCCGCCGCGCGGCGGACGCCAGCGACGAGCGCCGCAAAGCCGGCAGACCCCTCGGCCCCCTCGACGGCCTGCCGGTGACGGTCAAGGACAACCTGCTCACGGACGGCTGCCCGGCCACATGGGGCTCGCCCCTGTTCCGCGACTACTGGCCCAAGCACGACGAGGCCCCCGTGGCGCGGCTGCGGGCCGCCGGGGCGATCCTGATCGGCAAGACCAACACGCCCGAATTCGCCCTGCGCGGCTATACCGACAACCCCCTGTTCGGGGCCACACGCAATCCCTGGAACCCGGCCCTGACCCCGGGCGGCTCGAGCGGCGGGGCGGCGGCGGGCGTGGCGGCGGGACTGGCGCCTCTGGCGCTCGGCACCGACGGCGGCGGCTCGACCCGGCGGCCGGCCGGGCATGTGGGCGCGGTCGGATTGAAGCCGAGCCTCGGCCGCATCCCGCGCGAAGGCGGCTTTCCGCCCCTGATGGCCGATTGCGAGACTGTGGGGCTGATGGCGCGCTCCGTGTCCGGCGTGCGGCTGATGTTCGAGGCCATGGCCGAGGATGCGAGGCCGGCGCCGCCCGGTCCGTCGCGGGTGCTGGTGGTCGAGCAGTTCGGCGCGGCGCCGGTCGATCCGGCCATCGCCGAGCGCTGTCGCGAGGCCGGGGCCTGGCTGCAGGACCTGGGGCATGCGGTGGCCTATGGACCCCTGCCCTTTCGCATCGACGAGGCGATGGCGGCGTGGAGCGCCCTCACCCCCGTCGGCCTCGCGCGGCTGGCGGCGGACCACCCCCGCTTCTTCGACCTCGCCGCGCCCGACTTCGCCGCCCAGGCCAGGGAAGGTCAGGCCGTCTCAGCCGCCGGCTACGCGCGCCTGATCGAGACCCTGGCCGCCTTCCGCGCCGTCTCGGCGGCAGCCTTCGAAACCGTCGACGTGATCGTGACGCCTTCGGCGGCCGCCCAGCCCTGGCCGGCGCGCGAGGCCTTCCCGCCGGTGATCGACGGCCAGCCGGTCGGGCCGCGCGGCCACGCCGTGTTCACCGCCTGGGTCAACGCCTGCGGCCATCCGGGCCTGGCCACACCCGTGCGGCCGGCCGACGACGGACTGCCGGTGGGCGTGCAGCTGGTGGGGGCGATGGGCTCCGACGAACGGCTGCTCGACATCGCGGCTCAAGTCGAGGCCGCCCATCCGTGGGCGGACCGCTGGCCCGAGATGGCCGCCTAGCCTTCGATCCTGATCGGATCGTTGAGCGGCAGGAACTCCTCGTCGCCTGTGGTCCCATCCTCCCAGCGCAGCATGAGGAAGGCGCCCGCTTCGTCGAGGGCCACGAAGCCGTGGTGCCAGACGTCCTTGTTGTAGTTCACCGCCTGATCGCCGCGGGCGATGAAGGCCTGGCCCTGGTCGAGCAGCGGGCGGCCCTGGGCGTCGGAGGGCCAGACGGCGACCAGGTATCGTCCGCCGTCGAGCGGCGCGAACATCTGTGAGGAGTGGCGGTGGCGTTCGATCAGGGTGGCGGTGAGCGGCAGGGCCGTGGGCTGGGTGCGCTGGATGCGAAGGTTGGGCCGGGCCTGCATCCGGTCGGAGAACAGTTCGGCGGCGAAGTTGCGCCGGCCGGGGTCGCCATGGCGGTGCTGCAGCACCTGGCCGAAGGGGGCGAAGGCGTCGGGCTCCAGCGGGCGCGCTTTCAATGACATGACCTCAGGGTCCCACATCGACGATGGCGACACAGGGTCCCGAGCCGTGCGGGCCCGAGTGCATCGCGTCAACCGAGATGAACACCGCCGGGTCGCCGATCGCCGCGGTCACCGCCCCGCCCACCGCCGCCTTGGCGTGACGGTGGTAGGGCACGTCGGAGTCGTTGAACATGACTTGGCGACGCCCCTTCAGGCGCGCGTTGCGGTTGGGCTCGCACTTGATGAACATCGAGACCAGCCGCCCGTCGAGGTCCTCGGCCCGCGGCCGGTCGGGCAGGGCGAGACCGGCCGTCTGGATCGCCTGATAGACCCCATCCATGTCGAGCATGTCGGCCATCAGGGCGTGGCCCACGCGCAGTCGCCCGCCGGCGCCCTTGCGGTTGCCGAGCAGAACGATCTGGGCGCGGGCGAACTCCACGCCCGACGAGCAGGAGGCGACCTCGGAATAGAGCGACAGGTCCTTGCAGATCTGGTCGGCCCGCGGCATGGCGATCTCGCCGAGGCCCACCGCCACGCCGAGCGCGCTCGTGCCGTTGGCAATGCCCGACGAGCCCTGCACCGCGCAGGCCACGGTCTGGCCGCGCGCCTGGGCCTCCGCCACGCCCGCCGTGGTCAGCAGCGGGGTCTTGGTCTGGACGTAGTGCACGTCGGCCGGATCGGTGATGCCCGCGTCGGCCATGGCGGCGCGCACGCCGGCGGCGACTTTGGCGACCATCGCCGGCCGGCCGATGTCCTCGGGCAGGATCTCCTCGCTGAGCGCCGCCCCGATCGCCAGGCGCATCTCGTCGGCGGGCCCGGTCTCGGCGGTGCGCATGAACAGGTTGACGTGGGGACAGATCACCCCGTCGCAGCCGCCCGACCACACCATGGGCATGGCGTCGATCTCGGCCGCCGTGCGCGACCCCGCCGCCACGAGAGCGCGGCGATAGGTCTGGTCGGCCAGGATGCGGCTGAAGTCGTTGACCCCGCCGTTGCCCTCGGTCTTGCCGATCACCGCCACCACCTCATCGGCCTTGATCCGGCCGGAGGCGAGCGCGGCCTGAAGCCCCGAGATGTCCTGCGGGCTCGCGAGCTCGAACTTGGCCACCTCCACGCTCATCGCGCGAACACCTTGTCGAGCCTGACGAGCTTGCCCAGCCCTACCATGGCCAGGACGGTCAGGACGATCATCAGGGTCGAGACGGCGAACACGGTGGGCTCCAGGCTGTAGCTGGCCTCGGCGTAGATGCGCACCGGCAGGGTGGTCATGCGCGCGGTGGTGAGGAAGCTGGTGATGGTCACCTCCTCGAACGACAGCAGCATGGCCATGATCCCCGCCGCCGCCAGCCCCGGAGCCAGCGTCGGCAGGATCACCAGGAACAGGCGCCGGACCGGTCCCGCGCCGAGGTTGGCCGCCGCCTCTTCGAGGCTCTGGTCCAGCCCCAGCACGGAGGCGCGCAGCACGCCGATGCAGTAGGGCAAGGTGACGGTGACATGCACGGCCAGCAGGCCGACGAAGGCCGGCAGGGCCGTCCACACCTGCAGCAGGCGCAGCATCCCCACGCCGATGGCGATCTGCGGCAGGGAGATCGGCATCAGCCAGAAGCCGGCGATCAGAGGCTGGGCGAAGAAGCGGGTGCGCACCAGGCTGAAGGCCGCCGGCGTGGCGATCAGCACGGTGACCAGGGCGGCCGCAACGGCCAGTTTCAGCGACACCCAGAAGCTGTCGAGATAGAGCCCCGAGGCGAACAGCTGGCGGTACCAGCGCAGGGTGAAGCCCTTGAAGCCGGCCATGGCCGCTTGGGGCACGTCGTTGAAGCTCTGCACGAACACCAGGGCCAGGGGCAGCAGCAGCAGGCCCAGGGTCAGCACCACCAGAACCTTGGACAGCACCGGCAGCACGGCGTCGATCGCCGCGACCACGGGGCGCGGCAGGGCCAGGGCGCGGGCCGGCCTCTGCGCCAGCCAGGGCGTGAGGCGACGGGCGGCGACGGCGATGATCAGGGAGGCGGCCACGGCGATCACGGTCATGACCATGGCCAGGGCCGAGGCGAACTGGGCGTTGAGGTTCTCCAGCACCTCCTGCCAGACCACCATGCCCGTGGTCCAGGCGATCTTGCCGCCGAGCATGCGGGCCGAGACATAGGTGGTCGAGGCCATCAGGAACACGAAGGTCACCCCGGCCCGGAGGCCCGGCAGCGACAGGGGCAACTCGACGGCGAAGAAGCGCACGGGGCGCGAGGCGCCCAGGCTCTCGGCCGCCTCTAGCACCCGGGGCGGGGCCGACTGCAGCACGTCGTACAGAGCCAGCACCATGAACGGCAGGAAGGCCTGGGCCAGGCCCACGCCCACGGCGCCGTAGTTGTAGAGCAGGTGCGGAGCCTTCGGCAGATGCAGGACGCCGAGCAGGTCGTTGATCAGACCGTCGGGCGCCAGCAAGAGCTCGACCCCCAGGGAGCGGACCACGACGTTGACCAGGAGCGGCGTCAGTACGGCGGCGATCGCCAGGGGCCGCCATTTCGCCTTCAGCGACACGATCCACAGGGCCAAAGGATAGGCCAGGACCACCGACGCCAGGCACACGCCCAGCGCCAGCAGCGTCGTCTTGAGCAAGGTGCGCGCGTAGAACGGATCGGCGAAGATCGCCTTGTACTGGTCCAGGCTCGGGACCAGCGTCAGCGGCGCGAAGGCGTCGCCCTCGGGCTGGAACGACAGCAGCAGCACCACCACCACCGGCGCGGCGAAGGCCAGCAGCAGCCAAAGCGTGGCCGGCGCCGCCAGCGCCGGGCCCAGCAGGGCGTGGCCGGCGCCCCGCCCTGAATCCTTCTTGGGTCGGGTTTCCTGGCGGCGAACCGGCTTCCACTTCGCCGGGAAACCCTCGTGTTTCACCCCGCGATTTCCCGGTTGAACCGGCTGGCCCACTGCCGCTGGCTCTTGTTGACCGTGTCCCAGTCGAAGGCGACCAGCTTGCCCATGTCCTGGGAGCTGATCAGCTTGGGCTTCAGGTCCGCCGGCAGGGTCACGTTGTCGACCGTGGGCGAGTAGTAGGTCTGGCGGGCGTAGGCGAGCATGCAGGGCTCGCTGAGATGCAGATTGATCCATTCTTCAGCCAGCTTCTGATTGGGCGCGCCCTGCGTGATGCAGGCCACGTTGAGGGCCGCCGCCTGGCCTTCCATGGGCGTGGCGATGACCAGGTTGGGATTGCGAGTCTCGGCGTACTTGCGGCTCAGGCTGCCGAACTCGATGGCGACGTCGCACACCCCGGTGTCGAACATCTGGTAGAGTTCGTCCTGGCTGGAGGAGAGGGCCGCGAACGGCTTCAGCGCCTTGATGCGGTCGAAGGCCACGTCCATGTGGTGCTCGTCCCCGCCCCACACCTTGGCGGTCATCAGCAGGCCCGCGGCGCCCTCGGCGGAGGGATAGGCCGGCCAGGCGATGCGGTGGCGCCACTCGGGATTCCACAGGTCCTTCCAAGACGTGATCGGCTTTTTGGCCTTGCGCTTGTCGTAGATGATGGTGATCGGGTTGATGGCCACGCCGTAGCCGCCGACCTTGGCGATGGGCGCGAGGTGGGCGAACTGCGGCACCTGCGGGCCGGGCGCCTGGGTGACCCCGTCCTTCATCGCCTGACGGCTCTCGAAGATGTTGAGGTAGACGATGTCGAAGCTCGGCCGGCCGCGTTCGGCGTAGGCGCGGGCGCGGCGCTCGGGCGTGCCCCCAAGCACCAGGTTCACCTTGCACCTGTACTTGGCTTCCAGCGGCGCGACGCAGAACTCGCGCACGATGCGCTCCTGCACCCCGCCCCAGATGCCCACAACCAGCTGGTCGCCGGGCTTGGGCGCGGCGGTGGCCCGGCGCACGAACCCCATCGGCGCCATGACGCCGGCGCCGAGAACAAGCTTTCCGAACTGGCGTCTGGAGACGGTCATCGGCGCACTCACAGGATGAAGCTGACACCGCCCGGCAGGGCGGACACGCGGCACATTTCGCCGACGGGCGGCGGCGGCTGGTCGGAGGGGACCACCACCCGCACCTTGCCGCAGGGCGCCTCGACATCGACCTCGAAGTCGTCGCCGAGAAAGGCGCGGCTGGCGATGCGGCCCTCCAGATGCAGAGCCCCCTCGCCCCGCCCGAGCCTGAGACGCGGGCCTCGCAGCACGATCTCGCGCGCGCCCTCCGGCGCTCCGGTGCAGAACAGGCCGGGCGCCTCGAACACGCCCTCGCGCACCTCGCCGCCGATCACCGTGCGCCCGCCAATGAAGGCGGCGGCGAAGGGATCGGAAGGGTGGTCGCACAAGGCCTGGGGCGCGCCGATGTCGACGATGCGGCCGGCGTTGAGAATGGCCACCCGGTCGGACACCGCCAGGGCCTCCTGCTGGTCATGGGTGACCAGCAGGGTGGTGATGCCGAGGCGGCTCTGCAGGGCGCGGATCTCGCCGCGCAGTTCGGCGCGGAGATTGGCGTCGAGGTTGGACAGGGGCTCGTCCAGCAGCAGGATTTGCGGCTCGATGACCAGGGCCCGGGCCAGTGCCACGCGCTGTTGCTGGCCGCCGGACAGCTGGGCCGGATAACGGTCGCCGAAGCCTTTCAGCCCGACCATGGCCAGGGCCTCGTCCGCGCGCCGGTCGCGATCGGCCCGGCCGACATGGCGCATGCGCAGGCCGAAGGCGACGTTCTCGCCCACGGTCAGGTGCGGAAACAGGGCGTAGGATTGGAACACCATGCCGATGTTGCGCCGGTGCGGCGGCAGCGAGCCGATGTCCTGACCCTGCACGCGGATCGACCCTGCGGCGGGCTTCACGAACCCGGCCACCGCCCGAAGCGTGGTGGTCTTGCCGCAGCCGGACGGGCCGAGCAGGGTCACGAACTCGCCCTGCTCGGCGTGAAGCGTCAGGTCATCGACAGCGCGGTGCTCGCCGTACTCTACGCGGAGGCCTTCGATCGTCAGATAGGCGCTCATCTTGGGTACTCGCGACTGGCGAACGGGCTAGTCCAGGCCGAAGCAGTAGAGGTGGCCGGCGCCGCCGGTGGCGACCAGCTTCGGCGCCGAGCAGCCCTGGCTCATGTGGTTGGAGTTCCACGAGATGTTCGGGCCGCCGGTGCGGTCGGCATGGCCGAGCATGGCCTTGTGCGTGTCATCGTCAGCGGTCCAGCCGTTGCAGCTGGCGTCCGGGGCGGCCGCAAGGGCCCCCCCGTCGGAATCCGACCCGGTCAGGATGTCGTGCTGGTTGGGCTTGTCGCCGGCGCCCAGGATCAGCTCGCCCTTTTCGGTCAGGGCGTTGGCCTTCTGGATGTTGTTGCGGTCGCGCTGCACGTCGCCGTGCAGGTCGTCGACATTGGCCGCGATCAGGGTGTTCTTGGCGTTGTACCAGGGGCCGGGACCGATGCGGTCGCGGGCGTTGACCGCCGGCTTGCCGTCCATCGCCGGGACCGACAGATAGGCGCGCCACTTGCGCGCGCCGGCGCCCACGGCGGAGGCCAGATCCTGGCAGATCTTGTCGGCCCCGGTCAGGCCGCCGAGATTGCCGGAGCCGGTAGGCGTGGTGCTGGTCACGAAGAAGCCCAGGGGATGCTGGACCGGCGGATTCGCCGGGGCCTGGGCCAGAACGGCGGTTGACGCCGCGGCGGCGATCACGACGGCGGCGGCGAATAGGTGGCTCTTCCTCATGCGACTCCCTCCTGTTTTGGGCACGGGCGCCCAAACTCAACCTAAGGGCCAGCCCGTGCGTCTTGCTTGCTCGAAAAATCGAAGACTGTCGGCGCTCAGCCGGCGGGCCCGGGCTGCTGTCCGAGGGTCTGGCCGTTGGGAAGGACGATCGAGACGTAGGATCCGCCGTGGGTGCCGTCCTTCAGCGGGTGGGCCATGATGGTGATCTTGTCGCCCGGCTTGACGGTGTCCTTCTTCCAGCCGTGCGACGTCAGCTGCAGGGGCGAGGCCATCTCGAAGGCCCATTCCTGCGACGCGCCGCCGGCGTCGGTCACCATGACGTTGATCCAGGCATGAGGATTGGACCACTCGAACTCCTTGACCGTGCCCTGCAGGGAAACGGTCTTGTCGTTGTCGAACATCGCGAACGAGTGGTGGGCCAGGGCCGGGGCGGCGACGGCCGCGGCGGCGACGGCGCCCAGGCAAAGCGCTTTCAGTTTCATGTTTTCCTCCTCTGACTATTTGCCGAGCTTGGCGGCGTCGGTGGGCGCCACGTCGTCGGCCGCGACCTTGCCGACGTTCTCGTAGCCCGCCGGCGGCTTGTAGTTGGGGTTGAAGTGGGTATCGCGATCGTTGGGGTCGTCGTCGCCGATCGGGAAGTCGTGCCCGGTCTTGAAGTCGAAGCCGTAGCCCTGAAGGTGGAACTGGATGGTGTTGATGAAGCGGCCGAAGGCGGGAGACTGCTTGTCGGCGCTGTTGGCCGGGATCAGGATCTCGATCTTGTAGAGCCGGCCCTTGTTGAAGAAGTTGTTGGTGAGCATCCGGCTGCCGTCCGGCTTGGAGATGTTCATCACCAGGCCGTAGACCGAGTTGTAGCCCTTATCGAACAGCTGCAGATTTTCGAGCGTGTAGGTCACGCCCTTGCCGGCGACGTCGTTGGACGAGGCCTCGGCCAGGATGTTGGCGCCGTCGCCCTCGCGGCCCTTCAGGTCGACCACCACCAGGCGCAGGGTGTTGCCATCCCTGTCCACAGTGAAGGTGGTCTTGGGCGCGTTCTTGACCATGGGCGTGGTGTAGACGCCCTTCTCCATCTTGGGCTCGGCCGGGAACTCCTTGGCCACGCCCAGCTCCTTGTAGGTGTAGGTGTTCCAGGCCGCATGGGCCGGCGCCGTAACGGCCATGGCCGAGGCCAGGGCGAGCGCCGCCAGCCCGAGCCGGGCCGTGGGTTTGTTGGGGGGATGCATCGGGGGCCTCCTCGCGTGTTTGGGCAAGGCCGCGGTCATGACGCGCGGCTCACCACTCCTTGGTCAGGGTGAAGTTGAAGCTGCGGCCGCCGATCGCGAGTTCTTGCGAAGCGGTCGAGGTGTAGAAGGCGTGCGGCGCGCCGCCGCCGGGCGGAGAGATCGAGTACTGGAAGGGCGGCTGCTTGTTGAACAGGTTCTGGATCGTCAACGAGACCCGGATGTTCTTGAAGGCGTCGTTCTTCGGCTTGTCGGTGGTCGAGTAGCTGATGTTCAGGTCGGTCGAGTAGACGTCCTTCACATAGTTGGTCAGGGACCCGTAGCGCTGAGTGTAGCCGGCGAACTGCGTCGAACCGCCGGCGTTGCAGGCGGTGTTGGCGGCCAGGAAGCAGGTCGGCGGCAACGGGTTGTTGATCGGGTTGAAGTGGGGGATGTAGTTGACGAAGCCCGTGACGCTCAGCCCCTGCATCCATGACTCGACGCCCTGCCAGCCCAGACGGATGCGGTAACGGAAGCGTCCGTCGTTGTTCAGGTTGTAGTAGTTCACGTTCAGCTGGCCGGGTCCGCCGTTGCTGACGTTCTTGTTGCTGTAGGCGCCGGTGATGCCCGCGTTGTAGGCGCCCGCGCCCCAGCCCTTGTAGCCGTCCATGCGCCAGCGGTAGTCGGCCTGCAGGTCGATGCCGTCCAGGTACTGCCAGCCGATGTTGCGGATGGCGCCGTCGGCGATGAAGGCCACGCCGGGGGTCAGGGTGCCCGCAGCCGCCGCCGTCACGCTGGCCGGCAGACTGGAGTAGCCGCTGTTGACCAGGGCCGCGACGTGCTGGGCGAACTGCGGGTCGTTGGCCGCGGTCAGGAAGGCCGGGGTGTAGGCGGGGTTGTCCAGGGTGCCGCTGGTCACCGCGGCCAGGCCGAAGTAGCCCTGCAGCTTGTTGACCAGGCGCAGGTTCCAGTAGGTCACCTGCACGTCGAGGCCGTTGAGCACCGAGAGCGGACCGCTGTCGAACTGCGGCTTGAATTCGATGCCGTAGTCGACGTTGTAGCCCTTCTCCGGGGTCAGGTGCACGCCGCCGGGGCGGATCGCCGCCGCCGACTGGGCGGAGTTCAGCAGGCTGAGCCCGCCCAGGAACTGCAGCGCCGCGGAACAGTTGGGGTCGATCAGGGCGGCGATGGTGCCGGGAACCGCCGGCTGGCCGACCACCGGACAGGTGCCCACCGAGTTGGTCGCGCCGGTGCCCACGGCGGAGTTCACCGCGCTGGCCCCGCCGTTGGAGTTTTCCTGGAAAGAGGGCGCCCGGAACGAGGTGCCGACGGACCCCTTCAGGGTGAAGCCCCAGCCGATGGTCCAGTCGCCGGAGGCCTTCGGGTTCCAGGTCTCGCCGAACTGGTTGTAGTGGTCGTAGC
>Ga0265327_10003182_pt1 | contig 16062 bp, 15 predicted proteins | sample 41621metaG_FD_202089 | JGI IMG/M metagenome (GOLD analysis project Ga0265327, IMG submission 202089) | Rhizosphere microbial communities from Carex aquatilis grown in University of Washington, Seatle, WA, United States - 4-16-21 metaG | ecosystem: Host-associated > Plants > Roots > Rhizosphere... | reverse complement strand
GCTCCTCCAGGCGGTCGCCATTGAGGGCGAACATCCGGTAGCCGCGGGAGCGGAACAGGTCCACCACCGCCTCGGCCGAGCCGCCGAACCGTTCCCGCAGCATGGCGGGATGGATCTCCAGCAGCACATGGGGGCTGTCCCGGTCGATGAGGTGCAGGGCGCCGGTGAGGGCCTTCTGCTCGGCGCCCTCGATATCCATGCGGATGAAGTCGACCCGGCCGACATTGTGCCGCTGGCAGTACTCGTCCAGCGTCACCACCGGGGTGGGCTGCAGCTCGACGCCGGTATCCTCCAGGTCGGGGCGCACCTTGCCCTCCGGCGGCTCCTCGGCGACGAAGGCATAGGCCCGGCCCATGCGGCCAGAGGTCTTCTTCGGCGTCACCAGCAGCAGTTCGCCCGGCATGTCGGAAACCGCGGCGTGGATCGGGGTGACCTGCCGGGAGATGCCGTGCCAGGCCAGGCAGGTCTTCAGCACCTCGAAGGTGAAGGCCGAGGGCTCGAACGCGTAGATCCGCGCATCGGGGGCCACCTGGGTCATCACATAGGAATGGCGGCCGTCGCTGGCGCCCACATGCAGGCAGACCGGCGCGCCGGACAGCAGGTCCGCCAGGTACGGGGTCTCGGGCTCATGCTTGGCCCACTTCATGTTGCGGCGCCAGGCGCGGAAGGCGTGTCCGAGCACGCGGAGCGAGGGCATGGCAGTTTCCTTAAGGGGCGCCGTCTTTACGCCGGGTCGCGTGTCACAGTCATCATGTAGTTGATGTCGCAGTCTTCCGATCGTGACCACCGGCCGCTCAGCGGATTGTAGGCGACACCATAGGGTCCCTGGATCGCCAGGGGCTGGTCGGCGAGGAATGACTTCAGTTCATCCGGCCGCAGGAACTTGGACCAGTCATGGGTGCCGGCCGGCACCCAGCGCAGGACGTATTCCGCACCGACCTTGGCGAGCGCCAGGGCCTTCAGGGTCCGATTGAGGGTGGCGACGATCATCAGGCCGCCCGGGGCCAGCAGCCGGCCGCAGGTGCGCAGATAGTCGCGCGGGTCGGCCACGTGCTCGATCACTTCCATATTGAGGATCACGTCGAAGGGCGCGACGCCCTCAGCCTCCAGGGCCTCGGCGGTGGAGGCGCGGTAGTCGATGCTGAGGCCCTGCTGGTGGGCATGGGCGCTGGCGGTGCCGATGTTGCGCTCCGAGGCGTCAACGCCGGTGACCTGGAACCCCAGGCGGGTCATGGGCTCGCACAGCAAGCCGCCCCCGCAGCCGATATCCAGCAGGCGCAGGCCCTCGAACGGCCGGCGCGCCTGGGCGTCGCGGCCGAAGCGCACCAGGGCCTGGTCGCGGATGAAGGCCAGGCGCACGGGATTGAACTTGTGCAGCGGGGCGAACTTGCCCTTGGGATCCCACCATTCGGCGGCGATGCGGGAGAAGCGTTCGACCTCGGCGGGATCGATGCTGGACGTAGCGGTCATGGGGGCGGGGATAGCAGACACGGGCTAGCGAAGCATGCGAATCTCGACCCCGACATCCACCAGCGCCCAGGCGCGGTCGGTGGTGAGGGCGGCGCAGCCTTCGCGGCGGGCGAGGGCCAGGCAGGCGCGGTCGCCAAGGGAGAGGCCAAAGGGCCGGGTGACGGCGCGCAGGACGCCGGTCGCGATAGCCCCATCTTCATCGAGGGGAACGACATGGCACGACAGGCCCCGAGCGACTTCCGCGGCGCATTCAACCGTCGAACCGTTGTCGATCAGCTTGGCGACGACTTCCGCCAGATTGACCGCCGACACCCAGGAGTCCGCGAAAAGTTCATCGACTTCGACGCCGCCGGGCTCCTGATTGAGCGCGGCGAGGATCGCCGAGGCGTCGAGAATGGCCTCAGTCATCACGGCTCTCGCGCTCCACCTCGCGGCGGCGATCGGCGATCAGTTCATCGGCCAGGCTCGGCCCACCCTCGGGAAGGAACTGCCGCACCAGCGCCTTCACGCGACGCATCGAAGTCGCGCCGGTGATCAGCTCGAAGGTCTCGCCTTCCAGGCGCCCCATCAGGACCGAGCCAGCCTTGAGGTTCCATGCGGCGATCAAGTCCGGCGGCAACTTCAGCCAGCCATCGTCCGATAGTTCCATTCGGGAGACCCCACCGCCGCGGACCTCCGGCTCATGCGTGGCTTGATGGCGGAAGGGCGGAACCTCCGCCTCCGAAACCCCCTGCGAGGGCGCGCTCTGCCTGTCGCCCTCAAGGACGTTGCGGACATGCTGGTAGCGCTTGCCAAGCAGCCGGGCGATCTCGGCGCGGGGAACCTCGCCGGCGGCCAGGGCGCGGATCTTGTTGGCCACGCTATCGCCGGATCCGACGATGCGGGCGATGCCGAGACTGTCCATGGCAAGCTCCATATCGGGTAGGTAGGTATGTAGGTAGTTTGGCGAATGCCTGTCAAGCCGATTGCCCCGCCCGCCCGGCCTCGCTATGAGGCGCCCTTCCCCTCGCGTTCAGGAGCTCGCGCCCTAGGCCCATGTCCCGGCTGGTGATGAAATTCGGCGGCACTTCGGTGGCCGACCTGGAACGCATCCGGCGCGTCGGCCGGCTGGTGGCGGCCGAGGTGGCCGCGGGCCATCATGTGGCCGTGGTGGTGTCCGCCATGTCGGGCAAGACCAATGAGCTGGTGGCCTGGACCGACGGCGCCGGCGCGGCGGCCCAGGGCCTGCCGGAGTCCGACGACGAATACGACGTGGTGGTGGCCTCCGGCGAGCAGGTGACCGCCGGCCTCCTGGCCATGACCCTGCGCAATATGGGGATCCCGGCCCGCTCGTGGATGGGCTGGCAGATCCCGATCATCGCCGACGACGCCCATGGGCGCGCCCGGATCGACGACATTCCCTCGGCCAATCTCGACGCGGCGCTGGACGCCGGCGAGGTGGCGGTGATCGCCGGCTTCCAGGGCGTGACCCGGGACGGCCGCATCGCCACCCTGGGCCGGGGCGGCTCGGACACCAGCGCCGTGGCCATCGCCGCCGCGGTCAAGGCCGTGCGCTGCGACATCTATACGGACGTGGACGGGGTCTACACCACCGACCCGCGGATCGAGGCCAAGGCCCGCAGGCTCTCCAAGATCTCCTATGAGGAGATGCTGGAAATGGCCTCCCTGGGCGCCAAGGTGCTGCAGACCCGCTCGGTGGAGCTGGCCATGGCCCAGAATGTGCCCGTCAGGGTGCTGTCGAGTTTTATCGAGCCGGGCGAAGCCCCCGGACAGGGCACCATGGTGTGCGACGAGGAGGAGATCGTGGAAAAGCGGATCGTGAGCGGGGTGGCCTATAGCCGCGACGAAGCCAAGATCAGCCTCTTCGGCCTGCCGGACCATCCCGGCGTCTCGTCGTCGATCTTCGGCGCCCTGGCGGACGCCAATGTGAACGTGGACATGATCGTCCAGAGCCATGCCCGGGCCGAGGGCGCCGCCAATATGGAATTCACGGTGGGCAAGCGCGACGCCGCCCAGGCCGTGGCCATCGTGCGCGCCGCCCAGCCGGCCATCGGGTTCGACGACGTGCAGGTGAACGAGGATGTGGCCAAGGTCTCGGTGATCGGGGTGGGCATGCGCAGCCACGCTGGCGTCGCCAAGACCATGTTCGGCGCCCTGGCCGAGAAGGGCGTCAACATCCAGGTGATCTCCACCTCGGAGATCAAGATCAGCGTGCTGATCGACGCGGCCTATACGGAGCTGGCGGTGCGGGCCCTGCATGCGGCCTACGGACTGGACCAGCTCTAGGCGACCGGTGGGGACTCGTTAGGCGTCAGGCCCCCCAGCCGCCAGGCCGCAGCCACCCCGACCGCCGCCACGGGCGCGACGGCCGCGAACACCCACACCCCGGCTGAGCGGGCGACGCTCTCGGTGAGGCCGTGGGACACCCCCGCCAGGTTGGCGACGGCCGCGGCCATGGCGGCGCCGGCGGCGGAGCCCGTGAGGCGCACCGTGGTCATGCCCGCCGCCCCCAGGGCCCGGTCATCGGTGGCGAGAGAGGCCAGGATCCGCTGGCTGATGAAGGCCCAGCTGAGCCCGAACCCCGCACCCATCACAATGCCGGCAGCCGCCACCCCCAGTACCGAACCCAGGGGGAAGACCAGGGCGCTGAGCACCACGCCGGCAATGGCGAAGACCGCCCCCAGTCGGATCATCCGGCCGGGCCAGCGGCCAGTGAGATTGGTCACCAGCAGTCCGGCCACGGTCCAGGACACCGCCTCCAGCGCCACCACATAGCCGGCGGAGAGCGCCTTCAGGCCCGCGAGGGTCTGCAGCAGGGCCGGCCCATAGACCGAATAGCCCATGGCGGCGGCGGTGAGCAGGAACTGGACCGCATAGCCCGCCCCGGCGGCGGTGCGCAGGTCACCGGCTCCGCGGGGCAGCAGGCGCACGGCCGCGCGTTCATCCCACCAGACCATGAACAGCAGCAGGGCCACGCCGGCCAGGGTGAGCAGGCTGGAGCGGCCGAACCCGCCGGCGATGTCGGCCAGGCCGATGGCGGCCACACCGAGCGCGATCAGGCCCAGCTGGGACCAGGCCATGCGGGCGTCGGCGTTTCCATCCTCGCCTTTCGGCAGCATGACAAAGGCCGCCGCGCCCACGGCCAGGCCCTGGATGGCGAACGACCAGAACACCCAGCGCCAGATCCCGGCGTCGGCGAACAAGCCGCCGATCAATGGCCCCACCAGGCTGGCCACGCCCCAGACGCTGGTGATGGCGGCATAGACCTTGGGCAGGGTGCGGTCGGGAAACATCAGGCCGATCGCCACCGAGCAGAACCCGACCACCCAGCCGCCGCCGATCCCCTGCAGGACGCGGCCTGCCAGGAACCAGCCGATATCCGGCCCGGCGGCGCTCATCACGCAGCCCAGGGCGTAGAGCGCGGCGGCGGCGGCGGTGGCGCGGCGCAGGCCGAACCTGTGCGCCAGCAGGCCTGCGCTGGCCCCCGCCATCACCGAGCCCAGCAGGTAGCCCGCCGTGGCCCAGCCGAAGAAGGCGTAGCCTCCCAGGGCCTTGCCGACGCTGGGCATGATGGTGGCGGTCACCAGGCTGTCGGCGGCGTTGAGCCAGACCCCCAGGCAGATCAGGATGAAGCGCGGCGCCCGCCCCTCCCCCAGCACGTCCGCCCAGCTTCCCGCCCTCGGCATTTGACAAGTCTCGCCTTTGCAAATCGAAAGCGTGGTAGACGCCGACCGGCAATTTTGCAATATATTGATTGTCAAATGCGTAGCGCGGCCGACCAGATCCTGCTCCTATTGAAGACCCGGGGCCCGAGCCAGACCCTTCAGGTGGCCGAGCGCCTGGGCGTCAGCCGCCAGGCGGCGCTGCAGCACCTGGAGCGACTGGCCTCGGAGGGGCTGGTGGACCACACCACCGAACGCGCCGGGGTGGGTCGACCCCGGCGGTCCTGGTCCCTGACCTCCCGCGGCGACGCCCGTTTCCCCGACACCCACGCCCAAATGACTGTGGAATTGCTGGACGCCGTACGGGCGGAGTTCGGCGCCGATGGGCTGGACCGGCTGGTGACCCGCCGCGAGCGGGCGACGGCGACGGCCTATGCCCGGGCGTTGGGGGAAGCCTCCGGCCTGGAGGCGCGCCTTCAGCGCCTCGCCGCCCTGCGTGAAGCCGAGGGCTATATGGCCGAGTGGCGGCAGGCGCCCGACGGAAGCTATCTGCTGGTGGAGAACCATTGCCCGATCTGCTCGGCGGCGGCGGCCTGCCAGGGATTCTGCCGATCCGAGCTCGACCTGTTCCGGTCCCTGCTGGCGCCGGCCCGGGTGGAGCGGACCGAGCACATCCTGGCGGGCGCGCGCCGGTGCGCCTATCGCATCACGCCATGAGCCGGTGCCCGCCATGAGCGTCGTTGTCGATCTCGCCACCCTCACCCCGGCCCAGCTCGGCGAGGCGGCGCGGATCCTGCGGGTGGCCCTGGCCCGCCACCAGGATGCCTATGGCGGACCCGGCGAGGCCGAAGCCGAGGTGGCCAAGGCGCTGGATCGTCCGGAGCGGCTGGGTTTCGCGGCCCTGGAAGGCGAGACCCTGCTGGGCTGGATCGGCGCGATCCGCAGCTATTCCCATGCCTGGGAGCTGCACCCCCTCGTGGTGGATCCGGCGCGGCGCGGCATGGGCGTTGGCCGCGTCCTGGTGGGCGCCCTTGAGGGCCACGCCCGCGCCGCCGGCGTGCTGACCCTGCACCTGGGGACGGATGACGACTTCGGGGGCACCAGCCTGGCCGGCCTCGACCTGTTCCCCGACGTCCTGGCCAAGGCGCGGACGGCGCGCTCGACAGACCGACACCCGCTCGGCTTCTATCAGCGGCTCGGCTATGAGGTGACCGGCCTGGTCCCGGACGCCAACGGCTTCGGCAAGCCCGACATCCTCATGGCCAAACGGCTGTGAGGATGAGGCAGCACTCCTCCCCCGCTCATCCCGGACCTACTTAGCCCGCGGCACGCTGGGGATCGGCAGCTTGAAGTCCGCCGACCAGTGGGTGGCGGTGCCGCCCACGATGTACCAGGTGATGAACAGGGCGCAGATCACCGCGCCGGGCACATAGGAATTGGTCCGCCGATAGGTGAAGGCCGCGATCACCCCGACGATCGCCAGCAGGGGCACGAACTGGATGGCCACGATGGTGTTCAGCGGCTCGGTGGGGGTGAGCAGCAGGCCCGTGGAGAACAGGCTGGCGTACTGGGCCGTGAGCAGCACGATAAAGCCCCCGGCCATGGCCAGGGCCGAAGCGACATAGGCGACGACGGCGCCCTCGTCCTTGACCGCCAGATTGGCCGCCAGAGCCCGCAGCGCGACGAGGAAGAACACCAGCCAGGGGACCAGATAGGCTACGAACCAGGTGGCGTGCAGGGCGTCGAGCGGCTTCAGGCCCAGGACCCAGAAGCGGTAATCCACCTTGAAGACCTGATCCACCAGCACCAGGGACAGGTAACCCACCCCCACCGTCACCACGCCGATCACCACGCCGCGCAGGCCGTGGAAGGTGAAACCGGGCTTCGGCCGACGCAGGACGAAGCCGAGCACCAAGGTGATCAGGCCGTTCAGCAGGGCCCAGACCACCAGCTGGTTGGTGATCCACTGCGGGAACAGCTTTGTGGGGAAGAACATGAAGCCCAGCTTCATGAACAGGTAGAAGGTGGCGGCGGGAATGCCGGCCGTGAGCCCGAAACTAAGCCACCATCCCGGCCCCCGCGCCGTGATCGCCGGCGTCGCGGGCTTGGCCAGAGCGGCGAAGACCGGGGTCGCCAGGGCGAGTTGGAAGGTCCCCAGCATCAGCACCACCAGGCCGAGGAAACCCGCGAGCGTGCCGACCTCCTTCCAGATCCAGATCTGGTCATTGGGGTCCCGGGGGCTGGCGGCGCCCGACAGCGTCTTCTGGAACCAGTCCACCGCGCGCCCGATCCCGGCCCGGGAGAAATGTTCCCAGGGATGGGTGACCGGGGGATTGTAGAGCACCCGCCCCGTGCCGGTGGCCGGGTCACCGTAGATCTCGCCCGGGGTCACCGGGAACGAGGCGCCGAACATGTCGCGCAGCCGCCGGGACTGCGGCACCTCGGAGCCCTTCGCCGCCTGCCACATGCTGGCGAATTCATCGAACTGGCCGAACACTACGGCCAGGTTGCGCGGGAAGGTGCGGGTGCCCTGGCCCGGCTGGCCGAACAGCCCCAGGGTCGAGCCCTCGAGCACCATGGCCTTGTAGCCGTCGGGTTGGGCCAGGGCCGCGGCGATCACCGGCGCGCCGCCGAGGCTGTGGCCCTCCAGCCCGATATTGGCCTTGTCCACCATGGGCAGGCTGCGAAGAAAGCTAAGCGCCGCCGGGCCGCCGAAGCCGTCGGCGCCGACATTGCCGGTGGAATAGCCGTGGCCGGTCATGTCCATGGCCAGCACCACGAAGCCGCGGCGCGACAGCTCGATGGCGAACGGGCTCTGCATCTCGCGGGTGTTGATATAGCCGTGGCTGGCCAGGATCGCCGGAGCGGGGTGGGCGGCCGTCGCGCTGGCGGGGGTGTAGAGCAGGCCGCTCATCACCACGCCCTTTTCCGCCGGAAAGCGGACGTCCGTCACCGTCACCCCGTTGGTGGTCTGGATCGCATGGGCCAGGAGGGCGCCCGCCAGGATCAACACCCAGCCCAGCCCGAACAATCCCCAGCTCCTGCCCATCCTCGCCTCCCCAGACGAACCGCGTTGTCCCGCCGGACTTTGGGGTGGAGCGGCGGCGTGCGCAATGGGCCCGGCCTGCCCGGCGCCCAATTGTTGCGCGGGTAACGATCCTCACACCTGGCCGGTGTATTTCCGTCTCCGTTCCGACGCCCAAAGCTGATAGAGGCAACAAAACGGAACCAGGGAGGACTACCGCGTTGATGCCATCACCGGGCGTCGGCATTCGGGGACAGCGGAGCCTGCTGCGGCAGATTCGTGAGGCCTTGGCCGGCGGCGGGCCTGCCCAGGCTCGTCTCGACATGGTGGTCCGGATCATCGCGCGCTCGATGGTGGCCGAGGTGTGCTCGCTCTACATGCGGCGCGCCATTGGCGACATGGAGCTGTTCGCCACCGAAGGCCTCGACGCCAGCGCCGTCCACGTCACCCGGATGAAGCCCGGGGAAGGCCTGGTGGGCGAGATCATGCGCCTCGGCCGGCCCCTGAACCTCTCCGACGCGCCGAGCCACCCAGGCTTCTCCTACCGTCCGGAGACCGGCGAAGACCCCTTCCACGCCTTCATGGGCGTGCCGCTCTTGCGCGGCGGCCGGACCATCGGCGTGCTGGTGGTCCAGAACCGCACCGAGCGGGTCTATTCCGACGACGAGGTCGAGGACCTGCAAATCGTCGCCATGGTGCTGGCCGAGATGGTGGCCGGCGGCGAACTCGCCACCGAGGGCCCCCTCAAGGGCATCGACCTGGTGCCCCAGAAGCCGGAGCGGCTGAAGGGGGCCCGATTCGCCGACGGCCTGGCGCTGGGCGTGGCGGTGCTGCATGAGCCGCCGGTCGCGCCCTCCCAGCTGCTGGCCGAGGACGTCATGGCCGAGGATGCGCGGCTGAAGACCGCCGTCTCCGAACTTCAGGCCCAGATCGACCAGATGCTGGACGGTCAGCACGGGCTGGTGGACGCCTCCTACGAGGTGCTGGACACCTATCGGATGTTCGCCCACGACCGGGGCTGGAACCGCAGCCTTGAGGACGCGGTGCGCAATGGCCTCACGGCCGAGGCGGCGGTGGAACGGGTGCGCTCCGAACACCGCGCCCGCCTGGGCCAGGCCCGGGATCCCTATCTGCGCGAGCGCCTGCACGACTTCGAGGATCTGGCCGACCGGTTGCTGCGCCACCTTTCGGGCAACGGCTCCATCGCCCGGGACCTGCCCGAGAACGCCATCCTGATCGCCCGCAACCTGGGCCCTGCCGACCTGCTGGAATACGACCGCACCAAGCTGAAGGGCCTCTTGCTGGAGGAAGGCTCGGCGGCCAGCCATGCGGCCATCGTGGCCCGCGCCCTGGAAATCCCCTGCGTCGGCCGCCTGGCCGGCCTCCGGGACAAGGTGTCCGAAGGCGACCCGGTGATCGTCGACGCCGAGACCGCGGAGGCCTATCTGCGCCCGCGCCCCGACGTGGTGAAAGCCCTGGGCGCCCGGATCGAGGTGCGGCTGCAGCGGCGCGCCGAGTTCGCCAAACTGCGGGACACTCCGGCCTTCACCCGCGACGGGGCCAAGATCCGGCTGTTGATGAACGCCGGGCTCGACGTCGATCTCGACATCCTGGCCGAGACCGGCGCGGAGGGCATCGGCCTGTTCCGCACCGAATTCCAGTTCATGGTCGCCGAGGAGATGCCCAGGCTCGACGCCCAGACCGCGCTCTATGGCCGGGTGATGGACGCGGCTGGCGACATGCCGGTGACCTTCCGCACCCTGGACCTCGGGGGCGACAAGGTGCTGCCCTATATGGAGGCCGAGCGGGAGGACAATCCGGCCCTGGGCTGGCGCGCCATCCGCATGGGCCTGGATCGCCCGGCACTGCTGCGGCTGCAATTGCGCGCCCTGATCATGGCCGCCCGCGGCCGGCCCTTGCGGATCATGTTCCCCCTCGTGGCCAATGTGGACGAGTTCCGCGCCGCCCGCGCGCTGGTGGACCACGAGATCGCCTGGGCCCTTCGCCGGGGCCGCACCGCCCCGTCGCGGCTGGACGTGGGCGCGATGATCGAGGCGCCGTCGGTGCTGTGGCACCTGGACGCCCTCCTGCCCATGACCGACTTCGTCAGCGTCGGCACCAATGACCTGATGCAGTATCTGTTCGCCGCCGACCGCGGGAACCCGCGGGTGTCGGACCGCTATGACCCCCTGTCCCCGCCGGCCCTGCGGGCCCTGGAGACCATCCAGCGGGCCTGCGCCGAGACCGGCACCCAGGTCTCTGTGTGCGGGGAAATGGCCGGCCGGCCGCTGGAGGCTTTTGTCCTTGTGGCCCTGGGGTTCGAGGGTCTGTCCATGCCTCCGGGCGGCATCGGCCCGGTGAAGCGGATGGTGCTGTCCTGTGATCGCGAGGCGGCCCGGCGTGGGGTCTCAGCGCTCCTGAAGAGCACCTCAGGCTCGGTGCGCGGCGAGATCGAAACCCTGGCCCGAAAACTCTACGTTGCAATCTGAACGCTGGCGCGAGCGCGGGCTCCCGGACGGCTCGCCCATGGCGCGAGCGTCGAAATATCACATTGATTTCCGAGCACTAGCGTGATATCCACAGATCAGTTATTACCTCGTGGGGGACGAGGTTGGGGGCCAAGTTGCGATCCACATTCGTAGCTTATGACAAGGGGTGCGGGTAGCCATGCCGCTCGATACTGGCGGGATTACGAACCTGCATTTGCCGAGCGACCTGGATCGTGATCCCGGCGCAACCGAGTCCTTTGTTCCGACCCTGGACACCGGTCCGGATATTGGAGTCGCGCTGAAGACCGCCCGCGAGTTCCGCGGTCTTTCGCTGCAGGATGTGGCCGACCAGACCCGAATCCGCCGCGCCTATCTGGCCGCCATCGAAGAGATGCGGCTTGAGGAGCTTCCCTCCCGCCCGTTCACCATCGGCTATGTGCGCGCCTACGCCAACGCCCTGGGCCTGGACGGCGAGGCCGCGGTCGAGCGCTTCAAGATCGACGAGCCGGCGCCGGACGAACCGCTGCGCGAACCTGTCGGCGTGCGCCGGGACGGCGACCCGCGCCTGATGACGGTGATCGTTGGCGGCCTGCTGATCATCGGCGCCATTGTGCTCTGGAATATCGCCCAGCGCGCCATGAGCGAACAGGCGCCGCCGCAGCCTACGGCGCCGGACGTCGTGGCCGCGCCCCGCGGTGCGGGCCAGGCGCCGGTCTCCCTGGGCGCTCCCTTGCCGGCGCCCGTCGAGTCCACGGTTCCGCCCGAATACAAGACCCCCGGCCTGGAAGCCGCCACGGCCGGCAATGGTTCGGCCGCCGATGCGGCCGCCGGAACCAAGGCGGCCAAGGCCCAGGCCTCCGAGGACGCCACCGCCGCCCTGCCGCCGGCCTTCACGGCCCAGGGCAAGGTCTACGGCGCGCCCGCGGAGGCGTCCCAGGTGACCCTGCAGGCCCGCCGCGCCACGTCGCTGGTGGTCCGCGGCGCCAATGGAACCGTCTATTTCGCCCGCCAGCTGGCGGCGGGAGAGGCCTATCGGGTGTCGAACGCCCCAGGCCTGGTGGTGGATGTGGTGGAGGCCGACGCGGTCCAGGCCTTCGTCGGCGGCCAGAACAAGGGCCTGCTGCCGGTGGGCGCCAATGTGGTGAGCAAGCTCATGGGCTCCGTCGCGGCGCCCGGTCCCAGGTCGCCACCGCTGCCAGGGCAATAGAGCCCGACTCGCCAGGCAGACCTACGGGCTGACCTGACGCCTTGGGTTTCGGTTCGAAACCGCCTATTTTCTCTGCATCATGACGGCTCAAGACCACACCCATCTCCGCCCCTGGCGCGCCATCGACCGCCGGGTCTCGCGCAAGATCCGCGTCGGCAATGTGGAGGTGGGGGGCGACGCGCCGATCACGGTGCAGTCGATGACCAATACGCTCACCGCCGATGCGGCCGCGACAATCGATCAGATTCGCCAGCTGGAGGACGCCGGCGCCGACATCGTCCGCGTCTCATGCCCGGACGTGGAATCCACCGAGGCCCTGTCCACCATCGTCAAGGCCTCCAAGGTCCCGATCGTGGCGGACATCCATTTCCACTACAAACGCGGGATCGAGGCGGCCAAGGCCGGCGCGGCCTGCCTGAGGATCAATCCCGGCAATATCGGCCGCCCCGACCGGGTTCGGGAAGTGATACAGGCGGCCCGGGACCATGGCTGCTCCATGCGCATCGGGGTCAATGCCGGCAGCCTGGAGCCGCACCTGCTGGAGAAGTACGGCGAGCCCTGCCCTCAGGCCATGGTGGAGAGCGCCCTCGACCATGCCCGCATCCTGCAGGACCATGACTTCCACGAATTCAAGATCAGCGTGAAGGCCTCGGACATCTTCATGACCGTGGCGGCCTACCAGATGCTGGCCGAGGCCATCGACTGCCCGCTGCACGTGGGCGTCACCGAGGCGGGGGGCCTGCGCTCTGGCACGATCAAGTCCTCCATCGGCATGGGCAATCTGCTGTGGGCCGGGATCGGCGACACCATCCGGGTGAGCCTGGCGGCGGACCCGGTGGAAGAGATCAAGGTCGGCTTCGACATGCTGAAGTCGCTCGGCCTGCGCCACCGCGGCGTGAACATCATCGCCTGCCCCTCCTGCGCGCGTCAGGGCTTCAACGTGATCCAGACGGTCGAGGCCCTGGAGGCGCGACTGGCGCACATCTCCACCCCCATGAGCCTGTCGATCATCGGCTGCGTGGTGAACGGTCCCGGCGAGGCCCTGATGACCGATGTGGGCTTCACGGGCGGCGGCAAGGGTGCGGGCATGGTCTATCTGGCCGGCCGGCCGGACCACAAGATGGACAATGCCGGCATGGTCGACCACATCGTCGAGCTTGTGGAGGCCAAGGCCGCCGAGCTCGACAAGGCCGCCCTGGCGGCCGAGTAGGGGCCGGGCGGCGAGGACTCCAGGCGCCTCAACCTGGGATGTTGCGAAGAATTCACAAACATGACGCCTGCGTCACCTCTTGCGCCGGTCGCCCGCGCTTGATTAGGTGCCGCCTCCATCAGGGAGAGACATATCATGTCCGCGGACGGCAACTGGAAGATCACCATCAATTCGCCCATGGGCGCGCAAACGCTTGACGCCTCGATCACCACGAGCGGCGATACGTTCACCGGCACCGCCAAGGGCGCCATGGGTGAGCAGAGCATCGAAGGCAAGGTCGCCGGGGACACCCTGACCTGGTCGGCCAATATCACTCAGCCGATGCCCATGACCCTGGAATTCTCGGCCACGGTCAGCGGCGACAGCATGAGCGGCAATGTGAAGCTGGGCGCGTTCGGCTCCGCGCCGCTCTCCGGCGTCCGCGCCTAGGATCGACCTCGCTTCGGCGCAGGGGGACGGGGCCGCGAGGTCCCGTCCAATCCCCGCCACAAACCGCAGACGAAGCCGGCGCCGCCCAGACGGGCTCTAGACCCGGGCCTCGGCCTTGGCGGGGCGCACGGCGCCGCCGGTCCGCAGGAATGCCTCGGCCTCGGTGGTGAGCGCCCAGCGATTGAGCCCCGGACCGAAAGGCCTGCGGAACAGCGACCGCGGCCCGCCCAGCCCGGCGCGGCTATGGGCGTCGAACACCGCCACGGCCCGCGCGCGAAGCTTGAGATCCACCGCGCCGTGGTCCGACCGATTGGCTCCCAGACAGGCGATCACCTGGTCCCGATGCGCGCTGCCGCCCAGGCGCAGCAGCGCCTCGGCGATCTCACCCACCATCGGATCCATGCCCCCTGACCGGCGGGTCCGGGGCGGTCTGCGACGAACGGGGTCGAGGATCGACGGCATGCGCTAACCATAGGCCTGCGTCATCGCCATGCAAAACGCCTACGCCCCTGCCGCGAATTCTCACTCACCCGCAAACTGTATGGTGTGGCGTCGGGGCGCGAATAAGGGCTGGCCGCCGATTCAGGCGGGCCTGGCGATGGAGCTGTCGGCGGCAAGCGGTCGGTGCGCGGCGCCCCTCAGCGGCGCCGGGGCGGCACGACATCGGCGAAGTCGGGGAAGCTCTTCCAGCGGGGCTCCACTGGCGGCGCCTCAGCCTGCGGCGCGTAGATCGACGGCTCGACCATCTGCAGGCGGGGAATATAGCGCGGGCAGTTGGGGAAGATGTCGGTGGGGGTGACGCGCACCATCAGCTGGGCCCCCGGGGTCTCGGCCATCAGCGGATCATCGAACACGATCTCCGCCACACCATTGACCCGGGTGCGCCCCGGCTTCTCGCCCATGGCGATGAACAGCAGGCCCACCTGAGGATTTGCCCGCAGATTGCCCAGGCTCTTGAACATGCCGTTGCCGTCATAGTCGGGAAACACCAGCAGGTCCGGGCGGACCACGCGGACGAAGCCCGGCGACCCGCCCTTGAACGAGCAGTCAGGCCGACCCGCGGCGTCAGCGGTGGCCAGGAAGAAGAAGGGCTGGGCGGCGATGAACGCTGCGTCGTCCTCGGTGAACCGGTCGCGCCGGAGCTTTTCCTCCAGGCGGTTGGCCAGGGCCCGGCTGCCGAACCGGTCCTGAAGCTCGCGATTGCCCGTGTGGTACATGACCTGGCCCTCCTGGCGCCGCGTCGCCCCACGACATCCCCAAGCGCGCGGTTTGGCAAGCGCGCCCGCTGGCGTTAGAGAAGCCTCCTTTCCGCCCCGCGAGCCATCCCTACCGTGCGACTGCCCCAAGCCCGACTGGACCAGGTCCTCGACCGCTTCCGCGAGATCGAAGCCCGGATGGGCGCGGCCGCGGACGGCGCCGAGATCGTGCGCCTGTCCAAGGAGCACGCCGAGCTGAAGCCGGTGGCCGACGCGGTCCAGACCCTGGCCCGGGTCCGGGCCCAGGCGCCGGAGCTTGAGGAGATGGCGGCCTCGGGCGACCCGGAGATGGCGGAGCTGGCCCGGGACGAACTGGACGCGCTCAACCAGACCCTGCCGGGGCTGGAACGGGACGTGGCCCTGCTGCTGGCCCCCAAGGACCGGGACGAGAACGCCTCGGCGATCCTGGAGGTGCGGGCCGGCACCGGCGGGGACGAGGCGGCGCTGTTCGCCGGCGACCTGTTCCGCATGTACCAGCGCTATGCCGCCACCCGCGGCTGGCGGGTGGAAATCGATTCGGCGTCCGAGGGTGAGGCCGGCGGCTACAAGGAAATCATCGCCTCGATCAATGGCGACGGGGTGTTCGGCCGGCTGAAGTTCGAGAGCGGCGTGCACCGGGTGCAGCGGGTTCCGGCCACCGAGGCCGGCGGGCGGATCCACACCTCCGCCGCCACGGTGGCGGTGCTGCCGGAGGTGGAGGACGTGGACATCGTCATCAATGACGGCGACATCCGCATCGACACCTATCGCTCGTCCGGGGCCGGCGGCCAGCACGTGAACAAGACCGATTCCGCCGTGCGCATCACCCACCTGCCCACCGGCATCGTGGTGACCTCGTCGGAGAAGTCGCAGCACCAGAACCGGGCCCGGGCCATGAAGGTGCTGCAGGCGCGGCTCTATGACCAGAAGCGCGAGGCGCTGGACACGGCGCGGGCCGACGCCCGCAAGAGCCAGGTTGGCTCCGGCGACCGCTCCGAGCGGATCCGCACCTACAATTTCCCGCAGGGCCGGATCACCGACCACCGCATCAACCTGACCCTCTACAACCTGCCCAAGGTGCTGGAGGGCGAGGCCCTGGACGAGGTGATCGACCCGCTGATCGCCGAGGACCAGGCGGCGCGGCTGTCGGCGCTGGAAGACGAGTTCAACTGAGGCGGCCTGGATCGGGGCAACTCAGCTTCCCCCACATGGTGGGGGAAGTGGCGTGAGCCGCGGGACGCGGCGAAGGTCGATGGGGGTGAGGATCTGAGGGCCGCTGGGTTGCAGACACGCACCCCCATCGACCCTCCCGCGAAGACGCGGTCGGGCCACTTC
>Ga0265327_10003181_pt1 | contig 16062 bp, 11 predicted proteins | sample 41621metaG_FD_202089 | JGI IMG/M metagenome (GOLD analysis project Ga0265327, IMG submission 202089) | Rhizosphere microbial communities from Carex aquatilis grown in University of Washington, Seatle, WA, United States - 4-16-21 metaG | ecosystem: Host-associated > Plants > Roots > Rhizosphere... | reverse complement strand
AACCTCGAACGGCTAATCGGCAGCAACTTCAACGACACCCTGACCGGCAACGCCGCCGACAATGACATCGGCGGCGGGCTCGGCAACGATGTCATCAGCGGCGGGGCCGGCAATGACACGCTCTACGGCGACAGCGGCGACGACACTTTGGACGGCGGCACCGGCAACGACACGCTCTATGGCGGCATCGGCAACGACACCCTGGACGGCGGCGACGGCAATGACAACCTGAACGGTGAAGACGGCAACGACACCCTGCGCGGCGGCGACGGCAACAATTCCCTGGATGGCGGGGCGGGCGATGACTTTCTGCAAGGCGGCGCGGGCGATGACGGCCTCAACGGCGGCGCCGGCATCGACACCGTCTCCTACGCCAACGCCACGGCCGGGGTCACGGTCGTCCTCAACCTGGGCGGCTGGCAGAACACCCTGGGGGCGGGCAACGACTACCTGTCCAACATCGAAAACTTGATCGGCAGCGCGTTCGACGACACCCTCACCGGCGACGCCGGGGCCAACGTGCTGGACGGCGGGGCCGGCAAGGACACGGTCTCCTACGCCAACGCCGCCGCGTCAGTCGCGGCCAACCTGGCGACCGGCGTCGTCAGCGGCGGCGGCGGGGCCGACACGCTGCTGAATATCGAAAATCTGATCGGCAGCGCCTTCAGCGACACGCTGACCGGCAATGCCGCTGACAACCTGTTGAGCGGCGAGAACGGCGACGACACCCTGGACGGCGGGGCGGGCAACGACACCGCGTCCTACGCCACGGCCGGCGCCGGCGTCATCGCCAATCTAGCGACGGGCAGCGCCAGCGGCGGAGCCGGCAACGACACCCTGGTCAGCATCGAAAACCTGATCGGCAGCGCCTTCAACGACACGCTCACCGGCGACGGCGGCAGCAACATTCTCGACGGCGGGGCGGGCAACGACAGCCTGGACGGAGCGGGCGGCATTGACACCGCGTCTTATGCCGACGCGACGGCGGGCGTGACGGTCAGCTTGTCCGTGGCCGGCGCGCAAAACACCGGCGGGGCGGGCACCGACACCCTGGTCAATATTGAAAACCTGACCGGCGGCGCTTTCAACGACACCCTCATCGGCAACGCCGGCAACAATGTCCTCGACGGCGGGGACGGCATCGACACCGTGTCCTATTTCAATGCCCCGGCGGCGGTCAGCGCCAACCTTGCCACCCATGCCGCCAGCGGCGGAGGCGGCGCCGACACCCTGCTCAACATCGAAAACCTGATCGGCGGCGCGTTCAACGACACCCTGACCGGCAACGCCTCCGACAACGTCCTGGCCGGCGGGCTCGGCAACGATGTGCTGGACGGCGGAGTCGGCAACGACACCGCGTCTTATGCCACGGCAGCGGCGGGCGTCACCGCCAACCTCGCCACCCATGCCGCCAGCGGCGGGGCCGGCAATGACACTTTGCTCAACATTGAAAACCTCGTCGGCAGCGCCTTCAACGACACCCTCAGCGGCGACGGCGGGGCCAACATTCTCAATGGCGGGCTAGGCAACGACACGCTGGACGGCGGCGCGGGCATCGACACCGCAAGCTACCTCGACGCCCCGTCCGGCGTCGCGGTGAACCTCGGCTTGAGCGTGGCGCAAAACACTGGCGGGGCCGGTATCGACACGCTGCTGAACATCGAAAACATCGACGGCAGCGCATTCAGCGACACGCTCACCGGCGGCCCGGGCAATAACGTCCTGCGCGGCAATGGCGGCGACGACACGCTGCAAGGCGGGCTTGGCAATGACACCTTGGACGGCGGCGATGGCATCGACACGGCTTCCTACGCCCAGGCTTCGGCGGCGGTCGTCGCCAGTCTGGACACCGGCACGGCCAGCGGCGGGGCGGGCAATGACGCCTTGCTCAACATTGAAAACCTCACCGGCAGCGCTTTCAACGACACCCTCACCGGCGACAGCCGTGGCAATATTTTGCTCGGCGGCGGCGGCAACGACCTTCTCGACGGCGGCGACGGTGTCGATACCGCCTCCTATGCCACGGCAACGGCGGCGGTCGTCGTCAACCTGGCGACCGGTCTTGCCAGTGGCGGGGCCGGCAACGATACTTTGATTAACATCGAATACCTCATCGGCGGCAATTTCAACGACACCTTGACCGGCGACGCCGGCGTCAACACCCTGGTCGGCGGCAACGGTGACGACACCTTGAATGGCGGGGACGGCAACGATGTGCTGTCTGGCGGCTTTGGCAACGACACTTTGAACGGTGGCAGCGGCAACGATTCCCTGGTCGGCGGCGTCGGCATCGACATCCTCAACGGCGGCGCCGGTGCCGACAGGCTGGTCTACACGGCCACCGCCCTCGGCAGCTCAGATTTGGAGGTCGGCGGCAGCGACACCGTCCTCGGCGGCGCGGGCGATTACATCGACTTAAGCGGCGCGGTTGAAAACATTCTCAAGATCAACGGCAACACGCTGTCCAGCCTGGCCACCAACACCCCGGTGGGAGCGAGTATCAACGCCGCGAACAGTGTCGCCTTCAGCGGCGGCTTCTTGGAGATCGACCTCAACGGCGACGGCGTGTTTGCCGCCGCGCAAGACTTTCAAATCAGCCTCGCCGGTGTCGCCTCGGTGACGTACAACGCCACAGGCGATTATTTCCTGCTGGCTTGAGCCTTGAGTACGCCGCGCGTGTCAGGACGCGCGGCTTAAATCTGCTGAAAAACGCCAGCGCGGCCGGGTTTAAGCACGTTCATAGGCCGACCGCCTCGCGGGCGCAGGCTCCCTCTAGCGTTCCAGCACCACAAACCGATAAGTGAAGTCCACGCTAGGGTCATCGGCGACTACTTGGCTGTCCACCTCGCGCCAATCGGCGGGCGAAAAGGCCGGGAAATAGGTGTCGCCGTCGAAGTCGCGTTCGATCAAGGTGAGATAAAGCCGGGAGGCTTCTGGCAGGAAGTGTTCGTATAGGGCCGCGCCGCCAATAACCATCAATTCCTCGGCGTCGCCCGCCAAGTCGATGGCTTCCGCCAGGGAGTGCGCGACGGAACAGCCCTCGGCGCGGTAATCCGGGTTGGCGGTGAGAACGATATTGTGGCGGCCGGGCAGCGGGCGGCCGATGGATTCGTGGGTCTTGCGGCCCATCAGGATGGGCTTGCCCCAGGTAATCGCCTTGAAACGCTTGAGGTCGGCGGACAGGTGCCAGGGCATACGGTTGTCCAGGCCGATGACGCGGTGCTTGGACAGGGCGACGATGAGAGAGAGTTTCATGGCAGGCTCCGGCCGGCAACAGGCACATAAAAAAACAGACCGGAATCGCTTCCGGCCTGTTCTGATCGATTTGGCTTTTTCTGCAAGACGCCCGCTTGGTTTAAAGCAGGCGCGTTCCCGGACAGCTAGGCCTCATCCGACGAGCTGGGCTTGGGCGGTTCAATCGTCGTGCCGCCTTTGACGAACAAGGCGGCGCGGCCTTCGACCTGCTTGGTGATGTAGGCTTGCTGGAAGATGGACAGCACGTTGTTGACCACCCAGTACAGCACCAGCCCCGAAGGAAAGAAGGCGAACATGAACGAGAAGATCACCGGCAGCCATTTCATCACCTGGGCCTGCATCGGATCTTGCGGCTGCGGGTTGAGCTGCTGCTGGATGAACATGGACACGCCATAGATCACCGGCAGGATGAAGAACGGGTCTTTCGTGGACAAGTCCTGCAACCAGAAGATGAACGGCGCTTGGCGCAGCTCCACGGCTTCGGACAACACCCAGTACAAGGAGATGAACACGGGCATCTGCACCAGGATCGGCAGGCAGCCGCCCAGCGGGTTGACCTTCTCCTTGCGATACAGCTCCATCATCGCCTTGTTAAACGCCTGCTTGTCTTCGCCGAAACGCTCTTTCAGTTGCTGGAGCTTGGGCTGGAGTTTGCGCATATTGGCCATGGACCGATAGCTGGACTCGGACAGCTTGTAGAACAGGGCTTTGATGAGGAGGGTGGCGAAGACGATGCCCCAACCCCAGTTGTTAAAGATTTTGTAGAACTGCTCGATCAGCCAGAACACCGGCTTGGCGATGAAGGTCAGCTTGCCGAAGTCTTCAGTCAGCTCCAGGCCGGGGGCGACGCTTTCGAGCACCCGTTGCAGCTTAGGCCCGACCCACATGCGGGCCTTGAAGGTTTGGCTTGCGCCCGGCGCGACTTCCACGGTCGGCGACACCGCGCCGATGACGAAATGCTGGCCGTCCAGCGCCTTGGTGTAGAAATGCTGCTCCTCGCCGGCCGTGGGAATCCAGGCGGCCATGAAATAGTGCTGGATCATGGCGACCCAGCCGTCCTTGCTGTCCCGCTTCAGCGCCTTGTCCTTCATGTCGTCGAAGGAGATTTTTTCGTATTTTTCCGTCGGCGTGTACAGCACGCCGCCGACATAGGCGCGGTCGGCGGAATTGGCGGACAGCGCGGAGCCGGTCTTCTTTTCCGGCTGCTTGCGCTGCAACTGGGTGTACTGCGCCACGCTCAACGGGGCCGGCGACTGGTTGGCGACTTGCTGCTCCATTTCAACCAGGAAGCTGCCTTTCTTGAAGACATAGGTCTTGGTGACGGTGACGCCCTTGTCGTTGGCCCAGGTCAACGGCACCCGCAATTCGTCTTGGCCCGCGCCCAGCTTGTATTCGGTCGCCGCCGCTTTCCACAGGCTGTGGTGGTTGGGGGCCGCGTCGGGCGCGTTGCTCAGGAAGCCGGACTGGGAGATGAACAGTTGCGCGGGCTGGTCGTCGAGCAGGCGCACCGGCACCTCCGGCTTGTCCTTCTCCAGCGGATAGCTGCTCAGGTCGACTTGCCGAATGTCGCCGCCGTTGGCGTCGATTTCGACATTCAGCACGTCGGTGGCAATCTTGACGCGCTGCCCCTCTTGCAGCACTTCGCCCACGGCGGCGCCCGCCGAGAGCGGCGCGCCCGGCGCGCTGGCGGGCGCTTCGCCGGGAACCTGGCCGGCCACGACCGGAGTCGGCGGCTTGGGGCCATAGTCCACTTGCCAAGCCTGCCACAGCTCATAGCTGAGCCAGGCAAAAAGAATGAAAAGCACGAACCTCAAATTATCCATGATGTTTGCCACCAAATTTTTCTGGGACGGGATCTAAGCCGCCTTCATGCCACGGATGGCATTTCGACAATCTTATTATGGTGAGATAGGAACCGCGCAAGGCGCCGAACCGCTCGATGGCGGTCAAAGCATAGCTTGAGCAGGTGGGATAGAAGCGACAGTGATGGCCCACCCAGGGGCTGATCACGAAGCGGTAGAACTTGATGAGCCGCACAAGCACGAATTGCATCGTTTTACCAAGCTTGTCCAGTGCTTTTCGAGAGCGTTTCTGAGAGTTTCAAGGTCGGCCCGCTCGGCAGGCTTGCGCGCCATCACGACGAAGTCAACACCGCCGAGCCCAGCCTGCCGCAGGCGGAAGCTTTCCCTGGCGAGTCGCTTGATGCGGTTCCGGTCGGCGGCGCGGCGTATGCTTTTTTTAGCGATGGCAAGGCCCAAACGCGCATACCCCCGCCCATTCGCCCGTCCCAGCACAGTCAGACAGGCGTCCGCCGACTTTTGCGCATGGTCGAAGACATACTGGAAATCGGCGGGTTTGCCTAAACGACGCTCGCGGGGAAAGCCATAGGTCGTCGCCTTGGCCAAACCCTTAGACGCTGACGCTAAGCTTCTTGCGGCCTTTGGCGCGGCGGGCGTTGATCACGTTGCGGCCGCCGCGGGTTTTCATCCTGGCGCGAAAGCCATGGGTGCGAGCGCGCTTGATTTTGCTCGGCTGATAAGTTCTTTTCATCGTGGTTTTGCCTTGAGGTTTACGAAAAATAGATGCAAGAAAAAGACCCGCAATGGTAAGTGATGCCTCCACGCCCTGTCAATGACCGGCGCGCCTGGCTTAAACCACGCCGCGCCGCGACCGCCGGCTTTGTCATCGGCTTGTCACGCAAATTTCACATTCACCCCCTACCCTTGGAGCCACATTAAGGCAAAAGTTCCTGGACGAGAAACCCCCGATGAGCGAATCCCCACGGCAAACCGCATTGCGCGCATTCGAGGCGCCCACCATCGCGCAATTGGCGCTGACCGTGGAGCCGGTGTTTCCGCATACGCCGGTGAAGGATTTGCTGGCCCGCTTCCAAGCCCGCGCCGACCAGCCGATTTTGCCGGTCATCGGCGCCAATGATGAATGCATCGGCTCGGTTTCCCGCCGCAGCCTGTTAGGCTTCATGACCAAGGCGTTCGCGATGGATCTGTTTTTACACCGCACCGTCGCCGAGCTGCTCAAGCAGAAACCCGAGCTGTTGGCGATTCCGATGATCGCCCAGGCTGAGGAGCGGGTCGACCAGACCATGCGGGAATTGCTGCTGTGCGACCCCGAAATGGAGCACGAAGCCTTGCCGGTGTGGGCCGCCGACCGCTTTGCCGGCGTGGTGACGGTCACGGACATGATGGCCAGCCTGTCCGAATCGCAGGAGCAGCTCATCGAGGTCATGCAGACCCTGAGCGCCCGCCTCAACGAGGAAGTGGCCCATGCCGCGCTGTTGCAGCGCAGCCTGCTGCCGCCCGCCGAGGTCAGGCTGCCCGGCCTTAGGGGAACGGCGACGCTCATCACATCCACCGAGGTGGGCGGCGATTATTACGATTATTACTGCGTGGGCGAGCGCTGGGTCGTGCTGCTGATCGGCGATGTCTCAGGCCACGGCGTGGCGGCGGGCACGCTGGTCAGCGCGGCGAAGGCCGGGGTCAACTTGCTGTCCGCCGACGGCGAGCGCGACCCTGGCTCAATCTTGAGCCGGCTAAACCACGCCATGCTGAAAATAGCCAACCAGCGCCTGCTGATGACGCTGTTCGCCGCCTGCCTGGACACGCACACCGGCGAGTTGCTCTACGCCAACGCCGGCCACCAGTTCCCTTATCTATACCGCTATGCCCATGCCGAAATGGAAGTCCTGGAAGTCGGCGGCATGCCCTTGGGCAAATCGCCGGCCTCGACCTATGCCTCATCGCTGACCCACATGGAAGTGGGCGACCGCCTGTTCTTCTACACCGACGGCATCTTGGAAGAGGAAAACAGCGCCGAGGAGCCTTTCGGCTACGACCGCCTCGAAGAACAGCTTTCCCTGTATTTCGGCCATGAGCCCGGACTGCTGGGCGAAAACCTCTTGTCCGCCTTGCGCCAGTTCACCGGCAAAAGCCAGTACCAGGACGATGTCACGGTGCTTTGCCTGGAACACCATGAGCGGATTGCCTGGCGCGGCGAAGAGGCGGAGACGGAAGACGAGCTGGGACTGGTGCGCGTCGCCGAGTCGTTTTACCGGGCCAACACCGACCGCCTGATTCCCCGCCTGTCGCGGCAGAATCTGGTGTTCCTGGCCGAGGGCGGCTTCGCCGACCTGATGCCGCGCTTCGCGCTGGACGGCATCCGCCGCGTGCTGCCGCGCCATCACTCGACCATCGCCCGGCTGGGCTGGAAAAAACTGCTCACCCAGCACCAGCCCGCAAAAAGCGGCGACCTGGAGATATTCCTGCCCAAGCCCGATCTGGCGCGGGAATTCCAGTTGCGGCACAGCTCAGACAAAGAATTCATCATTGAAGAAGCGCAAGCCTGGCTGGCGGAGTCCGGCCTGGCCGAGGAAGAGCGCCTGGACGCGCTGGCCATGCTCATCGACGAATTGATCGAGAATGGCTTGTACGCCGCCCCCCGGGACGGCAAGGGACGGCCGCTGTATGCCAAAGGCGAAGACCGCGCCTTGGGCAAGGGCGAAATCTTGCGGCTGAGGCTTGCCGTCCAGGACGGGCTGCTCGGCGTGCATCTGCAAGACTCCTGGGGCACGCTGACGCCGGCGGTGTTCCTCAACCGTCTGCTCTGCCACACGCAAAAGGACGGCGGCCTGATCGCCGGCGTCGGCGGGGCGGGACTGTATCTGATCTGGCGGCTTTGCGACTACCTACAGTTCCGGGTGCATCCCCATTATCAGACGCAGGCCATGGTGCTGCTGGATCTGCAAGCCCCCCAAGCCGCCGAAGCGGACAAGGGTTTTCAATTCATCTACCACAGCGAAATCCATGAAAACCTCGACCAGGGGCCATTCCATGCCAACTATTACGCGCAAGCCGCCGACTGAAGCCGAACCGCTGATCGACGGCAACGGTGCCGATGCCACCGCAACCCCCGCGAGCTTGACGGGCCATCCCTCGCTCGCCGCTGCCACCCCACCAAACCCAGGCCATGCCATGCTAACCCTCGCCCGCTCGCCGCAAGTCCAAACCGAGCCGCCCGCCGCCGCCTTCGACGGCCTTATCAACATCAACGCCCATGCCGCCGCAAGCCCGCGCACGCATCGCGAAGCGCCCGCGCCTGCCGCCGCGACCCCTCCGAAGACCTCGACCACCGGCCATGCCATGTTAAGCCTTACACGCCAGCCGCCGACTGCAAGCGAGCCGCTCGTTGTCCTGCTCGAAGGCAACATCGACGCCCATGCCGCCGAAAGCCTGCGCGCGCTTTACGACCTCCAGGCACCGCTCGCCCGGCTGGATTTCAGCGGCGTGCAGCGCGTCAACTCCATGGGCCTGGCCTTGCTGCTCAAGCTGTTCGAACATTGCGAGGCCAATGGCGTCGGCATTCAAGTCGCCCACGCCAACCGCATGACATCCATGCTGTTCAAAATGACCAATCTGGAGCGTTATCTCACCGATGGGGCGAAGGGCGGCACTTCGGCCGCAAGCCCGAAGGCGGCCCGGCCCGCGCCGAAACAAGCCAGGCCTGCGGAAGCGGCCCCCGCGCCAGCGCCGGCGCCGGCGCGGCAGCAGGAAGCGCCGCCGGCCACGCTGTCCAGCCACGAAAAGCTCGTTTTCCTCGCCAATATGCAAAACAGCCAGCAATTGAACGGCTGGTATTTTTTCAACACCTATTTGCAACGGCGCCTGGGCCGGGACATCCATCTCGACCTGATCCATGCCGCCTGGGACAATGAATTACAGCCATCTTCCACGCACTTGGTGTTCGCCCAGCCGTTCCAGGCCACCCGCCTGCTATTGCAGCACGGCTTCCATCTGGTCGCCCGCCCTGCCGAGCAGGCCGACGAGATCACCGTGTTGGTGCGCGCCGATGACGGGCGGCGCACATTGGCCGAGTTCGCCGGCGGCAAGGCCGTCACCGACACGGCGGAAAGCTTCGTCTATCTGCTGGGGCGCTTCTTGCTGGACGAAGGCGGCCTGCCTTCCGACAGCCTCAACTATGTGTTCACCGGCCACGAGATCAAGGCCGTGCGCACGCTGCTGAACGGCGAGGCCGACATCCTGTTTTTGCCCACCGAAAATTACAAAAGCCTGTCCGCGCTGACCAGAAGCCGGCTGCGCCCTTTAGACCAGAGCGATTCCGGCCTGGCCTTCCACATGTTTTGCCTGTCGCCCGCCTGCGCCGATTTGCTGCCTGGCTTGCGCGCGACCTTGCTGGAGATGTCCGCGTCCGACAAGGGCCGGCAGGTGTTGGAGGATTTGGGGCTGGCGCGTTGGAACGAACCCGAGCGGGAGGAAATCGACATGCTGGCGATGCTTTACCAACGCTACGTGGAGCCAAACTAGGCGGCCTAAGGCGCCGCTTCAGCAGGCTTGTCAAACACACAGGACGATAATTATGGATCAGCACACCTTCAGAGCCATTCTCGACAACTTCAACACCACCTCGACCGACATTCGCGCCTCGGTGCTATTGACCAAAGACGGGCTGGCCTTGGTCAGCGCGTCGCCACACGCCTGCCCGCCGCCGGGCGACGAGGACAGGATGAGCGCCTTAAGCGCGTCCATCTTGCATTTGGGGCACAAATTCATGGATGACTTTGGCGGCGGAGAGCTGGCCCAGGTGCTCATCAAAGGCAAAGACGGCTCTATGCTGACCATTCACGGCCAAGAGCTGGCGCTGACTGTGCTGACCAAGCCGGACGCTGAAGCCGGGTTGATTTTTTCGCAAATGCAACGGGTGGTGGACAGCCTGCGCCTCCCTCCCTTCCTCCTTCTCGCCGGCCTCGCGCAGGATAGCTAAGGCGCTCAATCCCCCGGCTGTTGGTGCGCCCTGTCGGCGGTGCAGCCCACGCTAAACCGCCGCCCGTCCGCCAGCCTGAGCGCGGTCAATTCCCCTCCCCACAAACACCCGGTGTCCAGGCAATGGCAACCGTCCTCCACATGGAACCCCAAGGTGGACCAATGGCCGAACATAATCTGCGCGCCCGCGCTGGCCCGCCCCGGCACCCGGAACCACGGCAGCAGATGCGCCGCCTGCCCGCCAAGACCGCCCTTTTCCCGCAGATCCAACACCCCGCCGGCGTCGCAGTAGCGCAGGCGGGTGAGGCAGTTGACGATGAAGCGGATGCGCGGCCAGCCTTGCAAATCGTCCGACCACAAGGCCGGCGAGTCGCCGTACATGTGGGCAAAAAACTCGCCCGCCACGCCTCCGTGCAACACCTCCTCCGCTTCCCGCGCATAGCCGACGGCGTCGGCCATGCTCCATTGGGGCGGCAAGCCGGCGTGAATCAGGTAGAATTCCCCTGCGCGATGTAGCAAAGGCCGTCCGCGCAACCAACTCAGCAAGGCTTCCCGATCCGGCGCGCCGAGAATATCGCCAAACGTGTCGCGGCGCTTCGTCTTCGACGCCCCGCACGCCACGGCCAGCAGGTGCAGATCGTGGTTGCCCAGCACGGTGACCGCCGCCTCGCCCAGGCTTTTGATGAAACGCAGTGTTTCCAGGGAGCGCGGGCCGCGGTTGACAACATCGCCGACAAAATAGAGCCGGTCGGTGGCGGGGTCGAAGGCGATTTTATCCAACAGCAGGCGAAGTTCGTCAAAACAACCCTGCACATCCCCGATGGCATATGCGACCATGGCGGCTTTAACGCAAGACGGAGGGACGGGCGAAGGCGGGGCGTTCGATCTGATGCTTTTTGTTCATGTCTTGGCAAAGTCAATCCGGATTGGTCGTGCCAGATAGTTTAATCCTATTCCAAGGCTCTCCATAGCAACAAGACTTCAAGGTAAGACAACGTGCATATACACATTTTGGGAATTTGCGGCACCTTCATGGGCGGTTTGGCCCTGATGGCCAGGGAGCTGGGCCATAAAGTCACCGGTTCCGACCAGAACATCTACCCGCCCATGAGCACCCAGTTGGAGCAGCAGGGCATCGTGCTGCACTCCGGCTACGCCGCCGCCAACCTGGATCCGCGCCCGGATTTGGTGGTCATCGGCAACGCCTTGTCGCGGGGCAACCCGGAAGTCGAGGCGGTGCTCAACCTCGGCCTGCCCTACACCTCCGGCCCGCGCTGGCTGTACGACGCCGTGCTGAAAGACCGCTGGGTGCTGGCCGTGGCCGGCACCCACGGCAAAACCACCACCACCAGCATGCTGGCGTGGATCTTGGAGTCGGCCGGCACGCAGCCGGGTTTTTTGATTGGCGGCATTCCGCTGAATTTCGGCGTCTCCGCCCGCCTCGGCCAATCGACTTATTTCGTCGTCGAAGCCGACGAATACGACACCGCGTTTTTCGACAAGCGCTCCAAATTCCTGCACTACCTGCCGCGCACGGTGATTCTCAACAATCTGGAATACGACCACGCCGACATCTTCCCCGACCTGTATTCGATCCAAAAGCAGTTCCACCACCTGGTGCGCACCGTGCCGGGCAACGGCCTCATCATCCTGCCTTCGACCGACCAAAACCTCGCCGAAACCCTGCGCATGGGCTGCTGGACCCGGCAGGAAACCACCGCCTTGGAAAGCGAAGGCAACTCTTACTGGCAAGCCCGCCTGAACCGGCCCGACGGCGGCGTGTTCGAGGTCTACAAAGGCGGCAGGCTGCGCGGCACGGTCGGCTGGGGACTGACCGGCCTGCATAATGTGCGCAACGGCCTGGCCGCCATCGCCGCCGCCTGCCATGCCGGGGTGGAGCCGGAAAAAGCCGCCGCCGCCCTGAGCGGATTCAAAAACGTCAAGCGCCGCATGGAAGTGTACGCCAGCGTCGGCGGCGTCACCCTCTACGACGACTTCGCCCACCACCCCACCGCCATCGCCACCACGCTGCAAGGCTTGCGGGCGCGGGTCGGCGACGAACGCATCATCGCCGTGCTGGAGCCGCGCTCCAACACCATGAAACTCGGCGTCCATGCCGACACCCTGGCCGGCTCGCTGAAGGCGGCGGACATCGCCATCCTCTACCAGCCCCCCGGCCAGGACTGGGAAGTCCGCCACGCCGAAGGCATCCAAATATTCGACGCGCTAGACCCCATCGTCGCCAAGCTGGCCGCCGAAGCCCGCCCCGGCGACCATTTGGTGTTCATGAGCAACGGCAGCTTCGGCGGCATCCACGGCTTGGTCGAGGAAGCCTTGCGCAAAGGCCAATAATGCGGCACGCTGGCCGGCCAAATTATTCGAGAGTCCTGAACCGAGGTGGGGGGATGCAGCAGATTCCGCGCTTTTACGAGTTTTTCGCCGGCGGCGGCATGGCGCGGGCTGGCCTGGGCGAGCGCTGGCGCTGCGCGTTCGCCAACGACTTCGACCCCAAAAAAGCGGCGGTCTACGCCAACAACTGGGGCGGCAAGGAACTCCTCGTCGGCGACGTGGCAAAGCTGGCGGCGACGGATCTCCCCGGCGCCGCCGACCTGGCCTGGGCCTCGTTCCCCTGCCAAGACCTGTCCCTGGCCGGCGCGGGCGCGGGACTGGAAGGCAAGCGCTCCGGCACCTTCTGGCCGTTTTGGCAATTGATCCGCCAATTGAAGGACGAAGGCCGCGCCCCGCCTTTGGTCGTGCTGGAAAACGTCCGGGGCGCGCTGAACTCCCACGACGGGCAAGACTTCGCCGCCATCGGCGCCGCGCTGGCCGACGCCGGCTACCAATTCGGCGCGGTCTTGATCGACGCCATCGACTTCCTGCCGCAATCGAGGCCAAGGCTGTTCATCATCGGCGTCCAAGCCGGCCTGCCGATTCCCGCCGAGCGGCTAGCCGGCGGGCCGCAGGCCAAATGGCACCCGGCCTGTCTGCTGAAAGCCCACGGCAAACTGACGCAGGAAGCCGCCGCGCACTGGCTGTGGTGGGCCTTGCCGACCCCGCCGCCCCGGCACGTCTGCCTGTCCGACTTGATCCAAGAGCAACCGCAAGGCGTGCGCTGGCATAGCCCCGAAGAAACCCAGCGCCTGCTCGGCATGATGAGCGATCTCAACCTCAGCAAAGTGCGCAACGCCAAGGCGGCGCAGCGGCGGATGATCGGCGGCATCTACAAACGCACGCGCAGCGACAGCGACGGGCGCAAGGTGCAGCGGGCCGAAGTGCGCTTCGACAATGTGTCCGGTTGCTTGCGCACGCCGATGGGCGGCTCCAGCCGGCAAACCCTGCTGATCGTCGAAGGCGAAGACGTGCGTTCGAGGCTGTTGTCGCCGCGCGAAGCGGCCCGGCTCATGGGCCTGCCGGAACACTATGATCTGCCCGCGAACTACAACGAAGCCTACCACTTGGCCGGCGACGGCGTGGCCGTGCCGGTGGTCGGCTTTCTCGCCGAACACCTGCTAGAACCGCTGTTGGCCGCGTTTGCCCGCGCCGAGAAAAAAGCGGCCTAAGCCATGGGCCTGCAACAAACCCTCGCCGCGTTCGTCGCCGACAAAGGCTTTCGCGGCAAAGGCCCGCTGTGCGTCGCGCTGGTCGTCACGCAACACGCCCGTGGCTTATTGGGCCTGCCGCTGGACGCCGACCTGCTCATCACCGAAGGCGGCGGGCAAGTCCTGGGGCTAGGCAAAGGCCCTGTGCAAGCCGTGTTAAGCCGCCACGGCATCAGCCGGACGCTGGCCAGCGAAGGCGGGCGCACCAGCCGGGGCAGCCTGAACAATATGCGCGCCTATATCGCCCTGCTCAACGAACTGCACGCCCAAGGCCCGCTAGACCTGGACGCGGTGGAGGATTTCTGGATCGCCCGCGTGCAAGAATTCTTCGCGGCCAAGCCGTTCAAAATCCGCCTCGACGCCTCGCGCAGCCTGAAAGCGGTGTTCGGCGACCTATTCCGGCAGGCCGAAGAGCGCCAAAAAACCGCGCCCGGCGTCTATTACGCCGGGGCCGTCATGCAACACCTGGTCGGCGCGAAACTGGACTGCGCCTTGGAGCCGGGCCAACTATGCCATAACAGCTATTCCACCGCCGACGCGCCGACCGGTCGCGCCGGGGATTTTCTGGTCGGCGACGTGGCCATCCATGTCACCACCGCGCCCGGCGAAGCGCTGATCCAGAAATGCCGCGACAATCTCGACCAGGGCTTGCGCCCGCTCATCATCACCGGCAAAAAAGGCTTGCCCGTGGCCGAAGGCTTGGCCGGCAACGCCGATCTAGGCGAGCGCATCGATGTGTTTGAAATCGGCCAATACCTGGCGGCCAATCTGTATGAAACCGGGACGTTTAACGCGGACGGACGGCGGGCGGCGCTGGACGATCTAGTGGAGCGCTACAATCAAATCGTCGAAGACGTGGAAACCGATCCGGGATTGAAGATTGAATTGCGGCGCTAACTGGGTTGATCGAGCCATCCGCTGGCCTTGAGCTTTGATCAAGCGCTTACGTAAGCCGCACGTTACCATCCGTGGCACTGGATTCCGGCATCCCTGCCGACATGACGAATCATTTTTCTTCGGAGGCGCGTCGTGCGACTGACACGGATTATGCGATGCGCTAATCCCCATTCTTTTTTTCCGCCTGCGCCAAGTCTTTAACAATCTCGCCCATTTCCTTCAAGCGCGCCTCGACCAGGCCATTGACCGTGTTTTCAGGAAACCGCCCCGCGGCATCGCGCTCGCCGGCCGGCAGCCCCATCAATAACGCCAGCGCTTCGTCCACCGTCTCCACGGCGTAAACCGCAAAATCGCCGCGCCGCGCCGCCTCGACGACATCTTGCCGCAACATCAGGTTTTTAACATTGGCCTTGGGGATGATGACGGCTTGGGCCTGCAAGCCGATGGCGACGCAGACATCGAAAAAACCTTCGATTTTTTCGTTGACGCCGCCGATGGGCTGCACGCGGCCCAGCTGGTTCACCGAGCCGGTCACGGCGAAAGACTGCTTGATCGGCAACTCCGCCAAGGCCGACAAAATCGCGCACAACTCGGCCAGCGACGCGCTGTCGCCTTCGACTTGCCCATAGGACTGCTCGAACACAATGCTGGCCGAGACCGAAAACCGCGACAGCCTAGCATAGCGGGCGCTGATGAAATGGCTGAGGATCAACACGCCCTTGCTGTGGATGGGCCCGCCAAGCTCGGTTTCGCGCTCGATGTCGATGATCTTGCCGCTGCCTAGACGGGCGGTCGCGGTGACGCGGGAAGGCTGGCCGAAGGCGAAATCGCCCAGGCCGATGACCGATAGCGCGTTGATTTGGCCGACCGCCTCGCCTTGCACATCGACGAAAATCACACCCCGGCGGATGGCTTCGTAAATCCGTTCGCGCACGCGGTCGGCGCGGTGGATCTGGTTGTCGATGGCGGTTTGCACATCGTCTTTTTCGATGGTTTTGCGGTTCGCCTGCCCGGCCCAGTAGTCGGCTTCTTTCAGCAAGTCGTTCAAGCTGCGCAGATGCGTGGACAATTTTTCAGCGTCTTCGGCCAGGCGCGCGCTGTGCTCGATGACCCGCACCACGCCGGCCCGGCCCAGCGGCCGCAAGCCTTCCCGCCGCGCCAGGCTGGCGATGACGCGGGCATAGAGGGCGTGGCTGCTTTCGCCCCGGTCGATGTTGCCTTCAAAATCGGCGGATATCTTAAACAAGTCGCGGAATTCGGGGTCGTAGACGCCCAACAGGTAATGCAGCAGCCGGTCTCCGAGCAAGATGATTTTCACCCGCAGCGGGATGGGCTCGGGCTCCAGGCTGGCGGTGCTGATGAGGCTTAAGCTGCGCTCCAAAGACTCGATGCGGATTTCGGCGGCCTGCAAGGTGCGCTTGAGGCTTTCCCAGGCATAAGGCTGCAACAACAATTTGCGGGCGTCGAGGACAAGGTAGCCGCCGTTGGCCAAATGCAAGGCGCCGGGCTTAATCATG
>Ga0265327_10003180_pt1 | contig 16072 bp, 13 predicted proteins | sample 41621metaG_FD_202089 | JGI IMG/M metagenome (GOLD analysis project Ga0265327, IMG submission 202089) | Rhizosphere microbial communities from Carex aquatilis grown in University of Washington, Seatle, WA, United States - 4-16-21 metaG | ecosystem: Host-associated > Plants > Roots > Rhizosphere... | reverse complement strand
GTTCCTTGTAGGTGCCGCTGTGCACGATCTGGCCACCGTGTTCACCGGCGGCGGGGCCGATGTCGACGACCCAGTCGGCGTGCGCGATGGTGTCGAGGTCGTGCTCGACGACGATCAGCGTGTTTCCGAGGTCGCGCAGCCGGACCAGGGTGTCGATGAGCCGGCGATTGTCCCGCTGATGCAAGCCGATGGACGGCTCGTCGAGCACGTAGAGCACGCCGACCAGACCCGAACCGATCTGCGTGGCGAGCCGGATACGTTGTGCCTCACCGCCGGACAGCGTGCCCGCGGCCCGGGACAGCGTCAGGTAGTCGAGGCCGACGTCGAGCAGGAAGCCCAGCCGGGACTGCACCTCTTTGAGCACCTGGCCCGCGATGGCCTGTTCGCGAGAGCCCAGGGTCAGCGCATTGAGGAACTTGGAGCAGTCCGAGATCGACAGATCACACACCTGCGCAATGGATTTCGCTTCGTCAGCCGCGGACAGGGTGACGGCCAGAATCTCCGGCTTGAGACGGGTGCCGGCACACTCGGGGCACGGGATGTCCCGCATGAAGCCCTCGTAGCGTTCCTTCATCTGCTCGGACTCGGTCTGCTCCATGCGGCGCTGCAGGAACGCCAGCACGCCTTCGAAGTCGGCGTAGTAGGAGCGCGTACGGCCGTACCGGTTCTTGTACCGGACGTGCACCTGGTGGTCGGAGCCTTCCAGAATCGCCTTGCGCGCCTTGGCCGGAAGCTTCTTCCACGGAGTGTCGATGTCGAAGCCCAGCTCTTCGCCGAGCCCGGCCATCATGCGGGTGAAGTAGTCGGCGTTGTGCCCCATGGACCACGGCGCCACCGCACCCTCGCCGAGCGTCAGCTCCGGATCCGGTACGACAAGCTCGGGATCGACTTCCTTCTTGATGCCCAGGCCGGTGCACTCCGGGCAGGCGCCGTACGGCGAGTTGAACGAGAACGACCGTGGCTCAAGGTCATCGACGGCGAGCGGGTGCGCGTTGGGGCAGGCCAGCTTTTCCGAGAAGCGCTGCTCGCGCTGTGGGTGGTTGTCGTCGCGATCGACGAATTCGAGCACGACGATGCCGTCGGCGAGGCCCAGCGCGGTCTCGACCGAGTCGGTGAGCCGCTGCTTGGAACTGGCCTTGACGGTGAGGCGGTCGACGACCACCTCGATGTCGTGCTTCTCCTGCTTCTTGAGCTTCGGCGGGTCGGTCAGCGAATGCACGACGCCGTCGACCCGGACACGGCTGTAGCCCTGGCCGTTGAGCTTGTCGAAGAGGTCGACGAACTCGCCCTTGCGGGTGCGGACCACCGGCGCGAGCACCTGGAAGCGGATGCCCTCGTCCATGGCGAGCACCTGGTCGACGATCTGCTGCGGCGTCTGCCGGGCGATGCGCTCGCCACAGACCGGGCAGTGCGGGGTACCGGCCCGCGCGTAGAGCAGACGCAGGTAGTCGTAGACCTCGGTGATGGTGCCGACGGTCGACCGCGGGTTGCGGTTGGTCGACTTCTGGTCGATGGACACCGCGGGCGAGAGGCCCTCGATGAAGTCCACGTCGGGCTTGTCCATCTGGCCCAGGAACTGGCGGGCGTAGGCCGACAGCGACTCGACGTAACGGCGCTGTCCCTCGGCGAAAATGGTGTCGAACGCCAGCGAGCTCTTGCCCGATCCCGACAGGCCCGTGAACACGATCAGCGAGTCTCTGGGCAGGTCAAGGTCGATTCCGCGCAGGTTGTGCTCGCGCGCACCTTTGACGATCAGACGGTCCGACACACGTATCCCTTCACAGATGAGTCTGGGCAGTCCAGACACCACAGCGCCATGCTATGTGCCCCCACCGACAAGTCCGGATACGGTGGCGGCATGACCGTCGTCAATGACACCTACACCGGCCACGTCGATGCGGGCACTGCGGCACGTCGCACCCTCCCCGCCGCGACGATCGTCAAGGCATCGGTCGGACCGATGGACAACAACGCATACCTCATCACTTGTTCCGCGACCGGAAAGACGCTGCTCATCGACGCCGCGAACGACGGACCGGCGCTCGTCGAGCTGATCAGGTCGCAGGCCCCGGACGTCGAACTCATCGTCACCAGCCACCAGCACTTCGACCACTGGCAGGCGCTCGCCGAAGTGGCCGAGGCCACAGGTGCGCCCACCGCGGCCCACGCCCTCGACGCCGAGCCACTGCCCGTCAAGCCCGACCGGATTCTCGCCGACGGCGACACCATCACCATCGGCGAGCTGACCTTCGACGTCATCCACCTGCAGGGGCACACCGAGGGTTCGGTGGCTCTGGCACTGCGCGGCGCCGACGGTGCGGTCACCCACCTGTTCACCGGCGACTGCCTGTTCCCCGGCGGCGTGGGCAAAACCTGGCAGGACGGCGACTTCGAGCGGTTGCTCGGCGACGTCACCCGCAAGGTCTTCGACGTCTACCCCGATTCGACGGTCATCTACCCCGGGCACGGCGACGACACCACGCTCGGCGCCGAACGGCCGCATCTCGAGGAATGGCGGGCGCGGGGCTGGTAACTCAGCCCACGCACTGAGCCGTCGGGACGGGCTGGGTGTTGCCGACCAGCGCCAGCTGGGGTCCCACTTCCTTCGCGGTCAGCGCGAAACTGGTGTCGGGATCGTCCTGCGCTGCACCGAAGACCACACCACGCACCCGACCATCCAGGTCGACCACCGGCCCGCCCGAATTTCCTTGCTGCACAGCACCTCTGAGGGCATACACCTCGCGCGTCACCGTGCCGGCGCGGAAGATGTCCGGGCCCTGGAGCTTGATGACCTCGCGGACCCGGACGGGCTTGGCTTCGTACGGACCCCCATGAGGGAACCCGAGTGCGGCCGCGTCGGCACCGCTGACGGCAGGTGCCTCGGAGAACATCAACGGAGCCGTCGGCAGGTCCGGGACCGCGAGGATCGAGATGTCCATGTTCGGATCGAAGGACACCACCTGGCCGTTGTACTTCGCGCCGTCGACCTCGACCGACACTTCGTCGGTCCCGGCGACGCCGTGCGCTGTGGTCATGACCCGCTTGGGAGCGACCACAAACCCGGTGCCCTCCAACCGCTTTCGGCAACTGTGGGCGACTCCGTGGACGCGCACCACACTCGCCTGCGCCGCGGCCACCGCAGGATGCTGCGCCACGTTGGGGTCCGGCGGGGCGACGGCCGGGATGGTCGATTCGGTCTCGGACGACGCGGCAGACGTCGTCACCGGTGTCGCGGTCCGATTGTTCGCGCCGCAGCCGGCGACCAGCGTTGCAGCCAGTGACAGCGTCACGCAGGACGCACGGACGAGACTTCTTCGGGCCATGGCTGGAACTTTACGGGCACGAAAAAAACTGCGGCCCCCGGTGTACTACCGGGGGCCGCAGTGAAAAATCCGAATCTTACGAGGTGTGGACGATCAGCACGTCGACCTTGGCGCGGCGGGCCACGTTGGCCGGCACCGAGCCCAGCAGACGACCGGCGATGGTGCTCAAGCCGACGTTACCGACGACCAGCAGGTCCGCGTTGGAATTCTCCGCCAGATCGACGAGCGCGTCGACGGGAGCACCGACGATGGCCTTCTCTTCCACCTGGGTGGCACCGGCAGCCTCGGCGCGGTCGCGGGCCTCACGCAGGATCGCGTAGATCGGCGCGTCGCCGTGCACCTTGTAGCCCTCGTCCTTCAGGACGTCGGCCGCACGCTGATCATCGGCGTGCGGGAAATAGGCGGTTGCCACGACCAACTTCGCATTGGCCCCCGCGGCGATCTGGGCAGCGCGCTCCACGGCGCGCAGTGACGAATCCGATCCGTCCGTACCGACGACCACGGTCTGGTAGCCGCTCATCAATGGCCTCCCGTTATGCAGGTTTGTGTATCCGGCGTTCTGTCCGGCATCCCCGCAGACAGTAGCCGCTGAATCGTGGCCATTGGTGCGGTTTCACCACACAAGTTCGCCGGGGACACCGTGAAAAATGTGCTTTACCGGCACTGATGTTAGCGGCAGCCGCCGCAGCGGGCCTGCTAATGGTGACGAAACGGTCGCGCGTTTCGCCCGGTGAGCGGGACCGCTTCGAGCCCCCGATCGTTAGCCACGACCGAAATACAGCTCCTGTGTGGCCACGCACACCAGCTGCCCGGCGCGGTTGTACATCGTCCCGCTCGCCAGGCCGCGGCCGCCGATACCGCTCGGCGAGGTCTGGTCGGACAACACCCAATCACTCAGATCCACCGGCCGGTGGAACCACAGTGCGTGGTCGATGAGAGCGGAGAAAGTGTGGGCCGGCAACGCGCCGCGCGGGATCATCGCCGCCTCCAGCATGGTGGTGCCGGTCAGGTATGCGAGCAGCCCGGCGTGCAGGGCCGGGTCGTCGGGGATGGCGTCGGTCGGCCGCCACCACATCCGCAGATGCGCGTGTGGGTCCGATAAATCCTTGGCCAGCCGCGGGTGCGGATCGATGTACCGCAGCTCGAACGGTTGGTCACGCACCCAGAAACCGTCCGATTCGTCAGCGTAGTCCGCGAGGTGTTCGGCCATGGTGGGTACCGAAAGCGGTTCCGGCACATCAGGAATCGCCGCTTGATAGTCGAGCGCATCGATCGGGCCACTGAACGATGCCAGCGCCTCGAGCAGGATTTCCCCGTCCTGACGGGCAGTGATGCGCCGGGTGGCGAGTGTGCCGCCGTCGCGCGCCGCATCGACCTGGATCTCGACCGGGTACCGGGAATCCCCTGCCCGCAGGTAATAGACGTGCAGGCTGTGCGCGCTGCGGCCCGGCGCGGTCCGGCTCGCCGCCACCAGCACCTGGCCGGCGAGATGTCCGCCCGCGATGTGGTGGCTGGGGTTGTCGAGCTGGGTGGCCTTGAAGTGGTGGTCATCGGTCTGATCCACCAGCAGCGTGTTCACGAGATCGGACAAGGTCGGCGAACGGTACGTCACCTGAGGCATCTTGCCTGAGTCGTTGACGCACCCGTCGGCGCCCTCTGGGAGCTGTCCACAGGCGCACCGAATCACGTTGCGCCGCGACAGATCCATAGGTAATATCGAACGCATGTTCGAACATTCTGGTATCGGGGCCGGCGGTCTGCTGGTTCACGATGTCGGTGTGGTCGACCTGTTGATCCATTTTGCGCGGGTGGAAAACCAGAGCGCTGCGGGCCGGCTGACGGCCATCGCTGATCTGGCAATGTTGCGTGTCGATGACCAGCAGGGCCGGCAGTGGTGGGCCTGTGATGGCTGGGACGCCGCCGTCGCCGAAGTGGGTGCCGCGCTGGGGATCGGGAAGCGCGAGGCATCGGGGCAGTTGTCGATTGCGGTCGCGTTGCGGTTCCGGCTACCGAAGGTGGCGGCGGTGTTCGCCGACGGCGGGGTGTCGGCACGCACGGTGGGCGTGATCTGCTGGCGTACCCGTCTGGTGGAGGACCCCAACACGCTGGCCGTGATCGACGCGGCACTGGCGGGGGCGTTGTCCGAGTGGGCGGGGTTGTCGCGCAAGAAGATCGAGAAGAAGATCGATGGCTGGGTGCAGAAGTTCGACCCGGCCGCGGTGTTGAAGGTGCGGTCGGCGGCGCGCCGCCGCGGGGTCGGGGTGGGCAAACCCGATGACGAGACCGGGGTGGCCTCGATCTGGGGCGCGCTACTGGCCACGGACGCGGAGTTGTTGGATCGGGTGCTGACCGAGATGGCCCGGCAGGTGTGCGACAACGATCCGCGTACCTTCGGGCAGCGCCGCGCCGATGCCCTGGGGGTGCTGGCGGCCCGCGGGGATCGGTTGGCCTGCCAGTGCGGTGCCGCGGACTGCCCGGCCGCCGGGCCGGATGCCCGCGCGGCGGCGGTGATGATTCATGTGCTCACCAATGCGCTACCGACGCCGGTGGCCGATCCGCTGCTCAGCGGGGATCCGGCTGCGCCGCTGACGCCAGCACCGGCGTCGGCGCCGGTGTTCGCGCCTGAGTCTGAGGCCGCGCCCGCGCCGATCTTCACACCCGAATCTGAGCCCGTGCCCGCACCGGCGAACGACCTCGCGCCGACACCCATGTCCATGCCCGACTCGGCGCCGGCGGCCGATTCGCGGCCTGCCGAAACCCTCGCGCCTCCTGTGTTCGAAGCGGCCAGCGATACGGCGTCCACGCCGGTCCCGACGTCCGCGAAGCCCCCGGCGCCGGTGCGCACCCCCGTCGGCTACGTCCTGGGCGGCGGCGTGGTGCCCCCGGCGGTGCTGGCGGATCTGGTCGCCCGCGGCGCGAAAGTCCGCACCGTCGCCACCGCCAACGATTTGGATGAGGTGCCGCGGTACCGGCCGTCGGCAGCGATGGATGAATTCGTGCGGATGCGGGCGATGACGTGCATGTTCCCTGGCTGCGACCACCCGGCCACCGCCTCCGATATCGACCACACGGTGCCGTGGCCGGCCGGGCCCACCCACCCGGGCAACCTGAGCCCGAAATGCCGCAAACACCACCTACTGAAAACGTTCTACGGCGGCCGTGATGGGTGGCGGGACCGTCAACAACCCGACGGCACCATCGTGTGGACCGCACCCACCGGGCACACCTACATCAGCGTGCCGGAAAGCCGAATCTTGTTCCCCCGCACGGTCACCGACACACCACTGCCGAACCCACTGCCGAACCCACTGCCGAATCCACCACCGGATGCCACCGATCTGGACACCGCAACGGCTCCCGGCCGGGACATCATGATGCCCACCCGCCGCCGCACCCGCGCGCAAGACCAGGCCCAGCAGATCGCTTACGAGCGCACCCTCAACCAAGCCGACATCGACGCACAAGAGGCCGCACAAGAGGCCTTCGAACGCCTACGCAAAGAACGCCAAGAACGCGAAGCCGCCCGCGAGGCCGACGAACAACAGCAATCGCAGGAATCGGCTGAGCACCCGCCTGCGGACAACGACATCCCACCACCGCTCTGAGTGACACGCGAATACCCCTGAAAAAGCAAGACTTTCAGGGGTATTCGCGCGTGAGCCAAAACGGGGATCAGCGGGCATCCTCATGGAACGGTTCAGCATCCCGGCGGGTGGGGCCTTCACAATGCTGACGAAGCTGTCACAGGAAATGAACACGCCCCTGTATGAATTCGCGCGCAGACTTATCTTCGAAGAGCACCCACCGAAATAGAACTGCGCCGCCGCCAACAAGAAGCTCGGCAGGTGTGGCACCTGCCGAGCTGCTTGTAGTGGAGCGAGTGACGGGATTCGAACCCGTGTGAACGGCTTTGCAGGCCGGTGCCTAGCCACTCAGCCACACCCGCACTGATGACCACAGTGCCAGCCGAGCCGGCAGGCGCCCAGAGTTGCGATCGCGGTGATTGCTACCCCTCGCAGCAGTCCCCGACCGGCCTGCCCACCGCGGGACCACCTTGCGGCCAGCCGGCCGGCGAGTCCTCCCACGGTTCCTGACGGCCGTACGGCGTCAGATCCAGGAAGGGGTAACCCACCGCCGAGTGGTCGAGCCCACGGGCATACGCCGAATACGTGTGAAACACCTCGTCGCCCCGGCGCAGGAAAACGCTTGCGCCGGGCCAGTCTCCGCGCAGGTCGTCGTCGGTCCAGCCGTCGGCGTGTAATTCCTCGAGCGACTTGTAGTTGTATTCGATCGGCGCTCGCGCCGGGTCGAGCGTCACATGGAAGTCGTAGGTGAAGTCGCCGTCGCGCGACGAGTACCACGGGAACGTCCAGCCGTGCTGGTCGCGGTACTGGGCAATGCTCTCGTACGGCGCCCGGGACACGCACGCGAACGTGACGCCCTTGCCGTGCAACAGCTCTCGATCACCTTCGGTGAACGTCAGGTCAGCTGCGGCAGTACAACTCGAGCAGCCGGCGTCGATCGCGTCGATCCACATGAAGTGGTGGATGTAGAGCTGATTGCGGCCGTCGAACATGTCCAGCAGACGGACGGGACCGTCCGGGCCGTCGAAGACGTAGTCCTTCTCGATCTTCACCATCGGGAGCCGACGGCGTTCGGCGTTGACCGCGTCGCGGAGATGCGTCGCCTCCCGTTCCCGGGCCAGCAGCTTCGTACGAGCCCCGCGCCATTCCTCCCGTGTGACGACATCGGGATACGCAGTTGGTTGCGTGGACATGGGCATCACTCCTCGTCAGAAAATCGGCCTATACAAAGACAGACTTCGACTGCCGCCAAAAGTCATCGGCGCGCGTTAGTTTGTCCCTCATGGAATGGCTGGCAGATCCCGCCTTTTTCGGCGGGCCCGGGCAGGGCTCGCGGCAGGTCATCGAACTCGTCGTCGCGTTCGGCCTGACCGCGCTCATCGGGCTGGAACGCGAAATCCAGGGCAAGAGTGCCGGTTTGCGCACGCAGACCATCGTCGGAACCGCGGCGGCACTGATCATGCTGGTCAGCAAGTACGGCTTCGGCGATGTGCTGACCCCCGGCCTGGTGGTCGTCGACCCGTCGCGGGTCGCGGCCCAGATCGTCTCGGGCATCGGATTCCTCGGCGCGGGCATCATCATCGTGCGCCGGGGTTCGGTGCACGGGCTGACCACCGCGGCCTCGGTGTGGGAATCAGCGGCGATCGGCATGGCCGCCGGGGCCGGACTGCTCCTGCTGGCCACCGTGATGACCGCGATGCACCTGCTGATCATCATCGGGTTCATGCCACTGGCCCGTCGGCTGGCTTCGCGACTGGGCGGGTCCGTGCGACTGCACATCACCTACGCCGACGATCGAGGCGTCCTACGGGATGTGTTGCAGGCGTGTGGCCGGCGCGACTGGCAGATCACCGACCTCGAGACCGACCCTCCCGGGGAGCCGCTCGAAGCACCACCCGGTCATGTCGGCGTTCAGGTGACGCTCGCCGGTACCGGAGTCCTGCGTGCGGCGAACCTCCTCGCTCAGGTCGAGGGCGTCACCGGGGTCAGACAACTCGAAGAAGACCCCGACTGACGGGCGGTGTGACGCAGTCGTAAGTTCCCGTTCCTGTACGTTCCCCAAAACACGGGATGGGACGGACAATGCGCGACCTGACAAATGCTGAATATCTAGCCGAGCTGGAGCCAGCAGCCGCCGACGCGCTCAACCAGCATCTGTCGAGATCCGTTCTCTGGTATCCGCATGACTATGTGCCCTGGGGTAACGGCAAGAACTTCGTGGCGACAGGCGGCCACGAGTGGGACCCGGAACAGTCTCAGCTGAGTGAACTCGCCAAGGCCGCAATGATCACCAACCTGCTCACCGAGGACAACCTGCCGTCCTACCACCGCGAGGCCATGACCCATTTGTCGCTCGACAGCGCGTGGGGCACGTGGGTCAACCGCTGGACCGCAGAAGAGAACCGGCACGGCATCGCCCTGCGCGACTATCTGGTGGTGAACCGCGGGGTGGACCCGGTGGCGCTGGAGCAGGCCCGAATGGAGCACGTAACCAACGGGTTTGAGCCGACCGCCGAAGAGGAGGACGCCATCGGCGCCGGGGTGCTGATGGCCATCGTGTATCCGACGTTCCAGGAACTTGCCACTCGAGTCAGCCATCGCAACACCGGCAAGGTGTGCCACGACCCGGTGGCCGACCGCCTGCTGCAACGGGTGGCGGCCGACGAGAACCTACACATGATCTTCTACCGCCAGATGAGTGCAGCCGCACTCGATCTGGCGCCGGACCAGACCCTGCACTCGATCGCTTCGGTGATCGAAAAGTTCCGGATGCCCGGCACCGGCATGCCGAACTTCCGCCGCTATGGCGTCCTGATGGCCAAGCACGGCATTTACGATCTGCGCCAGCACCTGGAGGAAGTCGTCCTACCGCCGCTGCGTCAGTGGAAGATCTTCGATCGAACCGATTTCACCGCCCGCGGCGAGAAGCGCCGCGAAGAACTGGCCGCCTATCTGGAGACGATGGAGAAGCAAGCCGGCAGGTTCGAGGAACAACGCGACCGGCTGCTGGCGCGGGAGGCCGCTCGCCACGAAGAGCGTCAACCCGCGGCAGTCGGCTAGGCGCCCACGAGTCGGCTCCGGTCAATCCGAGAGCGCCCGGCTGACGTGTCCGGCGATCATCTCGTAGACACCGCGCGTGACGTCGGTCGCGTCGCTCATGATGTTGTAGCCATGATCGACGTCGGGCACCTCGTAGTACTCGGCCAAAGCACCGACGGCGTCGAGCTTTTGGGCATAGCGCCATGCCTCATCCCGCAGCCTGTCGTACTCCGCGGTGACAACCAGCGCGGGCGCGATCCCGTCGATGCCGTCGGCGTTGCTGCCCCACGCCGGTGAGGCGAGCCGATCCGTACGCTGCGCGGGGTCCGGAATGTAGGCCGTGTCGAACACCTCGCTCATCCACGGTCGCATCACGGCCTTGGCTCCCAGTGGGGACTTCTTGTCCTTGCTCGCCGTCACCAAATCCAGTGGCGCATAGTGCAACATCTGCAACCTGAGGTCGGGGCCACCCTGTTCCAGCACCAGCCGCGCCGCGGCCGCGGACAGACTGCCGCCCGCGCTCTGCCCACCCACACAGAGCTTGCTGCCGTCCCATTGGCGTTCGGCGGCGGCCCAGACGAGAACGTCGTACACCTGCTCGACCGGCGCCGGAAACCGATACCGCGGAGCCAGCACGTAATCGGTGTTGACCACAACGACATTCGCGTGCGCAGCGAGGTAGCGGCACCATGGATCGTCCTGCTCGCGGTGGCCGACGACGAAGCCACCGCCGTGGACGTTCACGTACACACCAGGTGCGACGCCACTCGGTTGCGGCCAGTACACCGTCGCCGCGGTATCCCCGTGGCGGGTCGGAATCACCACCGTCGTTGTGTTACCTGGGATCTGCGGAAAGCGAACGCCAGGCTTCGGCGCCGGATTGATGGTGGACGAGAACAGGCGCGCAACGGCATCTGCCACAACCGGTTTGGCGAGGATCGACACAATGCGACTGTACCGACGCCGGTGCCGACGTCCCACAACCCGATTAAGCCACTCCCCTGCTCGCCCGGAACGACGCCACACAACCCAGTACCGCCAACCCGGCGAAAACCGCGAACAGCCAGCTCGCCCCGACCGCGTCGGGCCGGTCAACCGTGTTGACGACGATGCCGGCCAGCCCGGCCCCGAACGCCCCGCTGATCAACTGGACGGTGTTGATCGCCGCGGCGGCCACCGTGCCCTGCGCCGGATCGTCGACCCGGCCCATTGCCCACACCGACAGGTGCGGCCACGCCATCCCGACGCCGACCCCGGTCACCAAGAGGCACAACGCCCAGACCGCCACCACTGCCGGTGATGCGCCATCGACCTGGCTGAGCGCCGCGGCGCCGAGGCCGACACCCATCACCAAAGGCGCCACCGCCACGATGCGCGCCGCCCGCGCAGGCCTGGTGACCGACGCACTGACGATCTCGCTGACCGTCCAGCCGGCGCTCAGCGCAACGGCGAGAAAGCCCGCCATCAACGGCGCCAGGCCGGCCAGGCGCTGGCCGTACAGCGGCACGTACATGTCGGCCATGGTGGCCGCCATCAACACGCCGAGAGTCACATAGATCCATCTGAATGGGCCCGGGCCGTAGGCGGTCTGCGGCAGCACGCTCACCGGCATCCGCCGGTCCACGATGATGAACACGCCGACCAGCGCCACCCCCGCGGACAGCAGCACCACCATCAGTGGCACGCTCCGCTGGATGCCGGCGACGCTGATCGCCATCGCCGCCGATCCGAGAATCACCAACGACCACAACGGAATCCGCAGCGGCTCGCGCCCCCGGTCCCCGGACCTGCCCGGCAGACTCAACGGCACCAGGACCATGACCGCCACAGTCAGGAGCGCCAGCGCGCCGAACGCCCAGCGCCACACGCCCAACTGCGCGAACAAACCCCCGGACGAGGGGCCGAGCAGCGTCCCGACCCCCCACATCGCCGACACCAGGGCCGACGCCTTCGGCCAAAGCGCCTGCGGCAGAGCAGTGTTGATCACCGCATAGCCCAGCCCGGCCAGCGTGCCGCCCGCGGCGCCCTGCACCACGCGCCCGGCCAGCATCACCTCCATGGTCGGCGCCAGGGCACACAAGACACTGCCGAGCGCAAAAACACTGAACCCCAGCAGATATGCCCGCCGCGGACCGAAGCGCGCCACCATGCCGCTGACCGTCGTCGCCGCCATCACCGACGCCACCAGGTACACCGTGGTGACCCACGCATAAAGCCGTCCACCGCCGATGTCGCTCACCGCGCTGGGCAGCAGGCTGATGGTCAGGAACTCGTTGGTCGCGTACAGCGCGACGCCACCGGCCAACACGGTCGACGCACCCAGATACTTGGGACCGAGCAGTTCCCGCCAGCTGCCGGTGGTCACGGTTTCGGCGCGCATCTGGGTCACGTCGGCGACGGTAGGGGCTCAACCGTGGTTGGGGTCAAGGTGCGCTCATTTCAGCCCGGCCGCATCCATTCCGCGCAGTTCCTTCTTCAGGTCGGCCACCTCGTCGCGGATGCGGGCCGCCAGCTCGAACTGCAGATCCCGCGCCGCGTTCATCATCTGGGCGGTGAGGTCCTTGATGAGGTCCGCCAGCTCGGCACGCGGCATGTTCGCGGTGTCGCGGCCTTCCACGATGCCGGCGCTGACCGCCCGGCCCGGCTCGCCCTGGGCCCGGCGACCACGGGAGGCGTTCCGGCCCGAACCGCCGATCTCGACGGTTTCGGTGTCCTCCGCCTCGCGATAGACCTGATCGAGGATGTCGGCGATCTTCTTCCGCAGTGGCTGCGGGTCGATGCCGTTCTCCTCGTTGTAGGCGACCTGCTTGGCGCGGCGACGCTCGGTCTCCTCGATGGCCGCCTGCATGGAGTCGGTGATCTTGTCGGCGTACATGTGCACCTCGCCGGACACGTTGCGCGCCGCGCGGCCGATGGTCTGGATGAGACTTCGCGTCGAGCGCAGAAAGCCTTCCTTGTCGGCGTCAAGAATCGCGACCAGAGACACCTCGGGCAGGTCCAGGCCCTCGCGAAGCAGGTTGATGCCGACCAGGACGTCGTAGTCGCCGAGCCGCAGCTGGCGCAGCAGCTCCACGCGGCGCAGGGTGTCGACCTCGGAGTGCAGATACCGCACTCGGATACCGGTCTCGAGCAGATAGTCGGTGAGGTCCTCGGCCATCTTCTTGGTCAGGGTGGTGACCAGGACCCGCTCGTCGCGCTCGGTGCGCTTGCGGATTTCCCCGATGAGGTCGTCGATCTGCCCCTTGGTCGGTTTGACGACGATCTGGGGGTCGACCAGGCCCGTCGGCCGGATGACCTGTTCGACGAACTCGCCGCCCGACTGCGCCATCTCGTAGGACCCGGGCGTCGCCGACAGGTAGACCGTCTGGCCGATGCGGTCGGCGAACTCCTCCCAGGTCAGCGGCCGGTTGTCGACCGCCGACGGCAACCGGAAGCCGAAGTCGACCAGGTTGCGCTTGCGGGACATGTCGCCTTCGTACATGGCGCCGATCTGCGGCACCGTGACGTGCGATTCGTCGATGACGAGCAGGAAATCCTCGGGAAAGTAGTCCAGCAGCGTGGCCGGAGCCGAACCGGCGGCGCGGCCGTCGATGTGCCGCGAGTAGTTCTCGATGCCCGAGCAGAACCCGACCTGCTTCATCATCTCGACGTCGTAGTTGGTGCGCATCCGCAGCCGCTGCGCCTCCAGCAGCTTGCCCTGGCCTTCCAGCTGGGCGAGCCGCTCCTCCAACTCCTGCTCGATGGTCGAGATCGCCATGGCCATACGCTCCGGGCCGGCCACATAGTGGGTGGCCGGGAAGATACGCAGCGAGTCGACCTTGCGCACCACGTCGCCGGTCAGCGGGTGCAGGTAGTACAGCGCCTCGACCTCGTCGCCGAAGAACTCGATGCGCACCGCCAGTTCCTCGTAGGACGGGATGATCTCGACGGTGTCGCCGCGCACCCGGAACGTGCCGCGGGTGAACGCCACGTCGTTGCGGTTGTACTGGATGTCGACGAGCAGGCGCAGCAGCCCGTCGCGCGGCACGTCGTCGCCGACCTTCAGTTCGACGGAGCGGTCCATGTACGACTGCGGGGTACCCAGGCCGTAGATGCACGACACCGACGCCACCACGACGACATCGCGGCGTGACAGCAGGCTGGACGTCGCCGAGTGCCGGAGCCGCTCGACGTCGTCGTTGATCGAGCTGTCCTTCTCGATGTAGGTGTCCGTCTGCGCGATGTACGCCTCTGGCTGGTAGTAGTCGTAGTACGAGACGAAGTACTCGACGGCGTTGTGCGGCAGCATCTCCCGCAGCTCGTTGGCCAGCTGCGCGGCCAGGGTCTTGTTGGGTGCCATGACCAGCGTCGGGCGCTGCAGCCGCTCGATGAGCCAGGCGGTGGTCGCGGATTTGCCGGTACCGGTGGCCCCGAGCAGCACGACGTCGCGCTCCCCCGCCGTGATGCGGCGCTCGAGTTCGTCGATGGCGGCCGGCTGGTCACCCGCCGGGTCGTACGGGCTGACCACTTCGAACTTGCCGCCGGCGCGCACCATGGCGTCGATCGGCCGGTATTCCGAGTGCGCGAGGACGGGGTATTCGGTCGCGAAGGCCATGAGTACCAGGGTAGAGGCGGGCACCGACAGGCGCTGCCGACCGCACGTCGAGCGCGTACGCTGACGCCATCCACCCACCGAAGCACGAGACGTTCGACCTGGCCGCCCGCACGAACACCGACCCCAAGGGCATCGTGCGGGCCGTCGATGTGTACCGAGTCGAGCCGTGGGGCCTCTACATGGCGCGTCCCACCCCCGGCCGCCCGCAATTCCACTACCTGGAGTCGTGGCTGCTGCCGACCATCGGTCTGCGGGCCAGCATCTTCCATTTCAATCCGGGGCACGAGCGTGACCAGGATTTCTACCTCGATGTCGGCCGGTTCACCACCGGCGAGCGGTCCTGGACGTCCGAGGACCACTATCTGGATCTGGTCGTCCGGTCGGGCAAGAGTGTCGAACTGGAGGATGTCGACGAACTGCTCGACGCGGTACGCCACCATCTGCTGAGCACCGACGACGGCGAGCGCGCCATCACGACAGCGACGGCCGCCATCGAGGGCCTGGCCCAGCACAACTACCAGCTGGGCAATTGGCTAGCCAGTCTCGGTATGTCACTGACCTGGCGCGACAGGTAATGTCAACAACTATGACATCGATCAGGCGCGGACACCTGGCCGCGGCATCGCTGGCGTGCGTCACCGCTGTGGCCACGAGCACCTCCCTGTTGTTCGCCGCGACGGCGGCTGCCGATCCGGCACCCCCCGCCCCGCCGGCACCGGCGGTTCCGGCCGGCGACACCGCACCGCCGAGCCCCGGACCGCACAACGTCACCTACCGGGCCCGGATCGACGGCGTCTCCCGCGGGACACTCGTCACCTATCGGCTCACCGATACCCAGCTCAATTCGGCGACGCCGTCGTTGCTGCCCGGCGAGCCGTTCGAGGCCTCGGCCGTGCTCAACAACTCGGCCAATGCCGGCATGCAGGTGTCGATCCAGTGGCCGTACTCGGCGAGCCTGCACTGCGAGATCCTGGTCGACGACGAGATCGTCGCCCAGGCCGACCAGTTCGTCGCCCCACGACTGACGCCGCAGCGTCAGGACCCCGGCTACGGCGTACTCAGCTGCGGTTCGGTGACCGACTTCGATCCCAGCCAGCAGTACAGTGCCGACGTGCCGGGCACGCCGGCTCCGGCACCCACCACCTAAGGGCGCCAACCGGTTTCGTCGGCCCAGGCCCAGGCCCGCCGGTACGCACCAGCGAGCCAGGGCTCCTTGGCGTCGGCGTACTCGCCGCTGGTGGCCGGCGCGGCCGCGATCGCATCGTGTTTGAGCGCCAGATACTCGACGCGCTCGTCCGGGTTGGCGGCAAGCCACGCCGGGAACAGCAACGCGAACTGCTGGCCGGGCCAGCCGTCGACTCGGATGTGCACGTTGGTCGGCCGACCCGGATCGGCCGAGGCGTGAAACCGCTTCTGCCACAGCGCCTTGTCGTCGGTGTGGGCCACGTCTTCGGTGATGTCCGTCCGCGGATAGCCGGCGGCCAGGAGCAGGTCGGTGAGCTCGTCGGCCACCTCGAGTGACGGCACGGTCA
>Ga0265327_10003179_pt1 | contig 16072 bp, 32 predicted proteins | sample 41621metaG_FD_202089 | JGI IMG/M metagenome (GOLD analysis project Ga0265327, IMG submission 202089) | Rhizosphere microbial communities from Carex aquatilis grown in University of Washington, Seatle, WA, United States - 4-16-21 metaG | ecosystem: Host-associated > Plants > Roots > Rhizosphere... | reverse complement strand
CAGGTCGGGGCTCAGGTCTGGGCTCAGGTCGGGGCTCAGGTCTGGGATCAGGTCAGGGATCAGGTCGGGGATCAGGTCAGGGATCAGGTCGGGGATCAGGTCGGGGCTCAGGTCTGGGATCAGGTCAGGGATCAGGTCGGGGCTCAGGTCTGGGCTCAGGTCTGGGATCAGGTCGGGGCTCAGGTCTGGGATCAGGTCAGGGCTCAGGTCGGGGCTCAGGTCGGTAAAGCCATCTATGGGCAACACGAATCTTCGTGGCTATCGTTTTATGATTTTTTCCGGCGCGCTGTCCGCAGAGTCACAATCAACGGTCCAGATCGTTTATCCCCGCTTATGGCGGTCGCACAAAATGCAGGATGGTGGTGGCCGTTCGCAAACGCTGTAATTATCACAGATCGCCCCGAGTCCATCAATCGAGACGCGCAACATCGTCTGCATTGCGAGACTGGCCCCGCTCTGGCGTATCGTGATGGTTGGTCAATTTATGCGTGGCACGGCCTACGCATTCCTGCGCGCTTTATCACCGATCGCGGGCAGATCACTTTCTCGCAAATAAAAGCCGAGGAGAATGTCGAATTTCGGCGCGTTCTCCGTGATTTATATGGCCGAGATCGTTATCTACGCGACATCGGGGCGGTGATGGTAGATTCCAGCGAATACGGCGTCTTATGGCGCGGCGAAGACGGTGGTGATGAACCGCTTGTTTTCGTGGAGGTAAAGAACGCAACCGTCGAACATGGCGAAAGGCGCACGTTTCATCTGCGCGTTCCGCCGGACATCACGACAGCACATGCCGCGGTTGCATGGGGTTTTTACAAAACCCCTGAAACATACAGCCCGGAAATGGAGGCTTAAATGCTAATCTTCGTCGGCGAATTCATATTCCGCGGAACTATGATTTTCTTCGCATCGCTCGCGCTCGCCATTGGCGGATTCGGCTTTGTCGAAGCGTTGATCGCTCGCAAATACAGCCCGACCTCTATAGCCGCGCGCATGGGCGGCGACAAGAACGATCTCCCTGCCGATTGGCTTCAGGGATTTGATAAATGAGCACCACAATCATTGTCACATCGATTGCTCTTGCGGTGATCTTTTCCGCCGCTTTCGGAATTGCGGTTTGGTACGAACGCCGGTTTCGGCCGCCGAATGACGAAGGGGAACTATAATGGCGCATACCCCAGCACCATGGACGTTTCTTGAGGCTGACGACCACGATCAGCCCCACAATTATTGCCAGCCGCTGACGATATGCGGCGGCAACACTGACGACCTCGCGAATATCTACAGCGCTGACGACGCCGACGTTTCGATACCACGCGAAGAAGCCGTCGCCAATGCGCGGTTAATCGCCGCCGCGCCAGACCTGCTTGCGGCGGCGAAGATTACGGCGGAATATCTTTATGTAATAGGCGATGAAGTTAAAACCTTAACACTTCGCAACGCCATTCTTGCCGACGTTCAGGCGGCCATCGCCAAAGCTGAGGGCCGGTCATGAACTGCATCCCCTCACAAATAAGCGATCTCTCCGTTGCGATTTTTGGCTTTCTCCTTGGCGCGGCTTTCGTCGGTCAACTTTGGGCCGGGTTCGCTTTCGACGCCATTTGGCGACGGCGCCCAGCGTTTGATCCGGCTGAAAGCGATCAGGAAACAGGGGTCGGTGCATGAACTGGCCAGAAGCTTTCTCTCACGCAGTGACGTGCCTTTCCGTGGTTGCGATTATTTGGGCGTTTATGTGGGCGTCCAAGCGATGAGCCTTCCTCTTACATGGCGCATCGCCCGCATAGGAGCCGCGCTGATCGTGCTGGCGGGGACGCTCTGTGGCGCAACGCCGGTGCGGGCGGAGATTGCTATCGCCCCCATGTGCACCACAACAGACAGTATGGCCGTGATTGATCGGCCCGGCGACTATCATTGTGACATCCGCAGCGGCCATTTCGAATGCGCGCCTATCACCCAGGTATGCGTCAATGCCGATGATCCTTGCAATCGATTCATTACGCCAGCGCTTCAGGCGCGGTGCAGAAACTGGAGGAAGCCGAAGTGAGTGAAATTCACCCGAGAGGGATCATCGAAGCGTCACGAGTTCCGGAGCTTTATGCACTTCCTGAATCACCAATGTCTGAGGAAGCGTCTCTTCTGGCCGTCATCGCAAAGGCCGCGCGAGATCCGGCTGTTGACGTGGATAAGCTTGAACGGCTCATGGCGATGCATGAGCGCGCGCAGTCGGTGCGAGCCAAAGCCGCCTATGCCGATGCGCTGGCGGAACTGCAAGCGAAAATCCCTGTCATCAAAGAGCGCGGCAGAATTCAGATTGGAACCGACGCAGCGAAAGCGCAAAAATATGCCCTATGGGAAGATGTGAACGAAGCAATTCGGCCGCTTCTCCATGCGCACGGGTTTTCGCTCTCATTTCGTACCGGCGACGGCGACGGAAAGCTGACCGTTACCGCGATTCTACTTCACCGCGACGGGCATCAGGAGGAAACAACAAAGACGTTTCCCCTTGATACGAGCGGATCGAAAAACTCGATCCAATCGGTTGGCTCGTCGATCAGTTACGGCAAGCGCTATACCGCGAGCGCGCTACTTAATTTGACAAGCGGCGAGACGGATGACGACGGCCGGGCCGCTGGCGGCAAAAGCCGCGAGACAATCACCGAGGATCAAATCGGCGAACTGCAAGCCATGATCGACAGCGCCGGCGCCGACAAAGCGGCGTTCCTCCGCTTCATCAAGGTTGAAAGCCTTGCCGACATTTTCGCCGACAAATATGCGGCGGCAGTTGACCTCTTGAAGCAGAAGGCTGCGCGCAAATGATTGAGGTTTTCCACGGCCTTGAGCAGGGAACCGATGCTTGGAGACAGGCCAGATGCGGACTTGTCACCGCATCGTGCTTTTCAGATGTCCTCGCCAACGGCCGCGGCGGCGCCGAGAGCAAAACGCGCAAATCGTACATGCGCCGTCTTGCCGCCGAGGTCATCACCGGCCAGCCTCTCGAATCCTTCACGAATGGCGCGCTTGAGCGCGGGAAGATCATGGAGGTGGAAGCCCGCGACTATTACGCCTTCCTGGCTGGCGTAGAGCCTGAATTGGTTGGGTTCATCCGCAGCGGGCAGAAAGGTTGCTCACCGGACGCCCTAATCGGTTCTGACGGCTTGCTCGAACTAAAGACGCAGCGCCCGGATTTGCTGATCGAGACGCTGGAGAAGGCCGGTGCCGACAAAAGCTGGTTCCCGCCCGAGCACGTCGCGCAGTGCCAGGGCGCGCTTTGGATCGCAGAGCGCGAGTGGATCGACATCTGCGTTTATTTTACCGGCATGCCGTCGCTGATCAGGCGCGCCTATCGCGACGAAATCTATATCGCCAAGCTCGCCAAGGCCATTGATGAATTCAATTCCGAACTCGCGGAGATGGTCGAGAGCGTTCGCCGCTATAGCCAGAGGGCGGCCGCATGATGAGTTTCGAGCAAAGAGATAATTCCGGCGTTCTTTTCAAGAACGAGCGGCGCGAAAAGGAAAGCCAACCCAACGCGACGGGAACGGCGCTGATCGGCGGCGTCCTGTATAAAATATCGGCTTGGACAAAGACAAGTTCCAAAGGCGAGAAGTTTCAAAGCCTGTCATTCAAGCCAGTGCAAGCGGAATCGCTATGACCTCGCCGCAACCCTTCGAGTGGACCGGCTCAGAAATGCGGCCGCTTCGGCCGCGCCAAGCTGACCGGGAGTTCGTCGTCGGCCAGAAATACATCCTGGTCGAGAACGAGGAAACATCGTCGCCGTCCAGACGCCACTATTTCGCGACGTTGCGCGACATCTGGATGAGCCTGCCGGAAGACATCGCCCAAGATTTCCAGACGGTCGAAGATCTCCGCCACCGCGCGCTGATCATGACCGGCTGGTGCAATTCAAAGCAATGGGTTGTCCCGACGAAGGGCGAGGCGATCCGGCTGGCCGCTGCGCTCCGTGATGGCGGTGAATACGCGATCGTCAATGTGTCCGGCTGCGTGGTGACGCGGCTGACGCCAAAGAGCCAAGCCGGGCGCGCGATGAAGCATAAGGAATTCCAGGCCAGCAAAGATTCCGTCCTCGGATGGTGCGCTGACCTGATCGGCGTCAAGGCGTCAGATCTAATGGAGGATGCGGCGGCGTGAGTAAGCGAATTATCCTGACCGTTACGGCAGATATTGAAAACATGGACGACGTATTGCTCCGGTTTTCTCCTGAGTTTTACGCGTCTCACCCTATAGCGAAAGCAGACCTTTTGAAAGAACTTAAGGCAGAAGTTGATAGTTTCTACGCCGCGAGCGTCGAAATGCTTTTTCCAAAAGCGATGCGCAACGAACAATGACCGACGTCGGAACCACGCCACGCAAACCGCTCACGCCAACTCAACGGCTGGCCCTGTTCGAGCGAGAGCACGGCAAATGTTGCATTTGCGGATTGAAGATCGTCGGGAGCTTTATCGACGAGCACAAGCGCGCCCTCGGTCTCGGCGGCGGGAATGAACCTGAAAACCGAGGCGTCGCGCATCCGAAATGCGCCGCGATCAAGACCCACGATCAAGACATGCCAGCGATCACGAAGGCCAAAGCGCAGAAGCGCGCAGCCCTCGGCATCAAAGCAGAGAAGCAGAAAATCCCATCGCCTCCGAAGGCAGAGAAGGTCCGCAGATTCGATCGGACAAGCTTGAAGCCCAAGGCTCTTTACGAGGACACGCCACGATGAAAACGCACGGATCAATTTCGTCCCAGATCGAACGGGCGCTTCTTAAACGCGACATTGATCGACTTGAAGCCTCGCAACCGCCAAGCGGATTATTTGGTTTTCAAAGATGGTTGTGGCGCAAGCGTCTCGAACATTTGAAGCGCGCCCTATCAGAGCTTGAAATGCCGTTCGACAACCTTCGCCGGGGGCGGAACTAGCCACGAACGAAATGAACACTTACAGGGTGCTATCCTGCGCCTGAAGGAGATGCGGTTGTGAGGACGAAAGAGATTAACATTGACGATCTGCTGTATGATGCGCTGGACGTCATGAATAGGTCAACGGAAGAAAGTTATAGCGCACGTGATAGATATCATATGCGTATGACGCATGCGGAAGTTGTTACGTTCATGCGTATAGCGACGGCGTTAGAGACAATCGCGCAGGCACTTTCGCGGAAACCCCCGGAGGAAAAATGAACGTCCGGCAAAACACTATTAAGCCCCGCAAGCCGCGCGCGAAAGCCGCAAAGACGAAAGGCCCCGCGTTGGGGTTCAGCTTGAGCGGCGAGATGGGATCAATTGCGCGCGACAACGGCGCATGGCAACAGCACGGCTTTGACCGATCCGGCATGGCGGTGTTCAGATGGCATGACGCCGCAGCGCGAGGGGAATTGACATGATTGGTTCACCAGGATGCGACCGCCCAGCCAGCGCAGACGAGAAAGAAATATTGGCCGTCTCGGACGAGTTGAGCCGTAACCAATCTTACGGCGCCGCGCAGATGATTTGCAGGCTTGCCCGCGAAAGAGACGAGGCCCGCGCGGAGAACGAGAGGCTGCAGGAGGCGCTGGATGAATTAATCATAGCGGCAAAAAGGTTAAGTGTTGCTGCGCAAACGTCAGGCGGGACGGCGGGACGTGACGAAGGTTTATGTGATGCAATAGATTATATAGCGACCGCATTGTCCCGCGCCGCACTACAGGAGCCGAAATGACCGACCTAAGAACGACGGCCATCAAGGCGATGGCGAGGGCTGTCGTTCAACGCCAAATGCCGTCATACGAAGTTGAAGAATGGATACATACTCACCCTGCTGGATGGGAAACTGTCTTGGAGGAACAGACCATCGCCTTCGACGCTCAGAACGGTATTGTGCGCGTGGTTCCGCCAACTCCGTCTATTGAAATGTTGCGAAGCGAAGGAGTCGATCAACAAGTCGATGATGACATTTATTTGGGGGCAAACTTTATTGCGATGGCGCGGGCGGGCGATCTAACCAAACCGAGGGAATAAGCGTCATGCTAAAAGAGCTTATAAAGACAGCGCTGTGGGTGGTGGCGTTCGTCTTCCTGACGCTAATGGTGTCATGCTACGCATATTTGATAACTATAGAGGGGTCGCGTCTCCCGTGGACTTTCTATGCCCACGCTGCATTTGCTCTGGCTGCCTTGTGCGCGTGTGTGCCGATCACTGCGCGTCATATGTGGGAGTTGTTTTCGCTGGGATTGATGCACATCAGGCAGAAGCGGATAACCGGCGATCGGCGCCCGAGAAGTCAACGGGACAACTGACGGAGGGAATGATGCAATCATTAAACGATAAGGTATCGGAGCTTCGCAAGTTTGGGTGGGTTCCCGTACTAGAGTACCGCCCCGCGCCCGGCGAGCACTGGTTTGTTCGTGTTGGATCTAGTTACACGGTTTCGCCGTCTAAATTTGATCTATCACAACAGGCGCCTGAATTTAATATTGCCGGGTTGTATTGGTTCGTTGGGCCAAAATAGGAGCCCGTGATGCGCCAGCCTGACCCGCTTATGCACAGCGCGATCTTCCGGCCATTGACGCGGGAGGAGATCGAGTGGCACGGATTTCAAAAGGCGTTCGAGGTAGTTAACCGGGCGATGGATGAGATTATTCAACTACAATCCGAATTAGATGGCGCAATGCATATCTCCAAGGAATATGCCGACGCGTTGGAAGAATCGCTGAGGAAACGGAAATGACCCGCTACGCCAAGGACGCCAACGCCCCCGTTAAGAAATCACGCGCGGAGATTAGAGAAAACATTAACCACCCCGCTCACTACGGCGGCGGTGACAACCCCTATGAGGCAATTAAGGTTATTCGCGCTTGGGAACTTGGGTTCTCTCTTGGAAACGCAGTCAAATACATCGCGCGCGCCGGGAAGAAGGACGCGGCCAAGCATATCGAAGACCTGAAAAAGGCCGCTTGGTACATCAACGAAGAAATTGAAACCTTGGAGCGAGCAAATGCTCAACAATCGAATTGAAGTCCTCGATCATGGATTCGTCCGTCTTGTCGAAAGCATGGGCTCTGACCTGTCGATAGTTCGCGCCGCCCGCGTTTCGTATGACGCTGCGTGGCGTGCCGGTGAAGATCAGGGATCAGACAAGCGCCTGATCGATTATCTGTGGCGCAACAAGCACACGACGCCATTTGAGGCGGTTGAATTCCAATTCGAGGTCTACGCACCGATCTTCGTCTTCCGTCAATGGCATCGGCACCGCACATGGAGCTTCAATGAACTTTCCGCCCGCTATCGCGAGTTGCCAGAGGTTTTCTATGTCCCGGCGCCGAGCGCGATCGGCGTGCAGTCCAAAGGCAATAAGCAGGCGCGCGACCTCGAAAAGACAGTGGGCGAAGACGCGGCGTCTGCAATAGCCGATCTTCTCGCGACGTGCGAGAGATCATTCGACACATATCGTGGACTATTAGCCAAAGGCTGGCCGCGCGAACTTGCGCGCATGGTGCTCCCGCTCAACACTTACAGCCATATGTTCGCGAAAATTGATCTGCTGAACTTGCTTAAGTTTCTCTCGCTTCGCTGCCATCCGCACGCGCAGTGGGAAATCCAGCAATACGCCTTTGCGTTGCGTGACCTCGCTAAAACCGTGGCCCCCGAAGCGCTGAACGCATGGGAACGCGATCATGCGCTCTGACCTGATCTATTTCGCCAGGATAGAAGCAAAAGCGAGGAAAGACGAAAGGTTTTTGATTTGACCCGCCGCGCCCGCGTCTCTGAGCAAGAGTAGGAGCAAAAAAATGAGAACCCACATTTATACGCAAGAACTGACCAAAGAAATTAAGATCGTATCGAAAAAAGCAGATACCGGAATCACCTATTACGGGATCGCATTTATGTTGGCGTCATCTTCAATGTTACATCATACGCCTTACGATGACGACCGGAGCGCCGTTACGTTTTGGATACCAAATTCAGAGAGCTACAGCTCAGAAGATTTGGCGAAACTTTTCGAGGAGGCGGCGTCTCACATCCGCGTTTTGAAACCCGTTATTTCAGACAAGAATTAACGTCATGACCCGCCGTGCGAGAGTAAGCGAATCCGATCTTTCCGCGTCATCAAGGCGAACATCGACGCGCTGGATGAGGAATTGAGGAAACTGAAATGAGAGCTATTGCAATGGGAATACTGTCGCACGAAACAATCGCGAATATATTTAATGCTATCGGGCTTATTTGCGGTTTTGCAATAGCGTTTGTTTTGGTTCGCCTATAATGACCCGCCGCGCCCGCGTTTCTGAATCGGACCTTTCCCGCGCTGTAAAAGCAGCGGATCGATCGACCGTGCCGCGGGCGGTCTTCCGGCCGGCCGATCTTGCGGAGTTTTTGATTTGGTAAAAATTACTTCTCCTGAAGTCACGCCAAGAATGCGCGAAATCGCAGACAATATTCTTGATTTTGGGGCATCTCCAACGCCACGGCGAGGATACCAATACAGAAACGACGTAAAATCCCGCCAGGATGATGGGCCTTTTAGTCGCGGCGCCGTTGCTATTCCTGACCGGGTTTATTTTATGAAATGCGAGCATTTCGTTAAAATTGGGACAAGCGCCGAGCCAGAACTACGGCGAAGGGGGATGCGTTGCGGGAACCCTTTCAAGATCGAAATAATAGCAGTCATCCACGGAGGAACAGCTAAAGAAAAGGAAATCCATGCTGCCTTTAAACACAATCATCATTTTGGAGAATGGTTTTTCTTAAAAGACGACTTGATTGACTATATTTCAAAGCTTGAAAACATCCACGAAGATCAATCAAATGACAAGTTTTGATCTTTACAGAATGCATGAGGTCGCGGCCAAGCTTGGGAAAAGCCGCCGATGGCTTCAAGACTTTTTGCGAGACAGGCCGGTTGGCCGCATGGCTGGGCGCACCCGCTTGTTCACTGAGGCTGACATCGTTAGGTTGATCAAACTCCTGCCGGAGCCGAACCTGTGCCAATCTCCCTTAAAGCACCCAAAAAAGGCAGAACGCCGTTCTGGCGCATCCGAGGATCGCACCTTGGAGTCCGAGTTGACCAAAGCACGAAGACTAGCGACCGAAAACTCGCGGCCAAAATCCTTGCTGCCATCAAATCAGACATCGAACGTGGTTCCTATGCCCGTCCCGGCGATCCAACGTTTGCCGGAGCCGCGATAGCCTATATGGAAGCCGGAGGCGAACGTCGGTTCGTGAATCGCCTTCTTGACCATTTCGGGACAGCAGTTGTCGCCACGATCACTCAATCCGACATCGACGCGGCAGCCGTGTCTCTTTACCCCCGCGCCACAGCCGCGACGAGGAATCGGCAGGTCTATTCTCCGATGTCGGCTATCCTAAAACGCGCGGGTGTCGAGAAGGCTTTGAAACGGCCCGCTGGGGCGCGCGGGCAATCCCGGCTCACATGGCTGCGCCCAGAGGAAGCCATACCGCTCCTGGAAGGCGCGGCCGCCGTCGACCCGCGGTTTGGTGCACTATGCACGTTTCTGCTTTACACTGGGTGCCGCCTGAGCGAGGCCCTTCGCCTCCGGCCGTGCGATTTGAGCCTTGACGAGGGCTTCGCCTATATCCCCCAGACCAAGAACGGGGATCCGCGCCCGGCGCACCTTCCGCCGGTCGTCACGGCCGCGCTCGCCAATCTGCAGCTTGACCGGTCTACCGTCTTTGCTCTGACGAAATGCGGGCGCCTTTATACGATGCTGGCGCGGGCCTCGGAAATCTCGGGCGTCGAAATTCCCAATCGCGTGTCCTTCCATATTTTCCGGCATACTTATGGCGCTTGGATGCGCCGCTATGCCGGGCTTGACACGACAGGGCTGCTGGCGACAAGGGCATGGAAGTCAAGACAGGCGGCGGCCGTGTACGAGCACGCCGACGTCACGGCGGAAGCGAGGAAGGCGGACCTCCTACCGACTCGTGCGAATGGCGTGCGAAAAGCCGAAAATAATAAGAAAGTCAAATAACTTCAAATGCGTAATACTCCCTTCACACGGGAGGGGTCACAGGTTCAATCCCTGTCGCGCCCACCATTTAACACCTTGAAATTATTATACGTTTAGAATTAACCGGATTTGCATCTAGGAAGATTCGCGCAGAACGGCGCAAGAACATGATCCATTGAAACGTGCGAAAAGCGTGCGGATTGTTCGCCACTCGTTCCCCCGGAAGCGCACCCGGTTCTTGAACAATCCCGGTGAAAGCGCTATGTTTTGGGTCTTCAGGCGATCCCCGCAAGAGAGGACGCCACGTCGGACGCCGCAGAACGGACCATGCCGGGGGAAGGGACCGGCGCCAGTTTCAGAGTTTGGGCGGCCCTCCTTGCTGAAAGGCAAGTGCCCGATCAGCGTTAACCCGCTGGGGGCCGCCCAAAGCCAGTTTCAGAGTTTTGGTCACTTCGGCGGATGATTGATGCTCAGCAGAAATTGGGCGCCGGCGACGATCAGAGCCCCGAATGCGATAATCCCCGCGACAACCTTCCCGGCCGCCGACGTCGCCCCGAGGACGTCCTTTTTTTTGATTGCTTCGTGCTCGCGGTCTTTGATTTCTGAAACCACGCGGATCAGGCCGGGATAGTTCTCGTCGCCCTTCATGAGCCAGAGGACTTCTTTGATATCGCGGCCATTTTCGGCCGTCGCCAGGCCGTTTTCTGCAACGGCGATTTGCACTTGATGCAAGACCGGGATTTCGGCGCGCATGCTTTCCTGAATCGATCGCACCTCAGCAAAGGATAATCTCAGCGCTCCGAGATCGTCTCTCAAGGTGTCGACGTCTTCGCGCAGGGCGATCCAAGGGGCTTCGTCCATCTCAACCGCCGATCTTGTCGAGGACAGCCTCGAGCGCGGCGATGCGCCGGCTCAACAAGACGATGCGCTCCATCTTCGCATCGGCTGCGGCTTGCGCGACAGGGCTGGAATATTCATCAAGGATGGCTGTCGGGTTCGCGCGAAGCTGCTCCAGCTCATTCCGGTATTCGGCGAGGATGTCTCGAATTTCGTTCACGCGGCCGCCCTATTTCATGGGTTTGCAGATAATCTTGATGGTCTCGCCATCAAGACGCTCTTTTGGCATCCCGGCGGCGAGGGTTTGAGGCATGGCGCTCAGGCAGGCCATGATCGGCACCCTCGTCCTCACGAAGTCATCGGCATTGGCTGGCGTGCAATCCGCCGCGGCGACAGAGCAAAGAAGGACGATGGCCTCGATCATGCTGGAAGTTCGCACCAATCGTCGGCGAGAATATCCGTTTGCGACGCCAGCCAAGGAACGAGCTTTTTGTCCGCCGTGTACATGGCGATAAACGGAAAATATCCACACCAATCATCGGGCATCGTTATCGGCCCGATCATTTCGCCAGACCAATTCTCTGTGAATTGGCCAATCCACATTCCTTTCCCGTTCCAGCCGGCACGCGCCACGCGCTTGCCCGCTTTGAGGGCGACAACGGCGCTTCCAAAGGACATAGCTGTTATAGGCTGATAGGCATTTTCGAACTGTTCCTTGGGCGACCACGAAATATAGCCTGCCCTGCCGGCCACGTTCGGCTTCCCGCCGTCCTGATATTCGACAAGATAGCCTTCATCCGCACCATTTTCATCGGCGGGTAAGCTCCAACCTCGGAAGTCGTTATACTGCTGGCGCGTCATCGGTTCCGCAGACAATCGCTTTGTGCCGTAATAGTCTTGCGTCATTTTTGCATTCTCATTTCAAGTTTGGTCAGTGAGCGGCCCGGCGCGCGAAGGCCAGGCCGCTCTACTTTTTGATTACGCGGCCGGCGCCGGCGTGACTTCGGCGATGATCGCCGTCGCGGCGTCGACCGGCGCTTTCACGGTGTCGAGAAACGCGGCCTTCTCGGCATCGGCGGCAGCGGCGTCAGCGGCTTGCTGTTTCGCGACGGCGTCGGCGATCGCGGCCTTTTCGGCGTCAAGAGCGGGCTTGAGAGCCGCAACAGCGGCGGTCAGAGCGTCAACGGAAGCTTTCATTTCGATTTCGGTAGCCATGATCTTTCCTTGGTTTGCAATGATGGTGTCGAATTTACCCGGCAGGGCGGCGATTCCGGCCGAAAGAGCCGAAACTCTGGAAAGGATCTGCGCGATGGCGGATGAGATTGATTGCGCCATTGATTTCAGGCCTTTCGGAAATAGGAGACGAACGGCCCGATCACGAAAAAGGCCGTGAGGATCGCGACCTCGACATTGTTCAATGGGCTCGGCAGCAGATGCACCGCCCATGTGTATTTGGGCGGCGCCGAGAGGGTCCAGACGAGCGCGGCGAAATGAAACGCCGCTGTTCCCCCGATGACGAGGAAGAGCGCGCGCCAGCCCCACCATTGCGGGGCCGCTTCTTTCGCCGCATTGGCGGCGGCCTGAGCAGCGTTGTCAGCCTGTTGCGCGGCGAGACCGGTCGATGCGTTGGTCTGGAATTCCTGCAAGGCGACGTCTTGGCGCTTCGTCATGAACGCCATGAGCGGACCAACGAAGAGATTAAGTATCGGAAGGACCAGTGCCCCGATCGCCGCGAACATGGGGTTATTCCTTCGGCAGCGTGACGGCCGCGTAGGCTTTGCCCTGCGCAGCGAAAATCATCGTCAGCAAGCCGAGGCCGAAGTTGATATAGGGCATGTCAGCTGCGGGAATGATCGCGTTCCAGGGGAGCGCCTTGACGGCATCGACGTTGGCGGGCTGCTGAAAGAACTGAAGCAGGCCCATGATCGCCGCGGTGATCGGAGCCTTGCGCCCGTCGAAGAACGCCTTCGCCCAATCCGTCCATGTCTGCGCTTCGGCGAGACGTCCCGTTCGATCCAGCGCCTTGTCGGATGTCTTGATCGAGGGCCAGACGAAAAGAACAGTGACGACCGCCATCGCCACCAGCGCGAAGAGAACCCACCAAATGCTGATTGTCATGAGAGAAAAGCTCCTATTGTGCAAAGAACCCTAGCCCGTAGGCGGATAGGTCAATGAGCCCGTCGGCGGAATCGATGTGATCCGCGACGGAGAATTTTGCGTCCACGAACGCTTCAAGCCTGGCGAAGAAGGCGTCCATGAATTGCGCGGCTGGATCTGGGCTGGACGGCGCTGGAGAAATGGGCGGAGCCGGCGCTGCCGCGGCCATTTCGACCGGGGCAGGATCTGGCGTCTTGACGACGGGCGCACGGGCAATGGCGATCGCCGCAGCCTCTGCTTTCTGGCGCGCGTTCGCGGCCTTTCCCGACAGAATGAGCAAAACTCCGATCACAAGGGCCGCGGAAGCCCACACGACAGGCATCGGCATTCCAGCCCATTGATGGGCCGCCGCCGCAGCCGTCCCCAGCGCCACGACGCCCCCGGCCGCGCTATGCGCCGATTTGAGATCGTTCTGCGCGCCGGCATGCGCATCGATGAGCTGCAGCCGCTTGTCGATCTCGACCGCGTGCGGAATCCGGATGTCGTAAATATGCGCGACCGCCATGTTCGGCCGCTCATATTCCTTGACGAGACGGACCATCAGTTCCGTGATATTCCCGCCGGCGCGCATCGCTTTGTCTAGGTCTGGATATTTTTCACCGCACTCCCAAATCGCAAAGGCGACGGCGCCTTCAAGAGTTTCCGGGTCCAGGTTATGGAGATGGCACCACGGGATGAGCCCATCCGGCGCACGACTTCCGTCCGGCAGCAATGTTCCGTAGAGTCGATCTTCCCTCCACTGCGCAAGGCTTTCAGATCCGTGGTCCGTTTTTAGCCCGGTTTTGAACCGGAACTTCGTCATCAGCCCGGCGCCGTCCTCTTCGACGAAATCGCCAACCCAGACGGCGGCCCCCGTCTTGTGATAGCCGGCCTTGATGAAAAGAGCGGCGCAATCGAGCTGGCGCTGCGTGACGGGAATTGTCATCGATTTCCTCTACTGTACTCTGTAGATTTTGGTCTCGTAGTTGTCATTATTGGCGGCCAAAGTATCGGTGAATTGTCCTGATCCGTTGAGCGTGAATGTCGCGCCCGTATGATTGTTGGCGGAATCGTATTGCGCGTTCGTGTCGTAAACGATTGTTGCTGTCTTACCTGCATATCCGGAGAGCGTGACGGTGAGAGCGTTGCTCCCATTTCTTTGTGGTTGCAGGAACAGATAGAGCGCGCCATTGTAGGATTTCACCATCGCCGCGGCCGGCAATGAACTCGCCGTAGATAGGCTTAGGATCCCGCCTGAGCAGGACGTCGTGAAGTTCGTGTACGACGTCCCGTTGATCATCGTGCAGAAGCCGACGCTTGTCGTATTCAAGATCGCCGCGTAGCTCTTGATGGCGCCGTTGATATAGGTGAGGTTCGCCGCGACGAGGTTTGGCGTAATATTGATCGTGCCGTGGCTTTCAGGCCCCGATTCGGTCGTGAGAACCGTCGTGCCGCCGTTGCTGACGCACGTTCCATCAGCCGCCGTATTGTCGAAGCAAAAATACTCCAAACCGGTCGCGCCGTTGATAATGCTCGTCCAATCTTCCGCCGCGACCGCCCAAAGAGGCGTGCGATAATATGTGTTGGTCCCGGTGCAACGATTGGTCGCCGTTGAGCAGCTTGCGCCACCGTTGGTCACACGCGAATCCATCCCCCCTGTTTCAACAAAGGCCCAAATCGGGGTGTAGCCTGTGCGATAGGTCGAAGCTTGCTGAATCGAATAGCCTTGCGTCCAGATCTGATCGAGCGGCGTGCCGTTGCAGCAACTGAGGTTCGAGGTTTGGACGACCGGATATTGATCAAGCGAGAAGACCGGCATCGCCGTGATATATGGCGCGTTGGCCGGGATGCAGACGCCGTGACCGAAGAACATATTCGTCGAGTTAAAAAACGTGGGCCGCGTCGCGTCATATCCGCTGTAAGTCGTGATTTGCCCGGGGATCGCCGACATCGGCCAGGTCGTGCAGCTTCCGGACTGAGGCTCGTCGCCAATGTTGTACCCGATGAGCATCTTCGAATGCCCCATCGTTTGGGCCAGAAGCTTTTCAGAAGCGACCGAACCATTCGACAGGTCTTCCGGGGCAACGCCGGCGGATGAATTCATGTCCGGAATGATATAAATCCCGGCATTGGCGAGCGTGGCGAAGGAGCCGTTCAAGTCGCCCGTGCCGAAACCCGTCGGAAGCCAGCCGCCGCCAGATTGATTATCGATCGTCAGAGCCGTGTTCATGCCGGTCCCGATAGCGCCCGCAACCGCGTTCGCGTAGGTTCCCCCAGCCCATGTCCTTGTCGTGTTGATCAGGAGGTATGCGATCGGGAAGAAGTTCGGATCTTGAGGATAGTTCGCCCATGCTCCATAGGCGCCCGAGCCCGTGGATGGCTGGACGCCCGCCAGCGACGGGTTCCAAAGCGTGAAATTGAACGCGCACGCTGGGGAACGCTGGACGCCATCCGAGCAGAGTGTCGCAGAACCGGACGGATCGAACAGCGTCGACGCGGTAAAGGTTTGGTCGACAAAGTTCGCGCCGGCCTGGATCGAGAGCGGCCCGACCATTGATGAACCAGTGTCCTGTGTTCCTCCAGCTGGGTTGGACAGCGCCTGCCATGCCGCGAACGTAGTGCTGCCGCCCCACTTCGGTGCGCCGTCGATTTGCTGATAGTAATTGCTCGCCATCGAGGCGTAAGACGGATTCGAACTTAGCGAGTTCTGCCCATCAAAGGGATAGTTCGACGTAATCGCCCCGCCGGTGTTGATCACCACAACGTTTTTATTAAAAATAAGATATTGTGGCGTCGACCAAGGGTACGACGGTGGCGGCCCAAACGGCGGGAACTGCGTTGCGGACGAGATATAAAGCGCATCCGCCTCACTAACCGAGGTCACACCTCTTGAGTAGCCGCAATAAATGATGTTCTCCAGCCATTGCGCGCCGTAGAGGCCAGTGATCTGGTTGCATCGATTGGATCCCCACGCAACAATGTTGTGCTGGAATGTATAATTGAACGAGGACTGCCCGTCAAAATACGCCGGAGAATAGTCCGTCCCATAGCTGACGATCGCATTGTTATGGACATTCGGATACGCGCATGAAGTGAACGTGCTGTAGACGTTATGCTCCTCAACCCAAATATCGCCGGCGATCCCGGTCCCG
>Ga0265327_10003178_pt1 | contig 16074 bp, 12 predicted proteins | sample 41621metaG_FD_202089 | JGI IMG/M metagenome (GOLD analysis project Ga0265327, IMG submission 202089) | Rhizosphere microbial communities from Carex aquatilis grown in University of Washington, Seatle, WA, United States - 4-16-21 metaG | ecosystem: Host-associated > Plants > Roots > Rhizosphere... | reverse complement strand
CACCTTCGGTCGTGCGATCGGCTCCTACCAGGCCGTCAAGCACTCGCTGACCGAGGTGCTGCGGGAGCTCGAGAACGGGCGCTCGCTGCTCTACTACGCCGGCTGGGCCCGCGGGGGCGCACCGGCTGAGTTCCCCCTCGCCGCAAGCGCTCTGCGCTCGGTCGCGGGCCGCGCCCTCGATGACGCCGCCCGCACCATGATCTCCGTCCACGGCGGGATCGGGGCGACATGGGAGCACGACGCACCGCTGTACTTCCGTCGCGCACAGCTCTCCCGGAGGCTGCTCGGCGGCACCGCCGCGGCGACCGACAGGGTCGCCGGCGAGCTGATCGCGCAGGCCTAGGGCCGGCGGGACAGAAACGCTGCAACGGCCGGCGTCCTCACGGGGGGCGCCGGCCGAGCACTTTTCAGAGGGCCACGCCCGGCGAGGGTCGCTCAGCGGCCGGCGGCTGCGACGGGTGCGCCGTAGGCGGCGTGGACGGCCGCCACGAGCGAGCTGTCGACTCCGCAGTTGATGCAGAAGCCGTGCTGGGACCAGCCGATCGCCCGGCCCAGGACCTGGTCGGCGTAGAGGATGCCCGTGGCATCGTGGCCGTAGTAGTCGTAGGCCGCGTTCCAGGCCGAGCCGTCCAGGGCGAGGGAGGCCCCGTCGGCCGAGAGCAGGTGCGCCCCGGCCATGATCGAGTCGAAGTCGTCATAGATCGACGGGTGGACGGTGGTCATGTGGTCATATGCGGCCGGCCGGGAGCCGTAGAGATAGGAGTCGGCGACCATGTCCCAGGTGCTGACGGGCCCGTTGGTCACGTTGAACTGCATCGGCCCGCCACAGCAGCCGGCGAAGTTCAGGCCGTGGTAGATCCCCCGGGCCGTAGAGAAGGCCGACTCCTGCATGTGGATCGAGGCGAGCAGCAGCCAGTTGACGCCGAAGGTCTTCTGAGCGGTCGAGTAGATCGGATAGAAGCCGGCCATCCAGGCGCGGGAGATGTGGCTCTGGGTTGCCCCCTGGAAGCGGCGGGCATCGCCCGTCTGCTGGGCCGCCGATGGGGTCGCAACGATCTTCGCGACGGGCGCGTGGAGGGTTGCCGCGCCCGGCAGGGGCGTCGCGGCCCGGACGAGGACCGGCGGCGGCGCCGGTTCCTCAGAGTGCCCGATCGCGCCGCTCAGGACGGCGCCCAGCACCAGCATGCCGACTGCGGCAAGCGTGCATGCCACCGCCCAGGCACGACGTTCGGAAGGGGGGCTTGGAACGTGCCCGTGGGGCAGCGTCGAGCTCAGGGGATCGGCGCTCATTCGTCCATATACGGTAGCCAGCGCCGCTCCCTGAGGGAGCATCTCGGGTTATCGAAGTGATGACGCCCATCTGCCGACGCCTGATTGCGGCCCTGTTCTGCGCGATCGCGATCGCGGCTGTGAGCGCGCCCGGAGCCCTGGCGCAGAGCCCCCCGGCGCTCTCAAGTGCACAGCAGAGCTACCTGGCGCTGGCCGAATCGGGCGTCTCCCAGGCCGAGCATGCCTGGCGCGACCATCGCCTCGGCTGGTACGACGCGCGCCTGCACGACCGCAACCGCTACCCCCTGGCGACGATCTGGGACATCGTGCCCCTGTTCCAGTCGATCGATGCGATCGCCATCGCCTCGCCGACGCCGGCCCACCGCCGGGCCGTGACGAGCTTCGCCCAGGGTGCCGAGCGCTACCTGAACCGGGGGCTTCACCCCGTCGCGGGCTACTCCCCCTATCCGGGTGATCGCGAGGCGAGCGCCCAGACCTGGTTCGACGACAACGGCTGGTGGGGTCTGGCCTTCGTCAACGCCTACCGCGCCACGGGCGCAAGGCGCTGGCTGAGCGACGCCCAGCGGGCGCTCGGCTACATCGCCAGGGCCGGCTGGGACCCGGCCTCGGGCGGCATCTGGTGGAACACCAGCCACCCCTACAAGTCAGGCCCCGCCCTGGCGGCTGACACGCTGCTGGCAACGCTGCTCTACCAGGCCACCGGATCGAGCTTCGATCTGGCACAGGCACGGCGCTTCCTGAGCTGGGCCAACACCCGCGGCTTCAGCGGAGCCGACGGCCTCTACGCGGGCAGCTCGATCAACCCGACGCCGGTCGACTACATCGAGGGGCCCATGATCTACGCGCAGGCGACCCTCTGCCGCCTGCAGAGCTCCAGCTCGGAATGCGCCCTGGCGGACCGCCTGAAGCAGCGTGCGATCGTCCGCTTCGGGCACACCCTGGACTTCGCCCCGCAGTACGACGCGATCTACCTGCAGTGGATGCTCGCCCTCTACTCGCTCGAGGGCGACTCATCCCTCTACCGGCTTGCGGCCGACAACGCCCGTAGCGCGGAGCAGCGGGCTCGCAACGGCCGGGGCCTATATCTCCTCTCCTGGAACGGGGAGCAGCTCTCGCGGAACCTGGCACAGCCGGGGATGATCCAGACCCAGGGCGCCACGACGAGCCTGTTCGCCTGGCTGGCCGTCTACCCGCCGCCCTCCTGACGCTCCGGGCGCCTCAGACGCCCATGACCCGCCGCACCAGGCGGTCGAAGACGTGGTCGGGCAGCAGTCGCTTGGCGGCGAGCATCGCGACGGCATCGCGGCCAATCAGGTAGCGGGCCTTCATCCGCTTCGCCGTGAGAGCCCCCTCGATCGTCGCCGCGACCTGCTCGGGGGGCACGCCCCGCTTGGCGGTGTCCTGCATCGCCTTGTCCAGCGCGGCCGGCACCTTGCCGTACTGCGCCTGGAGCTCCGGCGGGATCTGCAGGCGCTCAGCATCACCTCGGCTCTTGTCCCAGATCGGCGTGCTGACCGAGCCGGGCTCGATCAGCCCGACCTGGATCTGCGAGGAGTGCAGTTCGACCCGCAGGGTGTCGGCAAACGCCTCGATGGCGTGCTTGGAGGCCGCGTAGGGAGCCGTGTAGGCCATCGCCACCCGCCCACCGATGGAGGAGACGAAGAGGATCCTGCCCTGGGCGCGGCGCAGCGAGGGGAGCATCGCCCTGGTCACAGCCATGTGGCCGAAGACGTTGACGTCGAACTGGCGGCGCAGGTCCTCGTCGCTGAGAATCTCGAGCGGGCCGCCGATGCCGATCCCGGCGTTGTTGATCAGTGCGTCAAGGCCCGGGCGCCCGAGACGGGCGGCATGCTCCCCGACGAGCTCGGCGGCGGCGGCGATCTGCGCCGCGTCGGTGACCTCGAGTGCAAGGGGAGTGATTCTGCCGGCGGGCGCCTCGGCGGCAAGGCTCTCTCCGGCGGCCGGGTCGCGGACCCCCGCGAGGACGTTCCAACCTGAGCCGGCGAGGCGCAGGGAGGTGGCGCGCCCGATCCCGGTGGACGCGCCGCTGATCAGGGCCAGTGGCACGCCGGCGACGTTAGCGCACCTCGTCTGCAGCATGGTGATTAGCGGAACCTTAGGATTCCCCGTGATCGTTTACCTCGTGCGCATTTCCTCGACAGCTGCCCGCCTGACGGCGATCCTTGCCCTGGTGGCACTCCTGACCGGCTGCGGGTCCGGTCTGAAGGGAGCCAGCGCCAGCGACGCCACAGCCGAAGCGAACTGCCCTGTGACGGTCCTCAAGACGCTGGGGAGCGTGCTCCAGCGGATCTACCGCGAGGGGATCAACAGCGAACGCACCCTGGTCGCCGAACACCTGATCGAGCGCTCGCTGCCGCTGCGCCGGGCAATCGAAACCTCGAGCTCCTCAGCGGCGAAGAGCGCCGCCTCGGAACTCCTTCACACCGGCCACATGACGAATCTCAAGGTGATCGCCGGCGGCAGGACGCTGATCGACGTCGGCGGCGCCGCCCTGACACCGCTTCACGGCACCATCAAGGACGGCTCGGGGCGCGCCATCGCCACCTACCAGACCAGTGTCTGGGCCGATCACGGCTTCGCCTCGGAGGCCGCCGGAGTGACCGAAGGGGTGATCAGCGTGCGGTCCGGCTCGCACACCCTCGGCGGGACGCTCTCCCTTCCGGCGGGACCGCTCCCCGACGAAGGGACCATCACCCGCCACGGCGTCAGCTACCAGTACACCTCCTTCGCCGCCAAGGCCTACCCCTCGGGGGACGCCCGCATCTACCTGCTGCGTCCGAGCGCATCGATCTCCCCGCTCTGCGGATCGAGCAACGAGGACACGGTCGTCAACACCGTGAGCCACATCGCCCACGCGATCTACGCCGGCGAGGTCGGCCCGCGAACCAAAGTCCAGATCCGCCGAATCCAGAGCGACACGGGGCTGCTCGAAGCCGTCGCCCGGCGCGACCGGGTTGCCACCAGGGTCGCCGTCGAACGTCTCCTGCACCACCACGTGGTGCGCCTGCGCGTCTTCGCCGCGGGGAAACTGCTGGTCGATGACGGCGGCCCCTATGTGCTCGGCCCCGTCGGAGCGAACCTGCACTTCCACGGCCAGCGGGTGGGCAGCTTCGTCCTGTCGATCCAGGACGACGAGGGCTACCTGCGCCTGACCCGACGCCTGGTGGGGTTGAAGGTCCTGATGTACATGACCCCGACCCCCGGCCACCCGAAGCTCGTCAAGAACAGCCTCGGCCCGAACCCCGGGACCGTTCCGGCCAGCGGCCGCTACACCTACCACGGCGAAACGTTCAGGGTCTACACGCTGAACGCGGCGGCCTTCCCCAGCGGACCGCTGACGGTCCGCGTGCTGATCCCCATTCCCTACTCCTGAGCCGCGGGCGGCCCGGGCCGCCGATCAGGCCGGAGCGAGCGAATCCCGCTTGCCCGAGAGGGTGCTCATCAGCTCGTCGAAGGAAGCCGAGAATTTCTCCACTCCCTCGCGCTCGAGCGTCTCGGTGACGTCGTCATAGTCGACTCCGGCATCCGCCAGGCGCTTGAGAACATCGCGCGCCTCTGCGAGCCCCACCGTCAAGCGCTCGATCGGCTCACCGTGGTCCTGGTAGGCCTTGATCGTGTCCTCGGGCATCGTGTTGACCGTCTGGGGCCCGAGCAGCTCCTCGATGTAGATCGTGTCCTTGTAGTCCGGGTTCTTCGTCGAGGTCGAGGCCCAAAGAACCCGCTCGGGCGTCGCGCCCTTGCCGGCCAGGTATTCCCAGCGCTCGCCCGAGAAGACCTCGAGATAGTGAGCGTAGGCGAGCTTCGCGTTGGCGATCGCCAGCTTGCCCTTCAGCTCATCGACGCCGCCGATCTCATCCAGGCGACGGTCCGTCTCGGTGTCGATCCGCGAGACGAAGAAGCTCGCGACCGAGGCCACCTTCGTCGGATCACCGCCCTCGGCGATCAGGCGCTCGAGGCCGCGGACGTAGGACTCGGCCACCTCGGCGTAGCGGCTCAGCGAGAAGATCAGCGTCACGTTGATCGAATGGCCCTTGGCGATCACATCCTCGATCGCCGCAAGGCCGGGCTTGGTGGCGGGGATCTTGACCATCAGGTTGGGCCGGTCGACCTCTTTGTGCAGCCTGATCGCCTCGCGGTAGGTCTCGAGCGTGTCGTAGGCCAGGCGGGGGTCGACCTCGAGCGAGACGTAGCCGTCGTGGCCCGAGCCGCCGTCCCAGACCGCCCGGAACAGGTCACAGGCGTCTTCGATGTCCTTCTGGGCCAACGCCCAGAAGGTGGCCTCGGTGTCGGCGCCGCCCGCGGCCAGCTCGTTGATCTGCTCGTCGTAGGCGTGCCCCGCCCCCATCGCCTTTTCGAAGATCGTCGGGTTCGATGTGGCGCCGACGACGGAGTAGTCGTCGATCAGCTCCTGCAGGTGGCCGCCGCGAATCGATTCGCGTGAGAGGAAGTCGACCCAGACGCTCTGCCCGAGGGCCGAAAGGCGCTGGAGGGGCGTGTTCGCGTCGGGCATCTCTTCTCCTTAGGGTTGCGAGTCGAGCAGGGCCCGCGCCCGGGCGAGAATACCCGCGGCGTCGAAACCGAGCTCCTCAAGCACAGTAGTACCCGGTGCCGAGGCGCCGAAGCGATCCAGCCCGTGGACGTCGCCGTCGGTGCCGACCCACTTCCACCAGCCGAGCGTGGCGCCGGGCTCGACGGCGAGCCGCTTCGTGGTGGCCCGCGGCAGGACCTCCTCGCGGTACTCCGCCGTCTCCTCCTCGAAGAGCTCGACACAGGGCATTGAGACGACCCGCACGCTCGTTCCCTCGCCGGCCAGCGTGCGCGCGGCGCTCAGCGTCGGCGGCACCTCCGCGCCCGTGGCGATCAGGATCAGGTCGGGATCCCCGGCGGCCGAGTCCCACAGCACGTAGCCGCCGCGCTCGAGCATCGAGGCCGGCGCCACCTCGGAGCGGTCGAGCACCTCGACGTTCTGGCGCGAGAGCAGCATCGCCACCGGCCCATCGGTGCGTTCGAGTGCGACGCGCCAGGCCTCGGCGGTCTCGTTGGGGTCGCCGGGGCGCATCACCCAGAGGTTGGGGATCGCCCGCAGCGAGGCGAAGTGCTCGATCGGCTGGTGGGTCGGTCCGTCCTCGCCGACGCCGATCGAGTCGTGCGTCCAGATCCAAAGGACCGGCAGGCCCATCACCGCCGACAGGCGCACCGACCCGCGCATGTAGTCGGAGAACACAAGGAAGGTCGAGCCGTAGGGCTTGACGATGCCGCCGTGGGCGGCCGTGCCGTTGACGATCCCGCCCATCGCATGCTCGCGGATCCCGAAGGGGAGGTTGCGCCCGGCATGGACGCGGGAGAACTGGCCACCGCCCTCGTAGACGGTCATCGTCGAGGCGACCAGGTCGGCGGCGCCGCCGATCATCGTCGGGCCGTACTCGGCGATCGCGCCCATCACCTTCCCGCCTGCGGAGCGGGTGGCGACCGATTCGCCGACCTCCCACTTCGGCAGTGCGTCGCGCCAGCCTTCGCGAATCTCCCCACGCCAGGCGCGGTCCCAGTCCTCGGCCATCGCCGGGTGGGCCTCGCGCCAGGCGTCGAAGCGGCTGCGCCACTCGAGCTGGTGGGCGGCGCCCGACTCCTTCAGCGACATGTGCTCGTAGACCGTGTCGTCGACCCAGAACTTCTTGTCGGGGTCGAAGCCCATGACCTCCTTCGTCGCGCGGACCTCGGGTTCTCCGAGGGCCGAGCCGTGGGACTTGGCGGTGTCGGTCGCATTGGGCGCCGGGTAGGCGATGTGCGAGCGGATCGCGATGAACGAGGGGCGCTCGGTTTCGTCGCGGGCCGCCGTCAGGGCAGCCTCGAGCGCATCCACATCCTCGGAGTCCTCGACGCGCTGCACGTGCCATCCGTCCGCCTCCATCCGCGCGGCGTGGTTCTCGCCGTCGAAGGAGATCGAGGTGCTGCCGTCGATCGTGATGTGGTTGTCGTCGTAGCAGACGACCAGCTTGCCGAGGCCGAAGTTGCCCGCCACAGAAGCGGCTTCCTGGCTGATCCCCTCCATCATGTCCCCGTCGGAGCAGATCGTGTAGACGTGGTGATCGACCACCTCCATACCGGGCCTGTTGAAGCGGTCGGCCAGGAACCGCTCGGCCATGGCCATGCCGACGGCGTTGGCAACGCCCTGGCCAAGCGGGCCCGTCGTGACCTCGATGCCTGGCGTGTGGCCCCGCTCCGGGTGGCCGGGGGTCAGCGAGCCCCACTGGCGGAACTGTTCGAGGTCCGAGAGGGCAACCGGATAGCCGGTCAGGTGGAGCAGCGAGTACTGCAGCACGCATGCGTGCCCTGAGCTGAGAACGAATCGGTCGCGGTCGGGCCAGTCGCGGTCGTCGGGGTTGGCCCGCAGGATGCGCTTGAAGATCGTGTAGGCCAGAGGAGCCAGCGCCATGGCGGTCCCGGGGTGTCCCGCGTTGGCCTTCTGCACGGCATCCATCGAGAGCCCTCGGATCGTGTCGATCGACAGGCGCGTGACGTCGGTGGCTGCCATTGCGCTCGATCCTACCGAGCAGGGCCGCTAGAGTCCGCGAACCGTGTCAGAGCAGTTCTGCGATGTCGGCAGGGGGATCACCCTCTGCTACGAGACCTTCGGCGACCCGGCCGATCCGCCGGCCCTCCTCGTGATGGGCCTCGGCACACAGATGATCGCCTGGCACGAGGACTTCTGCGCGAAGCTTGCCGCACGCGGCTTCTACGTGGTCCGCTTCGACAACCGCGACATCGGACGCTCGACGCACGTCGAGGGGGCGCCCCCCACGCCGATCCAGCTGCTGACGCGCTCGCGCAGGGCCGCCCGCTACACGCTCGCCGACATGGCCGAGGACGCCGTCGGGCTGCTGTCCGAGCTCGGGCTGATACCGGCTCACATCATCGGCGCGTCGATGGGCGGGATGATCGCCCAGACGATCGCTGCACGCCACCCGGCGGCGACGCGCTCGCTCGTCTCGATCATGTCCAACACCGGCGCGATTCGCAGCGGCCAGCCGGGGCTGCGCACCTACCCGTTCCTGTTGCGCCCGCCCGCCCGCGGACGCGAGGCCTTCATCGAGCGGATGGTCGGCGTCTTCGAACTGATCGGATCGCCGGGCATCCCGCGCGACATCGATGAGGTCCGCACGCTGGCGGGCATCAGCTACGACCGTGACCACGACCCCGCCGGCCCGGGCCGGCAGCTCGCGGCGATCGTGGCGTCGGGAAACCGCACCGAGGAGCTGGGCAGGATCACCGCCCCGACGCTGGTGATCCACGGGACAGCCGACCGGCTCGTGTCGCCATCGGGCGGGCGAGCGACCGCGCGGGCGATCCCAGGAGCCCGCCTGCTGAAGGTCGACGGCATGGGCCACGACCTGCCCCGGGCGCTGTGGCCCGAGCTGATCGAGGAGATCTCCGCGCACGCACACGCGAGCGACTCGCGCCAGAGGCGCGACCCGTCCCCGCAGGCCATTCCCCTCTAGGGGCCCGCAGGGACAGGTTCCCCTCGCGCTCCCCGTCTCCCTGCTAAGGCCTCCGGCTGCAGCTCGGGAGGCCCGCCAGCGAGTGCGTGCGCCCAGACGCGCACCACGACTCCTGGGGCTGAACACGGACTAGCCAGTGGTGATCGTGACGACAGTGGGAGCGGCGGTATGGCCAGCGTCCATGCAGGGCGCGGAGCATGCGGCGCTCGTTACACACGAACAGCCTCATCTCCATGACCGTCGGCCTCCTGTCTGCCGGCCCAGCATCCTGCTCGACCTCAGATCCATCGTCCAGACCCTCCTCCGTACTCCGGTTCGGCTGCGACATATAAACCAGAATTTACGCAGAAAGTCAACTTAAACCGATCGTCTGACATCCGTAGACACGAGCGGCGTAATTGCCCGCTGCGACGGGCCGAAACGAGGCCCCCCGAGACGATCAGTGAAAAGCCCGGACTCCCTCCCGGGGTGAGACCCTGCAGTGCGCCCGGCGGGAATCGAACCCGCGGCCTGCGGCTTGAAAGACCGCTGCTCTTTGGCTCCCCGAAGAGAACCGTTGACCACTGAGCTACGGGCGCTTGTTGTTCGCTACATCGGCTCCTGCGGGCCGAACCATAATCTAAGCAGGCGCGAAGCGTTGCCATATGCAACGTCGCACCCCGTTGCAGACGTTGTCAGCTCCTTGACACCCCCGCGAGCAGGCCGCTACCTTGGACGTACAGCACGGCGCAGGACGCGCCGGCCGAGGGAGAGGGAGATCGCAAAGAGTGAGACGGCGCAGCGGCTACGCCGCGGCCTTGAGGGAGACTGCCGCACCCGCGAGACGAACGGTCTTCGTGATCGCGCTGATGGCCTGCGTGGCGATGACGCTGCTGGCCGGCGCTCCCGGCGCATCGGCCTTCCACCACAAGCGCGTCTGCTCCGCTCCGCCGCGTGGCCGAGCTGCCTGCATGAACGAGCGCCTGCTCGTCCCCACGCAGAGCACCCCGGCGATCAGTGCCCCCACGAAGCGGGCGAGCGGGAAGCAGAGAAGGACAGCCCGCAGGAGGGCCGGGATCAACAACAAAAAACCGTTCCCCGGGTTCCTGACTCCCGAACGTCTCCACGCCGCCTACGCGCTCCCGAACGAAACGGCGGCCGGCTCGTCACAGACGATCGCCCTCGTGGACGCCTTCAACGACCCCACGGCCGAGGCCGACCTGGCGGTCTACGACAAAGAATTCGGGCTCCCCGAATGCACGACGGCGAACGGCTGCTTCACGAAGGTCAACCAGGAAGGCAAAGCCGCCCCCCTGCCAAAAGACGAAGGCGGCTGGGCGACTGAGATCTCGATCGACGTGCAGATGGCACACGCGATCTGCCAGAGCTGCAAGATCATGCTGGTCGAGACCAAATCCGAAGAATGGGTCGACCTCGCCGCGGGCGTGAACTCCGCGATCGCCGCCGGAGCGACGGTCGTCAGCAACTCATACGGGGAAGGCGAGGAATCCTCGCTCAAATCGCTGGGCAACAGCGCCTACAACCACCCCGGCATCCCGATCCTCGCGAGCTCGGGCGACTGCGGCTACCTGAACAACTTCTGCCCCGGACGAACTCCCGGCGCAAACTTCCCGGCCGATGCCTCCGGCGTGATCGCCGTGGGTGGCACATCGCTCACCGAAAGTGGGGGCGTATGGAAAAGCAAGGTCTGGGAAGAAGGCGGCAGCGGTTGCAGCACCGTCTTCGAAGCCGGCCTCTGGCAGGCTGAACTCGGGAGCTTCGCCTCGACGGGCTGCGGCGGGAAACGAGGAGTGGCCGACGTCTCGGCCATCGGCGACCCCAACACCGGAGTGGACGTCTATGACTCGACGCCCGAAGAACCCGGGGCACCGACCGGGTGGGGCGTCTGGGGCGGCACCTCCGTGGCGGCGCCGATCGTCGCCGGCGAGTTCGGCCTGGCGGGGGGCGGGCTCGGCGTCTCCTACCCGGCCTCGACCCTCTACACCCACTTCGGGAACGCCGCTGCCCTCTACGACGTGACGAACGGGAACAACGGCACCTGCGGCGCCTCGACGATCTGCAAAGCGGCCGCCGGCTTCGACGGGCCGACCGGGGTCGGGAGCCCCCTGGGCCTCGAAGCGTTCGCGATCGCCGGGAGCCCGACCAGCACCTCCCCGCCTACCATCACCGGTTTTGCCGAGGCCGGGCAGACGCTCACCGAGCACCATGGCGGATGGACGGGCTCGCCGACCAGCTACACCTATCAGTGGGAACGGTGCGGCTTCTCCGGCACCAACTGCCACGCGATCGCCGGCGCCGGAAACCAGACCTACACGCCCAGCGAAGCTGACATCGGCAGCACCGTCCGCGTTCGCGAGACGGCCCACAACGCGATCGGCGCCGGCAGCGCCGACTCCGCCGCGACCGCTCCGATCGCCTCGAACGTCCCGAGCATCAGCGGCCTCGCGACCAGCTCGGGGATAACCGGCTCGAGCCTGATCGTCGAAGGGACGGCCCTCGACGGCGCCACGGCGGTGAAGCTCGGCAAGGTCGCGGCGAGCTTCGTGGTGATCTCGCCCACCAAACTGGAAGTCACCGTCCCCGACGGCGCCAAGAGCGGCAAGGTGGCCGTCACGACGGCCCACGGCTCGGCCACGAGCAAGGCCAAGTTCACCGTGACCCTCTCGGTCATCTCGTTCAAGCCGGGCGGCGGAGCCGCCGGAACGAGCGTCTCGATCAAGGGCGTCGGCTTCAACGCCTCATCGACCGTCGCCTTCGCCGGCACACCTGCCGCGAGCGTCACGTTCGTCTCGAAGTCAAAGCTCAAGGTGACGGTGCCGGCCGGTGGGAAAGCCGGGCCGATCACGGTGACGAACGCGAGCGAACCCGCCGGCACGGTCCGCTCGCCCGCGAGCTTCACTCCCTGATCGTCGGCCTCAGGGCGCCTGGCGGATGATCGCCCTGCGGGGGACCTGGCCCCGCTTTATGCCAAGCCCGTCGCAGAGGCGGATGCAGGGGACGTAGACCGGCCGGAAGCCGAGCAGTTCGAGGATCGTGACGATCCGGTAGCCCCGCGAGCGAAGCGTGTCGATGATGTGCGGATAGGCGGCCAGCGTCTGCGAGCGGGACCCCCCTCCGTCGTGGGAGATGATGATCGAGCCCGGCCTGACCTGGGCCAGGACGCGCTGCTCGATCGCCGCCGTGCCGGGATCGGCCCAGTCGGTCGGGTCGACGTTCCACAGCACCGTGGCCAACCCGAGCGAGCGAGCGGTCTGAAGGACGGAGCTGTTGTAGGAGCCGTAGGGCGGGCGGAAGATGCAGGGCCTGTAGCCCGTCAGCCCCCGGATCGCCCCGATCGTGCTGAGCAGCTGGCCGCGGACTTCAGAGCTGCGGGTCAGGTCAGGGTGGCTCCAGGTGTGATCGCCCAGCACATCCCCGTCGCGCAGCTCGCGCAGCAGCGTCGAGCGCCAGGACGCCGTCACCTGGCGTCCGATCATGAAGAAGGTCGCCGGCGCTTTCTCACGCTCGAGCATCCTCACGAAGGCGGGCGTGTCGGTCCATGGGCCGTCGTCGAATCCGATCGCCACCTCGCGCCGCGAGGGGCCGCCTCGCACCGCCCCGATTCCGGTGCTCACGCAGCCGACGATCCGGTAGAGGCGGGGAGCCGCTTTGACGGGCGTTTTCTTGACCGGTGGTGTTTCTGCCGGCGTGGTCGTGTTTGCCGGGGTCGTTGAGCCGTTTGGCGCCGTCGACCCGTTCGGCGTGGTTGGCGACTGGCCGCCCGAGGCGCCGGCCACCGCGACGCTGAGGCCAAGGAGAGCGATCGTGAAGGCCAGTGCCACCATCTCCGAGGGAGAGCGCCCGTGAGGCGCCGATGGTGGCCGTCTCCAGGGCGATGAGGGGAGGAGGGGCACCTCTGCCCACGATACTCCCGCCGCCCCCCGGCGCGACGACGGCCGGGTAGGGTGCGCCCATGGGGAGCTTCGTAGCGGCGATCGACCAGGGCACCACCAGCACACGGCTGATCCTGTTCGACCGCGACGGGCGGGTGGCGGCGGTGGACCAGCGCGAGCACACCCAGATTCATCCGCGGGCGGGATGGGTCGAGCACGACCCGAGCGAGGTGTGGCTGCGCACCCGCGAGGTGATCGGCGGGGCGCTCGCCGCGGCTGCGGTCGAGGCCGGCGAGATAGATGCCATCGGGATCACCAACCAGCGTGAGACGACGGTCGTCTGGGACCGAGGGACGGGCACCCCGCTCTACAACGCGATCGTCTGGCAGGACACCCGCACCGGCCCGCTGGTTCGCGAGATGGCGGGTGACGCGGGCGCCGACCGGTTGCGCGATGCGGTCGGGCTGCCGCTGTCGACCTACTTCTCCGGCCCCAAGGTCAGCTGGATCCTCGAAAACGTCGAAGGAGCCCGCGCCCGTGCCGAGGCCGGTGAGCTGGCCTTCGGGACGATGGACAGCTGGATCCTCTGGAACCTGACTGGAGGCGTCGACGGCGGCCTGCACGCGACCGACGTGACAAACGCGAGCCGGACGATGCTGATGGACCTTCAGACACTCGACTGGCATCAGCCAAGCCTCGACCTGATGGGGATCCCCCGCTCGATGCTGCCCGAGATCCGGTGCTCGAGTGAGGTGCTCGGCGAGGCCTCGGGAACAGCTCTTGGCCTGCGCCCGATCGCGGGCGTCGTGGGCGACCAGCAGGCGGCGCTGTTCGGGCAGACCTGTTTCGGGGCGGGCGAGGCGAAGAACACCTACGGGACGGGAGCCTTCCTGCTGCTCAACACGGGCGAGAAGATCGTGCGCTGCAGCGAGCTGCTGACGAGCGTCGCGGCGAAGGTCCAGGGGCACCCGACGAACTACGTCCTCGAGGGTTCGATCGCGGTGACCGGAGCGGCGGTTCAGTGGCTTCGCGACCAGCTCGGGCTGATCGACTCGGCGGCCGCTGTCGAGGACCTGGCCCGGACGGTCGAGGACAACGGCGGCGTCTATTTCGTGCCGGCCTTCTCGGGCCTGTTCGCCCCCCATTGGCGCGAAGACGCCCGAGGCGTGATCGTCGGCCTGACGGCCTACGCCCGATCGGGCCACATCGCCCGGGCGGTGCTCGAGGCGACGGCCTGGCAGACCCGCGAAGTTCTGGACGCTGCCAGGGCCGTGGCCGAGCTCCCCTTCGCGGAGCTGAGGGTCGACGGCGGGATGACGGCCAACGAGCTGCTGATGCAGTTCCAGGCCGATGTCCTCGGCGTTCCCGTGATTCGCCCGGCCGTTGCCGAGACGACAGCTCTCGGCGCGGCCTTCGCGGCGGGCCTGGCGGTCGGGTTCTGGTCGGGCCTGGACGATTTGCGCGAACGCTGGTCGGAGGGCCGGCGCTGGGTCCCCTCGATGGATGAGGCGCCGCGCGAGGCGGAGTACGCGCAGTGGAAGAAGGCCGTCCAGCGCTCGCTGGGCTGGACCGAGTAGCGGCCGCTAGGGAGTCAGGACGATCTTCAGGGCCTCGCGCCGGTCATAGACGGCGTAGGCCTCGGGTGCTTCCTCGAGCTTCATGTGGTGGGTGACCATCGATGTGGGGTCGAGCACCCCGGCGGACATCATCGCCAGCACCGGGTCGACGTGTGCGAGCACGTTGGCGTGGCCGCCCCGCAGCGTGATCCCCTTCAGCCAGAGCAGGCCCATGTGGACCTCGGCCCGCTCGGCGTAGACGCCGATGCACTGCACCGCGCCGAGGTTCCGTGTGAGGCGAATCGCCATGTCCAGAGCCCGGGGGTCGCCGACGGCGTCGACGCAGACATCCACGCCCCGGCCTTCGGTGACCGCCTTGACGGCGCCTTTGGGGTCCTCCTCGGTCAGGTGGACCGCCTGGGCGCCGAAGCCGCGAGCGATGTCCAGCCGCTCGGGGACCGTGTCGATGGCGATCACGTGCGCCGCCCCCGAAGCCCTGGCGACCTGGACCGCCGAGAGGCCGACCGGGCCGAGGCCGAGAACAGCGACCGTGTCACCCGGGCGCATCCCGCTGGCGGCGACGGCGTGGAAACCCGTCCCCATCACATCTCCGGCGAACAGGGCCGTGTCGTTGCTCATCCCCTCTGGGACCTTGCGCAGGACCAGGTTGGCGCGAGGCACCAATGCCATCTCGGCCTGAGTTCCCTGCAGCGAGCCGAGCGTCGCGCCGTGGCCGAAGGTCCGGGAGTCGACGCAGCGCTGGTAGAGGCCGCGTCGGCAGAAGAAGCATTCGCCACAGGCGACCTGGAAGCAGCCCAGGACCCTGTCTCCCACAGAGACCTTCGTTACGCCATCGCCGGCCGCCACGACGGTGCCGACGTACTCGTGGCCGATCGTGAAGCCCTCTTCGATCTGGACGCGCCCGTGGAAGATGTGCAGGTCCGAGCCGCAGATGCCACTGGCCTCGATCCGCACGATCGCGTCACCGGCGTCGAGCAGTTCAGGCTCGGGGCGATCTTCGACGGCCACCACGCCGGGGGCCTGGAAGGTGACTGCGCGCACGGCGCTGGAGACTAGCGGGCCTTGGCGGAGGTCCGCGGGCCGCCGTCCCACGGCGGGGAGGGCTGACGGACCTCTGCGTAGCTCAGCACGAGCCTGATGACCTCCTCGCGGATCTGGCGACGGTCGAGGTCGGCCTCAGAGGTCATCGCCATGATCACGAACCCGGTGAGGACCGAGTCCACGCAGACGCTCCAGGGGACTTCTCCGTCATGCACCGGAGGAACCAGGTCCTCCAGGGCCTGGTCGATCAGCTCGAACCATTTGTTGAGGCGCTCGTCGATCGTGCGCCGGAGTCCCGGCAGCAGGACGGCCTCCCCGTGGACGTTGATCCATACGCGCCATGTCTCTTCGGATTCGTCATCCTCGGCCAGCACGCTGTCGAGCAGCGCCTCGAGCCGTCCCCGTCCGGGCTCGAGGCCCGAGATGGCGTCGGCGTAGCGGACCAGGCTGCGCTCGGAGACGTAGACGAGCGACTGCGTCAGAAGGTCCTGGCGGTTCGCGAAGTAGTGGTTGAGCATCCCCGTGCTCACCCCCGCCTCCTCGGCGACCATCCGCATCGTCGTCCCTCCGTAGCCCTCACGCGCGAGGACCGCAACCGCAGCGCGGCAGATCTGCTCGCGCCGTATCGGACCCATCCCAAGCTTTGGCACCTGCACCCCCTTCCGACCGTCCTCGGGACCTTCGGCTCAGTCCGGCGGTCCCGAGTCCGACCACGTCATGGTGTCACACCATGCAAGGGCATTGGAAACTACCTGTTTCCAGAGCGGGAACTAGCTG
>Ga0265327_10003177_pt1 | contig 16081 bp, 25 predicted proteins | sample 41621metaG_FD_202089 | JGI IMG/M metagenome (GOLD analysis project Ga0265327, IMG submission 202089) | Rhizosphere microbial communities from Carex aquatilis grown in University of Washington, Seatle, WA, United States - 4-16-21 metaG | ecosystem: Host-associated > Plants > Roots > Rhizosphere... | reverse complement strand
ATACTGTCAATTATGTAGGTGCAGATGCTAATGGCAACCTAACTGTTAAAGATTATGCAGATGGACCTGTAACTGCTGGTACGGCTGCTTCTGCCTCTACATTAATCGGATCTCAATATAACACCTCACTTCCGACTTTAACTACTGGCCAACAAGTTGCTATTCAATCAGACTCCAGCGGTCGTATCATTACTGCTCCAAATGGACCAGATACCGACCGAATCGGTACCGGTACGATTACTGCGATCAATACTGGTGTAGCTGCTAATACTCAAGGCTGTTCTACAATAAATTTTTATGTATCCGGTACTTTTGTTGCCACCTATATTTTTCAAGGAACTACTGATGGCATTAATTGGATAGGTTTAAATGCTTATTCTTATAATTCGACAACGATTGTAACCAATAGTAGTTTAAGCGCACAAGAATATGCTATTTCTTGTGGAGCATTTCAACAGGTGAGAGTGTTCGCTTTAGCTTTTACTTCTGGCACTATAACAGTTGCTTATGATGCTAGCGAAGGTATCGGTGGTTCAGTAAGTGTAAATAATACAATTGCTGCTAATTTACAAACCGTTGCTACTCAAGGGCCTGCAGGAGCTTCTGCGTGGCTAACTACAGATGCTGCTGACGGGTCTGTTTCTCCTGGAACTGCTGCTGGTAAATCTATGTTAGGCGGAGGTATTTATAATAGTACTCCTCCTACATTAACCACAGGTCAGCAAGCTTCGTTGCAATTAGATGTAGCTGGAAATTTAGATGTCAATCTTCAAACAGCGTTACCAAAAGGAAATAATTACGTTGGTAAGGTAAATTACCAGGGTGCCGGGACTATAGATGAATTTGGAGCGGTAGTAACTTCTAATCGTATCAATCAAGTTGAGGCCCATTTCTTTGACAATTCCTATTTACAATCATTAAACATTAACGTTCCTTATACTTTCACAATACCGTCTTCTAGCGTAACTGCAGGGGCTGTATACACTGTTTCAGCAATCACAAACCCTACAACTACATATACTTTTTATGTTACTACTACGATAGCAGCTTCTACAACATTAACAACCACTGGGAATGGTACTCCAGCTGGAACCGGAACGTTAGTTTTGGTATCTGGTACCGGTCCAGCTACGATAGCTTATACTGCAGTGGCATCTACGGGTGCTGGAACGGTAACCACATCTGCTGGTGCTGGTGTGATAGCTAGTGGAACAGCTACGACTGCTTATATTGAAGCTCAATCAAAATCCACGATTAAGTATTCTGTAGGACATGAAGTTTATGCAATGGGAACATTGCAATTTACTACTCCTACATCTACTGCGACATTTCAACGTTGGGGGACTTATAATTCTTCTGATGGTTTTTATATTGGATATGGAAGTGGTGTATTGACTTCTTCCAACGGTACCACATTTGGTGTGGGACTTCGTAAGACTGGTGTTGATACCTTTATAGCAAAAACTAGTTGGAATATAGATACACTCACTGGAACTACAGGCTCTTTATTTACTAGATTGGGCGTTCCAGAAGCTATTATCCTTACTGATGAAAATATTTTTAGGATTCGATATGGTTGGCTTGGAGTTGGAACTATTAGTTTTGAAGTTTTAAGTCCAGATGGTATTTGGGTTACTTTCCATCAAATACTTTATCCTAATAGTTCTACTGGCGTTCATATTCAAACCCCAAATCTGCCTGTTACATATGAAGTATCTAAAACTGCTGCAGATGCTACTAATTTGATTTTGACTACTGGTGCCACTACTATTGGGACTACACAAGTTAACCCAACTTCTATATTTGATTTTTCAAATACTAATTTGGCTGCTGGTGCTTCTTATACCACTCAATGGTTTGATAGTGTTGCTCAAGGAACCGGATTAGCCTATTCAGTATTAGCAGATCAAAATATCTCATATGCAGTTCAATATTCTCCAGATCAGATTTTTATTAAAAATATGTCTACTGGTGCTATTCCAGCTAATTTGAATTTTAATTCCCAGGATAGTTTCCAGGCTAGATATGCTAGAGTTACTTATACTAATACAAGTGCTTCTGCGACTACCATATTGTTCTTGTCTACTGTTCAAAATTCTACGTATGATAATAATTCTGTCATTACTGTAGATGTTACCGGGCAAACCCTAGTATTAGCTACTAAGAATAGTCAACCAACCATCGGCGGGGAGAACATCGTACCTGCATATGTTCCTGTTACACAGACCCATAATGCCGGTCGTAACATGAGCAATTTGTTCATGGCTACCCAAATTGTTACGACCGCTACAGACACTTTAATGTCTTTGACTGGATATAAGTCCGGAGCCGCTGTAACGGCTACTACCACCCCTGCCGTAGTAACTACTGGTAAAACTCTTAGGATTACAAGTATAGCAATAACATATATTGCGGTAGCAACGGTTGGTACTGCTAAATTCACACTAAGAGCTAACACTGCTGGTGTTGTAGCTATAACCTCTCCCGTTGTAGCACAATGGAGTGCTGGTGAGTTTAGCACTTCTGGTACTCCTGCAGGTGTGGCTAATACTGTTTCTATCCCAATCCCTGAAGGTATGGAATTTGCTGCTGGTACGGGTATTGGTATATCCATGCAAGGTTTTGGAGCTACAGGTACAGCTGCTGCAGTTGGTTATGGTCTTTGCACAATTTATGGTTATGAATATTAAGAGGAAAAAATATGAGTACGACAAATTACAATTCTAGTGCTGTTGGTGTCCCTTATGTAAGGGCTAACAATATTACGATTCAATATCCAGAAAATCAAATCCCTACAGTTACGGTTGCACAAGAGTTGGCTGTAAAATTGGCTGATAATACGATTGCGCATTTGGGACCATTCGAGTCTATCACTTTTACTTTAGATATGGTTAATAATGCCACAGCTCCTGTCCCTTTAGTTGATCCCACTTCCGGGGCGGCATTGGGACCATCTACTAATCTCCAAAGTATATTACTTGGAATTTTAGCAATTATTAGGCAGCAGCAAAATATACAGAATCCTTAATATATGAAAAATATAAGTATAGTGTTCACTAAAAGAAATGGATTCAATTTTTTCTCCTCCATGATTATGTTGGGATTAAATACTCCATATTCTCATGTTGCTGTGAAAATGGTAGATGGAGACACTGGTCAAACTGTGTATTACCAAGCTTCTGGGTTACAGGTTAATTGTATTGGTGACACAGAATTCATGGCGATTGAACAAATCATCTATCAAAAAGACGTTCAGGTTAGTGATGCTATTTTTGTAAAAGGTAAAACTTTTGCTATTAATCAATTAAGTAAGCCCTATAATGTAATGGCCATATTTGGCTTTGGACTTCAAATTGCCTTAAGGGTTATTGGTATTAAGATTAATAACCCGTTTAAAGCTGACGGGTCACAGTGGGTATGCTCTCAGTTAGGAGGAGCATACATTGATGAATGTGAGGGGTTAAATTTGGATATTACCAATATGACCCCTAAGGCGTTATATGACGTAATGCCTTCTGTGCCATCAGTTTGGCAGTAATTACTAACGCGTGCAGTTTCGAACCCTACAAGAGTCTGAGGGTCGTGCATCTATAGTTCCTTAAGATTTACAAATATCTTCATAGCTCATCCTGAGCTATTTGAGAAGATTGATAGTGTAAGGTTATCTTAACTTATTCCGTGATGAGATCATCTAAGATTGTCAACTCTTGAGCTGTGAGAGAAGCTTTTTCTCCAAGCTCACTAATCTTGATCGTTCCGACATCAACATCAGTTGACAGAAGTGCGTTGAGTTCCGCTACAAACTGTGTCATGTTCTCTTCGCTGAGAGCTACCGTACCCTTTTCGTCCGCATCTAAAGAGCCGTCTTCTTTGCGCTTGCCAAAACGCTTCAGTGCATCAGCGCGAACTTCTTCGTACTTTGCGAACTCGTCGTTTCCAGTCTTGATGATGCCCCTAAGCTTGAAGGCAGTCCTGAGTGGAATCTCTTGAGATGCCAACTTTCTCAAAACGGCTTGATACTGTGGGTCAACAAGTTTACCTAATTTCATTTTAATTCTCCTCGTGTGATAAAATTATACTAAGGTGTTTTATGGACTTAAAACAATTATCGAGTGCGTGGAAGGCATTTTGTGTAAAGATGAATGAGCAAGGGGTGCCAATGCCTATGGCACGTTACAAGGGAGAGGGAAATCCAGCACTCACTCTTGTTATACTTTCTTCTGCTCTAGTTATCGCGGGCATAGTTAGCAAATGGTCTGGCTTCTTAGGCGGAGTAGACATGAATAATGCGTTGCAGTTCTTCTACGCTAGTTCAACATTGTTCTTTGGGCACTCCTGGGTCCACAAGGACGGTAAGGGCAACTCAGATTCACTAGGTAGCTCTAGTGATGATAAAAAATAAATGGCCCATGTTAGGGTGTGTATTTCTATCAAAAATATGCCCTGTGTCAATATAGAACGTATACGTGTGATCTATATTTGATCTGATATGTGTGTTTTTCAACTTATCTAGTACCTAAGTTATACCCGTGGTATCATAGTAGTAGGCTAGTAGCCTTGGGGACCTTATGTCTGATAATAGCAAGATCGATTACATTCAAGAACGAGTCGACTCAGTGGCTGAATCGCTGACTAAGATCGACAAAGATGCAGCACTCCAAAGGGCGGCATTTGATTCCCATACTAAGCAAGATGAGCAGATGTATGATGAACTCAAAAGAATGAACGACATCCTGCAACAAAACACAAATTCCCTAAAAGAGCACATGAGTAGGACCATAATTCTAGAAGAGATGGCAAAGAAAATGGACGATCGTTTAAATGCTGTAGAAGTGGATCGTATACAAAAAGCTGCCATAAGTAGTTATTTTTCCTCTAAATTAAAGTTAATTACAAAAGTGGGTGCCGCTGTAGGTTTTCTAGCAGGCGCCTGGGTATGGCTGTGGCCTACCTTGCAGAACTTGATTAGATAAGAAATTTCAACCTAAGCATTCTTTAATGATATAGTATAATACGGTCATTGAGCCAAGATCAATAACGGTCTTCGCGCATCAAGTCAAAGGAGACTTATGTCCTCACTACCAAATCACTCAGGCGGAAATGTATCCGCTCCAAGTAGAGCACCTGCTGCAAAAGTACTTGCAGGAGCTTTAGCAAACAACAAGGTGGCTCAGTCGCTAATTAGCGCACTGGGTTCATACTCGTTGAATGCAATCGTCGCAACTAGCACATCACCAACTACAAACTTCGGCAGCTTACAAGTGGGTAACCCAGTTATTCACGTCCCTCTAGCTGGCGGTGGTCCTACCTCTGTGCTCGGCGTCGCAGCTAGTTACGCTGCATTAGCTTACTCAGCGGTCACTGGTTCAACCGGTGGCGGCAGCACGCTAACTGGCAATATTGGTATTTACCCTAATACGGGTAGTTCCATCACGAACTTCCCACCAAGCACTTACTCGGGTACTGAGAACGCAGGTAATGCTGCTGCTCAGACGGCTCAAGCAGCAGCCCAGGTAGCTTACACCTACTTCCAAGGTTTGTCTCCTAGCGGGACATCCGGTGGAATGATCAACAGCGAACTTGGCGGACAAAGTCTTGCAGCTGGTGTGTATACAGCTACCTCAGGAACTGCTGGCACGTTTACGCTGAATGGAACCCTTACGCTCACTGGCTCTGCCACTGACGTCTATGTTTTCCAGGCTGCGTCAACGCTCATCACCGGCGGGACCTCTACCCCTGTTATCTCGCTTGGTAGCGTATTACCAGGTAATGTCTACTGGGTGGTTGGTAGCAGCGCTACTCTCAACTCGGCACATTCAGGTACTTTCGACGGCAGTGTGATCGCTCAGGCATCCATCACGGATACACTTGGCGGTACGGTTAACGGTAGCTTGATCGCTCTCACGGGTGCAGTAACTTACTCTGCAACCACGACATCGATCTCGGCTGCTTCTGGTTCTGGCGGCGGTGCTCAGGCTAGCTTTACAACGATTGCCACAGCGGGCAATCTAGGTATGGCAGCAATCATCGGCGATCTCTACCTCAACTTACAACCTGTCAACCTCGACAGTAACAACCCAATCATCCCACCAGCTCCTGCTCAGCTAACAGGCAGGAAAACTGGCGACAACGGACTTGATTTTTAACTTTAACAAATAACTAGGAGAATAATTATATGGCAACACAACCAAATCACTCAGGCGGAAACGTATCGGCCCCAAACAGAGCCCCAGCAGCGAAAGTCATCGCAGGTGCTCTTGCTAACAATCGTGTAGCTCAAGCGCTCATCGCAGCACTTGGATCCTATTCTGTTTCTGGCGCTATCGTAGCAACCAGCACATCAACGACAACCAACTTTGCCTCGCTGTTGGTTGGCGATACCATCATTCACGTCCCAGCAACCCCAGGCAACGTTCAGTCTGGTCTAGTGGCTGTTGCCGGAACGCTTCCGTTCGCGGCTGTGGTTGGCGACTTGTACATGGTGCTACGCGTGATCAACCTTGACGCTAACAACCCAATCGTTCCAGCTGGCGGTCAATTGACTGCTCGTCAGACTGGTGACGGTGGACTTGATTTTTAACTTAGAGTTCAGTTATTTAGCATGAAGGGGACTACGGAAGTAGTCCCCTTTTTATTTTATACGCTGTTATTCCTTAGGTGAATAGAATATCTCATAAAAGCCGTCGTCCTGTACACGATAATTCACACTCACGTCCTTCATATCAAGAACATTCTTGAAGTCCTTGTAAAGTTCCTTAGCTATAACTCTAGTTATGCCAGAGTTCACAAGAAGCCTTACGCAAGCAGAACATGGACTCATAGTACAGACAACATAGCATCCATCTGTCGAGATACCGTTTTTGGCACAATTCGCGATTAGGTTCATTTCAGAGTGAAGAACGTACTCGTACTTGTCAGGTCTGGTGTTGGGCAATAGTTTATCTGGAGCCCCAGCTATAAAACCGTTGAACCCAGTTGACACTAGTGTGTTGTTGGATGCTCGTACTAGCACCGAACCAACCTTAGTTTCAGAATCATGAGACCGTTTTGACACGACATCCGCCATATCCATATAATTCTGTACTTTTGATGGTCTCATTTTTGAGCCTCAGTGAGGGGGAATGGTTCTTTATCAGTGATAGACTTACCAAAAAGGTCTGTAAGATTTACTACAGAGAATTGACCACTTGCTCCCCATCTATTCTTAAGATTTTCCAACTTAATCTTTCTTATCAGATCATTCTTTGATTTGTTAAGCTGCCGTGCAATCATCTCTCCAAAATACGAGTCGTAGCTACTAATCTTAACGTCTTCCATCTCTATAACCTTATATTGACTCCCTACCATGTCTGGAATACTATACCCGTAGTAGAATACATCTCCAACTTTAAGATTGTTGAACCACGTAGTGATAGAGTTTATATCTTTGGGGATGAGAAGTTTCTTAGTGTTGGCTATAGCCTTGTCTCTAAACTTCTTTTTCTCTTTAAATGAGTTGGTTGGTTTGAATTCTTCTCCAGCGCCTAGTATAAGATGGTCAGCATACTCAGGGTCGAGAATAAATCTTGAGTTATTGTTGATAAGTTGCGTGATACACTGGCTCACTTCTGATAGCTGTCCGTTTGTCTTAAACGACTTAATATACCCAATTCCGAGTTCATTCTGAAATGCATACAGATACTTCTTAGGTGCATCTGTAGTGGAGCTAATTACCTCAGGCTTCCACTCGCTGTCACCGTATCTCCACATTCTTATTAGAATATCGCCAACATTGAACTGCTGGTCATCTTGATTTCTTAAAAAAATAAGAACTGGATCTGATGTTAGATCAGATTTTTCTAGTGCTATATCTCTTGCAGTTTTAACGTATTCCATTACTCTGCTCTTGCTGGTCCAGTCTGTGGCTTTAAAGGTCCACAGATGTCACAAACCAGCCTCCATTTCACAGTGTTACCCTCTGTATCTCTGACTTCAAGATGACGCCATTTATGTGGTGGGCAATTCTTGACAACCTCTTCAACTACAAAGTTTAACTTTGCCTTTTGAGCAAGTGCTTGCTCTTTAGAGCCTTGAACATAAGCATTGATAAGTAATAAGGCAAACAATAATACAATTAATACAGCCATTATTCTGTCTCCTCTGTTGGAGCAGCTGCAATGCCAAGCTCTTCTCCGTCATTGTATATAGACAATCCATTGTCTTTCTCCTCCAACTTATCTACAAGTTCATTTATAGAGACGATAAGATGCTTTTGTTCTTGCTCTGCAAGAGGCTTAAAGCGCTTGATTTTAACCTTCTGTTTTACTAAGCCTCTCACTGGGCATTGGAACGTAACTTCTTCCTCGTAGATTTCCTCTATCCGGGGATCTCGCTTTGGTTTTGGCTTCGGTGCTACTGCTTTTGATTTAGTTTTCTTTTGTTGTTTTTTCATCGAAACTCCATGTTCATGATCTGTGTGATCGCTTTTAGGTAGCTCTTCAAAGGAGAAGCAACCCGTTGTTGAGAACAAAATTTGTTCCATTCATTGTACGAACCGTTCACTATCAATGTAGTGTATGTATTGATTGGCGTTATAACCTGAGAGATGAACCTCTCACAGCCGTCTTTTTGATACGCCAGTGGATTGATATGTAAGGCATCACTTGTTGCCTTGATGCTTTCACTGATACTCCTAGAGGTCTCTAAGTCTGGAGAGCCAATCTCGCCCTCATTTGGGCAATAAGCTTCTAAGACAGTTGGCGGCACAGAGAATATCTTGAAACCATGCGTAGACAAGTTCAGCTGAACGAATAGTGGGCACTTAATCGCTACGGTGAGCGTCGACATCTCTCTCAAAAACTTACTGTCGTCCTTCTTAAAGAACTCCATAGCAACTTCATTGAGCTTATTAGTGTCGTTGGAGCTGGAGATAAAGGCTACGTAGCCCTTATCAAGACAAGGTATCTTCGATAGTAACATCTTCTGCTTTCTTTACGTGTCGTGGATCGCTACTCTCTTCTTCGGTCATGACTCCAGCTCTACATGTAAACTCTTTGTCGTCAAATACTCCACCAAGCATGGCTTCAGTGATGATGTCGGTGGCGTGACATTCAATATAATCGACGGTATTTGCATCCAACATCTTAACTTGTTTAAATGGGTCCTTCTCACAGAAAATAACTTTTGCGTGGTGCTGATGCGTGTTCCACATATCACCAACTTCTTGAACCATAGTGGTGAAGTCGTATGGCCCATGTACAGTACTGCACAAGAACTTGACACTCTCTGGGTTACCAGTGGCTACCGCCACCAAGAACTGCTCGTTCTTGATACCAGATAGATCCATCACTTCTACTTCTGCAAGAAAGTTGTCCTTCTTAACCGGCAAGTCTTCGTTCATAATTGCTCCCATGTAGGGTTATAGATTCAGATATTCAATTCTTTATAGGTGCGAGGTCTCTCTTTATATAGAGCTTTATAGTAAAAAAAGTCTGGACAAATGTCTTTGACCTTGCCATTCTTGTCTCTCACTGTAAGTACAGTGATAGATGGTCCTTTGTAGCGGGTCTGATTTTGCCACTTAGCCTTATCGTTGTAGTCTTTAGGACTCATCACCTTTTTGTCTTGAACCAAGTATAAGCTTATATTAGAAGTCCATAATGTGTCGCCAATATTAACCGTTGAAAAGAATGCGACAATGCCCTTCATGTCCTGAGTTTTGATCTTGTTTGCTTTATTGTGGTCGGTGACAGCTTTCCAGATATCTTTCTTAGAGCGATGCAGGTTGGCAGGATCGTACTCATCTTCTAAGATGATTGAATCAGCAAAATCTGGATCTAAGGTGAACTCAAATTGCTGATTCGCATGTCTAAAGGTGTCTGTGTCAAGGCTACCTAAACACGAGAAGAGCTTGCCAACCGGCGTGCCATTCTTACTCACACGTTTAACGAACGGGATGCCATGCTTAGAACTATGTACAACCTTATACTTTACTGGTGCGCCGTATGAGTTCTTTTTAATTGCCATGTTGCCGCTATAGTCACTCAGGTATAGAACTAGGTAATCACCGACTTGAACTTGCTTAACTTTCTCGAGAGTGTCGAGGCCTGCTTCAAACGTTTGACTAAACTCGTTGATTATTCCTTGATCTTCAGGTGTTAGTTGGTTTTTCGTCATATCGATATTCTACTTACCTAACATTTTTAGGATAGCAGGCTCGTCTTTTTCATAGATATGCATAGAGTGTACAGTATGTGTGTAGTGACCTTTAGTCAGATTAGGATATGTTGATTTTAGTTCTTCAACCATTTTATCCATAAGGGAAACAAACCATGGAAGATCATAGACAAGTCCAAGCATCATGTCGTTGGATCGCATTATGATGCTTAAGTTTAGTTTGTCTTCTCTTATTAAGAAGTTGCCATGCATGGTACACGTGAAGTCCTTAACTCCAACCCAAGCATGTTCAGGTAGACTAAATCTAAGTATCGCCTGTCTCGTGTCCTTATCGGCTATTAGACACCGCTTCGCCCATTCCCACGGGGTTCTCATCACCTTGTCGTTCGCTATAAATAAACCCTTAGTGCCATCTTCTAGCTCACCTTCATGAACTGTTTGTGTACACTCGAAATGCGAACCGTGGCTTCGGTTTTCCCAGATAAGATAGCCATAAGCAGAGTTAACAGTGCCATCGGGGTTAGCTAGTTTTTCCCAGAACTTAGAGGCCTTGGCAAAATCCTCTACCCTATTAGAGCAAGAGTTGTACAGCTCCATCTCCTTGCGGGTGTAATCTTCAATCACCTTATTACGCTCTAGGTCCTTAGTAACTATGGGTTCATTGGCTGGGTTAAGAATACGAAACGTGTAATCCGTCTTCTCCCTTACAGGAAGTCCCCTTGGGGCAGCGCGGTATTCATAGTTAAAGTATACGTCTTCTAGTGTGCTTAGGTAAGCCTCATGGATTGTATTGTAGGTTTTCATCTAAGATTTATACCTTTTCAAATCTTCTATTGTTTTTAGTTCATGATCTACATGTGCTGTTGTTCTGATGTTGAGTGATTTTATTACATGTTGCGCAGAACTTATACTCGCGCTTACACTTACTCACGATCAGTTTCCCATAAAGTTTCTTCTAAGTTGCTATGCCAAAGCCCGTATCCATAGCGTTTCTTAGTAAGGCGCTTCATCATTTGTCCGATGCGGTTGAAGAGGTGTTGGAATACAAAAGTTGACTCCTTAACAGAGCGACCTTCCTTAGTGCGATAGTCTGGGTTGTAATTTTGAAGTGCAACGCACACTTCCGCACGCAAATGCTGGCGGATATCGTTCACACTCATTCCTGAGTTGCCTAGCGCGATGTCTCCACACTTCTTGCTAGTACTAGCCTCGTTCCAGTTTTTTACAACCGAGTCGCGGATGTATTTCTCAACTAGTGCTTCATATTTCATAACATCTTCATTAGTTAAGACTCGTTTTGTTTTGGGTTTATTGTTAAGTTTTTCATCAGACATATTTATCGCCCTTTTTAAGGTTATCTCTCATGTTTTTCTCTCATCAGTTCTAGTATTGCTAGAACGTTTTTTGCGTGCGGGTTTGTATTGTCTCGGGTATCTTGAATGCCGTTATTCATGACATATCTATACAGCGCAATAAATCCTGCGAACTGTGAATTATGGTATCCATAACCGTGCTTGCATAACCATTTGTATAGTTTTGTTTGCATTGGGTTTTTAAGAGGAGAAGTATTCACTATAACTCGCCTAATGGTGTTGATTATACTTGCATACGCCGAGGAACTGTTATTGCAAGATTCAAAGCGTCTCTTGTCCTTGTTTAAGGTTTCATTGCGGGTCAAGACTATCAACTTATAAACTGGGTCGTCGCTGTCTGGTGGTTGATACGTATTTTTTAAGTCAAATATAAGGTCGCCGCCCCTACTACTAAGCGAGATCTTAAATACTGGCTCACTCACGCCGAAACTTGCTGCTATGGCGTCCAACTCGTTCATTGTTCCTCCTTGACAGAATAGATAGGCATATTATTATGTGTCATAACCTTAAGCTTACATAGGTTGGTTAGATCAGCTAGATTGCCATTAAAGATATAACCCCTAATCCAGAAACCAACCTTGTTAGCTAGAGTTGTATCTCTGATGCGCCACTCGTTAGTCTCGAAGATATGAGTGAGTCGTTCCTTTATCGCTGCTACCTTTTTATTACCTGAGCGGTTCTTCATGGCCTCATTGCAGCCGCCTAGTATATCTAGGATTTCGTTAAGTCTTTCTAGAGGAGCACCTTCGCGACCCCAATCTCTTCTAGCTCGTCCTATTGCTTCTATGCCTTTTTTACCCATAAACTTCTGAAGTTTTTCGTCGGATAAGGTCTGGACAACCTTAACCATGTTGATCTCGCCAGTCATAGTGTGAGTACGTAGATCAATCTCTGGCTCGCCTTTTAACTCAAAGTTGAAGCAGTCCTCTAATATAGACTCTTCATGCCATGTTAACGAGATGCATCCGCTTGCTTCTTTTATCATATTTCGAATTATGTCCCTGACCGAGAGGGACATGTAGGAGGAACCACCACCCTCGATTATCTGCTGGACGGAGATAACAAATCGGTCAGGAAGTTTAGCAAGAACACCGTTCAGATCTGAGTCAATTGTCTCAGTCATCTGGGTCATCCAGTCTAGTTGTTCTAACTTGACGTCATCAAATACACCCATAATTGCCCTCATTAAGATATAGGATCAGAATTATTTAAGTAATGTGCGTTCGAGTAGTTCGCATTCTATAATATGAACAGCATTGGTCCACGTGCGCGCTGGTGCTGTTAGGCCAGAGTCAAGGAGAATCTGCCGTATTTGTACCATTTGAAAGAGACCTGATTCCAGCTGCTCTATCGTGGCTTCTTTTATTCCCGCGCTGAAGAAGTCTGCGATTCCAAAAACGGCAGTGTTCTTAATCTCTTGAATTGAGTCTGAATCCCGCACTTTCGGCCTCTTTCATTTATTGCTTTTAATGATGTTTTTGATGGATTCAAGTGGTTGCATGTTTTTATAGTGACAAGCCTTTTTGAGTTGTCTAATTTTAGTAAGGTCAAAACTGTCTAATGGCTTAATATGGTCTATCTGCCAAGTTCTATTTTTTGAATCGTACTTGCCGTAGTTATCCCAGTTCATCCATGGTTCAAATTTAGATTCCATATAAAGCCTAAATTTGTCCACAGTGCACCCTAGATATTTAACAGAGCCATGTCTATAAGCCGTTCCAGACATTGCAGCGTATAGTCTTGCTCTAATTATTTTAGCTAGTCTGTAATTGATGTCATTTTTATATCTAGCATTGTCTGCGTGTAATGCAGCACACCTTTTTGAACAAAAAAGGTTATTCCATCTTACAGACTCAAATTGAACTTCACAGCCTTTACACTTCACTTTTCTTTTGGCAGAAGTTTTGTTTCTTCTAAATTGCCTCTTATGTTGAGTACAACAAAACAATTTTAAACCATTTCTACTTTGATGGAAATCTTGACCGCACAACAAGCAATTACTTAACTTGGAATCCTCGCTCTTGTGCTTCTTTAATCGATAGAGTTCCTCTTGCTTCATTTGGTCGTTTAGTTCTAACGTATCCGTATTTTTCATATGGTACAAATTTACCTTCTGGGACAATTATACCATAAACGATACCCTGATCATCCATGAAATAAGAACCTACTCCGCTTTCCTTAACTAGGGCCTCAGTGGCTTCAGCTAAGTCCTGATAATACTTCTTAATTTCTTCCTTGCGTCTTTCAAGTTCTACAAATCTAGTTTGCACTTCAGTCATAATTTCTCCTAATTGTTCTCCTGAATGAACTTCTCAACGATCTCATCTAGAAATTTATTGTCTGGTATTTGTTCTCTAATCTGTTGAACCATGTGAGCGAACAAATCTAAGCAGCGGTCCCTACCAGTGACTCTAATGTTGACCGATGTTGTATTAGAGTTGTTGCGACTAATATTATTATTCTGAGATATACTGCCAACAGGAATGAAGTCAATGATGATCTGAAACTGCTGTTTTTTCCAAGCTTCTATCTGTGCCTTAGTGGACTTCTTAGTCCTTCTGGTACGTTTTGGCCTTATGAAGGATAACCCATCATCTTCGTCTTGAACCTCGTTGATGGCGATATAGTTGATCGACTCACAGAGGAGGTAGCATTGCTGTGTAACTATTACTATACTTGACATTAGTTTTTCCTTACGATATTGTTAACTTTTACAAGCATCAGTGTGTTGTTCCACTGTCGTCCTTTCCACCCTTAAACACAACAAATTTGCCAGCTTTTCTAGACTGGTTAGGATTATTGAGTGGTACAGGTGGTGGAGTTGCACTACCATGACTTTTATCAAGTTGTCCAGAAGCTTCTACAACATAAGCTGATAGGGACATCTCTGTCTTAGCTCCCGCCTCGTTGACGACGGTGATCATTGGATCGAAACCCTCAGCCAAGATAGTCCTAAGGAGGTCAAGCTTCTGTGCTTCCATCTCTTGGATTTCGCCGACAAGGCCGTTCTTGTAGCGTGAATGAAGAGCATTCTTAGAAGGCGTCTCCATTTGAGATCTGATCGCCATCTGAGCATTCGCGAGCTCTGATGCCTTAACTAACCTCTCTTTGATAGAGCTCTTCTTCTCATCCATCTCTTGAGCCTTAGCCTTAATCTGAGCCGATAGAGTTTCCTTGATCTTCTTCATCTTGTTAACTTGGTACATACCGTAGCTAAAGAAGAAACCACAGCTAATGACAATGCCCAACAAAAATCCTAGTAAGAATTCCATATTACTCCTAATATCCCTTGAGAAACTTGCGATGTTTACTTAATACTAAGTCTCGCTTTACTGGTCCGAATTGGTCTACGTACAGTTTTCCCTGAAGATGCTCCATCTCGTGTTGAACAGTAAATGCGCCCATATCCTCGAAGTTGCCCTCAATCTTTATACCGTGCTTGTCTAACCACGTTAAACTTATATGGTTATATCTCTTAGTAGTGCTAAATGTTCCTGGGATAGATAGGCATGCTTCACCTTTGAAGGCGACAAGTTCACTCTGCGAGATTATCTCGGGGTTAATATACTCTCTATACGACTCACCCTCCTTGAGTATGAATATTCTCAAGGGGTGGCCAATCTGGTTAGCAGCTAAGCCAATACCGTTCTCGGCCCTCATAGTCTCATTCATAACCTCTAGTAAACCTATTATGAACATAGGGTCAGCAGTTGGGTCCACTGGCTCGCAAACTTTCCTCAGGACTGGATCCGTGATCAATCTTACTTTCTCAGACATATCGACTGATCCTATAAGTCTGCCATCCGCAGAAGAGACCGATTGCTAGGTTTAGCAAGCTGCCGCTAGCATAGAAGAAATACAGGTTTAGTACGGTCCAGAACAAACTTAACCAAAAAATAAATCTAAGACTCATGCCTTCTCCTTTGTTTCAGGATTTGCGGACCTTTCGAAGAGCTCAGTCATTATAGCGTCTATAGTCTCTTGCTTCCTATATTGTTGGCCGGTTTGAAAAGCATGAACTATAAGAGATAGCTTTTCAGAATCCATAGCAAGAACCCTCTTCATGTAAGAATCATGAACTTTAGGAGAAAATTCGCCAACCTTGTGTTTGCTTATAAGCAAGTGCCTTAGGTCTTCTATGTTGAGCTTCTTCTCTTTATTGTTAAGAAGATGGCCATATATTTCCAGCATGGCATGTCTGTAACACCCATTAGTCCAGAAGAGCTGTCTCTTTATTTGAGTTTTAGAAAGAAGTTCTTTGATCATTATTCAGTACAAATATATTTTTCAAAGACCTCAGGAAACGCTTCACAGATTAACTTGTCGCCTTTATCTGGCGCACCATATTGCATTTGGTGTTTAACGTGTAATAAGTCTTTCATTACCTTATCAAAGAGTTTTCTGTCTTTGTACCTGAAGATACTTGGTTTTCTTATAGAGCCCCTATTATCCTTTAGGACTATATGAACGTAGTCACCGATATTTAAAGGGCTGTCTACTAATATAAATAAATCGATATCTTTGATTATTATGCAATTATAGTCATAATTTTC
>Ga0265327_10003176_pt1 | contig 16087 bp, 11 predicted proteins | sample 41621metaG_FD_202089 | JGI IMG/M metagenome (GOLD analysis project Ga0265327, IMG submission 202089) | Rhizosphere microbial communities from Carex aquatilis grown in University of Washington, Seatle, WA, United States - 4-16-21 metaG | ecosystem: Host-associated > Plants > Roots > Rhizosphere... | reverse complement strand
CTGGGCGATCTGGCCGAGTTGCATGTGTTGAACCCGCCGACTTTGGCCGCGTTGGAACAAGAACTCAAACGCGCCCATGACAAAAAACAGCCCTACCATGTCCTGCATTTCGACGGCCACGGCGTCTACGACCCCGAACACGGGCTGGGCGCGTTGTGCTTTGAAGACCCGCAAGACAGCGACAAACTAGAAAACCGCCGCATGGCACTCGTCCATGCCGACAAGCTGGCCGGGCTGCTGCGCGATTACCGCATCCCGCTGGTGTTCCTCGAAGCCTGCCAAACCGCGCACAGCGAGGCCGACCCCAGCGCCTCAGTCGCGGCGCGGCTGTTGGAGGCCGGCGTCAGTTCCGTCGTCGCGATGAGCCACAGCGTGTTGGTCGAAACCGCCCGCCGCTTCACCACCGCTTTTTATCAATCTTTGGCGCAAGGCCAGCGCATCGGGCTGGCGATGCTGGCCGGGCAAACTGAGCTAATGCGCGACGGCCATCGCTTAAACATCCAGGGCGCGGGCGGGCTGAGCCTGCACGATTGGTTTGTGCCGATTCTGTACCAAGAACAGCATGACCCGCCGCTATTCACCCGCCTGCCCAGCGCCCGCGCCGCGCTTACGCAAGCGGCGCGACGCCAGGCCATGCTCGGCGAATTGCCCGACCCGCCTAAGCATGAATTTGTAGGCCGCAGCCGCGAACTGCTGACGCTGGAACGGCTGCTGCAACGCCAGCCTTACGCGGTGATTGCAGGCGTCGGCGGCGAGGGCAAAACCACGCTGGCCGTCGAACTGGCCCGCTGGCTGGTGGCCAGTCGGCGTTTTGACCGCTGCGCCTTGGTCAGCCTGGAACAATACAGCGAGCCGCGCACGGTCGTGGACGCGCTGGGTCGGCAACTGCTGCCGAATTACACGGTGGCCGAATATGGCGAGGATTTGGAAAAAGCCTTGCAGCCGATCCGGCGCGAATTGGCAAACCACCGCTGCTTGCTGGTGCTGGACAATCTGGAAACTTTGTTCGCGGCAGGGACGGCGGTGGAGGCGTTGTTGGAATTGTTTGCTTCTTTGCTGACGGCAACGCCGTTGAGCCGTCATACCGGCAGGGAATGCCGGTATCCAGACGACAAGGATGTCAAGCCAGCCCCCGTCCCTGGAACCTGGATTCCGGCAATCCCTGCCGGAATGACGAATGGCACCCGATTGCTCTTCACCACCCGCGAACCCCTCCCCGAACCCTTCAACCACCAACACCGCCAAGTCACTTTAGGCCAACTCAGCGCAGCCGACGCCATCGAATTGGTGACGCAGGTGATGCGCCAGCAAGGGCTGGACATGCGGCCCGACGAGGTCGGCAACACGCCCGAAGCCGTCACCGCGCTGGTCGAAGCCGTAGGCCACCATGCCCGCGCCCTGGTGCTATTGGCGCAAGAACTCAGCGTCCAGGGCGTCAAAGCCACGACGGCGAATGTCCGGCAGATCATGCGCGAATTGGACGCCCGCCATCCCGGCCAGCGCGAGCTATCGCTGTTCGCCAGCGTCGAACTGTCCTTGCGGCGCTTGCCGTCGGCCTCAAGGGAACGGGTTAAGGGTTTGGCGGTGTTTCACGATGGCGCGGATGTGTTTGTGCTGTCGCAAGTCTTGGGGCTTGAATCGGAACAAGCCCAAGCCTTGCTGGCCGAACTGGTCGCGGTCGGTTTGGCGCAGCCGCAGGACTATACCTATCACCGCCTAGACCCGGCCTTATGCCCCTATCTGAGCCTGTCGCTGACGGCGGACGAGGCGGCGCTTTACCAGCCACGCTGGCGGCAAGCGATGTCGGCAATGGTGGATTTTCTGTATCAGCAGCGTTCCCAAGATGCCAAGCTGGCGGCGCGGCTGACCCAGTTGGAATTGCCCAATCTGTTGGCGTTTATCCAACAACTGGCCGAATCCGTCGATGGCGTAGGCGCTTCCCATGGGCGCGACTCGTCATCTCCGGGGCAGGATCGGTCGCGCCCTTTGGAAGCGTCTACGGCAGATTCGCCCGCCGACCCCGCCGAACTGGTGGACAAGGCCGGCAGCATGGAGCAACTGCTGGCGAATCTGCAACGCCCGCAAGCCCTGGCCTTAGTGGTCGGACTGCGCCAGCAAGCGGCCCAGCAATTGGGAGCCTGGAGCCGCGCCCGCTTTGAACACGAACGCCTCAGCATCGAACGGCTGCTGCAACAAAACGCCGTGCCGCAGGCGTTCGAGTCCGCGCAAGCGCTATTGCGACAATGCCAGCAGGCCGGGGAACAGGCTTATCCGGGCGCGGATTATGATCTGGCGATGGCTTACGATCTATTGGCAACCGTATTGATGGAAGGTGGCGCGGCGGAATCAGCCTTGCCGCTATTCCAGCAAGCGCAGCAGCGTTTTGAAAGTTTGGGCGAGCGCGGCGCACGCATGGCCTCGGTCACGCTGACCGAACAAGGCGATTGCCTGCGAGCCTTGGGGCGGCTGGATGCGGCGGCGGCGGTGTATGAGGAAGCCATCCGGCGCTCTGAAAAACAGGAAGATACACGACAGGTTGCGGTAGCAAAAAGCCAGCTTGCGTCGGTGCGTCTGTTGCAAAAACGCTATGCCGACGCGCTGCAAGGCTACCAAGACGCTTTGGCGCTATTCAGCCAACTGGATGAACCCGGCACGATGGCAGTGGTTTGGCATCAGATCGGCAGGGTGCATAGGGAAAGCGGCCACTACCCGCAAGCCGAACAAGCCTATCAGCAGTCCTTGTCCATCATGGTTCAGCAGGGCAATCGGGCGGGCGAGGCGAGTAGCCTGAACGAATTAGGCAACTTGTATCTTGACTGGCAACGCCCGGAACAGGCCGTGGCATTTTACCGGCAGGCGGCGGATGTTCGTGTGCAATTGGGCGATCTGCGCGATGAAGGTATTGCCCGCAGCAATCTGGCGAATGTCTTAATCCAACTAGGCCATTACGAACTCGCCCGCCCGGAACTGCGGCGGGCGATTGAATGTAAACAGCCCTACGGCCATGCGGCTGAACCCTGGAAAACCTGGAACATTCTGCACGATCTGGAACTCGCCAGCGGCGATCCAGCGGCGGCGCAAGCGGCGCGGCAGCAGGCTTTGCAAGCCTATCTGGCCTATCGGCGCGACGGCGGGGAGAACCATTCCGGCGCGGGGCGTTTGGCCGAGGACGTTTGGCAGGCCCTGCGGCAAGCGGATACGGCGGCAATCAGTGAACTCCAACAGACGATAGCGCAAAACCTGAAAAAGCCGGAATGGCAAGAAGATCTAGCGTTTCTCCACGCGCTGCAAGCCCTGCTGGCCGGTAGTCGCGAGCCGGGCTGGGCCGAGGATGCCAGCCTGCGTTATGACGCGGCAGCCGAGTTGGCCTTCCTGCTGGAGCGCTTGCCCGCCGCTGAGACCGACGCGGTTTCCCAAGCTAAGCCGGCCCTATCCCCGTCCAGCCACCCCAAACCGCGAGGCTGGTTCAGCCGCTGGTTCCGCCGCTGATCTTTTACTCTGGTTTGCGCCGACGCTCCGCAGCGCGGAGCCAATGGATTCCCACGCGGCGCATCACTGCCATTAAGTTAAGCCGTTCGTGGTGAGCTTGTCGAACCATGAACGGCTTAACTTGTAATAATTTGGATTTTTCCGTTCACCCTTCGACAGGCTCAGGGCGAACGGAAAAATCCTTAACTTAATGACTTTGACGCGCCGCGTGGGAACCCGAGCAACTGCCTGCAAGCCGTAGCAGAGGGAGGCATAGAGGTTCAGTTTGTGGCGATTTTCAGCAGACGATCCGCGACCCAGCAAGGCCGCTTCTACGCAGCCCACGAGGACCATGCCGATCTTGCAATACGCAAAAGATATACCAAAAAATGCATCGACTTATACGAAATATTACCTAGACTCCAAGCGAGAAATGCCTATACTGCCTGATAAACTCGCTTAAGACTTTCTCTGAGTTTGCGGATTCCGTTGACACGGAACACGCGGGGCTTGTCCGCTTTGACGGATTTTTAGTCAGAGCTTTTTGGATTCTGCCATTTTGCGGATTTTTTGGTTATCTGTAGGCCGTGTCGCCTCTGTCATCTTTAATTCTTTCGAGGACATGTTTATGTTGAGACTTAAACCTGTAAAACTGGCAAAGGATTTGCCAGTCACCGCAGTTTCTAATATTCCAAGCCATAGCGGGAGCATGGCTTGGAACTTAATGGCCGCGCTAACGCTACTCACGGCGACGACAATCTCCAGTGGAGCCGCCTTGGCAGCCGGGGGAAGCGCCGCTGCAAAGCTTGGCATTACCAGCGAACAATCAGCGCCGCAGAATAAAACCGTGTCCCAGCCGAATCTTCAATCCCTCGAAGCGATAGCGGATATTGAATCCAAAACCGGAGATTCGCTGGCAGTCACTTGGGGAGACCGGGGCTTCCCTCAAGCCATTTTTGGCAATCTGGGCAATTTCGGCACGCCGAATGAAGCGGCAGCGCGGAATTTTCTAGCCCAACAATCCACCTTGTTTAAACTCCGCCCCGATGCGGCTGATCTTGCCTTGGTTGACCAGAAAACAACCCCGGGCGGAACCCACTTTAGTTTCCAACAAAACTATGCCGGCGTGAAAGTGTTCAACGGCTTGCTTTCGGTCAGCTTTGACGGGCAAGGCAATGTGGTGAGCGCGGGCGGCGATTACTTTAGTGCCATCAGCCTGCCTTCGATAAAGCCGCAGATTGACGCCGCTACCGCACGGCAAACGCTGCTTCAGTCCATCCCCAGCAGCGCGACTACGCCGCCTGCGAGCGTCAATGAACTGGTCGTTCTGGTTGACGATCAAAATGTCGCCTCGCTTGCCTACCATATCATCCAACCCACCTTCGTCACGACGGGCCAATCCGCCACCTACGAGGGCTTTGTGGATGCTATCTTCAATACCTTGATTGGCAAACCACACGATATTAACCTGTATGCGACGGGGCAGGTTTATAAGAATGGCAACGCGATGGCCGCCACAGGCAATTCAAACTTAAAAGATGGCAGTGCGGTTCCCGCGTCAGCCTATCAAACGGTGACGCTGCCTAGGCTGACCTCGGCAACGGGTTTGATCGGCTCATACGCCGATGCCCACACCCTGACGACGGCCGCCTGGCGCGCCACACCCGACGCCAGCGGCAATTATCTGTTCACCCGCAATACCTCGACCAGCCTAGGCACCAAGTTCGACGCGGTGAATACCTATTATTATGTTGATTTCGCCCAGAACTATATTCAATCTTTGGGCTTTAACAACATCAATAACCGCTCGGTACGCTTTAATGTCAACGGCACGACCGATGACAATTCCTGGTATCAACCTAATGGCAGCGGCACTGGCGACTTGACTTTGGGCTCCGGCGGGGTTGACGATGCGGAAGACGCCGAGGTTGTGCTGCACGAATACGGCCATGCGATCCATGATAACTCCAAACCCAATATTTGGGGTGGGAATGGCGTAGCGGGTTCGGTAGCCCGCACCGGTGCGATAGGCGAAGGCTGGGGCGATTATTTTGCCGCCTCGATTACCACGCAGTTTTTCAACCAGGCGAATACCCCTTACGCGACCACCCTGATGGAATGGGACGCTTCGTCTTATTCCAATAGCATTCCTCCTAGCATACGCTCGATCACCTCGGCAAAGCATTATCCTCAAAATGTCACTGGGGAAGTCCATGACGATGGCGAGATATGGTCATCGACACTGTGGCAGATTCGCAGCGACTTTATCACCTTGGCGAACAACTATGCCAACGGCGCAAAGCAAGCCGATAAGCTTTTCCTGCAATCGCATTTTCTGCTGACCTCCTCAAACAACACGTTCACCGATGGCGCGAATGCCATTTTGACGGCAGCGAATGCCCTTGGCTACACGCAGGCTCAGAAAAATGCCATTACCAATCGGTTTGTCGCACGCGGCATCCTGAATATAGCACCGAACGGGCCCACTGGACTTAACGCCACGGCTATTTCGGCCTCGCAAATCCATCTTTCCTGGACGGATAACAGCAACAATGAAACGGGCTTTAAGATCGAACGTGCCACTGCCGCCGCAGGCCCTTGGACGCTGATCACGACCACGGCCGCTAACGCCACCAGCTATTCAAATACGGGACTGGCCGCTTCCACGACTTACTATTATCGTGTACGCGCCACTAACGCGGTCGGCGATTCCATCAATTCTAATGTGGCTAACGCGACAACGTTGGTAGCCTTACCGGCAGCCCCGAGTGTACTCAGCGCGACATCGGTTTCGGCCTCGCAAATTCATCTTGCTTGGACAGATAACAGCAACAATGAAACGGGCTTTAAGGTCGAACGCGCCACTGCCGCCGCAGGCCCTTGGACGCTAATCACGATCACGGCGGCCAACATCGTCAGCTATTCAAATACGGGACTGGCCGCTTCCACAACTTACTATTATCGAGTGCGTGCCAAAAACAGCAGTGGCGATTCCGCCAACTCTAACACGGCTAACGCGACGACACGGCCAGCGGCACCTAGCAACCTCCACGCGACCACGATTTCGTCCTCGCAAATCAATCTTACTTGGGCGGATGCCAGCAGCAATGAAACTGGTTTCAAAGTAGAGCGAGCCACTTCATCGCTAGGCCCTTGGGCTTTGATAGCCACCACGGCAGCCAACGCCACGAGCTACCACAGCACCGGATTGGCTCCCTTCACGGTTTATTATTATCGTGTGCGGGCGGCCAGCGCGAGTGGTGATTCTGCCGCTTCCAATATTGTCATTGCGAAGACCTTGCCAATACCGCCGGCGGCCCCAAGTGGGCTCACAGCGACGGTTATCTCACCCTCGCAAATCAATCTTGCCTGGGCGGATAACAGCAGCAATGAAACCGGCTTTAAGGTAGAACGAGCTTTCTCAACGGCAGGCCCTTGGAATCTGATCGCTACCACGACGGCAAACATCACCAGCTATCACAATACCGGATTGACTCCCTCCACGATTTACTTTTACCGCGTGCGCGCCACGAATCAGGGTGGAGATTCTGCCAACTCGAATCTAATCAGCGCAAGGACTCGGTGAGGAAAAGGTAGGCAGACTTTGTCTTGCCAGGGCAGTGGTATAAAGCCCGGTCAAACGGCTAGTGACTGTTACTCCGGCAGGGAAGCCGGAATCCAGCGGCCTCGGTTTGCACAACCGGGGCCGCTTTTTTGCGTGACAGGGTTGTGATTTTTTTCTCGTTCCCGCGCGGCGCGTGGAAATCAGAACCAAAGGCGCAAGGCCAGCCTTGCGCTACGGAATTAGGCGTTATTGGCCTTGCGCAAGGCGGCATCGGTTTCGGGGAATAAGGCGGCGACGACTTGTTTGCGCGTGGTTTGCGCGAGTTCGTCGCGGTGCAGGCCAGCGGGCAGGGGCTGGCCGTAGTGGACGCGCAGGGGGATGCGCTCTAGGGCGAGGATGCGTAGCAGGTGGGGGAGGAAATCGTCGTCGCCGATGAACGGGGCGGTGGCGCGGGCTTCGCCCAGGTATTCCAAGCCGATGGCCTGGACGGGCGCGTGGGCCAGTTGCGCCGGGTGCAGCAGTTTGGCATGGAAGCGCAGCACGCGGCTGCCGTCGGTGGTGGTGCCTTCGGGGAAGAGCATGAGCTGCCGGCCTTGGCGCAATTGCCAGGCCATTTGCTCGGCGATTGCAGAGGTTTGCTCGGCGTCGCCCCGGCGCACGAACAAGGTGCCGAGGCGGCGGGCCAGGTAGCCCATGACCGGCCAGTCCGCGACTTCGGCTTTGGCGACGAACAGCAGCGGGTGGCGGGCACCGAGCACGATGATGTCCAGCCAGGAGATGTGGTTGGCCACCCACAGCCGGGTGTGCGGGCTAGGCTTGCCGGTGATTTCGGCCTGGACATTCAGTATCCGGCAGACCGAGGCGCACCAGTGGCGGCGTATGGCTTCTTTCGGGGTGGCGGCGCGTCGGCCTAGCAGCTTGTCCAGCAGCGGCCAGGCCAAGCCAGTCGCGGCCACGCCCCAGAGGAACAGGCCCGCGATGCTTGCGGCTTTAAGCCAAAGTCGCAGTCGTCGCATCGGTGGCCTTGGCGCTGAGGTAGCGTTTTTCGTAGCGGTCTTGCATACAGGACAGGTTCAGCAGGATGAACACGTCCATGCAGTTGAAATCTTCATCCCAGCACGGTTCGCCCAAGATTTGCGCGCCTAGGCGCAAATAGGCTTGCAGCAAGGGCGGGATGCCGCTTTCGTCTTGCTGGCAGCGTTTCCAGAGGGGAACCGGGTGTTTTGGCCTGACGGCGAATTCCTTCGGCCCCAACTGGCTGGGCTCGATTTGCCGGTAAATCGCATCCACGGCGAAGCCATGCGGCCCCGGCGTGATGCTGGCGCAGCCCATCAGGTAATTGAAGCCGCCGAGTCCTATGTATTCGGCCAGCCCGCTCCACAAAGTCGATAGCACGACGCTGCCGCGATGGTCGGGATCGACGCAGGTGCGGCCGATTTCCAGGAAGCGGCCCGGCAGCGTGAGCACGCCGCCCAGTTCGAATTCGCTTTCCGAGTAGTAGCGGCCTAGTTTGGCGGCCTGATGGTCGGCCAAAAGGCGGGTGCAGGCGACGATGTGGCCGGTGTCGAATTCGCGCACCAGCAAATGGTCGCAATAATCGTCGATTTCGTCGTAGTCCAGCCCGGCGATGCGGGTGTGCAGGCGGGCGCCCATCTCGCCGGCGAAAACCCGGTAACGCAATTGCTGGCTGGCGCGGATGGCGGTTTCGTCGCGGGCGACTTCCGCCAGGTAGCGGCGGGCGCGGCGCGCGGGTGTCGGTTGAGCTGGCATGAAAACTCCCGTGTCGGCGTTGAAGGGGCACACGATACGAAAGCTAAGGTGATGAAATCGTGACGGGCGGGTGACGGAACGATGAAGGCGGCGAAAATGCCGCCTGGCAGCGCGGCGAAGTTATGGCGAGCGCATTCTCTGGGGTAGAATAAGGCCTATTTAACGATCACTTCTCAGACTCCCATGAAACAACAGACTCTTGGATTTATTGGCGCGGGCAACATGGCGGGCAGCCTGGTTGCTGGCCTGTGCGCAGATGGCTACGACCCGGCAAAAATCTGGGCGTCCGACCTAGACCCGGAAAAACTTGACGCCTTGGCCAGCCGCTTCGGCATCCACACCACGGCCAACAACCTCGCCGTGGTGGAGAATTCGCAGGTGCTGGTGTTGGCGGTCAAGCCTCAGGCGCTGCGCGAGGTCGCCATCGGCTTGGCCGCCACGGTGCAGCGCTGCCGGCCGTTAATCATCTCTCTGGCGGCCGGCGTGACGGAAGCGGCCATCGACCGTTGGCTGGGCGGCGGCAACGATATCGTGCGCTGCATGCCGAACACGCCGGCTTTGGTGAAAACCGGCGCGACCGCGCTGCATGGCAACGAGAACATTTCCGCCGAGCAGCGCAGCCGCGCCGAGGCGGTGCTGCGGGCGGTGGGCGTGGCGGTGTGGGTGGAGCAGGAAGCGGCGCTGGATGCCGTGACCGCCCTGTCCGGTAGCGGGCCGGCTTATTTTTTCCTGTTCATGGAGGCGATGGAGGAGGCGGCGGTGAAGTCGGGGCTGTCGCAGCAGACGGCGCGTCTGCTGGCACAGCAGACGGCCTTGGGTTCGGCGCGGCTGGCCATCGAGTCGGACGAGTCGCCCGCCGAGCTGCGGCGCAAAGTGACCTCGCCGGGCGGCACCACCGAGCAGGCCATCGCACGCTTTGAGGCCGGCGGCTTGAGAGGCTTGGTTGCCGACGCGATGCGTGCCGCCGAGCAGCGGGCGGTCGATTTGTCCCGCGAACTGGGGGACGGGCAATGAGCGGCAGTTATTGGGTCAGCCCGGCGGTTTTCCTGGTTGAAACGCTGTCCGGGCTCTACATTTTCGCCTTGATGTTGCGTTTTCTGCTGCAATGGCTGGAGGCGGATTTTTATAACCCCATTTCGCAATTTCTGGTGAAATTGACCCACCCGCCCTTGCGCCACTTGCGCCGGGTTATTCCTTCTTTAGGGCGTATCGACACCGCCTCCTTGGTCTTGATGCTGGCGCTGCAAGCCTTGGATCTCTATTTGGTGTCCTTGCTCCAGCAATTCCGGATCAGCCCGGCCAGCTTGGGGGTCGCGGCTTTCGCCCAATTGCTGGAATTGCTGTATGACATTTTTTTCTATTCCATCCTTATCTCGGCGGTGTTGAGCTGGTTCGCCCCGCGTGGCTATAATCCGGCTATTGTCTTGCTGTATAGCCTGACCGAGCCGCTGCTGCGGGCGGTTCGCCGGGTGTTGCCTCCGATGGGCGGGGTGGATCTGTCCCCGCTGCTGGCGCTGATTGCGCTTCAGTTCGCTAAAATGGTAATTTTTCCGCCTCTTCAGCAACTGATCGCCATGTTAAACTAGACTGCGAACAGTTTTACTCTAAAATTTAGCGTTACTTGTGGGTGTAAAAACCTGCTTCACGGGATGACATGATCGAAGGCCAGAAATGAGCATCATTCAGCTCCAAGAAAAACTGCACGGATATGGACAGTGGCGGGAAGAACTAATTCGGGCGATGGACGGATACAGCCAGTGGCTGACCACTTATGAGGCCGGCAACGAGGCGGTTCATGAGACGATCCAGAATATGCGGGAAAACCTGCGTAGCGACCGCCTCGTGGTGGCGTTCGCCGCCGAGTTTTCCCGTGGCAAGACGGAGCTGATCAATGCCCTGTTCTTTTCCGACACCGGCGTGCGCTTGTTGCCCTCCTTGCCGGGGCGGACGACCATGTGTCCCACGGAAATTTTTTACGACCCCGCCGAAGGCAGTTACATCCGCCTGCTGCCCATCGAAACCCGGCTCAGCGAAATCACACTGAGCGAGCATAAGCAGCGCCCATTCGCGTGGTTGCAGATCGACTTGGACCACACGTCTCCGGTGCAGATGCAAGAAGCTTTCCAGGAGTTGGCGGCGGTCAAAAAGGTGTCTTACGAGGACGCCGTCAAGCTGGGGCTGTACAACGAGGAAATCCACGGCGGCGGCGCGTCCGGCATGCCCGAGACCGTGGAAATCCCTTGTTGGCGCCATGCGCTCATCAGCTTTCCGCACAAATTGCTGAAGGAAGGCTTGTCGATCCTCGACACCCCCGGCCTGAACGCGCTGGGCGCGGAGCCCGAGCTGACTCTGCGCATGCTGCCCAGCGCCCAGGCGATCATTTTCGTGCTGGCCGCCGATACCGGCGTGACCAAGAGCGACCTCGACATGTGGAACAACCATGTGCGGGGCTCGCGCCACGCCGGCAGAAAAGGGCTGGCCGTGGCGATGAACAAAATCGACTCCATGTGGGGCGACCTAGGGGGCGAGCTGGCGACGGAAAAATCTATCCGCTCGCAAGTCAGCGAGGCCGCCAAGGTGCTTGGCGTCGACGAGGCTTTGATTTTTCCGGTGTCGGCCAAGCAGGCTTTGCTTGCCAAGGTCAAGCGCGACGACGTGCTGCTGGACAAAAGCCGGCTCAAAGGGATTGAAGAATATTTGTCGGGCACGGTCATCCGCGACCGCCAGGCGCTGCTGCGCGACACGGTGACGGCGAGCGTGGGCCGCCTCGTCAACGAGTCACTCAGCCATCTTGAGATCGAAGTGTTGGACGCCGAGCGTCAACTCGACGGGATGCGCCAGATCGACGTGAAAAACCAGGATATGACCAGCCACTTGATGGAGGAAACCCGCGGCCAGCAAACCCACTATCTGGCTAGCGTGGACAGTTTCCAGTCCAGCCGCAAAGTGTTCGTGGTGCAAGTGAGGCAATTGGTGGAAGCCTTGGCCCCGGCCACCATCGACCCGATTGTCCGCAACGCCCGCAAGCAGATGGTGACTAGCCTCACCACCATGGGCATGAAGCTCGAAATGAAGAAGGTCTTGGATGAATTGCACACGACCATGGAAAAAGCGTTGGGGATCGCCGAGGAAACCCGGCGGCTAATCAAAGCCATCTATGGCCGTTTCGAGGATGAGCACGGTTTCGACGACCTCAAACCCGCTGCGTTTTCGCTGCGCAACTATCAGGTCGAGTTGGAGCGCATCTTCGAAGAGGGCGAGGAGTTCCGGCAGAGCGCCTCCGCGACGCTGATGGAGCAGAATACCGTGGTGCACAAGCTCTACAGTACCGTCATCGCCGAAGCCCGCGACTTGTTCGGCCAGGCCCACCAGGAGGCCACCGCCTGGGGTGCCAGTGCGCTGGCGCCCTTGGTGCGCCGCATCAAAGACCGCAAGCGGATGATTGAGAGCCGGCTGGAAGTGCTGCGCAAGGTGAATGAGTCCAGCGAAACCTTGGACGCGCAAATCGCCGAGCTGGAAAAAAAGCTCAAGCCCTTGCAGAAGCAATACCACGAACTCAAAGATATCCAGCGCATCGTGTCCCCGGAAGCCCGCGTACGGGCCACTGCCGCCGCCGAAACGGCTGACGCCGACGCGGAGCATATCTAACCCCGCCCGCCTGCTGCCCATGATGTCCCCCTAGTCCCGCCAGGGTCGGGGACAGGGGCGTCGTGGCTTCAAATCTTCTCGAACAACAAGTCCTGTACACGGTGCCCCAGGCGTTGGCCCCGCGTCTCGAATTTCGTCAGCGGGCGGTGCGCCGGGCGGTCGCTGAAATTTCCTGGCCCCGCCTGGTTGAGCAAGTCCGGGCAGCCTTCCAACACCGCCAGCATCTGTTCCGCGTAAGGCTCCCAGTCGGTGGCGCAATGCAAGACGCCCTCGGGCTTTAGCCTTGCGGCGAGCAACGCCGCGAAGTCGGCGTTGATGAGCCGGCGCTTGTGGTGGCGTTTCTTGTGCCAAGGGTCGGGGAAAAACACCTGTGCGCCGTCCAGGCTGTTTTCCGCAATCCGCTCGCGCACAATCTCCACGGCGTCCGCGCAATACACCCGCACATTGTGCAAGCCCAGCGCCTGCGCCTTCAGCAGCAAGTGCCCCACCCCCGGCCTATGCACCTCGATGCCGAGAAAATCCCGCTCCGGCGCGGCGAGGGCCATCTGCGCCAGGCTGTCCCCGTTGCCGAAGCCGATTTCCAGCACCAAGGGCGCGTCCCGGCCAAAAGCCTCCCGGGGGTTGAAGGGCAGGCCGGGGTCTAGGCCGAAAACCGGCCAAAGGGTTTCCAGCGCCGTATTCTGTCCCAAGGTGATGCGGCCTTGGCGGCGCACAAAACTGCGGATGGGTTTTTGCGTGTGGGTTTCCGGGTTAGTCATGGCGTATGCGGTCGTTGTGCTGGCAAGGGTTAAACAATAGGGCGCAAATTGCGCAAAAAATAAGGCATCTCCAGGCCGGTGCGGAATTCCAGTTCGCGGGCCTTCGGATGCAGCCGGCGCAGATTGGCCGAGTCCACGTCCTCGCCCAGCCCTAGGCCGATGATATTGCCCCGGTTTGGCACCGCCAGCCTGAACGCCCTCCCCGGAAAGCAGGTTTTCAGCAAGCCGGTCGATTGCCTCAGGGCGACCGCATGGGTTCCCCACAGGTTCATCGACAGCGCCCCTTGTGGGTGCAGCAGCTTGGCGCAGTCGTCGAGGAAGCCCCGCGCATTGATGGAGGCGTCCATGCCCAGATGGTCGTAGGCGTCGACAAGGATCAAATCAAACGCCTGCGGCGCTTCTCGGCTCAGGGCGGCGGCCCGCCGGCAGGCGTCGGCGACATGGACGCTCAAGCGCTCGACGCGGGGCAGGCCAAAAAAGCCATGGGCGATTTCCACCACCTTGGCGCGGCGCTCCACCGCTTCCACCTGGCAATCGGGGAACTGCTCAAGCAGGAACCTGGCCAGCGAGCCGCCGCCTAGGCCGATCAACAAAGCCCGGCGCGGGTCGTCGATGAGCGGCAGCGGGCTGAGCATGGCGCGGACATAAGCGAGTTCCAGCCGGCCCGGATCTTTCAGGGACAGGGCGCTTTGCCGGGGCGAGGTGCCGAAGTGCAGGGCGCGGACGCCATGGGTGTCGACCACTTCGATCACGCCGTCCTCGTCGCGGCCATGGTAAATCAATTCTCCGCCGTAGCGTTGCATCGTCGGGTTCAAGGGGTTAGTTCTCTGCGGCGGGGAAAGCGGGTTGGGGTTTTGCTGCGCGAAGTCGCCATCGACCTGCGAGGCCTGTCGGTAAAAACTGCGGGTTTTGCTTGGGCTTGGCTGTGGCATATGCCGCGCATTGCTTCAGTCTTCGTCGGCTATGGCATGGGGAAAGCCCGGCAATTCAATTGTTTGGCGGCATGGCAGGGATAATGCAATATTATACCCGCATAACCTCTCTTCAGACTTGCAGCCCAGGGGCCGGTCGATTTTCCATCCTCAAAATTCCGCTCGTTTCCACCCACCGGAATGCATCTTCTTCCATCCCTCACTCCGCCCCTGGCTTTTTTGTTGGTAGCGACAGGCCGCGCCAAACACTCGCCAGCCACGGCTGCTGCTCGCGGGGCAGGCCAGGCGGACGGTAGTAATGCGCCAATTCGACAAAGCCCGCCGCCGACAACAAGCCGCGCCAAGTGTCCAATGTGTGGTAAGCGCCATAGCGCCCATGGTTCCAGCCTTCCTCGTCATTCCCGCGCGGATTTGAGCTGAACAGCACGCCACCCGGCTTCAGGCTGGCGCGCAATTCCCGCAACACCCTCGGCAACTCCTGGCTGGGCACATGGAACAGCGCAGCGTTGGCGAAAACACCGTCGAAATGGCTAGGCGGCAAGTCGAGTTTCAAAAAATCCTGCTGCAATACCGCGCAGCCGCTGAACGTCCTGGCCATCGCGGCGAAACGCGGAGAACCCTCCAAACCGACGGCGACATGGCCGCGTTCGGCAAAGGTTTTCAAATCCCGCCCCGGCCCGCAGCCGAAATCCAGGATCGTGAACGGCGGCTCGCCTTCGATATATTGCAACAGCGCCTCGATATTCTGGGCCACGTCATGGTCGCGGGTGCCTTCCCAGAAATCCTCGGCCCGCTGGTCGTAATGGCCTAGCGTCAGATCGGCGATTTTTTTGAGGTCTTGGGGGCTTAGTTTCATGGTGGTTTAAGGGTGAATTGGATAGGCTGGCTAGGAATTCGCTTCAATAGCCAAACGCAGTTGCGCAGTCCAGCCACAAGGCGGGATGCTGTTGGCGGAGTTCTCGAAACGGCGTTTGATCTTGGCCCGTGCCGATGAAACACCAACCGAGCAGACGGCAATGCTCATCCGCTTCGTGCAATTGCTCGACGAGTTTATCCGTCGGCAGGTTTGGATTTTCCAAAAATTGCTGAACCTTGTTGGTGAGGCGTCGGTAAGTCTTTAAGTTTAGCTTCTCCAAAACCTCGCGCCGGTCAAGTTGAAGAACCTCGACCGTTTTCTCTCCCTTGGGGCAATAGGCGTTGGCCTGAAGGTCAAACCGGGCGCTTAAATTCCCGGTGTCCGGGTCAAAATCCAGATAGCGCCAAGGCTCCTCCTTGCTGGGGTCAATTAACAGCGGGCGTTTGCCTTGCAATGGAAATTGATTGCCTTTGAATCGACCGCACTCGCTGCAACACAATAGCAAATTGCGCCAGCGAAACATCCGCTTCGGATAGTCGGCTTTCGGGCGGAAATGTTCGATGTCGGAGCCGTGGGAATCGAGGCAGTACATGCAACGCTCCCGTTCCCCGGTCATCCGCCTAAGCGTGGCGACAACTGCCGCCACCGCTTGGGTTTGCCGGGCGCTTTTCCACTCAGTGGAGGCATCCAAATTTCCACTGGCAAGCTTTTCGTTGGCTTGTTGTTGCCGCTGATTAAGATAAGCGCGTGCAGCGGAAGGCAATTCCATGCGTTTTATCCGGCGCACGGTTTACAGTTCCTCTTCGTTTTCGCCGAATATTTCAAGCTCACCCATGCGGGCTTCTTCGTCCGGCGTCAGTTGCGCACCCGCGCGGCGCTTGGCTTTCAGCTTGGCAAACTCGGCGCGGCCCTCGACAGCGCGGGGCGAACGGGTGTTTTGCAGGCCAAACGCCGAAGTCAGCAAAATCGTGTCGGGCCTTGAGGCGATGACCTTGTTATATTCTTCCTTGGACAGCGCCTTCGGCTTGTCTTGGCTGCCGGGTTCAGGCAGCACGAACAAGCCGTTGTCGTCGGCGGCTTGGCAGATGAT
>Ga0265327_10003175_pt1 | contig 16089 bp, 9 predicted proteins | sample 41621metaG_FD_202089 | JGI IMG/M metagenome (GOLD analysis project Ga0265327, IMG submission 202089) | Rhizosphere microbial communities from Carex aquatilis grown in University of Washington, Seatle, WA, United States - 4-16-21 metaG | ecosystem: Host-associated > Plants > Roots > Rhizosphere >... | reverse complement strand
GAACCACTCCCAGCAACGCCAGGATCAGGGCCACGAGCAATCGCTTCAGTGTTTCACGGGTTGCTGACATGCGGTCCTTGGTGGGCGGAGCTTGGAGCGCTCCGCCCCCGGGTGTCGAGCGCGTTGTCATGGTCGATTGTCATTGGCCGGCGGTCGGTAGTCACGGGGAAAGAGCTGCGATCCGGATTCTACCCTCATGTCGGTTGGCGAATGACAGTTTACCCACGTTTGCAGCTTGGCAGACCGCCCCGCGCCGGATGCGATGGGGCAGCACATGATCGCCATCACCGAAGGCCAACCCCTGCCCGGATTCGCCGAGTTGGTGCGCGATGCGTTCTCCAACAAGGGGACGCTGGCGAAATCCCGCGATTTCGAGTTCCGCCCCCAGCAGCAGGAGCTGGCGGTGGCCGTGGCCGAGGCCTTCCTCAGCGCCCGTCCCCTTGTTGCCGAGGCGGGCACCGGGGTGGGGAAATCCCTCGCCTACCTGGTCCCGGCGGCCAAGTTCGCCCTCGAAACCGGCCGCAAGGCGGTCATTTCCACCCATACGATCAACCTCCAGGAGCAACTCGTCCGAAAGGACATCCCGATCGTCCGGAAACTGCTCGGAGAGGAGCTTCCGGCTGTGCTCCTGAAAGGCCGCCAAAACTACCTTTGCCCGAACCGCCTGAAGCGTGCCCGGGAGCAGGCGGCGGACCTCTTCACCACCACGGAGAGCGAGGAACTCGACCGCATCAACCAGTGGGCGGAATCCACCCGGGACGGCACCCTGAGCGGCCTCGAATTCCAGCCCTCCCACAAGGTCTGGCTGCAGGTGTGCAGCGAGGCCCACCTTTGCACCGCCCGTTACTGCGGCCCGCGTGGCAATTGCTTTTTCCAGGAAGCGCGAAAGGCGGCGGCCGACGCCAAAATCGTGGTCGTCAACCACACCCTGTTCTTCGCCCTGCTCAACAGCGGTGAGGAGATCGAGGACAAGGTCCCCGGTTTCCTGTTTCCGCACGATTTCGTGGTGCTGGACGAGGCCCATACCATCGAGCAGGTGGCCGCCATCCAACTTGGCCTGCGCCTTTCCCAGTCCGGACTGCGCTTCGACCTCCAGCGCCTCCATCATCCCCGTACCCGCAAGGGCCTGCTCCGATCGTTCCGCAAAGCGTCCGCCATCACCGCGGTGGACGAGGCCATTCAGGCGGCCGACCGTTTCTTCCACCATCTCGGGGATTCCGCCCACTTCGGCGACTACTCGAAGGAGTTCCGCGTCCGCCAGCCCGAGCTGGTGCCTAACAGTCTGGCCGAGCCATTGCGCCACCTTTGGCAGGAGATCGATTCCCTTGCCGCCGAGGTCGAGAATGAAGCGACCCGCGCCGAGCTGCAGGATGCCTCCCGCCGCCTGCGTGAAGCTCACGGTGCCGTTTCCATCTTCCTCGATCAAACGAGTGAGGAAAATGTCTACTGGGTTGAGCGCAGCGGCCGCGATGAGACGCAGTATTCGCTTCACGCCGCCCCGGTGAATGTGGCGGAGAAATTGCGGCCGCTGCTTTTCGACAAGGGCAAGACGGTGGTGCTCACGAGTGCCACCCTCGGTGTCGGCGATCCGGAGCTCGGCTGGTTCCGCGGCCGCGTGGGGGCGGAAAGCGCGCGTGCGCTGAGTATCGGCAGTCCGTTCGATTTCCAGCGCCAGATGCGCGTAAAGATCTACAAGGCCATTCCGGATCCCGGCACTCCCCGCTACGACCAGGCTCTCGCCGATGGCATCCGCGATGCGGTCGAAGAGAGCGAAGGGCGCGCCTTCGTCCTGTTTACCAGCTACCGCACCATGCGCGATGCCGCCACCAAGCTGGAGACCTTCTTCCGCAAGAAAGGCTGGCGGCTTCTCATCCAGGGCGAGGGCCTCCCGCGCCACCGCATGATCGAGGAATTCCGCGGCGATGTGCACAGCGTGCTGTTCGGGACCGACAGCTTCTGGACTGGCGTCGATGTCCCGGGAGAGGCGCTATCCAACGTCGTGGTCACCCGTCTGCCGTTCGCCGTTCCAGATCATCCGCTCACGGCCTCCCGCCTCGAAGCGATCCAGGCCGCCGGCGGCAATCCGTTCATGGACTACTCCGTTCCCGAGGCGATTCTCAAGCTCCGCCAGGGCGTCGGTCGCCTCATCCGCACGGCCAGGGACAGCGGTCTTATCTGCATCCTCGACAACCGCATCCTCACCAAGCGTTACGGAAAACTTTTCCTCAACGCTCTGCCTGACGCCCCGGTCGAGATCGTGGGGTGAGTGGCCCTAACGCGAGGCCTGGCGCTGGAGCGAGTTCACCCGGGACTGGATCGGCTGGCCGAAGCGATGCGTTCCGACCAGATAGTTCCAGCCACTTTTCTCAGGTTCGGCGGCGAGTTTCCGCCATTCGGACTCGTCGCGCGGGCGGAAGATTTCAGAACGCCCCACCAGCACCCGCACCGTCTCGGCCGGCGCGGGTGAAACCTCCAGTGGAAGAATGCGATCCGTGGTCGCACGCGGCAGCACCCAGAACACGCGAAGTCCCGGGGCCTCGAAGTAACTGTTCCACCAGGTTTCCACCATGGCACGTGCTTCGTCATCCGTCAGGCCGCAGCCGGCGAGGCCGGATTTCACGGCGCGATAGAGGGGCTCGCAGAAACCCTGGGGCTCGGATTTGAAAGCGGCTTCAGGTAGTTCAAACGTTGCCGCCTGGTCGAGCCCGTCGCGCCGCTCGGTCCAGCGCAGCTTGCCATCGCTGGTCCGCTCGAATGCGACCAGGTAGGGAATCCGTCCGTCGGTGTTGTTGCTGAGATGCACGGTCTCGGCACTGTCCACGGTGGTCTTCAGACCCGGATCGAAGTGACCCACGCCGCGATAGAACAGAAAGCCTTCCGTCTCACCTCCTGATGTTCTGACCACGTTCGTGTCCGGCACCCGTGCGCGCAACCAGCCGAGAGTGTCGCCGGGCTTGAACAGGATTTGCCGGTGGCTGTCGGCAGGTGAGAGGACGTCGACATCCCACTCGATGGAGCCATGATACGGCTTGTTGAAATCGAGCAGCCACGCCGAGAGCGGGGTGGGGTGATTCTTCGGATCGGCCGGCGCGGGTGGCTCCGGAAGCGTCTCGCCACCGGACCGAGCGGGATACCATTGGCTGATCGTGCCCCCGTTGAAGCCGACCTTGACGTGGGCGTGAAAACCCTCGGGAGAGTGAAAGTAGAGAACCGGTGTCTCCATCTTGACGGTGACCCCGGAGAGCTGGCGTTTGCCGAGGCCCTTGAAACTGGTGGGCATCAGCGCGAGTCCACCGTGCTGTTGATAAATCCGGGCTGTCTCCGCCTGATTCTGCGGTTGGCCATTTTCCAAGCCGTAGTGGGCGTGAATGTAGGCGGGAAGCGGCTCTTCCTCGCGCTCAAGGCCGTCGAGGAGCACCCCGTCCGAACCGGCGACGGTGGTGAAGGTGCCCCATTCGTGAAGCTGGAATTCAGATCCGGCGGACGCGAGAGCGGCGGTGGCCAACAGCAGACAGGCGGACGTTTTCATCGGTTCCACCATCATCCTGCGCAGAGGCACCAGGAGCAAGATGACAGCGTCCGTTTACACCGAATTTACCGAAGGCGCGACGGGGCCGCCTATCAACGATTCTACTTCTTGTCTTTCGCCCGTTGGAAGCGGGAGGTGCGGTCGGTCGCTTCCAGCGGCGGCATCGTTGGCCCACCCGGAGTCGGAGCCGTTGGCTCGGTCTCCACCGGAGCCAGGGGCTCTGCGGCTTTGGATTCCTTCACCTTCTTCGGACGACGGGCGGTGCGTGGTGCGGCACCGCGTGTCCAGCCGGTTGGCAATGAGGGCACCGGCAGTTTCCAACCGGTTCGCGTGAAGAGCGCTTCGCTCAATACCAGCACGACCAGCGCAATGGCCAGCGGAAGCCTCAGGGATGCCTCATGAATGTAAGGAGGCCGTAGCCATGCTTTGGAAAGATCCAGCAGTTCGCGGCCCCCGCTTTCCGCCGAGACCGCGCGCAGCTCGGCCAGGCGCTCTGGCTCGAACGACCATTCCACTGATGAGCCGACGCTGAGCGGACCGAATGGAAGGGCAACGTCTCCGACCTGGATCGCCCCGCGCACCACCGCGCCTTCCTCAAGATCGCGGGTGACGCTGAAGTGACCCGGGGCGATGCGTTTCCACGGCACGTCGTAAGCCTGGCCGCCGTCTTCCAGCAGCTTGATCTTCGGAGGCCGCGCGGCGAGCTTGTCCGCCCAAAGGTCGATGTCATAGAGCAGATCAATCGTCAGACGGGTGCCGTCGAGCCGATGCCGGATGCCGATGCCCGGCGGCAGTTCCTGGCCCATCAACCAGCGAGTGGTCGTTTGCAGGAAGTCGCCGTATCCCGGCCAGGCCCGGACCTTGTCTGAATACTCGCCGCCAAGCGGGAATGAAACTGCTGCCGTGCGCCCGAGACCGCGCCGGGTCTGGGCCACCAGTGGTGCGAGATATTCATCCGTGCTCACCAGCGAAACGGTGGCGTCCTCGCGTGCATAGGAAAGGTTATACCCATCGGCTTCCGGCAGCCACTCGAGTGGCTTCGGCGAAACTTCCGCCCAACGTCCGGTGGGCTTCGCCCCCACGGGATCCTTGATGAAGGCCGAGCGTGCGATTGTCACCGTTTCCTGCGCGAAGACCTGCGGGATGTCCAGCGGACGATCGGCGAAGTAGATGCGCCCGCCACCGAGCTTCGCGATGTCTTCCAGCAGCGCGGAGTCCGAATCGGTCTTGGTGCCCATGCCGATCACGGTCACCGTCACTCCCTGCGCGGTCATCTCGGCCAGCAGCTTCTTGTAATCGCCCGGTTCCTCCGAGTCATTCGCATCCGCGAAGAGGATCATGTGGCGGGTCCCGGCGTTGGCTTTCCGGAGTTCTTCCCAGCCGGCTTTTAGGCCTTCGTAAATGTAGATGCCGCCACCGGACGAACGGATCTTGAGCGTGCGGCCTTCAAGCTCCTGCTTGCGGTTCATCACCTGCGTGAGCGGGATCACCGGGTCCGGGGCGCTATCCACCGGAATCACTGACACATGATCCATCGGTCCCAGCAGGTCGATCGCCTGGGCGGCTCCGGAGGCCGCGAGCTCGATCTTGGTGATGGACTTGCCCGCGACACCCGTGGGCACCGAGACCGTCATCGAGCCGGAACGATCGAGCACGATCGCGAGCGCCACCGACAGCTTGCGATGCTCGGTTTTCAATTCCATCGACACCGGCAGCAGTGGATCGATCGCGGACTGGAAATAGCCGCCCGAGCCGAACGAATACTTGCCGCCCGCCATCATGAAGCCGCCTCCCTGTTCGCGAACGTAGAAGTCGAGGGCTTTCACGAAATCCGCAGGCACCTCGTGGGCCGGGATGTTGTTGAAGATCACCCCGCGCGTGCCCGCCAGCAGGCCGGGCGTCAGCTTCGAGAGATCGGAAACCGTCTCCACGGTGAAGTCCTGCGACTCCAGTGCTTTCGCTACCGGATCATTGTCGTAGCGGGTGGCCAGCACGATGCGGGGTCCGCCGGAAATCTCGATCCAGCGGCTGGCCCGGTTGTTGCCGGGATGGGCGTCCTTTTCCGGCATGATCTCCGCTTCGTATTCGAAGGAGCCGGTGCGTGGAATGCGGTCGGTGAATTCCACTTTGCCCGTCCCGTGGAGCAGTTGCACGGTCGTCTCCGTCAACTTCTGGCCGTTGCGGCGGACCACCAGCGGGATTGTCTGATCCTTCGACCCGCGGACGATCACCGAGAGCATGAACGGTTCGCCGGCCTGCACCCGCTCGGGGAAATCCAGCCGCGCCACGCGGAAGTCATCGTCGGTCTCCTCGCGGATCAGCCGGTAGTCCAGGGGGATGCCGCGGGCTTCCAGTTGGGCCACGCCCTCGGACAATGGCTCCGTCGAATACCCGTCGGTAAACAGGAGCACACGGGCAGGGCGCTTCTCATCGGCCATGGCGGCGATGTTCTGTAGCGCGAGGTTGGTCCGGGTCAGCTTGCGCGAGCCGGTGAAGGTATCGCCATCGGACCCCAATTCCGCGACCTCCGAGGCATAGTTCACGAAATGCAGCTCGTCGTTGTGGGAAGGCTTGTTCGTTTCGAGAAAGTGCCGCCACTCGGGCAATCCCTTGTCGACGAGGTTCTCGGTGGACTCGGACCGGTCGAGCAGCACCCACAGATCCAGTGCATCCTGCTGGCGCTTCAGGCGCGGATCAGCCAGCACCAGCGTCACCACGATGATGATCAGCGCGCGCAGCGGCGACTGCAGGCGCAGCGACCGCCAGAACCAACCGGCCAGTGCCAGCACCGGGATCAGCAGGAACCATTCGGGAGCTTGGAAAACGGGGAAGGTCATCGAAGGGAGGCAGGCGAAAGGGAGTCGTCATCCGGCGTGGAGCTGCACAGGCGGCCGACGGTATAGTGCCAGGATACCAGAAGCACTCCCATCAGGGCGAGCAGCCACACCCGCCACCAGGGATCCTCGGTGGTGTGGCGTTCCACGGCAGCTCCCGCGCCCTGGTTCAAGTCATCCGCACTGCCACAGGCGGTGAAATCGGCCTCACGGGTGTCGCCAAAGTGAACCGAGGCATCGAGCAGAGCGAGATCGCCCTGCTTGATCGTGAAGAAGCCGGGGTCCAGCGGTGCCTGCACCGAATCACCTGCCTTGATGTGGTTGGTGGCGAGCGTCTTGCCATCGATCGAGGAGGAAACCGTGACCAGTTCGTCCGCCGGCTTGCCTTCCTTGCCCGTGCGGGTCGCCAGTCGGATCGCCTCATTGGTTTCGAGGTTGTCCGCCGCCGGCGCGACCTTGGTATCCCGGATCGATTCGGCGAAGCGGTTGAGCATCACGATGAAGCTGGGCATGTTCGCCGCGTTCGAGAGATGCAGGTCGAAATTGAAACAAAGCTGCCGCGCCATCGGGTGCTCGGTCGTCGCGGGAATCTCACGCAGGAAGATCAGCGGCCGCTCGCCCTGCCACAGCAACACGCGGTCGGCCGTGGTGCGTTCCAGTGAAATCGTTTCGCGCACCAGCAGCGATTGCCAGTTCAGCCCGTCAATCAGGGGATGCGGCTCGGGAACGATGCCGCCCTTGAGATAGGCGCCGCCTTTCGTCGTATCGTGGACGAAAACCACCGCATTCCCCGGTGGCAGCGTGGGGTCCAATGGATCGTAGCTGACCAGTGCCAGGTCCGACGCGGAGGCATCATTGACCGGTTCGATGGCGTCGATGGACCGCAGCAGTTTCTTGGTCAGATCGGCGAAGGCTTCGGAGGTGGCGGCATAGAGCGCCAGCGGCTTCGGTTTCGGCACCACCAGCGGGAGCACGTCGTCTGAGGTGAAGCGGTCACCTGAGAGGACCACGCGGGCTTTGTCCGTCCCGGCGGGAAAAGCCGCCTGCAGCGAGGCGAGGCCATGCGGGTCGAGATGAATCGCCTTCGGTTCGCTGCTGCCGGCCGGGCTCTGGAGCGACCAGGTGCGATCGGCCGGGCTGCTCCCGTAGTTGCGGACCACGGCGCGCCACACCAGCGTGTCGCCCTCGTGGGTGAATGAAACGCCGGTGAAGCCGACATTGTCGATGGCTTCTCCGACCGCGAGTTGACGGGCATCGAATGGCAGCGTCAGGGAAGGAGTGTCGGTGACGTAAACGACGATGCCATCCCGCGACACCAGCGAACGCGCCAGCCGCAGTGCCTGCGAGGGGTCGATCAGGCCATCGCGCGGATGCCAGTCGGCGAGGACCGCCATCAGTTTTTCAATCGAGTCTCCGGCGTAGAGGCGTGGACGGCCCGGCGTGCTCTCGAACACGGTGAACTCCAGGGCCGCGGCTCCGCCTTTGAGGGTGGGCAGCCGTTCCTTGAGACGTTCGAGCATCCGCTCCTTGAACACGTTCATCGAGGCCGATGAATCCAGCACGACCGCCACGCGCTGGGTGCTACGGGGTTTCTGGTAGCGCGGCTGGCACAGGAACCAGGTGAGCAGCAGGATCGCCAGCAACTGCATCCACAGTGGCACGGAATTCATCAGCCGGTCGAAGCGGCGTCCGCTGGCGGATTCGCGATGGGTCTTTTCTAGCAGGAACAGGGTCGAGACCGGCAGCACGATCGACTTCCGCTGCAGGAAGTGGATGGCGATGACCACCGGCAGCCCGATCAGCGCCCAGAGGCCGTAAAGGTTGGAAATCGTCAGCACGTCAGAAGGCGGGTTCGAGGGCACCGGCTGTCACGGCGCAGGTGAAAAGGGCCGTGGCCAGATCCACTTCGGCGGGGATTCGCGCAAAGGCGGCCTGATGCCGCTGGGCCGATTGCTTCCACAGCGCGAAGTGGCGGGTGTAGGCCGTGAGATAGCGTTCGAGCACCGCTGGTTCGATGCGGTGCTGGTGCTTGGACTGCTGCTCGGCATCCACGAACTCATAGTTTCCGGACCACGCGGGCTTCGCCTCGCTCTGAAGAAATGGGGAAAAGATCAGCGTGCTGCCGTGCCGCTGGCCGAGCGTGCGCAGCAGCGGATCCGGATCACCGTTGAAGAGGAGATCGGAAACGAAAACGCGCACCGCGTTGGCACGCAGCGCCACGCGGGAAAGGTCGGGCGCGGAGGCCGTGTCGGTCACCGGCATCGCCCGTGCCGCTTCAAGCCAGCGGTGGGTCAGGATGCTCGCGGGGTCGACGCGCAGTGAGGCATTCCCGCGTATGATGTGAATGCTCACGCAGGCTCCATTGCCACGAACCGTTTCCACGATGAAATAGAACAGCTCCGCCGACCGCGAGGCCTTGTCCGGATCGAAAAACATCGACTCCGAGGCATCGAACACCAAGTCCACCACCGGGCGGACTTCCTCGCGGTAGAGCTTCATGGTGTACTGGCCGGTGCGGGCATAGGCCTGCCAGTTGAGGTGGCGCGGATCATCCCCCGGCACATAGGAGCGGTGGTCCTGGAAATCCAGCGAGGAGCCGGTGCCGCTGCCATTGAATTCGCCGGCCTGGCCGCGCCACACCCGCGACCGCAGCGGCAGACGCAGCCGTCCGGCGGCGGCCAGCGCCCGGCTGTGACATTGTTGGAGTTGTTCGCGGTTCATTCGGCGAGGGCTTGTTCTTCAATGGGACCCAAACGACGGAAGGCCATCAGCGCGGTCGTCAGCAGGATGACCGCGTAGACGCTGTCGATCGCGATTCCCGTCATGAGAATCACGTCCGGATTGAATCCTGAAGAGGCCACCATCCGCGGCATTGGCGGCAGCACCAGCGGATCCCACACAAATGCCCATAGCAGCGTCTGGCTGGAAATCGTTTCCGCCATCGATGTCACCACGCCTCCCAGAACCGCGAAGGCGATCCAGAGCAGGATGAAGGTTGCGGCGCGGTCCTTCACCTTCGACCCCGCCAACACCATGATCGTCGCTGGTAATAACAGGCTGCCGAGCAGGGCGGTCATCATAATTTCCGGTTCCACATCGGTACCGGTGCGTTTCATCGTCGCGAGTCCCAAGAAGCCGACGCCTGCGATCACGAGCGTGAATACGACCCCGGATGCCCAGCCTGGATAGAGCAGCCGTCCGAAGAGGACACCGAGCCCTCCCTTGCGCACGAATGGCCGGCACACGGTTGCCACCCACTGCTCCGGTTCCGACAGCGCCGTCCCGATCGCCGGGGCCGAAAACAAAAACCACAACCCTGCCGCCGCCTCGCGCGGCAGCTTGATCGCCGCCACCAAGCCCGCGAGCAGAAGCATGATCCCCAGTGCGATCAAACGCCGCAGGGTGGCATGATTCTCCGCATGTGGCGCGATCAGCGACGCACCCAGCGACAGTGCGGACCAGCCGAGATACAGGATCGCGATGGCAAACAGGAGGGTTCCCCAGGCGTCCCGGGAGTTCGAAAATCCGAACAGCTCGATCATCTGCGTCAACTCCCCGCCAAATCCGAAATTGAATACGTAGTAGACCAGCATCGGCGTCCCCAGGATTGGCAGCAAGCCGCGGATCAATATCGAACTGCAGGCCGACAGTCCCACGGTCATCGCCGTTAGTCCCGAGGAGACCAGAAAGATCATCGCCACCATCAACAGTTCCGCAAACAGATTCATCCCGCCGAAATAGTAACGCAGGATCAGATAAGGGATGATCGTGCAGGCCAGCAGCGCCGACTGGCTGATGATGGCCACCCATTTTCCCAAGACGATCCGCAGCGCGCTCAGTCGCGTGAGAACCATCAGGTCGATCGTCTGGCCGCGGATTTCAGAAGCGAGTGCCGCCACTCCGCGCAGTGGCTGGATCACCAGCACCGCCAGGGCGTAAAACACGAACACGATCTCGGAGACCTTCTGGCCCGCGTGGGCAGAAGTCGCTCCTGCACTGGCGATGAGAAGGATCAGGCCCAACAGCCCCTGGAGCACCAGGAACACGATCACGAAGGTCCTGGCCCGCAGGCCCTGGCGCAGTTCCTTGACCAGCATCGGAGAGAGCCGGTCCGGGAAATCGTTGAGTCGGTCGGTGACGCTGGACATCGGGGTTCAGGAGTCGGTGTTGGAGGCGACGGGGGCCGCCACCGAGGCAGCCGGCTGGGGCATCGGTGGAGGCGCGATCACGTTCTTCTCGCCCCGTTCCAAACGGCCGAGGATATCGATGAAGGCGTCTTCGAGGTTGCGCTGCTCGCGGTGGAATTCCACCACCCGCAGTCCATCCTTCACCATCCGCGCCAGGACGTCAGCGGACTTCGCCGGATCATCGACCTCGATGCGGATTCGTCCACCGTGCTTGCGTGCTTCCAGGAATTCGACGTGCTGCTGCAGCACGCACCAGTCGGACAACACCTGCGCGTTTCCATCCACCTGCACGTCGTACAGCACGCCTCCCATGGAGTCGGCACCGCGCTTCAGGTCTTCGGCATTGCCATGATGGACGATGCGGCCCGCATTGATGAACAGCAGCGAGTCGCACATCTCGCCGAGTTCGGAGAGAATGTGGGACGAAATGAAAATCGTCTTTCCCTCCTGCGCCAGCACCCGGATCAGGTGCTTCAGCTCCACCCGTGCCTTCGGGTCCAGACCGGCGGCGGGCTCGTCCATGATCAGCACCTGCGGGTCATGCAACAGCGCGCGGCCCAGTCCGAGCCGCTGGGTCATCCCCTTCGAGAGCTTGTTGGAAAACCGCTCCACCAGCGGTACCAGGTCGGTGAACTCCATCACCTCCTGCACCCGCTGCCTCCGCTCCTTGCCCTTGTAACCGAGCGCACGCGCGTAGAAGTCGAGATACTCCAGCACCGTCATGTGCTCGTAGTTGCCGAAATGATCCGGCATCCAGCCGATCAGACGCCGGACTTCCGACGGGTGGTTGACCACATTGATCCCGCACACCTCGGCGATTCCCATCGTGGGGTAATCCAGCGTCGCGAGAATGCGCATCGTGGTCGTCTTGCCGGCTCCGTTGGCACCGACGAAGCCGCAGACCGAACCGTGGGGGACCTCGAACGAAACCCCGTTCACCGCCTGTAGTTGGCCGAAGTAGCGGTAGAGGTTGTGGACTTTAAGAGCGGTGGACATGGGTGGAGAGAGCGCTGAATCCAAAAGCTAAAATTCAAAACGGAAGAGAAGTTGTCGAAGGGTGGGGCCGGGCCTGCGGGATCCGGGTTTTGGATTTTGAATCTGGATTCAAGGGGTGATGACGGGGCCGGTGATCACGGTAGTGGTCTCCGACCATTTGATGCCACTGTAGGTTTCCACGCCGGGGGCGGCTTTGGTGAGGGCCACGAAGGCAGACTGGCGTTTTCTCAGGATCTCGAAGCAGGCGCGATTGCGCTCGCCGAAGGCGCGCCCCTCCGCGTCCAGCACCGGCTTGACCAGTTCCTCGCCGACAGCCACGGGCTCAAAGCGGGTGCCTGGCTGCACGTTGTCTGCCCGCCACCATTGGTTGGCCGAGTCATGATAGAACAACGTCTGAAGGGGGAAATCGAAGGTTGAGAGAAGTTGCGGGCTTCCGGCGGGTGTCGTCCGCTCGATCCGTCCACGGGTTGGCACCACCGCGTCGAGAATGTGACCCTGCTCGGAACGGCTCTGGAACCAGTCACCGGACGTTTCCAGTTTCCCATCGTGAAAGTCCGCCGAATAGCCACTGCCGTTCCCGCCATTGGCGATCGTCAGGCGCGCCCAGCGGTTGTCCCCATCAATCGGCACGGGAGACATCGAGGCGGAATCCGTTAGTGTGAAATGCGCTCCCGTCAGCACGCCCGTGCGGCTGAACTGCTCCTGATGGATGTAGGCCGCGTTTTCACTGTTGTCGGGCCGCACCTCCATCAGCACCCGGCGCACCCCCTTGCCTCCGAACCCGTCCTGCAGCAGAATCAGCGCGATCAACAGCAGGCTGGCCGCCAGGGAGATCAGCGGCGTGGTGATGAACAAACGGTGGCGCCTTCCCGATTTTGCAAAGACGAACAGGTTCACCGGCCCCACCACCACGCCGAAGGCGATCAGGATCACGATGAAGACCGCATAGTTGAATCCCCGGCTGCCGAAGGCCACCTGCAATGGCCAGAGGCCCCTGACGTTGCTGAAATCCTCACGCAGGGCCTTTTGCTGGAGTGGGACGCCGTGGCTGGTGGTCACCAGTTGTACCGTGCTTTTGGCATCGAGCGTCGTGCTGTCGATCGGCTTGATCACCACCGAGCCGCTGCTGGCGTCAGAGGGTATACCCATGCTGGAGAGAGTGCCTCCCTGGGAGTAGACCACCAGTTGTCCGCCCATCCGAACCCAGGCGATGATTGCGCTGCGCGCTCCCGGGAGGGCGGCGGTCCATTCCGGCTCGGTGATCAGCAGGCTGTCGTAACCCGAATAGGCACGCCAATCATCGGGCATCAGCTTCGCGTCGAATTTGGCGGAAAATTGCCCGGCTCCGCCACGATAGCTGCCGGCGTGTCCCGATACTTCCGCGTCCAGTGACGAGGCATTCGGCGTGTAGAGCTTTTCACTGAGCAGCACGGCCGGCTGGTCCCCGGAAAAATCCTGGCTCAATGCTCCGCTGCTGCCGCCATAGCTCCCGGACATTTCGATCGTGACGCGTGAGCCACTGGTATAGCCGGTTCCCACCACCGTGATCAGCGGCACCAGGATGTCGTGTTCCGTGACCTTGTCCGCCGGAGAATCGAAGTAGAACGAAGACGTCAGCTTCGAGCCGGACTCGCCATAGCTTCCCGTCGCGCTCGTGATACTGAGCGTGACGGATTTCGCGGTCATTTCATGGTTCGCCATCGTCACCCGCAGTGGCAGGTAACCCCGCGGTGCAGGCCGCGTGAACATGGCCACCACGTCGACCGCTGTGTTCGTCTTGGGGTCCGTGACCTGGTGGATGACCGTTTCCTGAGCGGAAGCGGCGGCCAGAAGCGCGAAGGGAAGGAAAAAGTGGAGAGCGGAAAGCGGTGGGCGAAACATAGGTCGTTCGGGTCCTATAGGTCCAGTGGCGAGGCGGCGCAGGGAAGTCAGGCTGGCTTGAGCGTCTTGGGCGTCGCAGTGGACTGGAATGGGACCTCCTCCAGCAGCGAGCGCACCAGGTCGTTGGTCGTCAGGCCTTCCACGCGGGCGTTGTAATCGAGCACGATGCGGTGCCGCAGCACGGCGGGTGCCACTGCCTTCACGTCCTCAAAGCTGCCGTTGGTCCGCTCGTTGAGCAGCGCCCGCGCTTTCGCCGCCGAGGCCAGGGCGAGAGCCGCGCGGGGGCTTGCCCCGTAGCGGATGCCATGCGCCGCGGACGACTGGCCCGGATGCGTCGCATCCACCAGTCGCGCGATGTAGTTGGCCACCACGTCCGGCAGAAAGATGCGCCGCACCAGCTCCAGCAACTCCTCGAATGTCGAGGCATCCATCACCGGCTCGACCACCGGTTCCGTGCCGATTTCACGATGGCTCACGATCCGCTGCAGCGTGGCCACGTCGTTGCGGGTCAGTTCCAGTTTGAAAAGGAAGCGGTCGAGCTGGGCTTCCGGCAGGGGATACGTCCCTTCGAGTTCGATCGGGTTCTGCGTCGCCAGTACGAAAAACGGCTTCGGCAGCGGATGGGTCTCTCCCAGCACCGTCACCCGCCGCTCTTGCATCGCTTCCAGAAGCGCCGACTGCGTCTTCGGAGAGGCCCGGTTGATTTCGTCCGCCAGTACGATGTTGGTGAAAAGAGGTCCGGGCTGGAACACGAACTCGCGTCGGCCGTTGTTCTCTTGCAGCACCGGATTCCCGGTAATGTCACCCGGCAGCAGGTCCGGCGTAAACTGCACCCGCTTCGTGTCGAGGCGCAGCAATTTGGAGAGTCCCTTGACCAATTCGGTCTTCCCGAGCCCCGGCAGACCTTCCAGCAGGATATGCCCGCGCGCCAGCACGCCGGTCAGCACCAAGTCAATCAGCTCCTCCTGGCCGAAGAGCACCTGATTGAGGCCGCTGACAAGGGAGCGCAGGTGTTTTCCCGCGCTGACAACTTCGGTTTCTGAGGCGTATTCCATGGAGTTCTGGTCGGAATCAAGGGAACGCTAACAAATCACCCGCCGCTGGGAATGAAGATCGCATGAAAATTTGGTGCGGGCACCGGCCTCCCGGCAGCCCGACGCCTCCGGAAGTTGAATATGGCGATCCGATGAGTGACGGACCGGACAAGAAAAAGGCGCGAACCTGGGGATAGATTCCAGATTCGCGCCCTCTTTCGGTTCGGACCGGCTTTCGTCATGGCTCCTTCCGCTTTCAATCTCCCCCCGGATTTTGAAAACGAACGAGCGGCAATCAGTCTGCCGGTCCGGTTGGAAAAATTTTCAGTTCACCGAGGTGCGCTGTCGTCTTTCGTTGGCGATAAGGTGACGTGAAAATTACGCATTCACAAGAAGCTTAGGGACGCAATTCCGGCCAACTGGCCGCAAATTCGGCCTCACGGTCCTCAGAACGAATACCGCACCGAGACGTTCACGGCGTTGTTGAAGGTCGTGTAGTGCCCGTCTGCGGTTTGGCCCAGCGGAGAGACGGCCGAACTGCCGATCACGGTTCGGCCACCGTTGTAAGCGAAGTGATAACCGATCGCCCAACTGATGCATTGCCCGTGATGACCGAATCCGATGCTTCCGAGCTGGAGATCCGAGTCCGGATTGAAGGGCGTCAGCGTTTTCGACGGGACCGAGTTTTCGCTGAAAATGTAGCCGGCGCTCACGAAGTAGCCATTGTCCAGATTTCGCGTGACCCCGAAATCATACATCAGGCTGGAAACGTAGCGGAACGGAAAGACCTGCGGGCCGCCAAAGGTGCCGAGGAAGGTCGCATCGTTCACGGTATCCCAGTCGGTCCAGTCGAGGTCGAATTCGAAGTTCCATTTCTCGTTTGGCCGGTAGGAGATGCCACCCACGATGTTCTGCGGGTAGTCGATCGAGGCCTTGGTCGAACTGTAGGGTGCATAGGGGAACGCAATCGATTTTCCCTCATAGGTCACACCGGTGGGGGAGCGATAGTTCAACCCGAAGGCCCACTCGTCCACCGGTTTCCACAGCATCCCGAGATTGAAGCCCGTGCCCCAGCCATTGCCATCGAAACGGAAGCCGTCCGCCGGGCCCAGGCCGATCTGGCGTTCCAGATTCACATCCGAATAATTGATCGTGACCCCGGCCGCGACCGAGAGGGTAGGGGAGACCTGATACGAAATCACCGGATTGGCGGTGACGTATTCCAGCTTGGCCTCCTGGGCGATCGTTGAGATCGGTGAGACCTCCCCATACTTCACGCCCAAGCCATAGGGGGCGTAAAAGCCCATCCCGAAGGTGAAAGGAGTGTCCTTGAACTTGTGGGTATAATAGATCTGCGGAACCTCCTGAATGCTCGTGTCACTGCTGGCCGTGGCTCCCGTAAATGAGTGATAGTGCAGGTCCGCCGAGATGGCGTAAACGCCGATGCTGAGTTGATCTCCGTCGAGCTGGCTGATCCCCGCCGGGTTATAGAAAATCGCGGAAGGATTATCGGCGGTCGCCGCAAACGCATTGCCGCGGGCGATCGCCTCGGGGTCCTGGTTTGGCAGCCGGAAACCAACGGCTCCTGCCTGGCATAGGCTCAGGGCGAGCATGGCCAGCGAGAACCG
>Ga0265327_10003173_pt1 | contig 16090 bp, 19 predicted proteins | sample 41621metaG_FD_202089 | JGI IMG/M metagenome (GOLD analysis project Ga0265327, IMG submission 202089) | Rhizosphere microbial communities from Carex aquatilis grown in University of Washington, Seatle, WA, United States - 4-16-21 metaG | ecosystem: Host-associated > Plants > Roots > Rhizosphere... | reverse complement strand
TGCCGGTTAAAGCATCAATGGAGCCGTTCCTGAACTAGGTGTGTTCGCAGCGCGCGATCAGTGATGACAGGCGAATTTCCAATGCACTCGCCAATTTGGAAACGGTGATGAGGGAAGGAACCGCATGTCCGCGCTCGACTTCTCCCAGGTAGGAACGATTGAGATCGGCCCTCTCAGCCAGTTGCTCTTGCGACCAGCCGCGCTCTTCCCTTAATTGCCGCAATACAAAAGAAAATTGATCGATGGAATCGGTCATGGTTAGCTTGCCCCGGTGGTGGGTGATGCTTGCTGTGAAGTTGCCTGGGTAATATGGCTATTCGGCGGCACACTGTGCGTCAGCCACACGTTGCCCCCGATTGACGATCCGCGCCCGATGGTAATGCGTCCGAGGATAGTCGCCCCGGCATATACCACCACGTCATCTTCAAGGATCGGATGGCGTGCCTGGCCTTTTTCCAGCACGCCATTCTCCCCGACGTTAAAACGTTTCGCACCCAGAGTCACCGCCTGATACAGACGAACCCGCTTGCCGATCACCGACGTTTCGCCGATTACGACACCAGTCCCGTGATCGATGAAAAATCCGCTGTCAATTTGCGCGCCGGGATGAATGTCGATACCCGTATCGGAATGGGCAATCTCGGCAATCACCCGTGCAATCAGCGGCAGCCCCGCGTTATGCAATTGATGAGCCAGGCGATGATGAATGACCGCGACAATACCGGGATAGCAGAGCAATACCTCATCCACACTGTGTGCGGCCGGATCGCCTTCATAGGCTGCGATGACATCCGTGTCCAGCAAAGCCCGCAGCCGCGGAAGTGCGGCCGCGAAATCGTGCACGATGACCTGAGCCTGCAAGTCGATATCTGCATCCGTGACATGGTTTTGCCGCGCGGAATAGCTTAACTCAAGTCGTGCCTGAGCAAACAAGGCATTGAGCGCTGCATCCAGCGTATGTCCGATATAGAAATCTTCGCTTTCCTCGCGCAAGTCGGGAGGTCCGAGCCGCATCGGGAACAAGACACCGCACAGGGCGCTGACGATATTACGCAACGCCTCGCTGGAAGGCAATTCACGACCGCCGGTTTCGGTGGGGCGCCCCTGGCTGATACGCCATTGCACCCGTGCCGCGCGCAACTCTCCGACAATGCGGTCCAGCGACCAGTCGTGGGTTTCGCCCGGCACCAGCCGCAATTCCTTCACTGCTTTATTCATACAGCCAAACCGGTTGCATCGAAGACCCCTTCAAACAGAATCGAACTCAGATAGCGCTCGCCCGAATCCGGGAGAATGACCACGATAGTCTTGCCTGCATTTTCAGGTTTCTTGGCCAAGCGTGCCGCAACCGCCGCAGCTGCACCGCAGGAAATCCCCGAGAGAATACCTTCCTCTTGCGTAAGCCGGCGTGCATACAAAATAGCATCTTCGTTGCTCACCGTTTCGATAGAGTCCACCAAATCGAGATCCAGGATCGCGGGCACAAAGCCAGCCCCGATACCCTGTATTTTGTGGGGAGCGGGCTGCAATGGCTGTCCGGCGCGTTTCTGGGTCAATATCGGGCTGGCTACGGGTTCGACCGCCACAGAATGAATTTGCTTGCCGCGTGTGTTTTTGAAGTAACGTGTCACCCCGGTGATCGTCCCCCCGGTACCTACGCCGGAAACAAAAATATCCACATTTCCATCGGTATCGTTCCAAATTTCCGGACCGGTAGTGGCTTCATGGATAGCCGGATTGGCCGGATTCTCGAATTGTTGCAGCAATACAAATTTTGGGTCGGAGGCGGCAATTTCCCTGGCCTTGGCTATTGCGCCGCCCATGCCTTTTGGCCCTTCCGTCAGCACCAGTTTGGCTCCCAGCGCCACCAGCAGTTTGCGCCGTTCCAGGCTCATGGTTTCCGGCATGGTCAGCGTGAGAGGAATACCGCGTACAGCAGCCACAAAAGCCAATGCGATTCCGGTATTGCCGCTTGTAGGCTCGACCAGTTCTTTGCCCGGCCCGAGCAAACCGCGCTTTTCAGCATCGTCGATCAAGGCCACGCCGATGCGGTCCTTGACCGAGTAGGCCGGATTACGTCCCTCTATCTTGGCCAGTACGGTCGCATTGGCACCGTCAAGGATACGGTTGAGCTTGATCAGCGGAGTGTTGCCTATTGATTGTGAATTATCTGCAAACCAGTGTGCCATGTTTCTCTCCTAAAATTGGATATATATCAAATTTCTAAATCAACCCTGGGTATAGGGCAGACCGTAGCTGCGCCAACCGCCCGAGAAACCGCGCTGACCTTCGCCCGTCTCGCCCTCGAATCCTTCTACCACATTGAACACATTTTTAAAACCGACCCTGCTTGCCGCCTCGGCAGCAGCAACGGAACGTTTGCCGCTTCGGCACAGAAACAATATCACATCCAGCTTGTCAGCCTTGCTTTCCAATTCGCGGATAAAGCGCGGATTTCGCTCCAGCGGCACTCCGGTTGCCCATGCCACATGAGGGGCTTCGGCGACATAACCGACAGAGTCACGTTCCTCTTGTGTACGAACGTCAATCAATATCGCGACATTGCGGGAAAATAATTGCCATGCCTCGCGGGGAGTCACATCGCCCGCATATCGCAAGCCGGCTTGTTGCCCCGCGTCCCGTGCAGCGGCAAGAATGTCGTGCGAATCGGCCAGAAGCTCAACTGGTGAATGCCCCCCGCCATCATTTTGACTTTGAACGTTTTCTGTAGCTGTATACACAAATTCTCCCCAAATTCTCAAAGCGTGAGGTGCGGCCATCGCCGACCATCTGCGAAGCGGCATCGTATTCTTATCCGCAGCTAACAAAAACCAAGAAAAAACGATAAGTAATGCACGCTGTGGAATATAGGGCGTAATCAGCCCGTTTCAGCCCGACACAAAACATAACTCATTGAAAATATTTAATTCCGGCGAGCCATATATTATCGGGAAGCAACTTGCCCGATGGATAATCCGGGTATCGTTTACCTGCTGCTGTTCAAACTTGCGCGATCCGCTCAAGGAGTAATTTTGCAAGTTTCAGCGCATGCACTCGCAGTTCCGGAACGGCGATAGCTTCCCAATAGCGGGCTTTAAGCATAGGACCTATGTAATACAGATTCGGCGCGGTACTGCACCGATAATTTTCATCCACGGCAAAACCTATCCTCGCTTCGTCCTGATGCAAAGTTCCCTCATCTGCCAGTTGCCGAAGCAGCGGGTTGTGGATGCGGCGTATGTCGTAGCTGGGGCCGGAGCAATTGATGACCGACCCGATCACCAGCTCACGCCGCTGATCACTGCCCCGAAGTTTGATGCTGGCGCTTATATCCTTGCCGCCGGGAGTAGCGCGCAGTTGAATTACGCGCCCGGCGATAATCTCCACCAATCCCGCCGCCATCAGTCCATCGAGTCGTCTGATGGCTACGGGAGCAAGGCGGTGGCGCATCACATCCCAATGATGAACCACGTGCCGCAAGAATCGGGCACGTTCGCCGGCAGGCAGTTTTTGCCATATTTCCGGGGTGATTTGCCTGAGGCTGCTGATCACATCCCTCCAGTTAATCTGCAGCGCGGCATACCGCTGCGCCAGCTTGCGGATAGACGAGAATAGCGCGCGGATCGTAGGCTTTTCGTCCAGCACAGCCCTGACTGTTTTCTCCACTTCCTGCGTCAACAACGGCATCTTTACAAACTCTCCGGCCTTGCGATGCCCGTTGGGCGTGTGGCCGTGCCGGGACACCAGATAAATCTTGCGCAACGATGAACAGGACACCAGACGGAACAGGGTATCAATGGCGGTGTGCCCGGTTCCGACTATCAGCACATCCTTGTCTACCGGCAAACGGTCCAGCGCGCGTATGTCCCATGGATTGTCCAGACAGGTATCCTTGGGCAAATCCAAACCGGACGCATTGCCGCCAAGAATTTCAGCCAGAGGACGGGGAGGAAAATGACCGAATGCCAAGACCACAATATCGGCTTCGAGCGGATCCCCATCCCGCAGTTTTAAAATATATCCGGCATCCCTTTGTGTAATGGCGATTACGAAATCCTGTAGTGCAACCAGCGTGTCCGGATTATCCGCTATTGCTTCACGCAGCCGCGTTTCCAGATATTCCCCGTAGACGCGCCTGAAAACAAATGAACCGGGAACCAACGACGTATCCATGCCGTTGCAAAACTCGAGGAAGTCATCCGGCTTGTCGGGAAACGCACTCATATTTCCCGTGGGGACATTCAGCACCAGATTGTCATCCTGGGTAGAGTAGGCCAGCCCTTTGCCATATGAAGCAGCCGTATCAATCAATACCAGCCTGAAAGGTGCGTCCAACCCGTGGGCGAGGCGCAGCAGATTGATAGCCGTGACCGTTCCGCTATATCCGGCGCCGATGAGGGCAATAGTCTTTACGTTGTTTTTTTTCATAGTAAACTCCTTATCCATCCTGCAATCCCACAGCACAATATGACAGGGATCACCCCTCCCTTGAAGCGAAACAGGGCGAGCATCGCGATGCTCGCGAGCAACAGGGAAAATCCGTCAACGGGATGATTCCAGCCATTCGGTAAAAAAATATGCTCCCCGAAGAATACGGCGAGACTGGCGATCACCCCTACTACGGCAGCGGTAATCACGGTGAGCGGAGCGGTAAGTTTGAGGTTACCATGAGTGGTCTCGATAAACGGGCCGCCCAGAAAAATAAAAATGAAGCTGGGCAAAAAGGTGAAGAAGGTAACAATTGCAGAGGCGAGACAAGCCGAAGCAAAAACCGCATCGGCACCGAATACTTGCCGGTTCCAGCCGCCGACAAAGCCGACAAAGGTAACCACCATGATGAGCGGGCCGGGCGTGGTTTCCCCCAGCGCCAGCCCGTCTATCATCTGAACGGGCGTCAGCCAGTGATAGCTCTCCACTGCTCCCTGATAAACGTAGGGCAACACGGCATAGGCCCCCCCGAAGGTCAGCAGCGCCGCCTTGGTAAAAAACCAGCCCATCTGGGTAAAGGTGCTGTCCCATCCGTACCGCACGAGCAGCGCCGCCATGATTGCCAGCCAGATGGCTATCCCGATCAGGCCGATACGAACCACTTTGGACCAGCTAAACAAGGCATGGGAGGGAGGGAGCGTTGCGTCGTCGATCAGCGCGGCGCCAAAATCTTGCTTGCCTGAATCGTGTCCGCCCCCGGCCTTGAAATGTTCGGGAGAAATGCGCCCCCCGAAATGTCCGATTAACCCGGCTGCCAGAACAATGGCGGGAAAGGGCAAATGAACAAAGCTAATAGCCAGAAACGAACATAGCGAGATCGCACCCAGCAGAGAATTTTTCAATGTCCGCGCGCCGATTCGGTAACAGGCAAACACCACGATGGCGACCACTGCCGGCTTGATGCCGTAAAGCAATCCCGCCGCCGCAGGCACCCCGCCGTAAGCCATGTATAGCCAGGCCAGCGCCAGCAAAATAAAATACGAAGGCAGCACAAACAGACTGCCCGCGATAATACCGCCCCGGGTGCGATGCATCAACCAGCCTATGTATGTGGCGAGTTGCTGCGCCTCGGGGCCGGGCAGCGCCATGCAATAGTTAAGCGCATGCAGAAATCGCTTTTCTGAAATCCAGCGTTGCTTCTCGACCAGATCGTGATGCATGATGGCAATTTGTCCTGCGGGGCCGCCAAAACTGATGCAGCCGAGTTTTAACCAATACCGGGAAGCCTGTGCCAGCGTAACAGGCTCAGGTGGGTGCGTGTTGCCGGAATGCGACTGCTGCGGCTCCTCCATGTGCCCTCTCTCGATGCGCTTCTCCAAGTTTACTGTAGGCTTTTGAGAATTATGTACGCGCTCCCCACCTTATACTAAAGCCGGCCCGTAACCAACCAAATAAATTCGCTAAGTATTGCACAAAGCAGAATATTACCCGGCCTTCGAATCGGGTATTATTGCACCACGGTTCTCAATCGAACCATATAACTGCCCATGGCTAAATATATACTCGGCATTGCAGGTTATTCCGGCAGCGGTAAAACCACATTATTGGAAAAAGTCATTCCGCTGCTCAAGCAGCAGGGATTGTGCGTTTCCGTCATCAAACACGCTCACCACGATTTCGACATCGACAAGCCCGGCAAGGATAGCTTCCGCCACCGCGAGGCGGGTGCGCATGAAGTGATGATCGCCTCCGGTCACCGATGGGCGCTGATGCATGAACTGCGGCAGGAAGCGGAACCCAGTCTGGAAGAATTGTGCTCACGACTCTCACCCTGCGACCTGTTGCTGGTCGAAGGATATAAATTCTCCGCCATCCCCAAATTGGAAGTGCATCGCGGTGCAACCAATCATCCTATGCTGCATCCCGATGACCCGAACATAATCGCGGTAGTCACTGACCGTAAGATCCGACTCACTTTGCCGACACTGGATATTGACTCCCCGCAACAAGTGGCCGACTATATCCTCGACTATTTTTCTTTGAACACCCCATGAAAATCCGGCTATTCTATTTTGGTCGTCCGCGCGAAACCCTCAACACATCCGGCGAAATTGTCGAAGCACCGGACGGGCTATCCACGCTAGCTGAACTGTTGGCATGGCTGCGCGCACGGGGGCAAATCTGGGAACAGGAATTAGCCGAGAACCGCGTACGCTGTGCGATCAATCAAGAGTTTGCCGCAATTTCCGCCCCCATCCGGGATAACGATGAGGTCGCCTTTTTTTCGCCCATTTCCGGGGGATAATGCGCTTGTGCGAGCCGACTCGAACAACGGCTTTGCCATTGCCCGTGCGCACGGATAAGCTGGCGACTACTTTTTTTAATACTGAGACTACGTGAACGTATCCATCCAAACCGAAGATTTTGATCTCGCCTTAGAACTCGCGGCTCTGCGTGCATCGAGTGCAAAGGCTGGCGCGCTGGTCAGCTTCGTCGGTTTGGTGCGCGATTTCAGCGGCGACCAGGCAATCGAAAATATCACGCTCGAACACTACCCGGGCATGAGTGCAAAGGCGCTGGAAAAAATTGTTGCCGAGGCCTGCGAGCGCTGGAAACTGCTAGGCGTGCGCGTCATCCACCGCGTCGGCACACTGCTTCCCAACGAGCAGATCGTGCTGGTGGCGACCGCATCCGAACACCGTGGCGATGCTTTTGCAGCATGCGAGTTCATCATGGACTATTTGAAAACCTCCGCGCCATTCTGGAAGCGCGAGCAAACTCATCAGGATACGGAATGGCTGGTGACCAAGGAAGCGGACATCCAGCGCGCGAAGCGTTGGCAAGCATAGACTATGCTGTCATTATTCAACTGAATAGGCATGAAGTATTAAACCGGATAATCCAATAACACAAAACCCGTCATTCCGGCGGAGGCCGGAATCCAGCAGAACAAACACCCCGCAAAGCGGACAAAAATACGATATTGACCTGCTATCGCGGGAGATTTATAACCAACTGGATTCCGGCCTACGCCGGAATGACGGGCTAATGGATTATTTTGGATTAAAGCTGTCAGCTATGGAGTAACACTATGAGCAATTCACTCACCCATTTTGACCGGAATGGCCAGGCCCACATGGTCGACGTTGCCGGCAAAAATGAAACCCGGAGGATTGCGCGTGCCTCCGGTAACATCTGCATGAATCCCGGCACACTTGAACTCGTCGCCTCGGGCACGTCCAGCAAAGGCGATGTACTGGGCGTAGCCCGCATCGCCGCCATACAGGCGAGCAAACGCGCCGCAGAATTAATCCCCCTGTGCCATCCGCTTGCGCTCACCCATGTTGAAGTGGAATTCCAGCTCGACCATGGGCGCGGCAGCGTAAACTGCCTCGTCACCACCGAGACCGTGGGACGTACCGGCGTTGAAATGGAAGCACTCACCGCCGTGAGTATTGCCCTGCTCACCATCTATGACATGTGCAAGGCGGTGGATCGCGGCATGGTTCTGGGCGAAATCCGCCTGCTGGAAAAACAGGGAGGCCGTTCAGGTCATTGGGTGGCGAAATAATCGGCAGGACGCGTTGCTGTAATTATTCAACCGTCATCATGCCCCGTTTGCGTAACTCGCCACGGCGCTGCGCATAATCCGGGCACGCTGATTCCACTACAGCCCAGAATGCAGGCGAATGGTTCATCTCGCGCAGATGGGCGAGTTCATGGACCACCACATAATCCACCAGATCCAAAGGCATCTTGACGAGTTGCCAATTCAGCCGCACCGTGCCGCGCGTGGTACAGCTTCCCCATTGGGTACGCGCCGAAGAAAGCTTGATCTCGCTGGGATTAACCCCCAGCAGCGGGGAAAAGTGCGCGACACATTCCTTGAACAATTGCAGGGCCTCATGCCGGTACCAGCGCATCACAGCCTTTTCAATAACCGCCGCGCTATCGGGTTGGGAAGTATAAATAACGAGGTGCATTCCATGCAATTGCGGCTTGGCCTCGAACAAACTGGAAATAATGCGCAGGGTAAACGCTTCGCCCCGGAATAAAATCTGCTCGCCGTTCACCCACTGTTGCGGCGCAGGTTTCTTCGCCTGCCAGCTCTCCAGTTTTTCAACTACCCATGCGGATTTTTCTTCCAATACGCTGTGCAGCCATTTTTCGGATGCGCGCAACGGCACATTGACAGTAAGTCCGCGATAATCTATTCGCAGCCCGATGCTGCGGCTTCTGGCTGTGCGTTTCAGTGTGTAAATGACCGGCTTGCCAGCCAAAAGGATGCTGCGCTGCTCTACAACAGCAGCTGGCATCAGGCGGCGCATCAGCCCAGCCTCCCGACTTCCGCCTCGATCCACTCTTCGGCGCGCTGATTGATCTCTTCTGCTTTAAGCCCTGCGGTCTCGATGGGCGTGCCTATGCTCATGGTAATTACACCGGGATGTTTGAAGAAAGAATTTCTTCCCCACAGTTTGCCCGCGTTGTGCGCTACCGGTACAACCGGCGCACCGCTGGAAGCACCGAGCAACGCTCCGCCTATCTTGTATTTTCCGCGCTGACCGTAGGGTATCCGCGTGCCTTCGGGAAAAATCACCACGCAGAAACCTGTCTTCAGCCTGTCCTTGCCCTGTTGCAGCAACTGTTTCATCGCTTCACGTCCATTGCTGCGCTTGATTGCGATGGGGCTGGTCATGGCCAACCCCCAACCAAAGAAAGGCAACCACAACAACTCGCGCTTCAAAACCCACACTTGCGGCGGAAATACTTTTTGCAACGCGATTGTTTCCCAGGCCGACTGATGTTTGCACAACACAATGCACGGATGTTTGGGAATATTCCCAGCACCGCGCACTTCCAGACGAATGTCGCACAACACCCGCAGCATCCACATCACGCTCAACGCCCAGCCGGAAATAATGCGGTAACGCGTAATCGGATGAAACGGGAAAGACAGCAAAGCAAACAGCGCAAACAACGGGGTAATCAGTATTTGCAGCAACAGGAAAATCAACGAGCGCAGAAATACCATATCAGACCAGTGCCGCCACAGCAGCCGCAAGATCGGGAAAGATTATTGTCCCTTCAGGCAACCCGCCTTCAGCCTGGGTTTTGGAGCCTTTACCGGTAAGCACCAGTATGGGCCGGGCACCAATTTTTGCGGCAGACTGCAAATCGCGCAGCGAATCACCCACCGAGGGCACCCCCTTTAAATTGACGTTATAACGAGCCGAAATATCTTCCAGCATTCCGGGCTTGGGTTTGCGGCAATGGCAGTCCGAGTCCGCCGTATGCGGGCAATAAAAAATTGAATCAATCCGCCCCCCGGCCAGCGCTACGGCCTTGTGCATTTTGTCGTGGATAGCATTGAGCGTGTGCATATCGAACAAGCCGCGCCCCAGACCGGATTGGTTGGTCGCCACCACCACGCGGTAATCTGCCTGACACAGGCGCGCAATGGCTTCCAGACTACCGGGAATCGGCTTCCATTCTTCGGGGTTCTTGATGAAATGATCGGAGTCGAAATTGATGACTCCGTCACGGTCGAGAATGATGAGTTTCATACGGCCAACCTGGAAATATCAGCGATGCGGTTCATCGCGTGATGCAACCGCGCCAGCAAGGCCAGGCGGTTGGCGCGCAGCTTTTCATCTTCCGCGTTCACCATTACATGGTCGAAGAAAGCATCCACCGGATCCCGTAATGCCGCCAATACTTGTAATGATGCGGTGTAATCACCTGCCGCAAAAGCGTCATCGGCTCTGGGTGCTATCTGACTCAATGCCTGATGCAAGGCTTGCTCGGCAGGTTCCTGCAACAGCACGGCATCAACCTTGTCACTTACAGCGCCCTCGGCTTTCTTGAGAATGTTGCCTACCCGCTTGTTGGCAGCAGCCAATGCAGCGGCTTCTGGAAGAGCCGCAAAAGCCCGTACCGCCTCAAGTTGCTTCGGCACCAGATAAATTTGGCTTGGATTCATACACAACACTGCATCGACCGCATTGGTCGAGTAGCCTTGTTCGCGCATCATTCCGCCAAGACGCTCGGAAATGAAAAACTCCACGTCGGTGTGTGCATCGCCCACCAAACCTTTAGGAAAGCCGGAAAAAGCGAAGTTGATCAAATCGAACAAACGCAGCGACAATTCCTTTTCAATCAGCATACGAAGAACTCCCAGCGCATGACGCCGCAACGCGAAGGGGTCTTTATCTCCGGTCGGAATCTGTCCGATACCGAACATCCCCACCAACGTTTCCAGTTTATCCGCCAACGCCACGCAGATACCAATCTGATTGCGCGGCAATTCGTCGCCCGCGAAGCGGGGCTTGTAGTGATCCTCGATTGCGTAAGCGATGTCATCGCTCAACCCGTCATGCTGCGCGTAATAGCGCCCCATGATCCCTTGCAATTCGGGAAACTCGCCCACCATGTCGGTGAGCAGATCGGCCTTGGCCAGCAGCGCCGCCTGTTCGGCTTGCATCGCGAGGCTGTCGCCGCCGAGTTGCTGACCGATAGCCTTGGCGATGGTGCAGACGCGCTGCACTCGCTCCCCCTGAGTGCCAAGTTTGTTGTGATATACCACTTTGGCCAGACCAAGCACGCGCGATTCCAGCGTCTTCTTGCGATCCTGGTCAAAGAAAAATTTCGCATCGGCCAAACGCGGGCGCACCACGCGCTCGTTGCCGCCGATCACCGCCGACGCATCCTCCGGGCGGATATTGGAAACGACCAGAAATTTATTGGTGAGTTTCCCGTTGCCATCCAGCAGCGGAAAATATTTCTGGTTCGCCTTCATGGTAAGAATCAGGCATTCCTGCGGCACCTCAAGATACTGTTCTTCAAACTGGCATATCAGCACATTGGGACGTTCGACCAGCCCGGCCACTTCGTCCAGCAAGGCGGCATCTTCGATAGGCTTCGCTCCGTTTCCCACCTTCGCCGCCGCCTCTCCCAACTGGCGCACAATTTCGGCACGGCGTTTCTCAAACCCCGGGATCACCGCGCCATCGTACTCCAGTTGCGCTTCGTAGCTATCGGCATCGCTAATATCCAGTGTCGCGGAATCCGCCTCGAAACGGTGGCCTTGGGTGGTGCGTCCGGCCTGCAAACCCAGCACCGAAATCGGCACGATGTCCGCGCCATGCAATGCAACCAACCGGTGTGCGGGGCGCACAAACTGCACGCTGTCCCAACCGTTGCCAAGCTGATAGGTCATCACTTTGGGGATAGGTAACTTTGCCAGCGTTTCCTGCAACGCCTGTTGTAAACCATCAATCAAGGCTGCACCGGACTGGTTGCTGTCGTAAATCAGCGATTCCGCTTTGCCTTCACCTTCGCGGCGCAACTGCGGCACGACCTCGGCACCCACGCCCAGTGCCGATAATCTTTTCAGCAAGGCGGGAGTCGCCAGCCCTGCCGCATCCAGACCGACGGAAACCGGCATCAGTTTCTGCGACACTTGCTTGTCGGCAGCCCTGGCAACCACATTGTTGACCCGCACGGCAAGGCGACGGGGTGATGCAAATGCAATTACCGCGCCTTCATCAGAAGCCAGCCCTTGTGCCTTCAGGCTATCAGCCAACGTACAAGCGAAACTTTCCCCCAGTCTCTTCAACGCCTTCGGTGGCAATTCCTCGACAAACAGTTCAACCAATAAATTTTTTGTCGTCATGATTTAAGCCGCCTTCTTTTCCAGTTGCGCCAACACCTCATCCGCCCAGGCGCGCGGTGCCATCGGAAAGCCGAGACGGGCGCGGCTATCGAGATAGCTCTGCGCCACGGACCGGGCCAGATTACGAATACGCCCGATGTAAGCGGCACGCTCGGTAACAGAGATCGCACCGCGCGCATCCAGCAGATTAAAGGTATGTGCGGCTTTCAAAATTTGTTCATAGGCGGGCAGCGCAAGTTGCTGTTCCATAAGATGCTTCGCCTGCTTCTCATGGCTGCCAAATGCACCCAGCAAAAACTCCACATCGCTGTGCTCGAAGTTGTAAGCCGACTGCTCCACTTCGTTCTGGTGATAGACATCCCTGTAGGTCAAACCCTCGGCCCAAGTCAGGTCGAAGACGTTATCCACGCCCTGCAAATACATGGCGAGACGTTCCAGTCCGTAAGTGATTTCGCCGGTAATGGGTTTGCAGTTAATGCCGCCGACCTGCTGAAAATAGGTGAACTGGGTGACCTCCATCCCGTTCAGCCACACTTCCCAGCCCAACCCCCATGCGCCAAGCGTGGGATTTTCCCAGTCGTCTTCAACAAAGCGTATATCGTTTTTTTTGAGATCGAAACCCAGCGCTTCGAGCGAGCCGAGATAAAGTTCCAATATGTTTTCGGGGGCGGGCTTCAATACCACCTGATACTGGTAATAGTGTTGCAGTCGGTTGGGATTTTCGCCATAGCGGCCATCCTTGGGACGGCGCGAAGGTTGCACGTACGCGGCCTTCCACGGCTCCGGCCCGATAGCGCGCAAAAAAGTGGCGGTATGCGAGGTACCCGCACCCACTTCCATATCATAGGGCTGCAGCAGCGCGCAGCCCTGTTTATCCCAAAAACTTTGTAGGGTCAGAATAATTTGCTGAAAGGTCAACATCGTAAAATCCGGCCGAATGGCAAAGTTTGTATTTTACTAGCTTTCGCCTGTCGGCGCAGGGCGAATCCAATGTCGGATGGTTTGTTGGCGCATAAAAATCCCCCGAAAAAATATTACCTGTTGCCTCAAGTTAAGGACGAATCGTACCGAAATACCTAGTAAGGGGATTTTCTCTTTTTGCAACGCCGAAAGGGGATGAAAATGAAATATCTATTCGCGGGACTGGTAATTTCGTCCGTACAGATAATATTTATGATCGCCTTCACCCTGTGCGCTCTGGTCATCGGGGCGAGCACTCTGATGGACAAGCTCAAGCCGAAAAAAATTCCGGCCAGAGTTTTGGGCAAAACTTCACGGGAATATCCGCCGGAAGAGGATTAGCGCAAGGCAATATTTAGCTTGCCTTAATCAGCAATAACTTCTTCTCGCGCGGCAAACGCTTGAGTTCCATCTCACGTTTTAGCGCGCTGGATTTATCCGTACAGATTTCGGAATACGCGAGCGTTACCGGCACACGACCGCGGGTGTACTTTGCCCCTTCCCCCGCGTTATGTGCCGCAAGTCGCCTGTCGATATCGTTGGTGATACCGCAATAGAGAGTTCCGTCGGCGCAACGCAGAAAATAACACACCCAGTTCATCGTCTGCCCAGCCGCCAGGCAATCAGCAGCAGCAATCCTATCAACCCCAATACCATCGCGTTTCCCCACACCACATAGGGCGTGCTCCCGGTATATCCCTGTACCGGACCGGTCAGTTCACCTTCCTCGTGCTGTGGCAACATAAGCAAAATACGCCCGCTACGCCCGATAAAAGAAGTCACGCCGGTATTGGTCGCCCGCAAAATCATGCGCCCCGTCTCCAAAGCCCGCATCTGCGATATCTGGTTATGCTGCATGGAGGCGTATGAGTTTCCGTACCAAGCATCGTTGCTGACATTCACCAGCAGGGTGGCTTCGGGTAGTGCGCGGATAATTTCCTCCCCAAAGACATCCTCGTAGCAAATATTTACCGCCACCTTTTGCCCGGCAACATTGAGCGGGGGTTGGAAATTGTTCCCGCGCGCCAGATCACCCATCGGGATATTCAACACTTCATTGACGAGCCAGCCGAATACCGGACGTAATGGAATAAATTCCCCAAACGGCACCAGATGGCTTTTTCTGTAGCTTTGGCTTTCCGCCGTCCCCAGCGTGAACACGCTGTTGAAATATTCCCCGTGCTCGCGCTCGAAGGCTCCAACAATAATATCACCGCCGTTTTGGCGGACATGATCGCGCAGAATCGCGGCATAGTTTTCGGGCATTTCCTGCCGCATCAAGGGAATCGCAGTTTCCGGCAATACGATCAGGCGCGCATCGCTTTGTTGCACCAGCCTGCGGTAAGTTTCCAGCGTTTGCACCAGCTTGTCTTCACGGAACTTTAATTCCTGCAAAATATTGCCTTGCGCCAAACTTACCTTGATCACTTCACCATGCGGCAGCGTCCATTCCACTTCACGCAGCGTTACGCCGGAAATCCACAGTATGGCAAGTATTAACACTGCAGTTTTTCCCTGCCTGCTCCAACGTGCCAGCCACAGCAGTGCGAACAATCCGGCGCTCGCGGCGAGCACCAGCGAAACACCATACACCCCGAGCACTGGCGCGTAACCCGCCAACGGGCTGGCCGCCGCTTGGGAGTAGCCCAATGTTAGCCACGGGAATCCGGTAAAAGCCAACCCCCGCACCCACTCGATCAGCGCCCAAGACGCGGGCATCACCAATGCAAGACGCACCCAGACAGGCGCATGAAGTTTTGCCTGCGCATAACCCGCCAAGGCGGGAAATAATGCATAGAATGCGACGAACAAGAACGTGGCAAGCAAAGCGAGAATAACCGGCATATCGCCATAATCATGCAATGCTATATATATCCAGCCTATACCCGCACCAAATAATCCCAGTCCGTATATCCATCCGATCCTGGCTGCGGCCCATGCATCTTCGGCGCGCAGCCATAGCGCAAACAAAACGGCGAGCGAAAACACCGTAAATGGAAAGAATCCGAATGGTGCGAAGCCCAATACCGCAAGCATTCCAGCGCAAAAGGGAATAGTCAAATTTTTCAGTCGCGGAATTTTCACGTATCACACCGTCAAGATTGATGCTGCCAATTATACGGGGAGTAGCTTTGCGGTGACACCCAAACAACCTGTTAACCTTCTCCGAATTCCATCCCTCGCCTAAACGCCCACTTGCAAAGCGGTTGTTAATAACTTGCCTTGCCGGTTAAACTCATGTTCAGCCCTGCTGTCTCAGGGTATCCGGGAGAAAATTATGCTGAATAATATATTGATGGTTTTCGGACTCCTGCTCGCGTCCGTGACAATGCCCGCATATTCAGCCCTGAACACCGGAAACAAGGCTCCGGCCTTTGTTACGCAAGCCTCACTGGGCGGAAAAGTATTTACTTACTCGCTCTCGGATGCGTTAAAGAAGGGACCGGTAGTGTTATATTTTTATCCGGCCGCGTTCACCCCCGGTTGCACCATCGAAGCGCATGAATTTGCCGAGGCGATTGAAAAATACCGCGAGCTTGGTGCCACAGTAATCGGTGTTTCGCACGATGATATTGAAAAGCTGAACAAGTTTTCTCTCAGCGAATGCCGCAGCAAATTTCCCGTTGCAGCGGACACAGACCAGAGCATCATGAAATCCTACGATGCTATCCTTACGGCCAAACCTGAATACGCAAGCCGCACTTCATATGTGATTACCCCCAATGGAGAAATTCTCTATTCCTACACAGACATGCAACCCGGCAAGCATGTTGAAAATACGCTTGAAGCGTTGAAAAAGTGGAAGGCCGCACAGCACCAATAGCCAGCGCCGCAACAAACTGCTGTGATCAAATTCCATAAAGCAAAAAGCCCCACCATTTCTGGAGGAGATTTTTGCTTTGTAAGGAGTCTGACGATGACCTACTTTCACATACGTATGTACACTATCATCGGCGCAAAGTCGTTTCACTGTCCTGTTCGGGATGGGAAGGAGTGGGACCAACTCGCTATGGTCGTCAGACATAACTG
>Ga0265327_10003172_pt1 | contig 16094 bp, 11 predicted proteins | sample 41621metaG_FD_202089 | JGI IMG/M metagenome (GOLD analysis project Ga0265327, IMG submission 202089) | Rhizosphere microbial communities from Carex aquatilis grown in University of Washington, Seatle, WA, United States - 4-16-21 metaG | ecosystem: Host-associated > Plants > Roots > Rhizosphere... | reverse complement strand
ACCACGAGGGTGCCCTGATCGACGAGATCCACCGGCTGGCTGACCGCCGGATCGCCGGCTTCATCGTCAATTTCGGCGCGTACTCCCACACCAGCATCGCCCTGCGCGACGCCCTCGCCAGCACCGGGCTGCCGGCCGTGGAGGTTCACATCTCCGACATCACGAAACGCGAAAAATTCCGCCGCACCTCCATGACCGCCGGCGCCTGTGTCGCGATGATCAGCGGTCGCGGGTTCCCCGGCTACGTCGACGCGCTGCGGCTGCTCGCTAAGGCCGCCGGCGGTCGATAACCCGTGGAGCCCGCGCGCCTCTCGCGCGGCCGCGGATCCCGCCCATGGGCCAGCATCTCCCCGACTTCACCGGCCAGCGCTGGTTCGTCGCGCACACCAAGCCCCGCGCCGAGAAGAAATTCGCCGCGCTCCTCGCGCGCGAGGGCTTCCCCCACTATCTCGCCCTGCTCGAGAGCGTCCGCCGGTATGGCGCCCAAAAGAAGGTTTTCACGAAGCCGCTGTTCCCAGGTTACGTGTTTGTGCAAATCGAGCCCAAGGACCGGCCGCGCCTCTACCAGCAGGATTTGCTCGTGCGCGCGCTGATGGTCGAAAACGAACCGGTCTTCGTCCGGCAACTCGCCGCGGTGAAGGCCGTTTGCGCGTCCGGATTCGAAGCGGCCCTCCATCCGTTGATCCGGAAGGGGACCCGCGTCCGCGTGCTCGACGGCCCGCTGCATGGTCTGGAAGGTTTTGTCGATGATCCGGTGAACCCGCGCGGAATCGTCGTGTCTGTTGATGTATTGCAACAGGGTTTGCTCGTGCGCCTCCCGCTCGCGAGCCTGCAGCCATTACCCTGATTTCCATGGACATGCGACGTCTCCTGCCCACCCTTGCCGCCGCGATTGCCGGGGCCGTGCTCGTGCACGCCCAGGAGGCGCCGGCTTCGACCGATTCGAAGCCCGCGCCAGCCGAGGTGACCGCTGCGACCGCTGAATCGGCCGCCACTCCGAAGCCGGCGCCTCCGCCGCTGGTCGCGCCCATTCCGGGACTCTTCGACATCGACCTTCCGCGCCTCTACGCGCAGGGCACCTTCCACCTTTTGCTGAATCCCCGGTTCGGCGATTTCTTCCATCGCGACTACATCCGGGTGCCGGCCGGCGTCCGCTGGACCTTCAGCGACAACCTGGAATTTCACACCGAGGCCGAGGCCTACCTGTCGAACTTTTTTCGCAAGAGCAACGCCGGGTACGGCATTGGCGAACTCGACACCGGAATGAAGTACGTCTTCCCGGAACTGTTCCGGCCGGATTTCAAGGCCGGCTTCAATCTGGACACCCAGGTCCCGGTCGGTTCGCCGCCCTTTGACCTGACTGACGGATTGAACCACATCACGCCGTCCTTCGTGATCGAGCACCACAGCGATCGGCGCCCGCGACTCACGACGTTTGCCGGCTACGGGCTGGATTTCGTCTCCCACTCCTTTGTGCACGGGGTCCCCTCGCCAAACGAGCCCCACGACAACTCGATGTTTCTCAATGGCGGCGCCATCTACGACATGGGCCAGCTCAAATGGACCTTTCAGGCCACGTACACCACCACGGCAGTGATCAGCCACGGGAACACCATCCACATCGTGTCGCTCCAGCCCAGCGTGCTTTGGTTTGTGCCCAAGCGGTACACGCTCAACTCGAAGACCCAGTGGATCGTCGGCCTGGGTCTCCACAGCACCTGGGGTCCGGACGGCTTCCAATTTTCCACCGGTTCCCGGCTGCGGGCCGACATCACGTTCGGCCAGATGATCGAACGGATGCGGGGGACATTCGATTTCAAGCACTGAGCGCAGGCAGAGACGGTGAGAGTCGAGGGTTGAGAGGCCCAAAGCATCCGGCGGTCGCCGCTCAGGCCTTTTGCGCGGCGACGGGTGACGTCGGTTGCCGGGCAGGCGCCGTACGGAGACCCCGCCCCATGGCTCGCAATCAGCGTTTCACCGTACGATTCGCTGCAGACGTCGTCGATTCTGCGGCCATCACCGCAGCGTCCAGAGCCACGCGCCAGCCTGCAGCGTCACGCAGGCGGCGAGCGCCGCGGCGACGTCGTCAACGACAATCCCCCATCCGCCCGGCCACGATTGCAGGCGCGCGATCCCGAGCGGCTTCAGGATGTCGTAGAAGCGAAACAGCGCGAAGCCCGCGAGCAGCACGACCCAGACCGGCCAACCCGCCGTGTATCCCGAATGCCAGCCGAGAAAAACAAGCGGCATGACGACAAATTCGTCGAGATTGACCTCGCCGGGATCGACCCGGCCCATCCGGCGCGCCGCCTCGCCGGTGAATCCGACGGCCAGGTAGCAGGCCACCAACGTGACCAGGACGGTCGGCACCCAGGCCAGCCGGTAAAAAAACGCCATGACGTAGAGCAGCCCGGCGGCGGACCCCCACGTGCCTGGCGCGGGCAGCCGGCGGCCCAGCGGGCCAAGCGTGGCCACCGCCAGAACGAACTTCGCCGGCAGGCGCCGCGGCCACCGGGGTTCAGTCAGTTTCATGAGCAATCTCCCTCCCCTGATTGGTCATGGCAGCAAAGACCCGCGGGCGGAGCGTGCCTTCATGCGCAAGCATGAAACCCGCGGCGCGGCGGGGAGCTTTCCGCACGGCTCATTCGTGAAAATCCGGGTCATCCGTGGTTGCCTGGAGAATGTTTTCAGTCGCGGACGACGTGCCCGTGTCTCCAGAAATACGCGATGCCCGACGTGACCGTGAGCAGCGCGGAAAGCGCGTAGAGCACGAGCCCGATGTTTTGCACGCTGGTGATCCAGACCGCCGCCTCGCCGCCAAAAAGATCGTGGTAGTCCCGCTCGAACATCCGGGCGGCCAGCAGCCAGCCGATGGCGTTGAGCTGCACGAACGTCTTGACCTTGCCCCCGGCGTCCGCCTCGACCACGAGCCCCTTCGTGGCCGCCGCCATCCGCAGGCCGGAGATCGTGAACTCGCGCGCCAGGATCAGGAGGAGCAGCATCATCGCGGTGATCCGAAAGCCGTGAAAATAGCCGCCGTTCACGAGCGCCACCATCAGGCCCAGCACCATGACCTTGTCGATGACGGCGTCCATGAACCGCCCGAAGGCCGACACCTGGTTCGCCCGGCGCGCGAGCAGGCCGTCGAGCCAGTCGGTCAACGCCGTGGCAACAAAGAGCCAGAGCGCCCAGGTCGCCGCCCACGGCAGGTCCGAGTACATCAAGGCCACCACCACAAACATCATCGGCACGCGCGAAAGTGTCAGGATGTTGGGGAGGGTAAACTTCACCCGGCGAGTCGAAGCGGGTCGACTGCGGTTGGCAATCCCCGAGATAATCGTCGGGCGTAGGGTGGCCGCTTATCGGGACCAAGGGCGGTCCGGCGGGTTTTCCCGGTGCGTCAACTTGCCGGATTTCGGCCCGGCCCGCCCAGGCTGGGCGAAGGCGGCGATAAGTGCGGGCGCCTCGGCGGCCGGCCCGCCTGTCATTTCACGAGCCGAGCCGGCCCCAACCAAAACGCGGAAATCTCTCGTGGTGCGCGTCTCGAACGGCGGGGTTCGGAGACCCCGCCCTGCAACGGGACGATCCGCGGCCAACGCGTTTTCCGCCTGCACGTTCACGTTTCGTCCCGTCGCCCCGCGGTTCGTCCGGATGTTCCGACTTTGCGGCGGCCTGAATTTCGCCCAAAACTTCCTCGCCATCCGCCGGCGGCTGGACTTTCCTCGGGGCGCCGTTCCCCGCCGCATGAAGCACTGCATCTACCCCGGCACCTTTGATCCGTTCACCAACGGACACCTTGACGTGCTCCAGCGCGCCGCGAAGCTTTTTGACCGCGTGACGGTGGCCGTCGCCATCAGTTCAACCAAGGATGCCCTGTTCAGACCCCGGCAGCGCGTCGAGTTCATCCGGGCGAGCCTGGGCGGCCTGCACAACGTGTCCGTCGTGAGCTTTGAGGGCCTCCTGGTCGAGTTTGCCCGGCGCCAGAAAGCACACGCCATCATCCGCGGCCTCCGGGCGCTGTCGGACTTCGAATTTGAGTTCAATATGGCCCTGATGAACCGGCATCTGGAACCCGCAGTGGAAACGATCTTTGTGATGCCCAACGAGGCCTACAGCTATACCAGTTCGACTCTCGTCAAGCAGATCGCCAAACTCGGCGGCGACGTATCCAAGTTCGTCCCACCCAAGGTTGCCGCCGCGCTCCGGACCGCATTCGAGGCCGAGTGAGCCGGGTCGCAGGCTAGTAACAAAATTTCTGACCGCGCGGGCAGGCCGGGTCTCGCTTGACGAGCCTCCGGGCAACTCAGACTCTGGGCCGTGCCTAACCGGAAGCTTAGCGGCTTGCTCGCTGTTCTCGTTGCGTTGGCCGGGGCGGTTTTCCTCGGTCGGCTGAAAAGTGAAAATCCGACTGGTCCGGCCACCGTGGCCGGTCATGCGCCTTCGACTGCGATCGGCGCCCCGTCGACTCCCTCCGTTTCCAAGGCCGTCCCACCGGCCGACCCCAAAGTCGCCAACTCGCGCGTACCCTCCAGCGAGGTCATCGGGTCCGGCTGGACCAAGCCGGCCCACCCCGCCTTCGCGGCCTTTCGCGACTGGACCGCGCGCTACCTCGCCGCCGATGCCGCCTCCCAGGCGCGCCTGCTGGCCGAGGGCCTGGCGCTCGCGCGCGAACGCCGCGATGTGCTTGCCGCGCTGATCCGCACCGACCCGGAGGCGGCGCTGGCATCCGCGGTGCCGATGGTCGTGCGTCAGCAATTGCCGGCCGCCGTCGTCGACCTGCTCGAACGGCGCGTGTCCGCCCTGGGCGACCTGTCCCTCAACGCCGTCACCCCCCTGCCGGGCCAAACCGTGGCCGATCCGACCTATCGCTCGTTCCTGCTCGATGGCACGGAATACCGCGCCTTCGTTTACGGCCGGCGCGCTGACCAGGCGACGGTGACGTCCACTTCGGTCGTCGGCATTTCCGTTGATCGCAGCCTCGCCGTGAGCGCATCGCCGCTCCGCGTCCTCGAAGCTGGCGAAAAGGCGGCCGGCCGGGCGATCGACGTCGTGTGTCCGATCTCGGGGATCACCAGCGCCGCGGCGGCCGACCAGCCGCTCAACGTCGCCGCACCCACCGCGGTTGAGTTCAACGGCCGGATCCAGGTGTTGTGCCACGAGGCGCATGTCGGCCAGGTTGAAAAACTGCTCCTCGCCGCCGAGGAGGACCATATCCAGACCGCGGCCGACAGCGCGCCCGGCAGCAGCGGGGTGTCCGGGCGACCGACCTCGGGCTGGACCCATGGCACCAAGAAGGTGCTCATCATCCGGGTCGATTTCTCCGACCTGCCGGGCACGCCGGTCCAACGAAACGGCGGAGCCCAGATCACGCCCGACGTGGCCGTCAACCTTTTCAACGCGGCCGGCGGAGTCGGCGACTTCTACGCGGTCGGCAGCTACGGCCAGGCGGCCCTGCAGATCACGGCCACCGTTTCGGGCAACTCGGTCGACGTCACGCCGGTTCTGCGCCTGCCGTCGACCGCGGACACCTACGCCGCGGCCAACAACAACGACGGCCTGCATGCCGACGCCCGCGCGGCCGCCTTGGCCCAGGGCTACGACGAGGCCAACTACGATCGCGTCGGCGTCGTGTTCTCGAAACTGGACAGCCTCGCCGGCTCGCAGATCAACTATGGCGGCCTCGGCCAGATCATCGGGAAATATTTCTGGGTGAACGGCGAGTACGACCTGCGGGTGGTCGCCCACGAGATCGGACACAATTTCGGCCTCAACCATGCCAATCTCTGGCAGGTCTCCGACGGGAATCCGGTCTCGGCCTCCGGCACCTCGACCGAGTACGGCGACCCGTTTGACGTGATGGGCAGCGGCGGCGATTCCACCACCCAGTTCACCCATTGGAACAAGAGCATCCTGCAATGGATTCCGGACTCCGCGGTCACCCTCGCCTCCGCGGCCGGCACGTACCGGATCTATCGATTCGACCCGGCCAGCGCGCCCAACCTCGCGAATCCCCGCGCGCTCAAGGTCGTGCGCGACGCCAACACCGACTATTGGATCGGCTACCGTCGCGCCACCGCCAACGCCTCGCTCAACGGCGGCGCCTACGTCCTGTGGGGCTACAACGTCAACAAGCAGGCCAACCTGCTCGACCTGAACACCCCGGGCACCGATCCCACCGACGCGGGTCTCGCCATCGGCACCACCTTCAACGACACCACCGCCGGCATTTCCCTCAAACCCGTCGCCCAGGGCGGATCGGGCACCGAGGAGTACCTCGACGTCCAGGTGACGTTCCAGCCGCGCATCCAGTGGACCCAGTCCACCTACGTCGTCGATGAACAGGCCGGCACCGTCACGCTGACGCTCCATCGCGGACAAAACAGCACCGGCGCCGTCAGCGTCCAGTGGAGCACTTCCCCCGGCACCGCCACCACCCCGGCCGACTTCACCACGAGCAGCGGCACCGTCAACTGGGCCGACGGCAACAGCAGCGACAAGACGATCACCATCCCCATCGTCCCCGGGGCGAGTGCCGGCGGAACGCAGAACTTTACCGTCAATCTCGGCACGATCACCGGCGGCGTCGTGGTCGGAAATGTCTCCACCACGGTGGCGATCGCCGATCCGGGCGTCCGCGACGCCAACTTCAACGCCGACTTCATGAACAGCGCCGCGCAAAAGCTGCTGCCCCTGCCCGACGGCAGCATGGTTGTCGGCGGGTGGTTCTCCCAGGTCCAGGACGCCGGCTTCAACAGCTATTCCCGCAAGGGGGTCACCCGCCTCTCGGCGTCGGGCGTTCTCGACCCGACCTTCGCCTCGGGTGGCGGCACCGACGCCACGCCGGTGTATGACCTCGCGCTGCAGCCCGACGGCAAGATCATCGCCGCCGGATCGTTCGGGAACTACAACGGCACCGGGCGAAGCAACATTGCCCGGTTGAATGCCGACGGCTCGCTCGACTCCACCTTCAATCCCGGCTCGGGCGCGGACGACATTGTTTACGCAGTGCTCCTCCAACCCGACGGCAAGATTGTCATCGGCGGAGCCTTCACCCATTACAACGGCACCGCCCGCGAATACCTCGCGCGCCTGAATGCCGACGGCTCGCTCGATAACAGCTTCGTCGGGCCGGATTTCGCCAGCACGAGCGGCTGGTGGGTGCAGACCCTCGCGATGCAGGCTGACGGCAAGATCTTGGTCGGTGGCGAATTCTATTTCACCGGCGGCGCCACTTTCAAATCCGGCCTGTGCCGGGTCACGACCACTGGCGCGCTCGACGCCTCGTTCAGCGGTCTGGCCGAGGGCGCCCACACCGCTGGCAACACCAGCAGCCTCCTTCCGGTTTACAAGGTCGTCGTGCAGCCCGACGGCAAGATCCTCGCCGGCGGTAATTTCACCGGTTTCAACAACACGACCCAGGGCCACCTCGTCCGGCTGACCTCCACCGGCGCCATCGACGGATCGTTCACGTCGGCGACTTTCGACGACGCCGTCAACGCGATCGCCCTGCTGCCCGACGGCAAGGTCGTCGTCGGCGGCAAGTTCGCCAATTACGGTGCCACCGCCTCGAGCCGCTTGGCGAAGTTGTCCTCGGCGGGCGCGCTCGACACCGGCTTCTCATCCGCCGGCGGCTTCGGCGCGACGGTCGATGACCTCGAGCTCCTGCCCAACGGCCGGGTGCTGCTGGGCGGAAACTTCGGGCAGTTCCAGGGGAGCACGAACAACCGGCCTGTCTGGCAGCTCGTCCCCGGTCTCGGTGGCCTGCCCGGCACTGTGCAGTTTGCCAGCGCCACCGCGTCCGGCCTCGAAGGCGCCAACACCGTCCTCTCCGTGACCCGCACCGGCGGGTCGCTCGGCACGCTGACGGTCGGCTACGCCACGGTCCCGGGCACCGCCACGACCGCCGATTTCACCACCACGACCGGAGTCCTGACCTGGGCGGACGGCGACTCCGCCGCGAAGACCATCTCGGTTCCGATCACTGCCGACGGCCTGGCCGAGTCGGTGGAAACCTTCACCGTCGACCTCGGGCAGCCGCTGATTGGCGGCGCCCTCCTCGGCGCGACCACCCAGGCGACGGTCTCCATCCAGGTCGGCGGCGCGATCACGGCGTCGACCGACTTCAACGGCGACGGCAAGTCGGACCTCATCTGGTCGAACGACGCAACCGGCGAACGCAGTCTCTGGTTGATGAACGGCACCACCTTCAGCTCCGTCGTAGGCCTCGGCACGATCTCCAGCCAGTGGCACATCGCCGCCACCGTGGACCTCAATGGCGACGGCAAGCCCGACATCGTCTGGCAAAACATGCTTACGGGTGAACGCCTCGTCTGGCTGATGAATGGCGCCACCTTCAGCTCCTCCGCCTCTCTGGGGGTTGCTCCCACGGATTGGAAGATTGTCGGTGCCGCCGACATGAACGGGGACGGTAAACCGGACCTCCTCTGGTCGAATACGTCGACGGGCGAGCGCCTGATCTGGCTCATGAACGGCACGACCTACTCGTCGGGCGTTTCCCTCGGCACGGTCCCCACCCAGTGGACGCTTGCCGCCACCGGCGACTTCAACGCGGACGGCAACACCGACCTCGTCTGGCAGAACCTCGTGACCGGCGCCTGCAGCGTCTGGCTGATGAGCGGCACCGCCTTCAGCTCCTCCGTCTCCCTGGGTACCGTCTCCACCCAGTGGCGGATCGCCGGAACCGGCGATTATAACGGCGACGGCAAGCCCGACATTGTCTGGCAGAATGTCGCCACCGGCCAGCGCATTGTGTGGCTGATGAACGGCACCGGGGTCAACTCGACGGTCTCCCTCGGCACCGTCGACGTCACCTGGATGATCGGTCGCCCGCCGGTGCCCGGCATCGCCGCCGACTTCAACGGCGACGGCAAGTCCGACCTCCTCTGGCAGAACACCTCCACCGGCGACCGCAGCCTCTGGTTGATGAGCGGTGCGGCCTTCAGCTCGTCCGCCTCGCTGGGCAACGTCCCGACCCAGTGGTCGATCGCGGCCACCGGGGATTTCAACGGGGACGGAAAGCCGGACATTCTCTGGCAGAACTCGTCGACCGGCGAGCGCCTGCTCTGGCTGATGAACGGTTCCTCTTTCGCCTCGTCCGTCTCGCTGGGCACTGTTTCGACGCAGTGGTCGATCGCGGGAACCGGCGACTTCAACGGCGATGGCCAGACCGACATCCTTTTCCAGAACACCTCCACCGGCGCCCGGGCGATCTGGCTCATGAACGGCTCGTCCTTCGTTTCCACGGTCTCGCTTGGCACCGTGGCGACTGCGTGGTCAATCGCGGGCGCCGCCGATTTCAATGCCGACGGCAACCCCGACATCCTCTGGCAGAACGCCTCCACCGGGGCCCGGTCGATCTGGATCATGAACGGCAGCCAGTTTGTCTCCAGTGTTTCGCTTGGCACTGTGCCCGTCCAGTGGTCGATTGTGGGCGTCGGCGACTACAACGGCGACGGCCAGCCCGATATCCTCTGGCAAAACACCTCGACCGGTGACCGGCTGGTCTGGTTGATGGCCGGCACAACCTTCCAGTCGAGCGTCTCGCTGGGGAACGTGGCGGTGCAGTGGTCGATCCGGAATTGAGGCGCGCGGCGCCCGCGTCCACCTTCGGTCGGCCGGGGGACAAGCGCCGGCCCGACCGGTGGAGGCGGCGTGCCCGCCCCGCCTCCAAGGTCATTCCGGCAACGCTTGTACCCGCCGTTACCGCACGCCGGCGGACTTGAGCGTCTCGCCGATGTAGGCGCTGAAGTCGCCCTTCAGCTTCTTGAGCGAGTCGAGGTGAATGTACATCATGTGCCCGGCCTCGTAATAGGTCAGCTTGATGTTGCCCCGCACCGCCGGATCGAGACCCATGTGGCGCACCGTGTAGTCGGTCGCGTAGAACGGCGTGGCGAGGTCATAATAGCCGTTGGCGATCCACACCTTGAGAAACGTGTTCTTGGTCATCGCCTGCTTCAGCGTCTGCGCGACGTTGAGATACTCGTTCTCGACATTGCCGTAGCTCCACGGCTGGACGTTGCCCGTGAGGATTTCGTACGGCAGGTCGTTCTCGTATTTCAATTCGCGCCGGGCGTAGGAATTGAACGCGTTCGTGTAGCCGCCGTTGATCGCCTCGAGGCTGGGGTCGAAGAAACCGCCACCGTCGCGAAAGCCCGCGGCCTCGCCCGGGGCGATGCCGACCAGCCGGCTGTCGAGGCGGCCGATGACCCGGCTCTCGTCGCGGCGGAGCTCGCGCACGAACTGGAAGATGTTCACCCGCAGGTTTTGCTTCTGGATGTAATCCTCCCGCAGGCCGGTCAGCGCGGCGAGTTCCTTCGCCACACCCTCGCGTTCCTTCGGCGGGAGCGCGTCCCCCTGGTTCAGGGCGACCGTGTAGTCCTTCGCGGCAAACTCGCGCGAGCGTGCGACCGCCGACTGCAGGTCCTTCGCCCAGTCTCCCTTCAGCTTGCCGTGGTACCACGCCGCGGCCGTGTAGGTGGGCAGGAATAGCTGGTACGGCAGGTCGTTGCCGGGGGCGAAGAGGGCCGTCTCGAAGTTCATGATCGAGGAGATGAGCACGATCCCGTTCAGGTACAGGTCGTACTTCTGCTGCAGGTAGTCCGACAGCCCCGCGGCCCGGGTCGTCCCGTAGCTTTCGCCCACGAGGAATTTCGGCGAGGCCCACCGCTCGAAGCGGGTCGTGTAGAGCCGGATGAAGTCCGCCACCGACTCGATGTCGCCGGTGAAGCCGTGGAATTGTTTCGCCTCCACGTCCTTCGCCGCGCGGCTGTAGCCGGTCGAGACCGGGTCGATGAACACGAGGTCGGTCTCATCGAGCCAGGAATACTCGTTGTCCTGCCACTTGTACGGCGGCGGGAGAGACTCGCCCTTCTCGGTCATCACCACCCGCTTCGGGCCCAGGGCGCCGAGGTGCAGCCAGACGGACGACGAGCCCGGCCCGCCGTTGAACGAGAACATCAGCGGACGCTTCGCCACGTCAGGCTCGTCCAGCTTGGTGTAGGCGACGAAGAAAATGTTGGCGCGCGGCTTGTCCTTTTCGTCCTTGAGCACCAGGTATCCCGCGGTGGCCTTGTACTTGATGGTCCGCCCGCCGATTGTCAGCTCGTGCTCGGTCACCGACAGCTTGGGTTCCTTGGTGTCGGCCGGCGCGGTGACGGTCTTGTCGTCGCCGTGGGCGGGCTTGTCCTTGGGTTCCTCCTCGGCGCGGAGGCCGGCGGCGAGGACGAGGGTGAGCGCAATCCAGGAGGGGCGTGGGATATTCATCGGGATTTGGATTGGCCGCAGCAAAGCCGGCGGCCCGGGCGAGGCAAACGCAAATGCGGCCCGGCGGGTCCGTGAAACCTCCGGGCGGCGCCGGCGTCTTTCCTGTCAGCACACCAACCCAGCGCCAGGGGATTGCCTTCGCGCCGGGGGTGCGCCATCCTTTGCGCCCGACCGCATGAAAAAAGCCCTATTGCTCGTGGTTGTTCTCGGACTCGCCGCCGCCGCCTACTTTTTCTACCGGGTCCGGGTCGCCCGGGAGGAAGCCACTCCGGAATACACCACGGCCACGATCGCGCGCGGCGACGTGCTGCAGGTCGTCACGGCCACCGGCCAGATCGACGCCGTCCTGTCGGTCGACGTCGGCAGCCAGATCTCCGGATTGATCACCAAGCTCTATGCGGATTTCAACACGCCGGTGAAGGAGGGCCAGAAGCTGGCCGAGCTCGACCCGTCAACCTACCAGCAGACGCTCCTGCAGGCGCAGGCCAACCTCGCGTCCGCCGAGGCCAGCTACGCGCTGGCCGAGTTGACCGCCAAGCGCACGGAGGACCTCTTTGCCAAGGCGCTCGTGACCCAGCAGGACAACGACCAGGCGCAGGTCCAGCTCAAGCAGGCGAAGGCCCAGTTGCTGATCAACCAGGCCACCGTCGAGAACGCCAAGGTCAATCTCTCCCGCTGCACCATCTACTCGCCGATCGACGGCATCGTCATCGCCAAGCTGACCGAGGTCGGCAAGACTGTCGCCGCCAGCCTGAACGTGCCGACCTTGTTCACGATCGACAACGATCTCACCAACATGCAAATCACGGCCGCCGTGGCCGAGGCGGACGTCGGCTCCGTCTCCGAGGGGCAGAAAGCCACCTTCACGGTCGACGCGTTTCCCAACCGGAACTTCAGCGGGACGATCACCCAGGTGCGCAACGCCCCGCAGAACACCAACAATGTCATCACCTACAACACCATCATCAGCGTCGCGAACAAGGACCTGAAGTTGCGCCCGGGAATGACCGCCAATGTCTCGATCATCGTGGCCCGCCGCGACCAGACGCTGCGCGTGCCCAACGCCGCGCTGCGGGTCCGCATGCCCGAGGGTATTCCCGTCGTCCCCCTCGCGGCTGCCAAGACCGACGGCAAGGCCGCGCCCGGTGCACCCGCGCCGGCGGCGGGCGCCGACGGCGCCGGCGGCGGCGGCCGGCGCGGCATGCTGGGAGCCGACGCCACGCCCGAACAGCGCCAGAAAATGCGCGCGATCATGGCCGAGGTCGGCTTCAGCCCGGGCTCGGGCCCGCCGACGCCCGAGCAACGGGAGCAAATTCGCAAGCTGATGGTTGAGCGTGGGCTCATCACCGCCGAGCAGGCCGCGGCCGCCGCGGGTCGCGCCGGCAGCGGCGAACCGGTTTACACCAACCGCACGGTCTACCGCCTGCCCGGCGGCAACCACACCGCCGCGCCCGAGGCGGTCGGCATCCGCGTGGGCATCACCGATGGGCTCATGTCCGAGGTCGCCGGCGGGCTCGCCGAGGGTGACGTCATCATCACGAGCGCCTTCGTGCCGGGCGCCAAGCCGGGCGCCGCTCCCGCCAATCCCTTCAACGGCCCGCGGCGGTTCTGATTCGCCATGGCTGCGGTCGTCCAGATTGACGAGATCCACAAGATCTACGACTCCGGGGAAATTCCGGTGCACGCCGTGCGCGGCGTGACGCTGACCATCGAGCGCGGCGAGTTCGTCGCCGTCATGGGCGCATCCGGCTCGGGCAAATCCACCCTCATGAACCTGCTCGGCTGCCTCGACCGGCCGACCCGGGGTCGGTACCTGCTCGACGGGACCGATGTTTCCCATCTCGACCGCGACCAGTTGGCTGACATCCGCAACCAGAAACTTGGTTTCGTCTTCCAAGGCTTCAACCTGCTCGCCCGCACGACCGCGCGCGAAAACGTCGAACTACCCATGCTCTATGGCCGGCGGCGCTTCTCCTCGAAGGAAATGCACGCCCGCGCCACCCGCTGCCTCGAGCTGGTCAGCCTCGGCAACCGCGCCGACCACTTCTCCAGCCAGTTGTCCGGCGGCCAGCAGCAGCGCGCGGCCATTGCGCGCGCCCTGGTCAACGATCCCCAGGTCATCCTCGCCGACGAGCCGACCGGCAACCTCGACTCAAAGACCTCCGTCGAGGTCATGGGCGTGTTTCAGACGCTCAATGAGCAGGGCATCACCATCGTCATGGTCACGCACGAGCTCGACATCGCCCGCTACTGCAAGCGCAACCTGGTGATGCGCGACGGGGCCCTCGTGCGCGACACCCGCGTCACCGATCGCCTCATCGCCAGCGACGAGTTGCAGCGCATCCGGGCGGCCGAGAGCGCGGCCAAGCTCACCGCCTGACCATGCGCTTCTTCAACACGATCCGCATCGCCCTCCGCGCACTTCGCCGCAACGTGCTGCGGTCGATCCTGACCGCGCTGGGCATCATCATCGGCATCGCCGCCGTCATCGCCATCGTCAGCATCGGCAACGGCGCAAAGGCCCAGGTCCAGGCTTCGATCGCCAGCCTGGGCCAGAACATCGTCACGGTTTTTCCCGGCAACTTCACCGCCGGCGGCGTCCGCGGCGGCCTCGGCAGCGCCAGCACCCTCACGGTCGACGACGCCCTTGCCATCCGCGCCCAGATTGGCGGCGCCCTCAACGTCAGCCCGGACATGCGCGACCGCGCCCAGATTCTCGCCAACGGACTCAACTGGAACACCACAATCCAGGGCGAGGATGTCATCTACCCCGACATCCGCATCTGGCCCATCGCCGCGGGCGCGATGTTCACCGATGCCGACGTCCGCAGCGCCGCCAAGGTCTGCGTCATCGGCAGGACGATCGCCGACCAGCTCTTCCAGGGCACCGAACCGATCGGGCAGACCCTGCGCATCCGCAACCTTCCCTTCAAGATCGTCGGGCTCCTCTCGAGCAAGGGCTTCAACTATTTCGGCCAGGACCAGGATGATGTCGTCATCATCCCCTACACCAGCCACCTCAAGCGCATCGCCCGCCGGCCGTACCTCAACTCGATCACCATTCAGGCGGCGAGCGCCGACCAGATGGCGCGCGTGCAGCAGGAAATCACCGACCTGCTCCAGCAGCGCCGCAACGGCAAGGATCCCGACTTCACCGTGCGCAACCAGCAGGATCTCGCCGACACCGCAACGCAGACCGCGTCCACGATGACGACCATGTTGCTTTGGGTGGCCATCGTGTCGCTGATTGTCGGCGGAATCGGGGTCATGAACATCATGCTCGTGTCGGTGACCGAACGCACCCGCGAAATCGGAATCCGCCTGGCCGTCGGCGCGCGCGGCAACGACGTCCTGCGGCAATTCCTGCTCGAGGCGGTCGCGCTCAGTTCGCTGGGCGGACTGCTCGGCATCGCCACGGGCATCGGATTCTCCATCATGTTCTCGCACCTGAAAAACATGCCGGTCGAGTTCTCGACGTTCTGGGCCGGCGTCGGCTTCACCGTCAGCGGGCTTATCGGCGTCGCATTCGGATTCTTCCCGGCCTACAAGGCGGCGCAGCTCGATCCGATCGAGGCTCTGCGGTACGAGTAGCGGCGGGAACGGACGTTGGGGCGCACCGACGAGATCCGCGGTGGAACGCGGGCTCTGGACGCGGTCGCCGCGTATCCGGAGGCCAGGTTCCATCCCGTGAAGTGCACACGTCGCGAATGAATGCTTTGCACTCCTTGCCAGCAACGACCGCCGAGCTCATTTTTCCCACTTCCGGGAATATTCGCTCCCGTGGGCGAGGGAAAATCGCCAACCGCTCAACCCAGTTGAAAACGCCCGATTTTGTTTATCTATTTGCGCACCCGTTTCTTAGACGCCTTGGGCCCGCGTTGGCACGAACGGTGCGATTAAGGTCCCATCAGCCAATCCACGCCATGAAAAACTCAAAGCTCTTTTCCGCCCTTTTCGCCGCCGGCCTTCTCGCCGGTGTGGCCATCGCCAAGTTCGGCAGTTTCGCCCTGTTTGCCTCCCTGCCCGGAGACCTGCTCTTCGCGATCGCCGCCAGCCTGGCGATTGCGGGCTTCGCGATCTACGACTATTCCCGCCGCCATGAGCCGCTCCGGCCGAGGACGCCGGTGAGCCGCCCGGCCCTCCCGTCGGTACCGCCCTCGTGGCGCGTCGCGCCGGCCCCGGCCCGCGGCGCCACCCGGCGCACCGCCGTCAATGAGCGCACCGCCGCTTGATTTCCTTTCCCCACGCGCCCTCGTTCCGCATCGCTGCGGCGGGGGCGCTTGGCTTTCCGGTCCCCCGCCGTTCTTGACACGTTCCTTCCACCGCTAGTCACTTCCCCCATGGCAGCCAACGACCCCTCGCCCCATCGTATCCTCGTGGCGGACGACCAGCCCGATGTGCTGGAAGCCCTGCGCCTGATGCTCAAGACGGAGGGCTACCTCATCGACACCGCGAAGTCGCCAGGCTCGGTCATGAAGGCGGTCGAGCAGCGCGACTACGCGCTGGCCATCATTGACCTCAACTATGCCCGCGACACCACGTCCGGGCAGGAGGGCCTCGAATTGCTCGGCAAGCTGCAGGCGGCCGATCCCACGCTGCCCGTCGTCGTGATGACGGCGTGGGCCAGCGTCGAGGTGGCCGTCGAGGCCATGCGCCGCGGCGCCAAGGATTTCATCACCAAGCCATGGGAAAATCCGCGCCTGATCTCGATCGTCAAGAACCAGATCGACCTCGCCAGCGCCGTGCGGGCCTACCAGCGGCTCGAGCAGGAAAACCAGCTTCTCCGCGGCAAGTGCGGCCCCACCCTCATC
>Ga0265327_10003171_pt1 | contig 16103 bp, 18 predicted proteins | sample 41621metaG_FD_202089 | JGI IMG/M metagenome (GOLD analysis project Ga0265327, IMG submission 202089) | Rhizosphere microbial communities from Carex aquatilis grown in University of Washington, Seatle, WA, United States - 4-16-21 metaG | ecosystem: Host-associated > Plants > Roots > Rhizosphere... | reverse complement strand
GCGCCTTCGTGGTAAACTCATAATCTTTGAGGTAAAACCATAACTTTGTGTTGAAATTTTAATTAAATGCCCCTGCCACATAATCTTTTGTTCTTTGTTGTTTTGGATTGCCGAATATTTCTGCGACGGTTCCTTGTTCAACAATTTCGCCAAGATACATAAATATAACATAATCTGCCAGACGTTTTGCTTGTTCCAAAAAATGCGTAACCAACACAATGGTATATTGTTGTTTCAGTTCGCGAAATTTGTCTTCGATTGCCATGTTCGAAATCGGGTCTAAAGCTGATGTTGGTTCGTCGGCAAGAATAATTTGTGGCCCAACTGCCAAGCCGCGTGCCAAACACAATCGTTGTTGTTGACCAATTGATAATGACGATGCCGGTTCGTGCAAACGTTCCTTTACTTCGTCCCACAAATTTACAAGACGCAAATAATATTCGACGCGCTTGTGTTGCAATAGTTTTCGTGAACGTCCGCTAATTGTCAAACCAAATGTTATATTTTTATAAATGCTCATTGGCAACGGATACGGTCGCTGCGACAGCAAACCACAACGACGGCGTATTTTTGTAATGTCTTCTTTGGTATTTAAAATATCGTCTTTATCAATTAAAATTTTGCCGTTAATTCTTGCTTGCGGATACAAATCAGTCAATCGGTTTACGCATTTCAGCAACGTTGTTTTTCCACAACCCGACGGACCAATGATTGCAGTTATTTTGTTTTGTGGAATTTGCGTATTTATATTTTTCAATATCTGCTGTTTGCCAATAAAGAAATTCAAATTCTGAATATCAATTTTAATTTTGTCGTCCATACATTTAAAAATTGATTTTGTGTTTATTGAAACGTCTCGAAAAATATCTTGCCAACAAACTTAATATTAACACAATAATTGTCAAAATTAATGCAGCCGTATAAGCGCGTTGTTTTACTTCTTCGACCGGCGAACCCAACTGAAAAAAAATAGCCAAAGGCAAAGTGGCTGCCGGTTGCATCAACGAAGTCGGAACATGGTCTGTAAATCCGGTTGTAAACATAACTGAAGCTGCATCGCCAATGGCACGTCCGAATGAAAGTAAAACTGCGGTTATGAAGCCAGAAAAGGATTGGCGGAAAAAAACTTTGTATGCGGTTTCTGATTCTGTTGCGCCCAAAGATAATGACGATTCTAATAATCCATGCGACACAGTTTTAAATGCTTCGTCCAACGAACGAATCATAATTGGTAAAATGAATAAAGTTACCACACAAATTCCTGCCAACAATGAAGTCCGAAACCCAAAATAAAGCATTACACTAAAACCGAATGCACCGTAAACAATTGATGGAACGCCCCAAAGCAAGTCAAGCAAAAAACGGATAAAATTAACAAGTTTGGTGCGTTTTACAATAAAAACATTCATGTACAATGCAACCGGCAAACTAATGATGACCGCAAGAAACGTCGAACCAAATGCCAGATAAAGTGAACCGACAATTGCGTTTAATATTCCACCTTCTTTACCAAAATAAAAACCGCCTTGCGGCGTTTGCGTTATCATTTCAATAGTCAGACTTGGTAAACCTTTTTTTAAAATGCTGAATATAATCCATAGCAATGCAAAGAAAATCAAACACGTTGAAAGAAACATGATTGTTCGGAAAAAATATTCTTCGATTTTTTTTAGCATATTCATTTTTTAATTTTGACGTTGGCAGGTTTTGCAAACGCTGCCAAGTCCTTTTTTATTTGACTGCTTTTTCGAATCGCATAATTGCCAACCGAGATGCCAGATTGAACAACAAAACGATTACAAACAAAATAAGCGATGCCAACATCAACGCAGAATCGTACATCGGCACCGAAAGCATTTCGCCGTAGTTGTTGGCAATCAAAGCGGGCAACGGATAACCAGCCTGAAAAATACCTTTGGGAATATGTACCATGTTTCCAACCACCATCAACACAGCAATTGTTTCTCCAAATGCGCGCGAAACGCCCAGCCCAACAGCAGAAATGATTCCCGGAAAAGCTTTGCGTAACAAAACCAATTTGATGGTTTGCCAGCGCGTACAACCAAGTGATAAAGCTGCTTCGACCAATGCGTGCGGAATGGATTGGAAAACTTCGATTAAAATATTTAGTATAAACGGAATTATCATTATTGCCAAAACAATCGCTCCGGCTAAAATGGTATAACCCGAAGTTTGTTTTCCGAAAAACGGTGCAATATGATTCGAAACCAACGGAACAATTACCAACATTCCCCAAACTCCATAAATGACGGATGGAAATCCAGCCAGAATATCAATTACAGGACGCATAAAATCCAAGAAAATTTTTTTGGCATATTGCGTCAAATGAATTGCTGAAAATATGCAAATTGGTGCTGCAATTAAAATTGCCAGAACTGTCACCCAAATAGAACTTAAAATGAATGGTAGAAATCCAAATTTTCCACTCAAAGGTTTCCAATCGCTCGAAAATAATAAACTGAATATTGATTGATGATTTAATAAAGCAGTGGATTTATAATACAATCCAACACCTATAATAACAGGCATTATTAAAATAACAATTAGCCAAATGATCATCCAACCGTTTATAACTTTGTCGGTAAAATGACGATTTGTATTAAATAAATTATAGCGCAAAATGCGGTTTAATTTATATAATAAGCTGTTGTATTTTGTGCCCATGTTTGAAAATAAAGCTTATTTCAACTTCGCTAATTCTCCTTCAATTTTTTCTTTTGGAAGGTCAACATAACCGGCTTCCTTGACAAATTTTTGACCGTCTGTTAAAATCCATGTTAAAAATGCAATTGCAATTTTAGATTCGGGTTTTCCTTTTGCGACGAAATACAAATCGCGTGCTGGTGGTGAAGGATATTTACCGGCTTGAATTGCAGCAGTTATTTCGTCGATGGTGTTATAGAAATTTTCGTCAGCATCAATTTTACCGTTTTCGTTTAAGTCAATCGGAATAATTTCGATGTTGTCGTATTTTTTGCGGGTTTTGAAATCGAAAACAAAGTTCAGATTATTGAAACCAATTGAATTCTTATCTTTACGAACTGCATCGGCAATTCCCGGATCGCCAAAAACGCCTGTTCCTTTAAGCGATTCTTGATTTTTGCCTAAATATTTTCCCCACATTTCGGCAGCGCCACAAGCGTCGGAACGTGTAAAGACATTTATCTTTTCTGTGGACGCATTTTTTGCAAGTTCGCCCCAAGTTTTTATTTCTTCGGTAAGAAAAACTTTGATAAACTGCGCTTTGGTAACTCCGTTTTTCAACAAATCGTTCTTTACCGGATTGTCTAAATTAATAGTAGGAAAAACAGCATCTTTTGTTAATGCAATAAACCATGCGCCTTTTGCAATTTCTTCGCTGGTAATACCACGCGAAACCATTCCGAAGTCAACCATTTTTGCCAACGCATCGGCAATTCCTTTACCAGCGCCACCTGCAGAAACGTCAATGCGAACGTTTGGATGCAGTTTTTGAAATTCGTTTGCCCATTTTACTGTCATCGGATAAAGTGCAAACGCACCGGAAATAGAAATTGTTCCTTCTAATTCGTTTTCGTTGTTGACTTTTTTTGCATTGTTTGAGCATGAATTTATGCTAAATATAATGCAAACGATGAGTATGACATTTAAAGTTTTTTTAACCATAGAATTTAATTTTTATATATTTTATATTGTGTAAGTTAAACTTCAAATGATATTATTTCTTCGGACGCAGAAAGTAACGAAATAAGTTGTTCGTGTTTACTGATTCTTCCGGAAATTTTAAAGGTAAAACTGAGTTTATCGTCAAGTTTGCCAAAATTAATTTGCTTTGATTTCAAGTTACAGTCGTTTAGTAATTTTTCGATAAATACGAATGAATCTTTATTGTTTTTTATACAAATTTTGTAATATTTATCGGTGTTTCTATTATCAATAATTGATTGTATGCCTGAGAAACCAAATAAAATTATTAACATTGCAATAAACGTAACAAAAGCAAATTGATATTGTCCTGCGCCAATAGCCATTCCAATAGCAGCACTTATCCAAATTGTTGCAGCAGTGGTCAGACCCAAAACATTTGAACCACTTTTAAAAATTGTTCCAGCTCCCAGAAATCCAACGCCAACAACAATATTGCCAACTATATGAAAATCTTTACCATCGGCAATTTCTTTAGACAAAAGCGTGTATAAAGTTGAACCTATTGTTATAAGTGTAATTGTTCTAAATCCGGCATCTTTACTTTTATATTCTCTTTCTGCGCCAATTATAGAACCAGCCAGCATTGAGAGAATAATTTTAAGAATATCGTTATTAATTGTATTCATTGAAAATATCATTGTATATATTTTTAGAATAAAATATTTATTCTTTTATATTTAAACTTGTGTAAACCAATTAACAATTAAACAGTAACAACTAACAATTATTTAAAAATATCCTTCCACTTTGCGCTCTTCCATTGCCGACTCAGAACGTTTGTCGTCCCAACGGCTGCCGCGCTCCGTAACACGCGTGGCTGCAATTTCGCCGACAATTTCTTCGATTGATAAAGCCGTTGAAAGCGTTAAACCGGTACAGGTAATATCGCCAACCGTGCGGCAACGAACCGTTTTTGTTTCGACTTTTTCGTTTGGTTTTAATTGCATGAATGGCGCATACGCCAACCAAACACCGTCGCGGCAAAAAACTTCGCGCGTGTGCGTAAAATACAAACTTGGCAGCGCAATGTTTTCGTCCATAATATATTGCCAGACGTCCAATTCTGTCCAATTGCTGATTGGGAATACACGGAAATGTTCGCCCATATTTTTGCGACCATTAAAAATATTCCACAATTCGGGACGCTGGTTTTTCGGATTCCAAGCGCCAAATTCGTCGCGGTGCGAAAAGAAACGTTCTTTGGCACGCGCCTTTTCTTCGTCGCGGCGACCGCCACCAATTGCGCAATCGAATTTGTCTTCGTAAATTGCGTCAAGCAAAGTGGTTGTTTGTAATTTATTTCGACTTGCATTGAAACCGGTTTCTTCTACTACCTTACCTTGATTTATCGTTTCTTGCACCAATCCAACAACCAAACGTGCGCCTATTCGTTTTGCCAAATCGTCGCGAAAATCAAGTGCTTCCTGAAAGTTATGACCGGTGTCGATGTGCAAAAGCGTAAATGGAATCTTTGCCGGATAAAATGCTTTGATTGCCAGATGCACCAATACAATCGAATCTTTGCCACCCGAAAAAAGCAAAGCGACATTTTGAAATTGTGCTGCAATTTCGCGGAAAACATAAATTGATTCGTTCTCTAACTCCCGCAAATGCGAGCTGCTTATTTTAGTCATCTTTTTGTAAATTAATAATTAGGAATTAAGAATTAAGAATTAGGAATTAAGAATTTGCCTTTTCGTAATTCGTAATTCCTAATTCGTAATTAAAATGAAGTCCACATTCTTTTTTCGAATTATCTTCCCACCACCAGCGTCCGGCGCGGAAATCTTCGCCATCGATAATTGCGCGTGTGCAAGGTTGACAACCAATGCTTACAAAACCTTCGTCGTGCAAGCGGTTTATTGGGACATTGTTTTGATTAATATAATTTTTAACGTCAAGTAAATTCCAGTTATGCAATGGATTTACTTTTATTAATTTATTCACTTCGTCCCACTCGAAAAGCGAAAGATTTTTGCGCGCCACAGATTGTTCGGATCGTAAACCGGTTATCCAACATTCAACGCCTTGCAAGGCACGATTTAGCGGTTCGACTTTCCGAATATGGCAACATTCTTTGCGATTTTCTACTGACGCATAAAAACTAAATGGACCTTTTTCTTTCATCATTTTTTCGACTGCTGTTGCGTCTGGAAAATAACTAATAATGTCTTGATTATATTTTTCGCATGTGCGTTGCCAAACTTTGTAGGTTTCCGGGAAAAAACGTCCGGTATCGAGTGTGAAAATTTTTATTGGTATTTTGTTACTGAAAATTATGTCAGTCATAACTTGGTCTTCGTATCCAAAGCTGGTAGAGAACACAATTTTATGTTGATACTTTTCTGCGAGATATTGCAGTGTTTCGATTAAATCTTTTGCGTTACAATGTTTTTGAAGTTCCGTAATAATATTTAACATTTTATCTTTAAATTAGTTCCAAATAAAGATTGCAAAGTTAAAATACTTATGTTAAAGATGTAATTATAAAATATTAAATATTTAAGGTTTTTTACTACATTTTCATAAATGTAAATCATTCAATGTTTATGTTATGATATTTTTGACGAAGGCGCAACCTCCGCCGACAAGATGAAATATTGTTGTTAACCCTTTTAGAATGAGTTATACGAAAACAAACTGGAATAATGACCGTTTAAAACGACTCTAACTCAGGTTGACATGACTATTTTTGGGGGATTTTGTGGGTTTTAATGCCTTTTTATAATTTATTTTTTTTAAAATTTGGATAAATCTATAAGACAAACATGGTCTTGAACCTGATGAAGCCCAGGCGTTAACGAATGAATGTCTTGCCCCAACTATATCATCATTATTCAGGTTAAGATATTCAATTGTTGCTTTGGCTTTTTCATTATTTTCGTCTAAAAGAATTAATTTGCCGGAATCCGGTTCAAAATAAAAGTATTTATCAAATTCGTAATCATCATCGTCTGGGCGTATAGGTTCAATTTCAGGATAATGTGAATCACGTTTGCGATTATTACATGAAAAACAAGACAGATATAAATTTGAATATTCTCTCTTTAATTCCGAATAGCCAATTCTGTATTTGAAATGTTCAACAAAAAAATTTCCTTCATTCCAAAAATGTTCATCGCAATACGAACAATGGTTTTCTGTCATTTTAAGTAAGCATGGTTTCACCATTTTTCTAAATTTTGTATCAGAAGTTTTTTCGTCTAATTTTTCAATTGCCGGACAAGGTTTTCTATTTTGTTTTTGCATTGTTCTTTAGCTGATAGAGTTGATTTAATTCAATATTAACAATCATAGCAGTTTGAGAACTAATTTTACTTAATTCGTCAGTTATTTTTTTGAAATCAGGACTTTCCAAGTCAGCAAAGTTTCTACTTTTTAGCATTTTATCACGACGCAATTTTAATTCTTTTATTTTTTGTGTAATCTCGTCGCTAAAAAAATATTCATCGAAATAATGACTATAAAGCGCTTCGATACTCCACCCCAAAGGTATTTTTTCGTCAGCATTTTCGATTTCGCCTCTGTCATTCAAAACAAATATTTTTTTACCTTCGGCTGATTGCAACGAAACAATATTGTGCGTCGAAAGGAAAAACTGGATATTCGGAAATTCGGTTTTTAATGTTTTCAAAAATGTCCGTTGCCAACTTGGGTGCATGTGTTTATCAAATTCATCTATAATAATTGTGCCTTTTACTTTATCAAAAATTTCGTCAATTTTATATCCATTTACAAGCAATTTATTTCTTGCAGCAAGTATTCTCAAAATAATATCAGTAAGTAAAATGATATAACTTCTATAGCCTTCGCTTATTTGATCAAAATCGACTATTATATTATTATCTTTAAATTTATAAGAATCTCCTTCTTTTACAATTTCAATTTTTTTAGCTGAACTTATAGCGAGTAATTTATTTAGTTTTTCAAAAATAATTTTATGCAATTGATTAAATTCTTGCTTTAACGGTAAATATTTAACGGCTAATTCTTTTTCCGTAAGTGAATTTAATAAATCCAAAGGATTCGGCATTTTATTATAAGTCGTTGAAAAAATTGAAGATGTATGATATGATTTGTAAAATCCTTTTGCTAAAACATCTTGATAAGATAAATCTTCATCATCTTTAAATGGGTGTTTTTCGGCATACAAATTTTCGCCATAAGCCAACACCAAATAACTTTGTGGCAGCTCGTTTTCGTTTTCGAGTTGAATTTCATCTATGAAAATACGTTGACTTTTTTCAAATTCTTCCCACTTTACGTATGTTCGCGCGTAACGCGATGTAGAAGTTTTATCTTTTAATTGAATATTTATGAACTTAGAATAAACGTCGATATCGTCTGAATTATGTGGTAGTAAACTCGCCGCAATTGCTTGCAATAAGGAAGTTTTACCGGTTCCGTTTTTACCAACAATAATATTAATATCATCAAGATTGTCAAGTGCAAATTTATCGAAAAGTTTAAAGTTTTCGACAGATATACTTTTTATCCATTTATTTTTTTCGTAAAAAGATTTTGATAAATCAATATCTTCAATGGCATGTTCTTTTTCTATTTCTGTAATTAATTCTTCGCCACCCAAATAAATCAACAAATCATTGATAAATTTTCCTTTGTACTTTTTTACATTGTTTTTTTGTAGTTGTTTTAAAGTTTCTAATTCTATTTCATCAATGAATTCATTTTGATAATAAAAGAAAACTTTCAATTCACCTTTTTCATTGGTTTCGAAACAATCAATCTGTTCATTCAGTTCTTTAAAAAAGTTATAATATGTTTTAAATGTTATAAATCTGTCTTTATCTTCTAATACATATACAGAAATTGAATTTATAGATTCATTAATGAAATCGTCTTTAAATATAAGAATATTCTTTGATTGATTTGTAAATCCCCATGGGGTTGGAAGTAAAAGAAATAATTCGTCTAATTTTTCTAAATGCAATTTGAGTGCATTAGGTGTCGAATTCTTGATTATACTTTGGAGCTTTTCAATATCGTTACCATATTTTTCATCAATAAAAGCATTGACGTACGAATAAACTGCGCGTTTATTTTCTTTTATTTTAATATGAAAATTTTTACTGTAAAAATTATTACCTAACAGTGAAAGCTTTTTAAGATTTGGCAGGATGAATTCTATTGGTTTTTCCTCGGTTTTTTGATATAAAACAGTAGGAAATTCTTTAAATTGTGCATTTACTAACCACAATTTTTCAAGTTTAGGAAAATTAATTAATCCTTTGTTTATATATTTTTCTAAATAACCTAAATCGTTTGAATAAAACATCAAATTTTTTAAATTTTTTATTTTTGCAATTGCCGGAAAAATATTATATTCATCGAAAATATTATATTCATTCCCAATAGAGCCGATTGATTTAAATGTTTCGACATTATCAAGCATTTCAAAATAGACTCTAAATTCTTTCCATATATGAATCTTATCATATTTGCTGTCTTGGATATAACCATTATGAAATACTAAAGCTTTTTTTTGATTTACTTCCTTAATAAGTTCTTTAATCGCTTCTGACTTGTCCATATCGTAAAATATTATTCTGTATTTATCTTGGCTTTGTTTATCAATTGCAAATATATACAAAAAAAAAATACCGGGTGCGATGCCGGTATTTTTTTTTATTTCTTGCATAATCAATTCTCAATTGTCATTACGAATCATGCTGCAGTTCCACGTTCTATTGCATTAATTATAAATGGCTGTTTTCCGCGCAAAGAATTATTGAGTTGGTTTTGGCTAATAATCGTAATATCCAAATATATTTCGTAATCAATCTGAATATCGCAGCAAACATTTAAAATTTTATTTTCGGTTTTCCAGTCATACTCGTTTTTCAACACAATCAAAATATCGTAATCCGAAAATTCGTTGGCTTTACCGGTTATTTGCGAGCCAAATAGAATAACGTTAACAATATTATCGCCAAAATTTTCGATAAGCTTTAGCTTTAGTTCTCTGATTATTTTGAGTTTTTCGTCCATAAAAAATATTTTCCAACAAATGTACTATTTTCTTTTAATTACCAGAAATAAATTCTGCCGGATTTTTAAAATCCGGCAGAATTTTGTAGCCGAAAAAAATACCGGCATCGCACAGCCGGTAGTTTTTTCAATTGCATTATCAATTATTCATTTAATAATATGCCTGTTTCATCCGTTGCTAAATCGTTTTCAGGTGTTGCGGGCTGTTAAAAATATCATCTTACTATTTGCCAAAAACAAAAAATAGATGTCGAATCAAAATTGTTAATAGCAAAGTACGAAATAATATTTGATCAATACATCTTAAAATATTATCATCAATTACCTTTTCAGTTTTAATATGTCCGTATGTAAAATATGATATGTAACAACATTAAGAAATTTTATTCGGGCTACAATATTTTCAAATATATTTCAATAATTTTTGTTTTAATTCATTTCCTCTTATTGGTTTTGTAATGTAATCATCAAAAACACTCACGAACATTTCTTTTTCACTTTCCAAAGCATAAGCCGTTTGTGCAATAATCGGAATATCCGGTCGAAAACCTTTTATTAGTTTTGCTGCGGTGTGTCCGTCCATAATTGGCATTTTAATGTCCATTAATATTAAATCAATTGATGAATTATTTCTGCACAAATCAAGTGCTTCTTGTCCATTTTCAGCATACAGTATTTTTAGTTTAGTTTCATTAAGTAATTCTAACAAATATTGATAATTGTTATATTCGTCTTCTGCAATTAAGATAGTATTTATTGAATAATTTTTAGTATAAACCAATATTTCATTTGTTTGTATGCTTTCTTTATTTTCTGGAATTGTAACAATAAAAGTAGTTCCCTTATTTATTTGCGATTTTAATGAAATTGAGCCTTTTAGTAATTCGGTATAGGCTTTTGTTAATGAAAGTCCTAAACCGTTTCCGCCGAAATTTCTACTAATTCCTGTTTCGATTTGGCGAAATGGTTCGAATATTATTTTTTGCATTTCTGCTGCAATTCCAATCCCTGTATCGGTAATCGAAAATTTAATGTTTTCTTGTTTCAATTCGCATACTATTTCAACAGAACCTTGATGGGTGAATTTTATTGCATTGTCAATTAAATGAAAAAATATTCTTTCTAATTTTCCCTTGTCTGAACAGATGAAATATTCATGTATTGGTATATCAATTTTTAAAATTAGTTCAATATTTTTTTCTTTTGCCTTTTCAGCGAAATTTAGCACAGTTCTGTTAAGAAATGAAATAATCTCAATTTCAGTTAATTTTGGTTGAATTAAATTTGCTTGAACTTCAGAAATTTCAATAATATCTGTAATAATTCCTATCAATCTTTCTGTCCCGATTAAAATCATTTCAGAAAATTTCTTAAGTTTTTCAGGTTTTTGATTTGGCATTGTCATAAGTTCCGAAAAGCCTGTGATGGCATTTAATGGGGTTCTTATTTCATGCGACATATTCTGCAGAAATGACGATTTTAATTTGTCGCTTTCTTCGGCTTTTTCTTTGGCTGAAACTAAATCACTTTGATAATTTCTTTCTTTTATTATTGTCCACATTCCGTCTAAAAGAAGGTCTAATTGAATAATATCCGTATTATTATAATCAGTTTCTTTATTCGCTAATGCAACAATAGTAACGATTTTTTCATTTTCAAAAAATGGAAAACAAGCAAAATTATTAATTTTTACATGTCCTGAAGGAAATCCCTTTTTAAATTGATTAGGTGCATTATAATCGTTTCTAATTATTGGTTTACGTTGTCTGATAGCTTCAGCCCATAAGCCGGATTTTGAAACGACAAAATGTAATGTGCGGTTTTGAACCGTACATTCGGACATAACAGAATCTGACCATGAAAATATTTCTACATTTTCTTCGGTTTCGTCAACAAAACCTAAGAAACCGATTTTACTTTTACAAAGTTCAATTGATTTATTTAAAACGAAATTATAAATTTCATTTAAAGGTAATGTTTTCTGATTGCTTAATTCAAATAGTGTATTTAATCTAAATTCATTTTGTTTAATTTCTTCTTCAAACTGCTTTTGTATTGTAATATTTTCAACACTCGACCAAATAAATTTTTCACCGTTTTTCTCAATTATTCTGCCAGACAATCGAACCGAAATAAGTTTTCCTGATTTATTGATATATTCTTTTTCATAAGGTCCGTAAAACCCTTTTTCATTTAAGTTATTTAATTGTATTTGTTCTAATTCAGTATATTTTTTTGGTGTAATATCCCAATAAGTTAATTTAAGCGTTTCTTCAATTGTATAATTAATAATATCGGCATAAGCCTGATTAACATCAACTAATTCGCCGGTTATTTTTGCTAAAGCAAGCCCTAAAGTTGATAAATCAAATAACATTCTATTATAAACATTACTATTCTCTAATTCTCTATTTATTGTTATATATTCTTCATTAAGTGCATAGTATTCATTGTTTCTCAGAGTTAATTCTTCGTTTAAAGCCAAATATTCATCATTTTTTTCTTTGAGAAAAAGTTCAGTTTGTTTACGTTCGGTGATGTCGCTCCAAATCGTGAGTGCACTTATTACTTTACCATCTGTATCAAATTCAGGCATAATTCGCACAAACCAACATATCTGTTTCCCATCTTTGTTCCATGTTAAATCTATCTTCGTAATTGTACCTGAAGCCATTGCAGTCAAGAGTTTTTCGGTAAACTCATTAGCCCTGGGAGCAAGTTCGGTTGAAAGTTCAACAGGTTTCATTCCATATACTTCCTTTGCCGTTAGACGATTGACCCGTTCGAATTCGGGGTTTACATAAATGCGTCGTCCTTCTCTGTCATATCGCACAATGACATCGGGTGAGTTCTCAGCCAGAGTACGAAATTCCTTTTCACTTTTAAGTAATTTTTCTTCAGCCTGTTTACGATCTGTTAAATCGTGCCCTACCGCCAAAACACTGACAATTTTACCGGCTCGGTCGTATTCCGGTATAATTGAATATTCAAGAAAAAGATTTATACCATGTGCATTTACCCAATTAAACTCTATTGTTTGAGGAATTCCTGTTTCAATTGCTTTTTGAAGTTTTTCCAAATACTCTGCATTCACCGGATTGGAAATCTTAGGAATATCGGCAGCAGATACATTTACTACTTCACTGCCGGAAAGTCCGCTTGCTTTTTCCCATGCTGAATTTACATAAATTCTTTGCATTTCTGTGTTATAGCGAACAATTAATGCAGGAATATTTTCGAGTAAGGTTCTATACTGTTGCTCCCGTATGGTCAGTGATTCCGCTGTGTGTTTGCGTTCTTCAATTTCCTCTTCCAAACTTGTGTTAAGTGATTGTAATTCTTCTGTACGCTCCTTAACTCTGTTTTCAAGCCAATCATTTGATTTTTGTAGTTCATTTTTTTGTAAACGGTTTTCTAAAGATAGAGCAACGAAATTTCCCATATTGCTGATAAAGGGGCTATATAATTTAAATAATTCCGGTTGGTCAATAGAAAAAATAAAAAAACCGAAATGACAATCCAGCGTATCCAAAGTAACAATATAAATACTTGGCAATCCATTTAATTTGCATGTAAATTCTTTTGGAATTGTTGCATTTTCTTTTCGCTGCCGGTTTTCACATTCACTACATGCTTCGCTATTAAATTCGCCTTCCTGCGAAAAAGCATTACCAAAACATACACAACATGAACTTATACCCGGTATTGAAGACAATAATTTCGCATAGAACTCGGCAATATGCTTTTTGGTGGGCAACACAAATAAAATATTTTGAGCTGCAACAATTTTACCAAGAACACTTGCGTTCGTTTCTTGTAATTCTTGTTTTGTTTCTTTCATTCCCTTGTCTTGCGAAATCGAAGAATTTTCATTTATAATTTTCGTGATTTAATCTCTGCAAAATATTCTTGCGGTTTTATGTAATATGGATTCTGTACTATCTGTCCTTGAGCAATCATATAAGGATGTAGCTGGAGAACTTTGAACAGTGCTGCACCGTCAAAAAGACGTGCATCATATTGGCACATTCCTGAATGAGGAAAAGTTCCTCCAACAGTGTTGAGTAAAGCTTCATATTCCATCCAGCGATTGGATCCCGGAATATCTTTAAACACCCAGGACATTTCACCACAACTACGTACTCCGCTATAACCGGAATTTTTAATTTGATCATAGCGATGTACGGAACCATCTATCATTGCCTGAGGGTCGAATTGTCCATTGGGACAGTAGGCATTTTCTGCATTGGAAATACTGAAAGTTCCTTTTTTTTCTGCTTCCGGAAGTTCAACTCCAATTTCTATAAGCCAAGAGCGGATTAATTCAGGTGAAGTTTTGTCTGTGAAATAGCGAACCTTTTCTCCATCCCTGAGTCCGGCTGCTATGTATTCTGACACTATTTTTTGACGCTGTTCTTCACTATCATAGATCAAGCAAATGTGTCCTGATTCAGGGAAACTTTCTTTCGTGAATCCTAATTGGATTTCCTTTTCTAACTTGCTCATGATATACCTCCATTTAAATAAGTTTTATTCTTTTCATCGAAATTTAAGCATATTATTTCAGATTTGAAAATATTTACGCAGCTATTTTTATTTTCGGCTGTTAAAATAAGTCCGTTCATACAATTGCAATTAAATTCTATTGCAAATATACGAAATATTCAACTTTCAAAGAAAAAAACAAAAAAAAACCGGCATTGCACAGCCGGTAGTTTTTTTAATTATCCATTATTTTATCTTGGTTGTCGCGTATGTGTTTTTCGATAACAGCAATAAAGTCTTTCATTTTGTCGTATAAGTCGTTTATATCGCTTACAGTTATCGTAATATAAGGTTCGTAATCACTTTTTTGCCGGTTTTCAAAAGTTTCCTTTAGTATTTTGCCCAAATTTTTATCAAAAATATTTTCTTTTATAAAAGTTTTATGGAACCAACCAATTAACTGTAAATGTTTTGATGTTTCGAATTTATATAATAAAGCTAATGCGGTTACTGTATAAAAAATGCCATAATAAATCCTGTTTGAAGCATTACTTAATTTTTGATTATCAATAAGAAATTGTACTTCATTAATAATGTCATGTGCCTGTTGCAACCTGTATTTAATCAGACTTAATCTGTCGTTATTATTTGTAATCATGCGGCAATACCATTATTTAATGCACTGCAAATAAAAGGTTGTTTTCCTCTTAGCGTATTGTTTAGCTCGTTTAAAGAAATCAATGTTGTATCAAAAATAATATCGTAATCTAATTCAATATCATAACAAACAGCATAAATTTCGTTTCTAAGTTTCCAGTCATACTCGTTTTTCAACACAATCAAAATATCGTAATCCGAAAATTCGTTGGCTTTACCGGTTATTTGCGAGCCAAATAGAATAACGTTAACTATATTATCGCCAAAATTTTCGATAAGCTTTAGCTTTAGTTCTCTGATAATTTTGAGTTTTTCGTCCATAAAAAATATTTAATTACAAATGTACTATTTTGTTTTAATTACCAGAAATAAATTCTGCCGGATTTTTTTAAATCCGGTAGAATTTTGTAGCCGAAAAAAATACCGGCATCGCACAGCCGGTAGTTTTTTCAATTGTATTATCAATTATTCATTTAATAATATGCTTGTTTATCTTAAACTTCCCCGCGAATAATATTTGCAATTCACTGAATAATATTTTGAATTCCGCGAATAATATTTGCAAATTCAACGAATAATATTTGCAATTCACTGAATAATATTTGCAAATTCAACGAATAATATTTGCAATTCACTGAATAATATTTGGCATTACACCATTAATATTTGGCATTACACTGAATAATATTTGGCATTACACCATTAATATTTGGAGTTACATGAATAATATTTGCAATTTCATCATTAATATTTGGCGTTACATGAATAATATTTGCAATTTCATCATTAATATTTGGCGTTACATGAATAATATTTGGCATTACACCATTAATATTTGCAATTTCATCATTAATTTTTGGCATTACACGAATATATTTGCAATTTCACCATTAATATTTGGCATTACACGAATAATATTTGCAATTTCACCATTAATATTTGGCATTACACGAATAATATTTACCATTTCCAGCTTATTTTTTGATATTTTTAGCATTTTTAGCCATTTTTTCACAAATTTTGATATTTACACTGTTAAAATAACGCCAATTGCAGTGTTTACAATTAGATGTTTAATAATTTTGTGAATAAAAGTAAAAAATAATTGTTTTATATAAAAAATAATTGCATTATTTTTTGGAAATAAATTTTCAATTTCATATTTTCGCGACATAAACAATTTAAAACTTAAATATATGATTAAAAAATTTCCCGGTTCCGTCTTATCTTTTATTTTAACTTGC
>Ga0265327_10003170_pt1 | contig 16104 bp, 12 predicted proteins | sample 41621metaG_FD_202089 | JGI IMG/M metagenome (GOLD analysis project Ga0265327, IMG submission 202089) | Rhizosphere microbial communities from Carex aquatilis grown in University of Washington, Seatle, WA, United States - 4-16-21 metaG | ecosystem: Host-associated > Plants > Roots > Rhizosphere... | reverse complement strand
CGCCGTCACCGGCATCACGGTCACCACCAGCATCCTCCTCATGGGGGTCATCACCACGATCTACACCTTCCTCGGCGGGATGAAGGCCGTGATCTGGACCGACGTGCTGCAGGTGTTCGTGATGGTGGGCGGCGCCCTGTTCGCGATCACCTGGATGGTCCTCGGCACGGGCGGGGCCGGCACGGTGGCGCGGCTGGCCCTCGCGGATGGCAAGACACATCTCTTCGACTGGAGCTTCGACTTCACCATCCCCAACGCCTGGATCTTCGTGCTGATGCTGGGCGTCAGCATCCTGACCTGGCCGCAGGACCAGACGCTGACCCAGCGCGTGCTCTCGACGAAGGATGACAAGGCCGCGCGCAACTCGGTCCTGATGCTGACCGTGATCGTGCTGCCGGGCAGCCTGATGTTCTTCAGCCTCGGGACGCTCCTCTACACCTACTACAAGGTGCATCCCGCGCGGCTCAACCCGCTGCTCTCGACCGACCAGATCTTCCCGCAGTTCATCGCCAGCGACCTGCCCGCCGGCGTGACCGGCCTGATCATCGCGGGGATCTTCGCCGCGTCGATGGCCACCCTGAGCTCCAACATCAACTCGATCGCCACGCTTGTCTCGGTGGACTTCTACGAGCGCTACGCTCGGCGGCCCACGGCGGCGGCCAGCATGCGCCTCGCCGAGTGGGTCACCCTGATCACCGGCGCGGCCGGCACCGGCCTCGCCCTGTACCTGTCCACCCTCGATATCCAGTCGCTCTGGGACAAGTTCATCGAGCTCATGGCCCTGCTGGGCGGCGGCTTCGCGGGCATCTACGCGCTGGGCATGTTCACGCGGCGCGCCAACTGGCAGGGCTGCGCCATCGGCATCGTCGCGAGCATCGCGTTCACCACGCTGGTCAAGCTCTGCACCCCGGTGCACGTGCTGGCCTACGGCGTGGTGTCGGTGGGCGCCTGCATTTTCTGCGGCTACCTCGGCAGCCTGGCGTTCGCCCCGCCGGCCCACTCGCTGCGGGGCCTGACCATCTTCGACCAGCTCTCCGCCGCCCTGCCGACGGACGCCCCCGCGTCCGCGGCCGCCGGCCCCGTCCCCGACCCCCCATGAACCGCATGAAAACCTACCGCGCCGTCCTTGTTGGCACCGGCGGCATCAGCGACGCGCACGTCAACGCCGTCGCCGCCACCGCCGGCCGCGTCAGTCTCGTCGCCGCCTGCGACATCGACGCCGCCCGCGCCCAGGCCTTCTGCGACCGCCACCACATCCCGGCGGCGCACACCGACTATGCCGCGATGCTGCGCGCGGAGCGGCCCGACTTCGTGCTGATCGCCGCGCCGCCGGGCCTGCACGCCGACATGAGCATCGCCGCCATGGAGGCCGGCGCGTGGGTGCTGTGCGAGAAGCCCCTCTGCGCCTCGCTGGCGGAGTTCGACCGCATCACCGCCGCGGAGCAGCGCACCGGCCAGCGCACCGCGTGCGTGTTCCAGATGCGCTACGCCTCCTCCAACACCCACGTGCGGGGGTTGCTCGCCTCCGGCCGCCTCGGGCGCCCGCTGGTCGCGATCTGCCACACGCTCTGGTACCGCGACACCGCGTACTACGCCGTGCCGTGGCGCGGCCGCTGGGCCACCGAGCTCGGCGGGCCCACCATGAGCCAGGGCATCCATGCGATGGACCACCTGCTCAGCCTCCTCGGCGACTGGACCGAGGTGCGCGCCATCGCCGACACGCTGTTCCACCGGATCGAGGTCGAGGACGTCTCCATGGCGCTCGTCACCTTTGCCAACGGCGCCCGCGCCTCCCTCGTCAACAGCGTGCTGTCGCCGCGCCAGGAAACCTACATCCGGCTCGACTGCGAGCACGCCACGGTGGAGCTCACGCACCTCTATGCCTACAAGGGCGAGAACTGGCGGTTCACGCCGGCCGAGCCCACGCAGAGTGCCGACCTGGTGGCGGCCTGGAACGCCTTTCCGCCCGACGTGGGCTCCACGCATGGCGCGCAGCTCAACGCACTGATCGCGGACCGGGAGGCGAACACCGTGCCGCTCACCAGCGGGGCCGAGGCGCGCCGCACGCTCGAGTTCCTCACCGCCCTGTACAAGTCCGCCTACACCGGCCAGGCCGTCACCCGCGGCTCCATCCAGCCGGGCGACCCGTTCTACACCCAGCTGAACGGCGGCCTGGCGCCCAAGCGCCAGAAGGGCTGAGCACCGGACTCGCGGGCGCAGGGGATGGCGGCCGGCCCGCGCGGGCCATGCCGCGCACGGCTCTTGCGCTCGCGTCCCTTCCTTCCAACCTGTAGCCATCAAACCTCCCGCGGCCGCCATGTCCTCGTCCACGCCCAACCCCCTCGAGCAGCCGAGCCTCGCCAGCTACCTGTGGGCCGCCCGCGGACGCTTCAAGGGCGGCGTCATGCTGGCCATGTTCCGCAGCCTCGCGGCCGCGCCCTGCACGCTCCTCATCCAGTGGATCGTGGACAAGCCCCTGAAGAACGGGGACATCTCCGGCGTCCTCAAGTACAGCGGCTGGTTCGTGCTCTGCCTGCTCTGCCATTACGGCTTCTCCGTCTGGGGCGCCAACTCCATCGCCAAGACCATGGCCAGCCTGCTGGTGGAGATGCGCAGCCGCATCTTCTACCGGCTCCAGTTCCTCAGCTTCAGCTACCTCGACGGCCAGAAGACTGGCCGGCTCCTGTCGAAGTACGCCTTCGACACCCAGAAGATCGAGGGCCTGCTCACCACCGTCCTCAACCAGCTCCTGCCCAACCTGCTCATGGGCCTCTGCATCCTCGGCATTCTCGCCTGGATGAACTGGATGCTGCTCCTCGTGCTGCTCCTCGCCATCCCGATCTACGCCACGGCGAAGTTTTTTTTCTTCAGCCACATCCAGCGCGCCAACACCGAGAACCGCCTGGCCCAGGAGAAGCTCACCGGCGCCGCCTCCGAGTTCATCTCCGCGCTTCGCCTCGTCCGCAGCTTCGGCGAGGAGGCCCAGGTCGAGCGGGAGCTGGACCGCAGCAGCGAGTCCTTCGCCCGCAGCCGCGTCACCCAGTCCTATGTGAACGCCCTCTTCGGCACCTATGTCTACGTCGGCATGCAGCTCCTCTCGCTCATCGTCATCGCCGGCGGCTCCATCCTCGCCATCAAGGGCCACATCACCATCGGCACGCTCTTCGCCTTCATGGCGGGCTTCGGCTACATCCTCACCCCGGTGCACATGTTCATCGGCCTGAGCGAGCCCTACTTCACCGCGCAGGAGGGCTACATGAGCATCAAGGAGCTGATCGACTCCCGCTACGTCGAGACCTGGCACGGCACGCGCCGCGAGGAGCGCATCCGCGGCGACATCGTCTACGACAACGTCTCCTACTTCTACCCGTCCGCGCCCGACAAGGTTGTCATCCGGAACCTCAGCCTGACCATCCGCCCCGGCGAGCACATCGCGTTCGTCGGGCCGTCGGGCTCGGGCAAGAGCACCCTCGCCAACCTGCTGCTCGGGCTCTACGCCCCGACGTCCGGCCAGATCCTCATCGACGGCGTGCCGCAGTCCGAGTGGGACATGCGCTGGATCCGCCGGCAGCTCGCCGTGGTCATGCAGGACAGCATCCTGCTCTCCGGCTCCGTCAGCGACAACATCCGCTTCGCCAAGCCCGAGGCCACCGAGGCCCAGATCCGCGAGGCCGCCCGGCTGGCCAACGCCGAGGAGTTCATCGCCCGCATGGCCGAGGGCTACAAGACCCCGGTCGGCGAGCGGGGCGTCGCCCTCTCCGGCGGCCAGCGCCAGCGCATCGCCATCGCCCGCTCGATCCTCCGGAACCCGCCGGTGCTCATCCTCGACGAGGCCACCTCCGCGCTGGACTACGAGAGCGAGCGGCTGATCCAGGAGGCGCTCGACCGCCTCGCCCAGGGCCGCACCGTTATCACCATCGCCCACCGCCTCAGCACGATCCGCAACGCGGACCGCATCATCGTCCTCCGCGAGGGCGTCATCGTCGAGCAGGGCAGCTACCGCGAGCTCGTCCACCAGGGCGGCGTGTTCGCCGAGCTCATCGCCGCCCAGTCCGGCGACGCCGAATTCCTCGAAACCTGATTTTGACGCCGCGGTCTTCATCCGGCACGCTGCCCGCCGTTTCCCTCACCCCCGCCTCCTGATCTCCCCATGAAAACGCTGATCACCCTGTTCCTCCTCACGGCCGCCGTCGCCCTGGCGGACACCCCGCCGGCCACGTTTCCGGGCATCAAGGCCGTGATGTCCCCCGAGGATTTCGCCCGCGCCGGCCTGGCCGGCCTCACCGAGGACCAGCTCGGCCTGATCGACGCCGCCGTCATCCGCCACTACACGCGCACCGTGGTCACGGCCGCCAACCAGCAGGCCGCGCAGATCGTGCAGCAGACCGCCCAGAAGGCCGCCGCGCAGGAGGCGGAGCGGAAGCATTCGATCTTCGAGCATTTCGGCCTGCCGAGCTTCACCCAGGAATGGCGCGACATCCCGCCGCTCAAGGGCAAGTGCGTCGGCTGGACCGGCGGCAACAGCTTCAAGCTCGACAACGGCCAGGAGTGGGAGGGCTTCGACGCCATCACGATGGAGCTCACGGGCCGCGACATCGAGATCCAGGCCCGCCCGGGCGACCAGTTCTGCCTCTACGTGGACGGCGAGAACACGACGCTCCGCGTGCACCGGGTGAAATAATGCCGGAGACCGGATCCCTTCGATCCTGTTGCGCTCGCGCCGCCTCCTGCGGCCACCCTCGGCCTCAATCTGGATCCGCTGCCCCTGGAAATTATTCTCCGGTTTCCGAAATCCGGTTTCCGGCATTCCTCCATGCTCTCTCTCGCCAACCGCGACCTCCGCGTTGACCTGCTCGATCCCGCCGACCCGGCGGACCGCGCCCGCCAGGGCACGCGCTACTGCTGGGGCGGTTATGTGTGGCAGGTGAGCGAGCCGGCGGGCTCCGCGCTGCTGGCGGGTCCCGAGTGGCCGGAGCCGCGGCCCACGCCGTTCAACGGGCAGGGCCTGCCCGAGTCGTTCCGCCACGCCGAGTTCGGCACGGGGCGGCCGCTGATCCTGGAGGACGGCCGCGGCTTCATCATCGGCGCGGGCACGGTGGCCCCCGGTGACGACGGCGAGCTCGCCGTGGTGCAGCCGTGCGCCTGGACGGTCACGCGCAGCCCCGACGCCCTGGAATTCTGCACCAGCCAGTCAGGCGGCGGCTACGCGTGCCAGCTCACGCGCCGGATCGCGCTCGCCGGCCGCACCCTCACCTCGGCCACGGCGCTCGCCAACACCGGCGCGCGGCCACTGCCGCTGCACTGGTTCGCCCACCCGTTCTTCGCGCTCACCGAGCGGCTGATCACCTGCACGCTGCCCGCCAGCTGGGGCCTGGCCGAGAATCCCGGCTTCGCGCTCGACGCCGCGCACCGGCTGACCCTGCGGCGGCGCTTCACGGACATGTACGACGGGCATTTCGAGCAGCTCCGGGTCGGCGCCGCCACGCCGCTGCGCGCCGTGCTGTCGCACCCGACGCTGTCCCAACTCACCTTCCACACGGACTTCACGCCCGATTCCTGCCCGGTCTGGGGCAACAGCAACACCTGGTCGATCGAGCCCTACCTCGCGACCGAGCTTGCCCCCGGCACGCGGCGCGCCTGGACGCTGCAGTACGAGTTCGGCCCGCCCCGGGCGGCGTGACCCGTCCTACGCCTTCACCAGCGCGGTCAGCTCGGGGGAGAAACCCTCGGGCAGCGGGTGGTGCTCGCCGTGGTGGTAGTAGAACGCCGGTCCGACCTCGATCGTGACCCGGCCCTGGTGCAGGCGGGCGACCGCGCCGTTGCCGATGCCCATCACGGTCTCCGCGGGATTGAGCCGCGTGTAGATCCGGACCTTGTTCACGCGTCCGGGGTAATCGCCGTCGGTGACGGTCGGATGGTGCGGGTTGACCACTGCGGGGAAGATGCCGAGGGACGTGCGCGTCGGCACGTCCACCACCGGGAAATCGTTGGTCGTGCCGATCACCGGCCCGGCCACGTTCGAGCCCGCGCTGGAGCCGTTGTACGGCACGCCGGCGAGCACGCGCTCGCGGATCAGGCCGAGCTGGCCCGTCTCGATCAGCGTGCGCAGCAGCAGGAAGGTCTCGCCCCCGCCCACGAAGAACGCCTCGGCCCGCCGGATCTGCTCCAGCGCCTCGTCCCCCTCCCAGTGGTGCAGCGACACCGACGAGAAGCCGTCGTCCGCGAACAGCTCCTGCAGCTTCCGCTCGTCCAGGTCGCGCCGGTCCGGCTCGGTCGCGTGCAGCACGAGCAGGATCTTCTTCCGCTCGCCGTAGTGGAGCCGGTGCGCCGCGCGCACGGCGTCGGTGAACTTGCCGTTCCGGGTGATGGTGCCGCCGCTGATCATCACCGAGGCCTGCGGGCTGGTGTGGAAATTCGGGGCGGCGGGAAACAGCCCGTCCTTGGGCACGTGGCCCTCGTGGAGGCAGCCCGGCAGCGTGGCGGCGGCGCCGGCGAGGACGGCGGTTTTCAGGAATTCACGGCGGGAAATCATGTGGCGGTGTGCGCAGTTGGTAATTCGGAAATCAGCCGACGGAAAGTCATTTGGCGCTCGGGCCCGGGGATTTTGCGGGTTTCTCCTCGGCGGCCGGAAACGGCCAGAGGCCGACGCCCTGCATGCGCGGCTCGAGGCCGAACTTGCGGAACAGCGCCGCGGTCGCGGCCGGCGGCAGACGGTCGGTCGGGAGCCCCGGCTCGTTGGCCAGGCGGTAGACCAGCGCGCCCACCGCGGCGGCGGCCTCGGGAATCATCCGGGTGTCAACCTTGTCGATGGTGTCGGCGAAGTCGTGGTAGTAGCGCACCGCGTCCGGCTCGATCAGCCCGCCGAAGGTGATGGCGCGGATGCCCTCGAGCTGGAACGAGGTGTGGTCGCTGCCGAACCAGCTGATGTTGCCCACGCCCTGCTTGAGCTTCTGCGCGCCGAGCGAGGCGTTGTAGCGCTCGAGCACCGGCACGAGGTCGTCGTAGCCGAGCGCGTTCACCGAGAGCGGGAAGCCCACCATGTCGAGGTTGATCATCGCGGCCACCGGCTGGCCGCGCAGCGTAGGCGCGTGGAAGCGCGAGCCCCAGAGGCCCTGCTCCTCGCCGTTGAACCACACGAGCTGGATGGTGCGCAGGTTCTGCGGCGCGTGCTCGTGGAGCGCCTTGGCGATCGCGAAGAGCTCGCCCGCGCCAATGCCGTTGTCCATCGCGCCCTGGCCGAGGTCCCAGGAGTCGAAGTGCGCGCCGACCACAATCAGATCGGCGGTGCGGCCGGGGAACGTCGCCACCAGGTTCGCGGTCTCGGCCGGCGCGCAGTAAGAGCGCGTCTCCAGGCTGACCCGCACGGGCACGCCGCGCTTGAGCAGGCGGAACATCCAGTAGCCCTCCTCCTGCGTGATGCCGAAGACCGGGATGCGCAGCGGCTCGCCGGTGAACGACCCGGTGCGCGCCAGCAGCTGGCCGCCGCCCACGCGGTCGATGAAAAGGATGCCGCGCAGCCCGTGCCGCACCGCCGCCGCCTCGTACTGGCCGCGGGGCACCGTGGTGTTCGGCGCCAGCAGCCCGACCTTGCCCGCCGCGTCCAGCGGCGCGATGTCCTCCTCGCGGCCGTCGCCGATGTTGACCACCTCGGCCTCGAAGCGCAGGTGCGGCTGGGTGTAGCTGAGCGACGCCATGCGCAGCCGCCGGTGCACCGGCGCCAGCAACTCGGCCTCGTCCTGCCCCCGCACCCAGCCCGGCATGGTGAACGGCTCCAGCCGCGCCTCGATGCCGAGCGCCTTCAGCTGCTCGAGCGTGCGCTCCATCGCCGCGCGGTTGTTGGGGGAGCCGGTCAGCCGGCCGCCGAAGTCGTCGCAGAGGTGGCTGAGATAGGTGTAGCCCGCCGGGTCGGCCTTGGCCGCCGCATACAGCCGGTCCTGCACCGCCGGGTCGGGCTGGGCGGACAACGGCAGGGCCAGCAGCAGGAAAAGGAGGGGTGTTTTCATGATTCGTGGATCCAGACGGTCATCTCCCCCTCGCCGCGGTTGGCCCAGAGGCCGTAGGGGATCGCGCGGAGGGGCTGCGGCGCGGTGGCCGGCGGGGTGGTCTGGTACAGTGACGCCCCGGGCTGCACGCGGTAACCGGTCCCCTCGATCACGACGCAGCCGCCGAGCAGCGCGGGGTCGTGGCGGGCGGCGAGCGCGGCGGCGCGGGGCAGGACAATCCCGGCGAGGTTCGCGCCGTGGTCCGGCTCCTCCAGGCAGTAGACCACCGGCCCGCGCTGCAGGGCGACGCGCCCCGCCACGGTGGAAACGCGCGGGTCGGCCCGCACGCGCTCGACCGGCATCGGCAGCGTGAGCGTGAGCAGGTCGCCCGGTGCCCAGGTGCGGCGCACCGCGGCGTAGCCGTGGGTCACCACCAGCTCCTGCGCCCGGCCGTTCACCGCCAGCTTCGCGCCGCGGCACCAGCCCGGGATGCGCAGGGACAAAGTGAATTCCACGGGCGCCGCCGGCCGCACCTCGATCGCGACCTCCTCGGTCCAGGGATAGTCGGTGCGCACCGCCAGCCGCACGTCGGCGCCCCCGATGGCGGCGCGCAGCTCGCCCTCGGCGTAGAGGTGCAGCGCGAGCCCGTCGGGCCGCAGCGAGGCCACGTATTCACCGAGCGAGGCGAAGAGGCGCGCGACGTTCGGCGGGCAGCAGGCGCAGCCGAACCAGCCGACCCGCTGGGTCTTGACGAGGTGGCACTCGTAGCGGCGCTTGGCAACGGCGGGGATGAGCTCGAGCGGGTTGACGTAGAAGAACTTCGTGCCGTCGAGCGACATGCCGCTGAGGACGTTGTTGTAGAGCGCCCGCTCCATCACGTCGGCGTACTCGCCGCGCAGCTCGAACTCCAGCATGCGGCGCGCGAAGAAGATCACGCCGATCGCGGCGCAGGTCTCGGCGTAGGCGCGGTCCGGCGGCAGATCGAAGGGCTCGGTGAACTTCTCGCCGTAGGGCTCCGCGCCCACGCCGCCGGTGAGGTAGAGGTGCCGCCGCACCAGGCTGGCCCAGAGCGTGTCGCACGCGCGCCGGAGCGAGGCGTCGCCGAGTTCGCGGGCGAGGTCGGCCATCGCCGCGAGCAGGTACATCTGGCGCACGGCATGGCCGACGGGCTCCGTCAGCTCCCGCACCGGGCGCGCCGCCTGCAGCGTCGCGAGGCCGTCAAAGTACATGTGCCACGGCAGCGGGTCGCCGCGGCGCTGGGTCTCGGCCTGCAGGTAGTTCGGCTCCTGCCCGCGCTGGTTGACGAAGTAGGCCGCCAGCCGGGCATACCGGGTCTCGCCGGTGGCGCGGGCCAGCTTCACCAGCGCGAGCTCGATCTCCTCGTGGCCGCAGTAGCCCGGGATCTGGCCGGGGCCCAGGCCGAAGGTGCGCTCGATCAGGTCGGCCAGCTTGGCCACCACGGTCAGCAGCGTGCGCTTCCCCGTCGCCTGGAAATGGGCCACGCCCGCCTCGATCATGTGGCCGGCGACGTAGAGCTCGTGGCAGTCGCGCAGGTTCGCCCAGCGGTTCTGCGGCTCGACGAGCTGGAAGTAGGTGTTGAGGTAGCCGTCCGCCCCCTGCGCCTTCGCCAGGGTCGCGATCAGCCGGTCCAGCTCGGCGGCGAGCGCCGCGTCGGGATGCGTGGCGAGCCGGTAGGACGCCGCCTCGATCCACTTGGCCAAGTCCGAGTCCTGCCAGAACAGCCCGTAGAACTTCCCGGGCTTCTCCCCCGCCGCGACCTGGAAGTTGTGCACGCACCCGCTCGGCTCGGCGCCCGCCACGCGGTCGGTCAGCGCCTCCCACTGGTAGGGGATGACGACCTCGCGCACGAGGCGCGCGCGCTCCGCGAGGAAGCCGCGGGTGAAGCGCACGTCCGCGAGGGGCAAGGCAGAGGGATAGTTCATGAACGGTGAGAGGAAGCGCCTAACAGGGGAGAACCAGCACGGGCGGGGATTTCACCACGAAGCGCACGAAGCCAATCCCCTGAGCTTGGCGGGCTTGGCGGCCTTCGCGGTGGACCCAGGTTGGATTCCAATCCGGTTTACCGCCAAGTCCGCCAAGCTCGCGAAGATGGCGAGCGGACCCGCTTCGTGCGCTTCGTGGTGCATCATGCGAAGCGAAGCGCGGCGACGGACCCGGGCGGCAGCGTGAGCTGCACGTTCTGCCCGTTCACGCGCACGCCGGCAAGGGGCCGGGTCGTGACGGCGCGCGGCTGGTCGTAGGTGTTGCACGTCGTGAGCACCGGCGCGGCGAGCACGCGGGCGTCGGCCGGCGCGGGCACGCGGCCGGTGAACGCGAGGGTGAGTTCGGCGGGCGCGGCGGGGTCGGTGTTGCAGGCCGTGACGTTCACGGCGCCGTCGGCGGCGAGCGACGCGGTGGCGGAGACGTTCGGATACTCCATGCCCTCGTGCCGCGACCGGCCGGCGTCGCTGTGCACGGGCAGGCGCCGCGCGTCGTGATGCGCGGCGTACATCGCGAGCACGTCCCAGGTCGGCGTCAGCACGAGCCGGCCGCCGCCCTCCTCGGTGAGGGCCACGGCCTGGAGGACGTTGACCGTCTGCGCGAGGTTCGCGATGCGCACGCGCTCGCAGTGGTCGATGAAGATGTTGAGCGTGAGCGCGGCGAGCACGCCGTCGCGGACGGTCTGCTGCTGGTGCAGGAAGCCGGGGTTCGTGCCGGGCTCCGGCGCGTACCACGAGCCCCACTCGTCCACCACCAGCGAGGTCTTCGCGGCGGGGTCGTAGCGGTCCATCACGGCGCGGTGGCCGCGGACGTAGTCGTCCATCTTCCAGCCGAGGGCCATGACCCATTTCCAGCCGGCGTGGTCGAAGCCCGTCGCGGGATGCCGCGGCGGCCAGTCACCGGGCACGGTGTAGTAATGGAGCGAGAGCCCCTGCAGCAGCGGGCCGCCGAGCGGGCCCTTGAAGGCCTCGCGCATCATGACGTCGGTCCAGTGGTAGTCGTCGTTGCGCGCGCCGCTGGCGATGCGGTAGAGCGGCGCCTGGGGGAAGTCGCGGGTGTACGTGGCGAAGCGGCGGTACTCGTGGGCGTAGTACTCCACCGTCATGTTGCCGCCGCAGCCCCAGGTCTCGTTGCCGACGCCCCAGAGGCGGACTTTCCACGGCTCGCGCCGGCCGTTCGCGGCGCGCTCGTCGGCCAGCGTGCCGGCGGCGGCGTTGCAGTACTCGACCCACTCGCGCAGCTCGCGCGGGGAGCCGCTGCCCACGTTGCCGGCGAGGTACGGCTCGCAGCCGAGCTGCGCGCAGAGATCGAGGAACTCGTGCGTGCCGACGGCGTTGGACTCGATCACGCCGCCCCAGTGAGCGTTGATCCGCCGCGGGCGCCGGTCGCGCGGACCGATGCCCTCGCGCCAGTGGTAGTCGTCCGCGAAGCAGCCGCCCGGCCAGCGCAGGTTGGGGATGCGGATCTGGCGGAGGGCCGCGACCAGGTCGCTGCGCCAGCCGCGGACGTTCGGCACCGGGGAATTCTCCCCGACCCAGAGGCCGTCGTAGATGCAGCGGCCAAGGTGCTCGGCAAAGTGACCAAAAATGTGCCGGTCAATGACTGGGCCGGGTTCGCCGGCATGAATCGTCAGCTTGGGCATGGCGGGAAAGGAAGAAAACTAAGGGGTGACGCTGTCGGTGATCGAAAGGTGGTTGAAGTCGAGAACGCGTTTGAGGTGGCCGTGCGTGATGGTCAGGCACCGTGACCCCTTTTCGGCGTTGAGGTAGGGTCCCTCGAACAGCTTCCACTTGGTGTAGTCCACCGGATGGCCGTCCACCACGGGGGTCTGGCCGTAGGTCACGACCACATCCTTCCCGCGCAGGGTCTTCATCTTCACGGTCGGGACCGGCTCAAGTTGGAACTCCAGCGGCAGCGCGAGGATGGCCGCCTTGAAGGCCGCGAAGCTCGGGAACTCGCTCACGCTGGCGGCCTGCACGATCGAGCCGTTCTTGAGGTGGGGACTCTGGAGCAGGGTGTCCCCGGTGGCGATCCGCTCCCATTTGTAACCGGCCTTCGACGGCTGCTGCTTGTAGCCTTGAAACGGCGCCAGCGTGTAGCCGGCGAGCGGCCGGTAGGCCAGGTAGGCGTTGCCGCCGCGCGCGAAGATCCAGCCGGACGGATCCTCGGTCCGGTCAACCAGGTCGCGGGACAGGAAGGCGTTCACGTGGGGATAGCGCATGCCGGGCGGGATGTCGTACAGCGCCACGATCGTGTCGAGGTCCTGAAACACCTGCTCATACGGCGAGGCCCCGAGAATCTTGTCCGGCGCATCGTACGAGGGCTTCCCCTCGCTGGCCAGGTTGGGGATCATCGGCTCGGGGTACGCGGTGAACGACGTCTGCATGTCCTCCGGCGACGAATAGGGATGGACCGAGAAGAGCGTGCTGTGCGCCCCGCGGGGATCGGCCACCGTCCAAGACACATCCCACACGTGCGTCTGGATGGGATCGGCCCGTCCGCCCTGGAAGGAGCCCACGGCGTAGTCCCGGCGCATGTAGCTCGTCTTGTAGATGGGCGCCATCAGCACGTCGCTGTAGCGCCAGCGCCGGCGGGAGCGCTTGAGGTCCCGCTGCACGTAGTCGGGTCCGCGATCCACCGCGATGCGGTAGATCACCTCCGGCAGCTCGTAGTTCCTGGCCGCCACGGCAAAATAGAGCCCGAAGCCGGCGTAGTTCGCCGGCGGCGGCGTGTTGCCGAAAAGCAGCCAGCTGTAGAAGGAGGCCTGATCGTTCCACCGCTCCATCACGGGATTTTCCGTCGTGCGCGCGTGCGGGCCGCGCAGCACGCCGTTGAGGGTGTTCGCGGCCAGGTCGGCGAAGAGCCAGTCGAGCGTCATCCGGCCGCGCATCCGCATCGCGGGGTCGCGCGCCCAGGTGGCCAGGTACAGCATCGGAATCGCGTACTCGGTGATGTAACCCGTCGGGTTGAACTCGCCCTGCCCGACCGTCGTCATGAGATCCATCCAGTGGATCAGGTACTCGCGCGATTCGGCGAGGCTCTCCGCCGAGCTCTTGCCCGTGTACCAGGACTCCGCCGGATCGTTCGGGTAAAGCTCCGACATGAGGTAGAGCGACGTGTAGTACATCGCCCAGTGGTTCTCGGTGTCACCGCGGAGCTGCATGTTGGTCCGCCACGCCTCGCGGATCGCCGCCTTCGCCTCGGCCGACAGCGAGTCGCGGCCGGTGTAGGCCAGGCAGACGGAGGGAAACATCCAGAAGGGCCCCGATCCGCCCTCCTTCATCAGCTCGATGACCCGCGCCGAACACGCCGCGACGTCCTCGTGCCGCACGAGCTTGGCCGCGATCGCGGTCGGATCCAGGCTCGCCGGCTTCGCCAGGTTCACCTGGCCGCTGCGCCAAGCCAGCGCCTCATCGATGCGCTGGTCATAGGCTGCGCGGCGGGTATCGGCGCCCGGCACCACGGCCTTCGACGGCGGCGGAGCCGTGAAGGACGGCTGGGCCTGCAGGACGGCCCCGGACACGATGGCGAGACAGAGGGAGAGAAAGGTTTTTTTCATGACGGAGGTTCGCGGGCTCACGGGGTGGACACGGGCAGGAACAGGAAGGCATTGACGGTGGAGGCTTCCAGGCCCCCTCGCTTCCACGTGCGGCCAAAGTCTTCGGAAGAATAGAGCGCCTCGCCCACCACGCTCGCATAGAGCGACCCCGAGTCCGGATCGACCGCGATTCGCCAGACCTTGTGGGGATCGGGAATCCCGGCATTGCGGGCCGTCCAGGTCGCACCGCCGTCTTCCGAGGTCAGCACCCCCAGCGTCCAGCTCCCGATGGCCAGGCGCGACGGGTGCAGGGGGTCGAACGCCACATTGTAGAGCGCGTGGGCGGAGGGCACGCCGGCGAGCTGCTTCCAACTGAGCCCGCCGTCCCGTGAAATCCACGCGCCGTTGCTCTGCGTGACCGCGAGCCAAAGCCGCGGGTCGTGGGGCGATTGCTTGATGTCGTCGACCGTCGTGTCGGTCGGCAGTACCCGCGTCCAGGACTCGGCGCCATTCGTCGTGAGGTAAATCCCCGACTCGCAGCCGGCCAGCACGCGGCCCCCCTGGGTGCGGTCGACCTCGACCACCTGGGTGTACTTGCCCCGCTCCGGCAGGCCGCTTTCCCGGCGGGGCCACGTCTGGCCGCGGTCCGGCGACACGGCGATGCCGTCGGGCAGCGCCAGGTACACCGTGTCCGGAGCATGGGGGTCAATCGTGACATCGAGCGGCTCGGTCATGTCCCAGCTGGTGGTGATCCGCCAGTGTTGCCCGCCATCCAGGCTGCGCCAGCAGCCGTTGTTGGCCGCCGTGTAGATCACGGCGTGGTTGCGCGGATCGAAGTCCACGGCGCGGACGCTCGTGTCGTTGTAGCCGAGATGCTGCCACTCGCCCGTCGCCCCGCGCCGGAAGAGGCCGTTGACCGTGACGATCTTCGAGCCGATGACGTACCCTTTGTTGACCGCGGCGCAAATATACAGGTCGTGGCTGGGCGCGGCGCTGGCGGCGCTGGCGGCGCCGGCCAGCAGGCCGAGGAGGAGGAGCGGGAGTCGGGGCGAGGTCATGGCGGAGGAGGGAAGTTCTGGAATTGCGATGGGCCGGGGAGCCGGGCAATACGGCGGCACCCCTATGAAGTTACCCCTCGGATTGGTGTTGGCGTTGCTGTGGACGGAAACGTTGGCCGGAGCGGGCGCGGCCGCGCCGACGCCCGAGCAGCGGCTCGCGGCGCTGGGCCTGACGCTGCCCGCGGTGCCCGCGTCCGTGGCAAACTACGTGCCCGCGGTGCGCAGCGGCTCGCTGGTGTTCCTCGCCGGCCAGATCCCGCGGCGGGCGGACGGCCAGGTCCTGGTCGGCAAGGTCGGCCGCGACTGCACCGAGGCGCAGGCCGCGGACGCGGCGCGCACCTGCGCGCTGCAGCTGCTGGCGGCGCTGAAGGCCGAGGTCGGCGACCTCGGCCGGGTCCGGCGCATCGTGCGCGTCGGCGGCTTCGTGAACTGCACGCCCGACTTCACGGCCCAGCCCAAGGTGATCAACGGCGCCTCCGACCTGCTCGTGGCGGTCTTCGGCGAGCGGGGTCGCCATGCGCGCGCCGCCGTCGGGGTCGCCGCCCTGCCCGCCGGCGCGCCGGTCGAGGTCGAGCTGGTCGCGGAGATCGCGGAGTAGTTTCGCCGGCATCGATTAGAGCTCCGCCGCGGCCGCGCGCACCGCGGCGATGACCCGGTCGCACTCGGCGCGGGAGTTGAAGACGTGCAGCGAGACGCGCACGGCCTCAAGGTGCTGCTCGCTGACCGGCCGGCAGCGCAGGCGGTGGCGGCGCTTGAGGTAGTCGGAGAACTTCGCGGCGTTGGCGCGCGGGTGGCGCAGCGTCGTCATCGCGGTCCAGAGCCCGGCGGGGCGCGGCGACAGGAGCTCGATGCCCGGGATGCCCGCCAGCCCCTCGCGGAGCTGCGCGGCGAGCTCGCGGCCCCAGGCGGCGATCCGGTCGCGGCCGATTTCCTCCTGAAACCGCACGGCCTCCGCCAGGCCGGCGACCAGGCCGAGGTTGCGCGTGCCGTACTCGTAGCGGACCGCGCTGGGCTTCAGCTCCAGCACGCCCGGCAGGAACGGCAGCTCGCCCGTGTGGGAGCCGATCTCGGTCGGCGCGATCTCGTCCAGCCGCGCGCGGCGGACATAGAGGGCGCCCGTCTCGTGCGGGCCGCCGAGCCACTTGTGGCCGCTGCAGGCGTAGGAGTCGCAGCCGAGCGCGGCGAGGTGGACGGGGATCAGGCCCACGGCCTGCGCGCCGTCAACGTGGCACCAGGCCCCATGCGCATGCGCGAGCTCCGCGATGGCGGCCACCGGCATCACCTGCCCGGTGGTGCAGGTGATGTGGCTCACCTGGACGATCTTGGTCCGCGGCGAGAGCAGCGCGCGGATGCGCTCGACGTTGCCCTCGGCGCTCGTTGGGTCGGGCTCGAACAGTCGCACCACGACGCCGCGGCGCTGCACCTGGTTGAACCAGGGGTACGAGCCGCCGGGGTGCGCGTGGGACTCGAAGATGACCTCGTCGCCCGGCGCCAGCGCGAGGCCGGCGGCGATGATGGAGTTGGC
>Ga0265327_10003169_pt1 | contig 16110 bp, 16 predicted proteins | sample 41621metaG_FD_202089 | JGI IMG/M metagenome (GOLD analysis project Ga0265327, IMG submission 202089) | Rhizosphere microbial communities from Carex aquatilis grown in University of Washington, Seatle, WA, United States - 4-16-21 metaG | ecosystem: Host-associated > Plants > Roots > Rhizosphere... | reverse complement strand
TAGTGAAAACACAGGCTTGAGTTATACTACTTTATTCAAGATTGTAAATAAAATTACCAACTTAGACCACATAATAAAAAACCCACCGCAATACATTCATGCTGCAGCCGGCATAATCAGAAACATAGAACTGGATGAAATGCTTCGGGGTTTGGATTATCATTTGACTGGCGAAGATTTCCCTTTCAACTTTACAGATTTCGTTAGAAATGTCTCTAAAACAGATTATGTCGAAACACCAAACAGAGGCGTGTTTGACAAAATGCTTATTGATAGTAATGTAGAATATGATTTCGCGAAAGCATCCGATAATCAACCCGACATAATTTGCTTTATTAAGTTGCCGAGTTGGTATAAAATCAAAACACCAATTGGAGAATATGAACCTGACTTTGGTTTAGTAATGAAGCGCAAGAGCCTTAAAACTGGTAGTGAAAGCGAATATTATTTTGTAATTGAAACAAAAGGAACGAATGATATAAACGATAAAAAGGCACTCACTGAAAGTGAGGTATATAAAATAAAGTGTGCCATGAAACATTTTGAAACTTTAGGTGTGGATGTTCATTACAAGGCTCCAGTAAAAGTTTATCACTACTTCAAGACAGAGGCGGATAAAACAATTAATACATTAAACGAACAATAGGGAATGGAAAATATAAATAGCTTGATGCCTTTGAGCAACGACTGGAATAAGGAAAGATTAACACAATTAAAAAATCTTTACCCTGACTTGTTTACTGATGAAGGTAAATTGAATATTGAAGAACTCAAAAAAGTTATTGACCCTGCAAGCGTTTCAGAGACCGAGAGATACGATTTTCGTTGGTTTGGAAAGAGTGAAGCAAAGCGTAACGCCTATACACCCAGCAATGCTACTTTGACATTTGACAAAGAAAGAAGCGTAAACCCTACAGAAAGTGAACATATCATTATTGAGGGGGAGAATCTCGAAGTATTGAAACTACTCAGTGAAAGTTATCGGGAACAAGTTAAATGTATTTACATAGATCCTCCTTATAATACTGGAAAGGATTTTGTTTACACAGATAATTATACTGAGGATAAAAGACCATATTGGGAACAAACGGGCGTTACAGAAAATGGTGTAAAAATTGACACTAACTTAGAAGCAGATGGCAGATTTCACAGTAATTGGCTTAATATGATGTACAGCCGTTTACTTATAGCAAGAGCAATGCTAAAGCCAGAGGGAGTAATTTTCATTTCAATTGATGACAATGAAGCTCACCATTTGAGAAAACTTTGTGATGAGGTTTTCGGAGAGGAAAATTTAGTGGGAGTTTTTGCATGGAAAAATAAATATGGCGCCGGTGCTAAGACTAAAGGTTTTATTGAAGTTCATGAATATATATATTGTTACTCTAAAAACCCCCTAACCGATATCGAAGCGGAATTAACTGCAGAACAAATAAGTGAATACAAAAAGAAAGATGAAAAATTTCCTAATAGAGGTGGTTATGTTACTCAGCCGCTAATGACTAAAAGCCTGGATGATAGAGAAAATCTGCAATATTCTATTGAATATGAGGGTATTAAAATTGAACCACGTAAACAATGGGTTTGGGAAGAAACCCGGTTATTAAATGCAATTGCCAATGATGAAATTGTAATAAAACAAAAGAAAAATGGAGCCTATAGTGTTAGGGCTAAGGTATATTTAAAGGATGCAAATGGAAACATAAGAAAGGGAAAGCCAATAACGGTTTTAAATGGCCCATTCAATCAAGATGGAACTCAAGAGGTTGAGGAGTTAATCGGTGAGGATATTTTTAGTTTTCCAAAACCCAAAAAGCTACTTATGTATCTTTTTGCATTTATCATTAACAACAATGATGATAAAGACGGTATTTATCTTGATTTCTTTGCAGGGTCGGGTACTACTGGTCATGCCATTCACGAATTAAATCTTAATGATGGGGGGAAAAGAAAATATATATTAGTTCAAATGCCAGAAGCCACTGATGAAAAAAGTGAAGCTTACAAGGCTAATTATAAAAAAATTAGCGATATAACCATCGATCGTAATAAAAAAGTCATTGAAAAGCTTATTGGAGAAAAGAAAGCAAAACAACCAGACTTATTTACCAATGGACATAAGGATGATGCAGTAAAAGGCTTAGGCTTTAAAGTTTTCAAATTAGTAAAATCAAACTTCCCAAGAGTTGAGTGGGCTCCTGATGTTGACAAAACCGACGACGAAAACATTACATTGCTTAAAAAATACATTGCAGACAAAGAAGCCCAATTAGTAACAGCTTTTAATCGGAATGAATTGTTGACAGAGATTTTATTAAAGAACGGGTTTCAATTGAACTATAATTCCGCTAGGCAAGAGCAGTTTAAGAAGAACGAAATTCTATTAGCGACAGACGGAATAAAAGAAACCTTGATTTGTTTAGATGTTGCTATTGATGCCGAGACAGTAGAACATTTTAAAAAGCACACAGACAAAAAATTCATTTGCCTTGAACGAGCATTAGACACAACAAAGAAATATAACTTAAAACATTATTTGGGTGACTTATTTCATGCCTTTTAATTCAAGCAAATAGATTGACAGCCGACGAAAAACCCATCGAAACTTCGTAGAACCGCCAGTAGTAGGACGCATTATCAGGCGTATTATCTACAAGAGGTTTCCCGAAAATGTATTACCAACTCTCTTAGATTTGGCAAGCGAAGCGCTTTATAAATACTAAAGTGTTACAAATTGTATCACTATTTAACAGACGAATGTTTGCAAGGACCGCCAGGGTTCGTCGGAGATTTTTTCATGCGAGTTACTGAAGCATGTATCTTTTTTCGGACAACGAGAACACAAGTGCGTCGTGTGGATCTACTTTTTTTACTTTTCCTAATTATTGCCTTAATTTGAACGAATGACATTAAAGGAAGCCATATTAAAGAGCTTGGACAATTTTACCGGACTTACAAGCTACTCTGATGTTTACAAGGATATTATTGACAAAGGCTACTATGACTTTGGTGCTCAAAAAACGCCAAGTTCTACTGTTTCAGCAGAACTTGGTGACCTCATTAGAAAGGGAGATTCCAGGGTAAAGCGAATAAAGCAATCCGGTGCGACTTACATGTATTATTTAACAGCAAATGAGTCAAATATTGGTGTTGAGATTTTGACAGGTACAATCGAGGATTCCAGCACTCCTTCCGTGAAAGGCGAAAAGGCAAAAACCTATGAAGAAAGAGACCTCCATATACTATTAAGCAGCTTCCTCAAAAGCACAAATATTTATTCAAAAACAATATTTCATGAGCAGTCTACTTATGGCAAGGACAATAATCAAATCTGGACACATCCAGATATGGTTGGAATTAAGTTTCTTAATTTACATTCCAAGGTTAATCAAACTTTTCTGAAGACTATAAACAGAGCTGAAACATTCAAGGTCAGTTCATATGAAATCAAAAGAGAAATAAACACAGACAGCGAGCTTAAGAAGGCCTTTTTTCAAGCGGTATCTAACTCCAGCTGGGCGAATTATGGTTATTTAGTTGGGTTTGAATTCAGTGACGGGCTAATCGAGGAAATGGCAAGACTCAATGAGTCTTTTGGGATAGGTATTATTAAACTGAATGCAAATCCATATCAAAGCAAAGTCATTTTCCAGTCGAAGTATCGTTCATTGGATTTTAAGACGATGGACAAGCTCTGTAAAATCAACAAGGAGTTTGAAAAATTTATTGAACAGGCAGAAAAGCTTATGACCGCGGAAGAACGCTACTATAAATCCACAGAAAAGGAGTTTGATGAATTCTGCGATCGATACTTTGCAAACGACACTGAAATGGAAGCTTATTGTAATGAAAAACTTATCCCTACTGAATAGGATACTGAGGATAGGAAGGCATTTGTTATCAAAAAAATATAATAAATATTTTCAGAAGACAAAAGCCACTCTCTTAGGCTGCTTTTGTCTTCTGAAATAGCTTTTATGCGGATGAAGACTTGAGTTCGCTAATGAAAATAGAGGTCACACTCCCGCCCCTATCTACAATTGACTCCTTGATTATCCCCATAATATCCATCAAAAATCGTTTTGAAGTGGTTGTCATTTCATTTTCAGGAATGGGTACAGTTGCGCTGATTGACTCAATTTTATCGGCTTTGCGAATTGCTGAGCCAGTACTAATTGATTGGTGCTTTTTCTGAACTTATATGAAATGGCGTATATATTAGACGTCTAAATTACATTTATTTGTTTATTTGATATTATCAGAATTTTGGTCCTGATTGCGAACTCCGTATAATGGTAGATAGTCTGACATGTCGGGGTAATAAATACTGGCAGAACTTGTGCCTAAGAATAAATAAGAACTGGCGAATAAGAAATGACAATTCCTATTATCTTTTGGAAAAACCATTCTATTTCTAAGTGCCATTTCTTTTGGGAAAAAAGGGTACATTAAGGATTTGTTATTTGAATCGGAATATAATAAAAGTCCATCTTCTATACTTAAAATCAGATTATGTTTTTGCCATGGCATAACATCGGCTTCGTACATAGTATCGATATCGTTTACCAAATTATCAATATTAAAATCCAATTTGTTGCAAATTAAAAATGAAAACAAATGATCATAGGGATAATTTTTGGGGTCAAAGTGACCTGGGACACCTCTTTTGATGGCTACTGGGTTAGATATTTCTTCACGAAGAATTTTATTACGCGCAAGTTTATTTATTGCAGTCCTAAAGTTTTGCTTGTTCAAATTTGATTTTACCTCGCCAATAGAGCAAACCGTTTCAATTGGGTAAAATCTTTGATGTTCAGCATTTTGAATTAGTGGTGTACTATTTCTATCATAAATAACAATATCGCATTGAGTACTTATTGATCCTTTATCCGTAATTAAAAACCCACTTCCAAAATCCAATCTCATTGGAACAACCAATCGCAAAAATTCCCTACATGCCATTTCCCTAAATGATCCATATTCGCCTGGATGTATAAGAGTTTTCGTTTCCTCATCATAAAAAACATCATTTGCCGTTCTTTGAAATGCATACCTAAATAATTCGATTCTCTCTTCCAATATAGCCGACATTATTTTGTTACTCACAAATCAAATTGGTTTAAAATTTTGGGAACATTACGTCAAGTTTCTCTACCTACAAATAAATGTAAGACATAAAAAGTCCGGCTTCGCCGGGGATTTTCTCATGCTGGGTACTCAAGCATGTATCTGTTCCGGAAAATGAGAAAGCAGGCCCGTTGTGCGGACCTGCTTTATTTTACTTCGTAAGGCTATGATACCTGCCGTCGTACCCTGTCCTATCCTTTAAGGCGCATCCCTGCGGAGCTTATACGTTCGGAACGAGTGCAATGTAACTGCTTTCTTATTCGCCAGGATTGGGTTTAACAGAAGGCATTGTCCCAGTTCCTCCAAAGCGCCGCTTCTCCGCCTGGACAATACCTTCATCATCTACATTCAAGATGGTATCCATGTCATGCGCAAAAGTGTTATCCCCCCGAAACTTCCCATCCTTTGTTGCCTGAAAGACATACACAAAACCTATCCAGGGATGCGATGCTTTCAATTCGCGCAATGCTTTTGAATCCAATCCGGAGTCAGTCACCGAGTCAATGAAAACAAAGCGGTACTTGCTTAGATCTGAAGGCAATTTCTTGCCAAAATCCAAGCGGGGATGTGCCACACCGAGCCGGCCAATCTTTTCCTGCAGCGTTTTACTGATCCCTTCTTCGGTTGCCCAATAAAAGACCGGTGCAATTGTCCTGGCTAGCTCATGCGCAAAACACATGGACCAGCTGCTTTTGCCCCGGAACGGTTTCCCATAAACCATCATGGCAAAATTTGGTGCCGGATCTCCAACAAATCGGGCATACTCGCCACGCAGTCCAATTGTTTCAAAGCTTTTATTCATGATATCCATAGAACTCATGACTTCGTGATTAATTGGCGCGGGAAGAATTATTGAACTGGTCTGCTTATTCGTTTTTACTGATGTATTAGCCTTCCGTTTCATTGGATTATCCGTTTCTATGAAGCCTAAGCCTCCTGCGCCTGGAGTGTTCCGGATGCGATGCAGCTGAAACTCCCGGATATCATCATCAGTGACCAATGCAGTTCCATTATTGTCTAGTTCCCCGAGCCCGACTTCCGTTTTTTTTTACCCGGATGAGCATAGAAGTCATTGGTCTTTGCCAGCGTCCAGGCAGCCTTAATCATTTTCATGTCCCGCTGAACATTCGGGTTATTTGCCAATCCGACATTGGCTTTCCGCTTAAATACCATCCGAAACGCATCCACCATGGCCTGATTGGCATCGCAGAAGTCGTTTGACATGCAATAGCTCTTTGATGCTGCATCGTCTTTAATGTGTGCAGCCACCATTTCAGCGAAGAGCTTTGGCTTTAAAACTTTCAAGAGGGTTTTTGAAAAGGCAATGGCTAAGGCGATCTGGTGTTTTTTAGAGGAAAAAAGAGAGGAGGATGTTGACTGCAGGCCAGAAAGTTCAATAGTGCCACGACCAGTGACTGCATGGCCAGTGATCCCGGCAAGGCCATTAAGCTCATAGGGATGTAAGTCCAGGGAAGTTTCACGGCCATCGATGAACGTGCATAGGCTGCTGTACGCTTTGTCGAGCTGGGCCTCATAAGGATCACCCTCAGTAATCTTTCCGGAATCTACGGCCTTCCACATGGCATCCCGCAACTTCCGGGATTTCTCTTTCACGCCTTTCTTGCCTGTCAGACCAATGTACTGCTTCAGCAACCGTACGGAAGGCATAGCTGATTCTGATTGTGCTATCCCTTGATAGACTTTTAGCAATGCCGGTTTGATCTCTACTTTGATATTGCCGACAGCATCCATTTGTCTAATCGCTTGCCTTAAGGAAGTCTGCATATGGTCTATTTCCTTCGCCCATGGACTTGTCTTAGTAATCCTACGTTCGAGGATCGCTTTCTGAACACCATGAAGTAGCCTGGAGAGATCTTCTGCACTCTTGGTTTTCCCGTTGAGCGACACATACCGCTTGACAAACTGAACGGTATTGGCAATATGCTCCACAGGTTTGCCGTGGCTTGGTTCTTCCTTCACTATTACAGCCTTCTTTGGCTTTGGAGCGGGTTTGGCAGCAGGCTGCGCCTTCGGCTTAACAACTTTAGGTTTCTTTACATATGCCTCCGGAGGCAGCACCGGTGGCAGTTGCGGAGGGCTTGGATTTTTTTTTGGTATCTGAACTGTTGCAGTACTGGCTTGCCGCTCTGCAATGGTTGTCAGGTAGCCAAAATATTTATCAATAACCCGTTTTACATCCGGAGTGCTTTTGTAGGCTGCCCAGTCACCATGGGAGGCGTCCGGGATCAGATCCCGGTGTGTCTTTTGCAAGGATTCCGGAACGGTCGCCCAATTAATGTTTCTCGCTACCTCCTGGTAGTTCTGTGTTGTAATGGTCATAAGTAGATGAGTTGATTGTTTTATTGATTTGATTAAGCCGCCATTTCCATCTCCATTTCCATCTCAAGCTCTAAGGCCAGTGCAAGCAGACTAATGCTTTTTAATTGGTCCTTGGTCTGTGCGATAGGTTCATTTGGTGCAGTGGAGGGTGGCACTATATGGTAATGGCGTTTGCCACTCTTTTCGACACCCGTGTCAATTTGAGCCATATTGTATTTAGGCACCGGAACGGTGCATGGATGTTTACTGGCCAGAGTGGTAAGGAAGTCATCGATTTCAGACTGATCTACCAGTGCCACCATCTTATCGGATTGCTTTTCCCAAATCTGGCTGTACACCCACTTCTGTAGTTCCTGATCGAGATAGATATCACCACCAGCTTGTTTTGAAGCCGGAACGTACATTTTATACCGGCCCTGGTAGTCTTTTGCGATAATCAGTCCGTTAGAGCATTTGATATTATTGCCTGGCTGCAGGGATTTGATAATACCCGTTGCCTTGCTGATCGGAACGGTCACCTTATCATTACCAGCTTTAATATCGTTTGGATCCCAACTCTCCGGCATGAGCAATCCTTTGGTTTCTCCGCCGGCCATCAGGGTGTAATTGATCAGTCGCCCCTGGTGAGATCCCAATGCCTGCAGGAGGTTTCCGGTGACGATATAGCGCTTCTTACGAGCTGCTTGCCCTTCGGATGTTCTACTGTCCCAGGCACTGATCAGATCATCATCACTGCCACCCTGATAGGTGTCCATGCTGGAACTGATGATCGGGCTTATTTCCTTAAACATCGAAGCAGGCAACTCCATGTATTTAATTCCATTGGCTATGGCAAAACGCAGCTTCACGGCGCTGGGCGCAAAGGGATTGGCCTTGCGCCGGTCGATTACATAACCCAGAAAGACGGTAGGCACCTTTTCCATTCCTTGCCCCATCACCGCTATCGGATAGCTGCAAATCCGACCAATATGGAAGAACTGAAAAAACTGATTAAGCTGGTGACCTACATTCCGGGAATGATTCTCAGCCTTATCTTTTGCTGTTTCTGCTGATTCCCTGATAACATCCTTCTGATCCTCAATGGCCTGATGCCGCTCTTCATCGTCTTCGATCTTCTTTATTTTCTTTAGGCTGCTTACGCCCTCAAGCATCGTATCATATTTCAGGTTAATTGCAGTTAGCTCTGTTTCCAGTTTGGCATTCTGCTGCGTCTGGAATTCTGATATCAAAGCCGATTGAATTTCTTTAGCCTTTCCTCCGGAGAGACTTTCATGAAGGATATTGACCAGCTCGGCACCGGTGTAGGGTTTACGCAGCACATTAGCCATAACTGTCTCCAGCACCACATTCTCTCCAAATGGAGAGCCGCCACCGGTGCCGACACTGATCACAGACGTTTTGGTGGTCTCCGCCTGGAGATTCATCGCCTCCAGTTCCAGATCGTACTCACCAGCCTGTTTCAGATAAGAAACAAGGTCCGTGTACCGGCTTGCGATATCATCATAAAAGATGCTCTGCATTTCCGTGGAAAGCACAGCCACACGTCCGGATACCTTTTGTGCAGCGTTTTCGATTGTTTCCTTATCGCCATCTTCTTCGTTGCCTTCCAGTTTCAAAGGATCATCGAGGAGCTTATTGACTTCCGGATTGTCCAGGAGATAAGCTTTGGTCACCTTATCGCCGTATTTATTCAAAAAGTCCGGAACATCGAGCATGGTACTGCTCTGCTTCTGGTTGGATGCGGTATTGGCATCCAAAGACTTTAATTTCTTCTGGAGCATCATCATCAGTCGTTGTTCGGCTGGTATGGCGCTGATCAGGTAATCATAAATGGGTTTGAGGATCTGGCCGGTTCGATTGACCCGTCCACGCTTCTGAACTTCGGTATTGATATCCAGTTCTGCCTGCAGTACAATCATCACCCGCTGTTTTACTTCAGTGGCAGGAACTTTGGAGGTTGGTACTGCATGTGCTGAGGCACCCGTAGAGCCGGACTGATTGATCAGTAATACATCAACTTCATTATTATTGAATTTCCGGAAGGCATCATTAGTGTTTTCTTTCTTCCTGGCATAGATCATTCCGGTAATCTCTTTTCTGGATTCCTTGATGCTTTTGTCAACCAGCAATTCCTGAGTAGCCGTTTCGTTTAATGAAGCACCATTCAAGGAATACCCCTCATTAGGCGGCGCCAACTTCAGGGCAATCTTTCGTCCTGTTACCTCTGCAACACTATATCCGGCGGCTTTAATCTTTTCAATTAGGATATCTATAGGAGAGATGCTATTCCTGACCGAAAAGCCCAACCTGTTCTCGGACATTTACCGAGACCTAAAAGCAATTGGCAGTGCCGATCTGGTGCCCTTCATCGTAAATGGCAAGGAAGGAAAAACAGATATCAAGGATGAGGAGGGCACGGTGATTCACTCTGCCTTTTCGGCATCCGAACAGGACACCATATTCAAATCCCTGAAACTTCCAGCCGGAATCGACTTTGTCCTGGCTACTTATACCCAGTTTAATAGTCCGCTGACCAAACCCTTAAAACCTCAGTTTCTAAGCAGTATCGCCTCCGGATCAATCATGATCATGGATGAAGCGCATAATTCCTCCGGAGCGAGTAATGTCGGTGCCTTCCTTAAGGATGTGGTCAAAAGTACCGATGGAGTCATGTTCCTCTCCGCCACTTTTGCCAAGCGTCCGGATAATATGCCCATCTACGCCATGAAGACCTGCATGTCGGATTGCGCCCTGGATGATGAGTCACTGGTCAATGCGATTGAAAAAGGGGGTGTGGCATTACAGGAAGTAATCTCCTCACAACTGGTCAGTGAAGGCCAGATGCTTCGCCGGGAACGGAGCTATGAAGGGATCGAGGTCAATTACCTGACTATGGAGGATATGGCGCAGGAGCACCGGGCAGCAGCTGATATGATTACTGCAGTAATCCGCCGAATCATTGCATTCCAGATTGATTACGTGGATGAAGTCGTAAAGGTCATGGATGGAGTGGCCGCAGCTGAAGGGAAAGAAGTCGGTGAACGCAAAGGCACCAAAAGCGCCGGCGTAGATAGCACCCCCTATTTCTCCAAAGTATTTAATATCATCAATCAGATGCTCTTTGCCATCAAGGCAGATGCCGTTGCAGATCGCGCCATCATGCGACTCCAGGAAGGAAAGAAGCCGGTTATTGCATTTTCCTCCACCATGGGCGCATTCCTGGAGACAATGGGAACGGATGGTGAGGTGATCAAGGCCGACTTTGCCGAAGTATTAGCTCGTGGACTCACCGGTGTGATGAAAGTCACAGAGCGAAGTGTGAACGGAGTGCCCGTATATAAAAGCATCTCCGTCAATGACCTTTCCCCTGAAGCCAAATCATGTAGCAACCTGATGGCCTTTGCATTGGTTAACTGGATGAGCATCGTATTTTCCATTCGTGTAAACATTAAAATTTCTTAGAAAAAATTGCTGTAAATCGATCAAAACTTTCGGTCATGAAGAAAGGGAGATTGATATGCCCTATTTGGTTGAGATAAATGTTAGTGCTGTTCTTGTGCTAGCCGGGGAAGTGGTGGAAAGACCCTGTCTTTCTATCATTGGTCAAGTATAAATCGCATTAAATTCCTTTCTCATAGCATCATTTTGTTTTACTATCAATTCCGCTCACCAATGCTTTTTCCTCGGGCTCTGTCAAAGTACTGCTGTTAATTTCTTCCCATAGCCTGACCGCTTCTTTTGATGAGCTAATACCAAGCATTTTTACTTTTTTACCCCACAAGTAAATCGCAAAGTCTTTTTTGTTGTATGCAACTCCGTCGTAAAGGAACAAAGACTGTGTTTCTTTTTCTAATACTTTATTGAAATCAAGTTTGCCACCGATGGTTTCTTTTTTGATGTATTCAATCGGGTCTTTTATTTCTTCTTCAGGAGTTGTCAGTTGCTTCGCTATTTCTATAATTTCCGCTTTGAGTTTGTCGTAAGGTTGAATTCTATATACAATCCCGTCGAACTGAATTCCTTTTCCGCGGTTTGGTAGATCGATAATTTTAGCGGTTGGATCTACTTTTAGCTTTAAAAGCTCGTCCGAACGCCTTTCGCTGATCTCACCCCAAACATTACAAGGTGCTTGCATGCTTTTTCCATTGTTAGGGTTTACAATGTTGTAGCTGAGGGTGGTTTTAGAATCCTCATTCTTTTGCATTAACATTATCATAATCAATACGCGTTTTCCTTGGTGAATAATAAAGACATTAGAGGGAAGGTCCCGGGCAAATTTCAGATATTCTGTTAATGTCGGCTTATCACTCACATAAACAGATGAGCCTGCATTTGAAATGTTGTTATCGATGGTGTAATAACTTGATGTCAATTCAAAACTGTCAAGCTTCTCTTCACTGATCAGTTCACTATTGAATACTGGATTTCCGTTTTTGTCGGTTTGTCCATAAGCGCTTATCTGTATAAAAATTGCCAGGAGGATTATTGCAATTTGCTTAATTGTCATTCTAGCTGTTTTGATGTTTATTGCCTACAGTAGTTCGGTGAGTTTAAATTAACCCTTATTCTGATAGTAACACAAACAACAAATATCCATCCTTTGTTGCTATTGCATATGACCGGTAATTGCTGCGCAACATTGCTTTTGAATCTAAAACACAGCAACTATCTATCCCTTTTAATGCATTGAGGACACTAGTAGGCATCCATGATCTTGTGTTTGATGAATCGAAAAATTTTAAGCAACTATCCTGGTGCTTCATCATTAATTTATAAAAGGACTCTGAGTTCGGCTTGATAACGATCATCATTATTCTATCAGTTGGTCCAATAGAGTTTGGATTCGACAGTGCGCTATCCTCCCAATGGCAATACGATATAACTTCTAAAATTGCAGAGTCGATAAATAAATGATGAATACCTGCAGAATTATCACCACTTACTGTACGCGGTACATCAGAACAAGAGCAAAACGACAACCCAAACAAAATGGCCAGCAGTGTAGAGGTTACATATTTCATTTCTGTCCTGGATAAAAGTCACCGACGAGCTAGCAGCAAACCTAAGGTTAACTTCAGTATTTATTAAGGCTATTAAGTATGGTTATTTGTACAGCAATATAATCTGTAGAAAAATTTTCAGCGTGGTCATTGTCGTTCCCCGGCTGGCGCAAACATGGCGCGTTGGTAAGAAGCGTGGGCCTGCTTGTGCCTGAGCTCTAAAAAACAATAATCGGAATCGAGGATTTGGCTCAAGATCCCAACCGCACATGACTATGCTACAATTTTGCGCCTGCCGGGGGTGTTCGTTCGACTTAAATTTGTAGTTATGTACAGGCTATTACTATTTATTATTTGGGTTTCTGTCAACCCTGGTTGTTAGAAAAAACAATAGAACTTCCGCCTTATACACAAATTGGTGCAGAGACATTAGGCTGTTATATTGATGGGGTGCCTTTTGTAGTAACTGGTAAAAGAATCCTCGGCTTGCTAAACACCGATCGGGGAATTAGTATTGACATAAATAGCGATCTGATCACATTAGATTCAAGAAGTGATGATTTTCTTCTTGGATTAAAGTTTCAAACTAATGGACTACCTGGCCTTTATTATATAGACAGCCCATATAATAAATTTGCTATTGTAGGAAATAAAACTTCTTCGAATTCATACAGAACCGATTATCAAAACACTGGAGTGGTTTACTTGAAAAGCTATGATTCTGCTGTTATTTCAGGCACATTTTCTTTTGATGCAAAAGGTTTCGATGGATCTATCATTCACGTAACGGAAGGCCGATTTGATGTCAGAGTGAAATAGGATTTAATTCTATTTTTTAACCTTGATCTCGTTCATAATCTTTCTGAATTCAACCAGTTCCTTTTTTGTCCATCGTTCAGACTTTGTAGAATGATCAACATTCTTTTGCTCTTTTATTAGTCCCATAATTTCAACCTTTTATAGTTCACATCTAAGCCTGAACCAATTCCTTCTTCGTATTCATTACACTCGCATTCCGGAAATGAGAATTCTCCGGAACGCGTAATTTATAAGGACGATTAAATGCTTCCTGGGACACCTTAAAATAGACAGCTAACTTCCTGATCACTTCTTTGGAAAGCCCCTTTTTGCAATTAAGTATGTCGGAAACGTATCCTTTGCTGATTCCAAGGATCTCCACCAAATCTTTAGCCTTTAGATCATGATCCTTAATGAACGAATGAAGCAACTGTATCGGATCTAGGTCACTCAGTGTATTATGCTCATCGTCCCACTTTTCAATAAGTAGTGTCAATAAGGAGATCTCATCCTTTGTATTTCGGTCTTTTGAACCTGAGAAAACAAGTTGTTCTAGAAAGTTACAGTACTCCTTATATTGAGTTTTGCTGGTAATAACCCTGTATTTAAGTGTTTCCATGAAATTGTAATTTTAAATTTACTCACATTGAATTGCTCACAGGCCTTGCAGAGTTTATCATATTCAGCAGGCGTACCAATCCAGAAAATGAATAAGTGAACTTGTCTGTCACCAAATGCGTATTTAGCAATAATCCTTATTTAGTTATAGCTTGATGAGAAAGGGGCAATGTAATTCTGAAACCTCAGCCAAGATTAATAGATAAATTACTATTTATCCTTGGAAATGAAGCTGTCATAAAACTCACCGGTTCCCTTCGCGTCAAGCCGTCCCACAACTACGTTTATTGAGCTTCTCGATAATTCAATTCCTGGCCTTAAATGATAATGCTCTCTTGCACCATTGGGAATGTATTTGTCTTCCACTACTTCCTGATTAAGTTCAGCAATTTCTAAGAGTAGTCGTGCTAATGATTTAAGTCCTTCTGGATTACCATGAATTAGCACTTCGTCCCAAGTCGTAATCTCGCCATCATCGTCAAGTTCATTATGCGAAACGAAAATGTCTAGTTCCCCTTGAATTTCGTGTCCCTTAGTTTTCTTATATTTCATTGTATATCGATTTCTCGTGGTACATGGAAATTCCTTGACTCTATTTATACATTCTGATAATAGAAATCCAGAATGTAAACACCAAACTTCCATTGTGAAGATAGCCAATTGTTTTGAGAAGTTCACATTTTGTGAACCTGTATTACTACTTACTCTCGGCAATTTACACCAACAAAAAGGAAGGATTGCTCTATCAAAACTGGAGCCGATTCAGCTTGAATTGACTCAGGATGGGTATTTTGAATTCGGGGTCCTGTTTAGTACCGAAACTTTCCTTGAGGAGGTACTTATGAGAAGTCCCAAATATTTGCAATACTGGGGCATGGATGAAGACCGTTTCCGCGAAACGATACACAGCTTTGATCTGTTTGAGATGCCTAAAATCGAATTTATAGATCAGTTTCCCATGGTGTCTGAGGCTGTATCAACCCATCATCCGCAAGCACATTCCACAGAGGGAATTATGGAGCAACTGAGGTCAATTGGTGATGAGAAAGGGTAGACACGATTTGGAGTCTGATCATTAGTTCATCTGGGCTGGACAATCCGTTGTGGCGAGACCCTGTCTTGCCACAACGGGAAACTACTCCTCGCTGCCGCAAGGATGGGGCGCAGGGATTAATTATGTACCAATCCCTTCAGACATACAACCAACGGATAAGGTCCAGCTGGATGTCTGGAATATCGGGAAGACTGCAGTAAATATTTCCGATCTGTGTATGGGTAGGTTTAGGTAAGGCTCTATTCACTTAATTATGGTAATTTTCCAGAGCATTCTAAAGCTAGAATTAAAACTTCCAGGTTAAAATCAGGTTGGAGAAAAGTACGGGAGTAATTGGAACATTCAGCAATCACTATAGATATCGGCAACTCAGAATAGAATTAAAATTAAAAAGGCGATGCGTGCAATTCGAAATGGTGATTCGATAATTGTTTTATTAGGCGGAATTATTTTTATGATTCTGGCCCTTTATAATGGATATCCCATAGTCACCAACGATACAGGGTCATATATTTCAAGTGGGTTTACTTTAATTCCTTCCTCTGACCGCCCAATCTTTTATGGGCTGTTTATTCGTGGTACTTCATTGGGTTTATCGTTGTGGTTAACTATTTACACTCAATGCTGCATATTGTCATACGTTTTTATAAAGTTCCTCTCAGCTAGCATACCTGAAATCCGGAAGGCGCATAAGGTTTTCTTTCTGTTTTTTGCTTCCCTCTGCACCATTGGCGGATGGTATGCAAGCCAGTTGATGCCAGATATTTTCGTGGCAATTATGATTCTTTCCACCCTAGTGCTCTTAAAAGAAGACGGTACCCGGAAACAAAACATAATTATGATTTGTATCTGCTTTATTGCAGTGATCACGCATAATTCGAATTACATAACACTAACCCTGTTTTCACTTTTACTATTTCTGGGCTCAGTTATATTTAAGCGGATTCAACGGTTTCGAATAAAGGCAACTATTCTACTTGGTATTTGCTTTTTTTCTTGGATCACCTTATGTCTCAGTAACTATATTGGTAGAAAGGAATTTGTATCTAGTGTTAAGTTAAGTGTGATTTGACGTATATAGTTGTATATTTGTTTCAAAACAAAATGATACGATATACAGTTAAGCTTACAAAGGAAGAGGTTGGGGTATTGCAGGCAATCATAAATAAAGGT
>Ga0265327_10003168_pt1 | contig 16112 bp, 7 predicted proteins | sample 41621metaG_FD_202089 | JGI IMG/M metagenome (GOLD analysis project Ga0265327, IMG submission 202089) | Rhizosphere microbial communities from Carex aquatilis grown in University of Washington, Seatle, WA, United States - 4-16-21 metaG | ecosystem: Host-associated > Plants > Roots > Rhizosphere >... | reverse complement strand
CAGGCCGTGGGAGGTCATCGGCTTCACCCGGGTGCCCTGGAAGCGCTGCTGCGCCTCGATCTGCACCGCCTTGTTCAGCACGAGGTACAGCATCCTGGCGTCCGGCCGCCGCCGGGCGAAGCCTGTGAGCATGCTGGTCTTGCCGGTGCCAGCGAAGGCGCGGACGACCAGGTTTTGAACATCGAGGCTGATGCAGGCTTCTTGCTCTTCGGTGGGGGGGTGCATGTTGCCGCCTGTTTTTTGGAATAATGCGGGCGGAAAACCGTCCCGGCTTTGACGGCTGCCATTTTACCCCGTTTCCGGGGATCGCACGCCGGCGACAAACCCCGCGACAGGGCCGCGCTTCCAGGCTTTCAAATTCCACCCCGGCTCCCACGGTGGCGTAATACCGCAACCGGCCGGCCCGGCGCACAGAGGGGATTGCGCATCCGTGCTTGTTCTGATCGCCGCAAAAGGTTGGCGGCCAAGCGGCGCATCCCAAAGCTTACGGGCGCGGCAGCCAAACAAGATTATTTAAAGCTTGGCCGCCGCGGCCGCGCGCTTGCCGAACCCGCGTCGGCTTACGGTTTGAGCCCGGCGAAGTTCTTCCGCACGTCCTCTTTGCCCTGCTCGTATTGCCGGGCGTAATAGGCGCGGACTTTCTCGGGGTCGAAGGTCAGGAAAGTGTTACCGGACTCGAAGTGCTGCACGAACACCTTGCCCAGGGCGTAGGTGGAGGCCGCGCCGAGCAGGCCGCCGCTGGCCATGCTGGTGATTAGGCCGGGGCCGGGCAGGGCCTTGGCGAGGCCGAGCGCGACGCCTATCGACAAATCGCTGCCGACCAGCGCGCCGATGGCCGACTTGCCGATCTGGGCGGAGAATTCGACGCCATAGATGTTGGCCAGGCAGCGCAGCAGGTTGAGCTGCACCCCCGCCAGCGCGGCCCAGCCGACCCAGGGGGTGGGCAGGGCGCCGGCCGCCGCCGCCGCCAGCCTGTGGTGTTTGATGGACTGCCCGGCGCGGGCGGTGTTGGTTTCAGTGTCTGCCATACGTCACCTGTTCAGTCGAAGAATTTCCAGTCTTCGACATAGTTGCCGAAGATGAACCTGGGATAGCCGGGGTCGGCGCGGAAGGTCACCATGTCGTAGCGGATGTGCTGGTTGCCACGGAAGAAGAACACCTTGGCGTTGCCCCAGTACACCGCCGCGTCGATCCGGTCGAAGTTCAGCCCGGCCCAGCGCTTGTTGGCCGCTTCCGGGTAGCCCTCGTCGGCCCGGTTGTTCAGCATGTTGAAGCGGACGTACTGGTTGCCGAGGAAGAAGTACACCGCCTCGGGTGAGACGTTCATGGCCGCGTCGATGCGCTCGAACGGCACCCCCGGCCAGCCTGCGGCGATGGTCTTGGGATACCCCTCGTCGATGGCCATCTGATCCACGTCCACGCGGATGTACTGGTCGCGGTTGAACAAGTAGAGCTTGCGGTCGAGCTTTTCGCCTTTTTGGGAGACGAGGTATTTGCCGAGGAAGGCGGCGTCCACCTGCTCGAAGCCGACCTCGGCCAGCATCGGCCATTTCTCCTTGACCGGGCGCACCGCGCTCGTCTCGCCGGTGTCGGGTTGATAGGAGAAGCAGTTTTTGCCCCGGAACACATGCACGCGGTTGTCGAGGTTGAACACCACCCGCAGCGGCGTGAACACCGTGGCCTCGATGTAGGCTTGGCGCAGCGCCTTGGCCTTGTCGTCGTCGTCGACCAAAGTCCAGATGCCGACGGCGTCGAATTCGATCACCTGCGGGTTGTCCTTGATAGTCGACAGCCACTGGTTGTAACGCGCCTCGTCCAGCGAGCTCAAGGTCGCCAGCAGCAGCTCGTCGCCGCCCTTGCCGAACACGGTGCATTCGGAGTTGTTTTGCAGCTTCTCCTTGGCGGCGCTGGAGGCGGCATTGGCCGAGCCGGAGCCTGCCCCGGCGAAGCTGGCCTTGATGCCTGCCTTGATATCCTCCTTGCTCATGTCCTTCGACTTGGCGACGGTGAACGCCAGCATGGCCTTGCCGCCAACCCACACGCGCTTGACGTAATGGGTGCCGAAGCGCTCGAAGAAGCGTTCGTAGGCGCGGCGGTGGGCCGGGTCGTAGGGGGTGGGGATGTCCAGGTCGAAATCGCTGTCGATGAAACCCCGGTCGTCCGGGATGTACACCGACCATAAGGGGATGAAGGAGTTGCGCAGGGCGTAGTAGGCGTCCTCCTCCGAACGCAACTGGCCGGTCTGGCTGGCGTTGACATCGACGCTGAACGGGCCGTTGCCGGTGGCGGCGGCGGCGTCCAGGCTGGTGGATTTCTCGAAGCGCTCCCAGGATTCTTCAATCCGCATCTGGTTCAGCGCCTGCGCGGCGGGCATCGGCGGGCTGTCGTTGACCTCGTAGCCGGCCGGCACGCGGTAGGTCAGCCCGGTCTCCTTGGACGGGTAGGTTTGGTGGCCCGGCTGGCGGAACAACACGCCTTTCAATTCAAAGGGCTGCTGCGGCCTGAGGTAAATGCCGCGCCCGACCATGTCCAGGCCGGGGATCAAGGGAAGTTCTTCAGGGGTGTCGGCCATCGCCGGGTCTCCTTTTTCTATGTGGGTGCTTGGGATGTGGCCGGAACAATGCCTCCGGCCAGGGCATGTCAAACCTGGCTTTGCGCCAGCTCGGCGGCCTGGACGATCCAGGCGCGGACGGCCCGGACGGACACCGCGCGGCCGATGATCGTTTTAAGCTGCTCGGGCGGCAGCGCCGCCAAGCCGGCGAAGTCCTCAATGCCCGCGGCTCTCAGCCTGGCGGCGTAGGTCGGCCCTATGCCATGGATGTCTTCCAGCCGCGCCGGGGCGGCGGGTGCCGTTGGCCGCGCGGCGTCCGCGCCGGCAGGCGCTTGCGGCGGGGTTGCGGCGGCCTCCTCCGCGCGGGTTTGCAATTCTTGCCGCAACAGGGCCTTGGCCTGTTGCGGCTCAAAATTCGACAAATCGCCGCCCGCCTCGAAGTGGCGGATGAAAACCTGGCCGGTGGCATAGGTCGCGGTGGCGAAACTGGCGGCCAGGCCGCCGAGGCCGGTCCCGGACAGCAGCGGGCGGGCGAGGCTGGGCTCAAACGGCACGCCGTAATGGCGGGCCAGGCTGTGCACCAGTTTCACTTGCAAGGCCATCACGGCGGCCAAGTCGAACAGCGGCAGGGACAGCAGGGCAAGGCCGGCTCCGGCAAGCCCAGCACCCAGGCCTGCAAATCCGGCCTGCCGCCCGGCCCGTCCTCGGCCCAGCCGCGCAACCCCAAAGCCAGGGCGCGGCGCCGGTTGAATAGCGCCGCCAGCCGGTCTTTGGCCCGGGCCAGCGCCGTCCGCCCCTAGGCCAGCAGCTTGCCTGGCAGGGCCGAGAGCCGCTGTTTGAGCGGCTCCGGGGCAATCCACCAGCCGCCCAGCAACAGGGCGAAAGCCAGGCCAAAACCCAGGGCCAGGGCCAAGGCGGCGGTCAGGTCGACGACCGGCACCGGCACCAAAGCGATGGCGGCCGAGCCTAGCACATAGTTTTTCACCAGCGCTTCGGCGCGGGCCAGCCGTGCGGCCTTGGCAGAGGCGGTAAGCTGGTCTTCCAGCGGGGCTTCGGCTTCAGGAGTGGACACGGTGGACATGGGATGGCTCCTTAAAACGCGGGTTGAGTGGAAAAAATCGGCGGCTTTCAGCCAAGCATATATCGTAAACGGTTTGGCGCACATTTGCTGTTACGCCTAATAGGCCACCGGCAGGCTCACCAGCCCGCGCAGATAGCCGTAAAGCTGGTCGATGATGGCCTCGATCTGCTCCACCGTCCGCCCGCGCCCTTGCCATTCGACCGCCACCGCCTGGGCGATGATGCCGCCGGCCGACCAGCCGAGCAGGCGGTACGGGCCTTCGGGCTGGGCCTTTATGGCCCAGTCGGCATAGTCCGCCGCCATCTCCCGCAGCGAGCCGGGCCACCGTTCCGTCGGATCGGCGAGGCTCTTGGCCTGGAGCGCGTAGACCGGGGTGGCGGCGTCCAGATGGCGCAGCAGGCCGGCGTAGCACCAGCCGGTGCCGCCGCCGGGGTGGATGCAAAACAGCGCAGGCCCTGCGCCGCCGCGTAGCGGGAACAAGGGGGCCAGGGCGTTTTCCGGCTCCAGCCGCAAATCCATCCGCTGCGCCAGGGCCGGCGGCGTGGACGCCTCGAACAGCGCGCGCAGGCCCAGTTCGACCCCGAACGCCGCCAGCGCCCGGCTGACCAGCCGCGCCGCCAGCAGCGAATGCCCGCCCAGCGCGAAGAAATCATCGTCCAGGCCGACGCCGGGCAGGTCCAGCGCCTCGGCGAACAGGGCGCGCAGCGGCCGCTTACGCGGTGTGCGCGGCGCACGGCCCGTGCCGCCGGCTGGCGTGAGATCCGGCGCGGGCAGGGCCGTGCGGTCGAGCTTGCCATTCGGGTTCAAGGGCAGCGCGTCCAAGGCGGGGACGGCATAGGCCACCAGCCGCTTTTCGCCGGGCCGGTGTCCGCGGGCGATGACGGCGGCGGCGGCGAGTCCGGGATGCCGGGGCAAGGCCGCCTCGATCTCGCCGAGTTCGATGCGGAAGCCGCGGATTTTGACCTGCTTGTCCAGCCGGCCGAGGAATTCCAAATCGCCGACGCCGCGCCAGCGCGCCTGGTCGCCGGTGCGGTACATGCGCGCACCGGCTTCGCCGAACCAGCGCCCGCAGGGGTCGGCGACAAAGCGTTCGGACGTCAGGCCGGGCCGGTTTAAATAGCCCCGCGCCAGGCCCGCCCCGGCGATGTACAGCTCGCCCGGCACGCCCGGCGGCGAGAGGCCCGGCGTCTCGTCCAGCACATATACCCGCAACCGGCTGATCGGCCCGCCGATGGAGGGCGGCGACAGGCAGGCGTCCAGGTCAGCGGGCAAAGTGTAGCCGGTGGCGACATGGGTTTCCGTGGGGCCGTAATGGTTGTACAGCCGCCGGCCTGGGCGATGTCCTTCAGCGTGGGCAAGGCCAAGCCCTGCTCCAAGGCCGCTTCGGCCAGGGCTTCGACGACCAGGTTCGGCGCGAACAATTCCTCCACCTGGCGCAGATCCAGCCAGCGGGCGAACTGTCCGGCGTCGCGGCGGATTTCATCCGGCGGCACCACCAGGGTCTTGCCGAATGCCAGTGTGGAGAGGATCTCCTGCGCCGACACGTCGAAGCTCAAGGCCGTGAACTGCGCCACCCGCGTCCCCGCCGGGCCGGGCAAGGCGGCTTCATGCCACAGCAGCAGGCTCAGCAAAGCCCCAGCCGGCATCACCACGCCCTTGGGAATGCCGGTGGAGCCTGAGGTGTAAATCACATAAGCCGGATGCCCGGGCCGCAATGGCCGGGTGCGCTAGCCGTCGCCGGGGTTCAGCGCGGAATAATGGCCCAGCGCCTCCAGCCGCGCCGGTTCATCGACGATCCAGCGCGGTGCGGCCACCTCGTCGGGAATCGCCGGGGCGGTCTGCCCTCCCCAAATACCACCTGCCGCTGCCCGCCCCGGTGGCGGCAATCCGGAAGGGGTGAGTTTGTCAGTCAGGGCGGGCGTTACTGGCCAAGAGCGGAGAAGCAAGCCGCGCCCCGGCGGCCAGCCCATAAAAATAGCCCAAGACCCGCCTGGTCTTCCGTACAATGGCGAACCAGCCGCCCAGGCTGGCGGGCCGCGCGCCGATAGGAAGGCATCCAGGCCGCGAGGCCGGGCCAACAGGACACCAAAAGAGCCCCACCAGCGGCCGCCTCGCCCGGGCCAGGCCGCGACGCCCACGCGGCCGGCCTGCAGAATAGGAATCTGAGGGCCGAAAGGAAATCCACTCCCCCAGCGGATCGGCTGAAGGCTTACCTTTTCCCTGCTGCGAATAACCGTGTGCCGCCTTGGCGCGGCGCGATATGAACCCCATAGCCACCGATAAAAACCACCATGACTCAGCGCGACCTGGAACAAGGCCCCTATGCCAGAACCACTGTGCCACAAGCATTTTCCCACTGGGCGAATACTTCGCCAGACGCCATCGCCCTCAGCTACCACGGACAGTCTTGGAGCTACCGGCAACTGGACGAGCAAGCCAACCGCGTGGCACATTGGCTAGTCTCCCGCCTCGGTTGCGGATTAGAGGGCCTTCCCGAACCCTTGATTCCGGTCTGCCTGAACCAAGGGCCGCAACGCATCGCCGCCTTGTTGGCGATCATCAAACTGGGCGGTGCTTATGTGCCTATCGAACCGGATTATCCGGCAGCGCGTATCCGCTACATGCTGGAAGATATCGATGCCCGCTGCTTGCTGACCGAATCGGTCTTGGCCGGGGATATTCTGGCGGCCCGTGACGCCCATGACCGTCCGCTGGAAATCCTGGCTATTGATGCCGACAAGGTTGCCATTGCCCACGAGGACGCCTCGCCGGTCGAGCCGAATCTCACGCCCGACTCGCTGTGCTACATCATCTATACCTCGGGGTCGACCGGACGTCCGAAAGGGGTCGCCGTGCCGCATCGCGGGGTCACCCGCTTGGTGCTGAACACCGACTACGTCCAGATCCGGCCTGGCGACTGCGTCGCCCAGGCCTCGAACGTGGCTTTCGATGCCAGCACCTTTGAAATCTGGGGCGCCCTGCTGAACGGGGCGCGGCTCGCTTTGCTCGGCAAGGATACCGTCCTCAATGCCCGCCGCCTGGCCGAGGCCCTGCGCGGGGAACAGGTCAATATCATGTTCATGACCGCGGGCCTGTTTAACCAGCATGTGGCGGTCGATCCCGGCGTGTTCGCGCCGCTGGATTATCTGCTGGTCGGCGGGGAAGCGCCTTCGGTCGATGCCGTGCGGCGTTTGATGAGCTTCCCCGGACGCCCCCGGCACCTGCTGAATGGTTATGGGCCAACCGAAAACACCACATTCTCGACCTATTACGAATTCCTGGAGATTCCCGAACCTGGCGCCCCCCTGCCTATCGGGCGGCCCATCGCGTATTCCAGTTGCCGGGTGGTCGATGCCGAATTGCGGCCTGTTGCGGCAGGCGGAACCGGGGAACTTCTGGTCGGCGGGGCGGGGCTGGCGCGGGAATATTGGCGCAACCCGGAAGCCACGGCGGAGAAGTTCGTCACCGGATTGCCGGGAACCGACGGCGAACGCTACTACCGCACCGGGGATGTGGTGCGCCTATTGCCTTCAGGGGATCTGGTGTTTCTGGGGCGCGTGGACAACCAGGTCAAGATCCGTGGCTTCCGCGTCGAGCTGGAGGAAATCGAGCTGGCCCTGGAAGCCCACCCCGAACTCGCGCGGGCGGTCGTCCGGGTCGCCGAGGATGTCTCCCATACCAAGCGCCTCTTGGCGTATCTGCTGCCGCGGCCCGGTGGCGTCCTGCCCAGCGTGGCGGAGCTGCGGGCGTTCGTGGAGCAGCGTCTCCCGGCGGTCATGGTGCCGTCGGCGTTTATCCGGGTCGCCCATCTGCCTTTGAACGCCAGCGGCAAGGTGGACCGGCAAGCCTTGGCCGCGCTGGCGGGCGAAGTGCTATGGAGCGAGGAAGAATGCGCCGAGCCGCGTTCCGGCTTGGAACAGCGCCTGCGCCGGCGTTGGTCGGAATATCTCCAGGTGGCGGAAGCGCAGATTGGCGTCACCCAGAATTTTTTTGAATTGGGAGGGCACTCCCTGGCCGCCGCCCTGATCCTGGCCGATCTCCGCGATGCGCTAGGCATCGAATTGCAAGTCCAGGATTTCTTCGCCGCGCCAACCATCGCCGGTTTGGCGGCGGCCGTCTCGGCCCGCACCGCCAGCGCCGCCATCGATATTCCCCCGGTCGAGCGCACCGACGACCTGCCCCTGTCCTGGTCCCAGGAACAAATTTGGCTACACCAGCAACTCGCCCCCGAAACGCCGTTTTATAACGAGCCGCTGAATATCACCCTGCCGGAAGCCATCGAACCCGGCGCTTTGCAAAAGGCGCTGGGCCTGTTGCTGGAGAGGCATGAAGCCTTGCGGGCGCGGATCGGGATCAAGCGGGGACTTCCCCGCCAGCGCATCGCGCCGCCCGAACCCATCGATTTGCCCGTGTTCGATTTGCGGCATCTGCCCCGTCAGCGGGCCGAAGCCGAAGCCCGCGATCTCGCCAGCGCCCAAGCCTGCCAGCCTTTCCTTCTGGAAACCGGCCCGCTCATTCGTTTCCTCCTGGTTCGCATGGAAAACCAGCTATGGCGGCTGTACCTGGCCGGGCACCACTTGGTCTTGGATGGCGTGGCGATTTTCCAGGTGTTCTTGCCGGAATTGGAAACCCTGTACCGGCAATGCATGGCAGGCCAGCCCCCGGCCTTGCCGCCTGTGCGGTTCCGGTTCCGGGATTGGTTGGTTTGGCAGCGCGAACCTGCCGCCTGCGCCCGTTGGGCTGGCCAAGAGGGCTACTGGCAAACCAAACTGGCCGATCTTGAACCCTTGAGCCTGCCGACCGACCATCCCCGCAATGACAAGGAAGACTATGCCGGGGCGCGAATTTGCTTCGGCCTATCCCAACGCTGCACGCAACGGCTGCGAGAATTAGCCCGGCACGAGCAAACCTCCCTGTTCATGACCCTTTTGGCAGGCTTCAAAATCCTGTTGCTACGCTGGACCCAGCAACGTGATATCGCGATAGGCACCGTCGTGGCTGGCCGTGATCTGCCCGGTTTGCAACAGCATATTGGCGATTGCCTGAACACCTTGATCCTGCGCACCTTGCTTCCCGAAGACGCCGGTTTCAGCGGGGTGCTGGCGGCTGTGCGCGCCACCTGCCTGGAAGCCTTCGCCCATCAGGATATTCCCTTCCAGCAAGTCTCCCGCTATGCCGCCAGCGCATCGGGCTCGGCCGGCAGTGGTTCGCCTATCCGGGTAGCGTTTGTTTTCGAGCCCCAGGTCGCGGCCAGTGCCGGCGGCTGGGAACTCAGCCAGATGGAAATCCATACCGGCACCGCCAAGTTCGATCTGACTTTCGAGTTGGATGAACGGCCCGACCGGATCATCGGCCGGGTCGAATACCGCACCGGTTTGTTCCAGGCGGCGACTATCGAACGCCTGCTCCATCATTTCGAAGTGCTCTTGGATAGCCTGCTCGACCACCCGGGAACGCGGGCGGCGGAACTCTGTCTAGTGGACAAGCAGGACCGCCACACCCAGTTGACCGAATGGCTGGACAACGAGGTGGATTATGGCCCGGCCATTTCCTTGCAGGCATTGATCGAAGCCCAGGTGGACAAGACCCCGGAAGCCACCGCCGTGATCTTCGAGGACCGTCGGCTGAGCTATCGGGAATTCGACGAGCAGGCCAACCGGCTGGCCCATCTCCTGCGGGATTATGGCGTCGGCCCCGAAATCCCGGTCGGCGTCTGGACTGAACGCAGCGCCGACCATTTGGTGATGCTCTACGCCATCCTCAAGGCGGGCGGCGCGTATGTGCCGATGGGTTCCAATGATCCGGTGGACCGCGCCCATTTCATCCTGGCCGACACCGCCGCCCCGGTGGTGCTATGCGATACGGCCCATCGCCAGCGCCTGGATGGGGTGCGGGCACGGGTCTTGGTTTATGAGGAAGCGCAAGCCCGGCTCGCGCAAGAGCCCGCCGCGCGGCCCGTTTCACAAACCCGGGCCGAACATCTGGCCTATATCATCTACACCTCGGGCTCGACCGGGCGTCCCAAAGGCGTGATGACCGAGCATCGCCAAATTGTCGACAGGACTTATTGGGCGCAGGCGCATTTGCGGGCCGGCAGCTCCGATGTCTTCCTGCATATGTTCTCGCTCCCTTTCGATGGCGCCATCATCCCCACTTGGTGGCCGATGAGCCAGGGCTGTCCCACGCTCATGCCCTCCTCGGCGCAAATCCAGAATATGGAGGCGCTCGCGGATTTGATCCTGCGCCACAACGTGACTTACCTTGCCGCCACGCCCGCCATTCTTGGCGCGCTGCTGGATGTGCTGGACCGTCAAGCGGCGCCGGAACCCTCGTTGCGTTACATCATGCCCGCGGGAGAACGGCTAAGCGCCGAATTGCTAGACCGGCTGCGGAAGGTGGCCCCAAGGGTGGTCAATGGCTACGGGCCGACCGAAACCACCATCCTCGCCACTTTTTGGGAGGCCCCGGCTGGCCTGGCGGAGCGTCCGCCCATCGGCATCGGCGTGGCCAACACCCGGCTTTATGTCCTGGACAAAGCCAAGCAATTGGTGCCCGTGGGCGTGCCTGGAGAGTTGCACATCGGCGGCCGTGGCGTGGCCCGCGGTTATTTGAACCGGCCCGAACTCAGCGAACAGCACTTCCTGCCGGATCCGTTCCTGCCCGGCGCCCGGGTTTATCGAACCGGGGACATCGTGCGCTATTTGCCTTCGGGAGACTTGGAATTCCTGGGCCGGGCCGACAACCAGGTGAAGATACGCGGCTATCGCATTGAACTGGGGGAAATTGAGGAAACCCTGCGCGGCTACCCTGGCATCCAGGATACGGTGGTGATTGTCCACGAACAGCCTTCAGGGATGAAGCAATTGCAGGCCTATATCGCGACCGGCGACACCGAACCCGCGCTCCCGGCCTTGCGCGACTATCTGCGCGGGCGCCTTCCTGATTATATGGTGCCTCCGGTTCTGGTTCCGCTAGCGACCCTGCCCTTGACCGCGAATGGCAAAGTCAATATTCGCGCCCTGCCGAAACCGCCGGAGGCCGACGGGCAAAGCCATCAGGAAGACCAACTCCCTGGCAACGAGTTGGAACGTCAACTGCACAAGCTATGGTCCAAGGTGCTGGGCATTAAAACCATTGGCGTGAGGCAGGATTTTTACAGCCTTGGAGGCGATTCCCTGCTAGCCCTGCAATTGGTCGCCCAGGCCGGGGAACAGGGCTTGCCGCTACGGCTGCGCGACCTGTTCGAACACCGCACACTTGCCGGATTGGCCGCGCACCTGGCCGATTCCAAGCACGCCAACCGTTTCGCCAAACAAGCCCCCGGCCATCTCGATAGCAGCCATGAGCCGCTGGAAGGCGCCTGCCCTTTGCTGCCTATCCAACGCTGGTTCTTCGAGCACCGTTTCCCCGACCCACACCATTGGAATCAGGCGTTCATCGTCCACCCCCGGCGGCGGCTGCTTGTGGAAAACCTGGCCCAAGCCCTGGAAAAGCTGGCCGAGCATCATGACGCTTTGCGGCTGCGCTGCCACCCGCGGGGAGACAATGTCGAACAGGTCTACCAAGCAGCCAAGCGACCGGATTCGGCCCCGAAGTTGACGGTCGTTGACCTGTCCAACGTCGAGGAACGGGATCGTGCCGCCATCCTGCGCTCCGAGTGCGGGCGCCTGCACGCCCGTTTGAATTACAGCGAGGGGCCGGTTGCCCTGGCGGCCCTGTTTGAGTCCGGGCCGGGGCAGCCGCAAACGCTGTGGCTGGGTTTCCATCACCTCGTCATCGACGGCGTGTCCTGGCGCATCTTGCTGGATGACTTGGGGCGGCTTTATAGCCAATTGGAACGCGGCGAGGCCACCCGCCTGCCCGGCAAAAGCTGGTCGCTACGGCAATGGGAACAGGCGCTGCGAACCTATGCCGAAGGAGAGGCGCTCGAAGAACTGCCGTTCTGGCAGGCGCAATTGGCCGACCCCCCGCCCCCGGCCTGGCCGCTCGGCACAGCAGGACGGGTGGCGGAGAAACAAACCCTGGTTTTCCATCTCGACACCGCCTTGACCGGGGATCTTGTCAGCCGTGTGCCACAGTGGGCCGGGGCCGAAATCAACGCCGTGCTGTTGACCGCGCTTGCGGCGGCACTGGACGGGGAAGCCTGCCGGATCTGGCTGGAAGGCCATGGCCGCGAACCCATCACCGAAGAGGCCGATCTTTCGCGCACCTTGGGTTGGTTCACCTCGATCTTTCCGCTAGTGCTGCCCGCCGGGCAAGGACGCGGCCTGTGGCCGCTACTGGACGAAATCAAGGCACGGGTTGCCCAGGTACCGCATCATGGCCTGGGCTATCTGGCGCTGCGCTATCTCGCTCCCCGGCCGGAAATCCGCGAAGCCCTGCGCCTGCCCAACCCGCTGCCCATCAGCTTCAACTATCTGGGCCGTTTCGATAGCGAAGCGGGTTCCGGGCTGTTCAGGCTGGGGGCCGAGCCTGCGGGCGAATTGCATGGCGCGGACAATCCACGCATCGCGGTCTTGGAACTCAATTGCCTGGTGCTTGAAAACCAGTTCCGCATGGATTGGTCGTTCGCAGGCAACGACGCGGAACGGCGCTGGGTGGAGGCGCTTGCGCAACGCTATTGCCAAGCCCTGGCCGACCTGGCCAGGCAAAGCCGGAGGCGGGCGGGTGATATGGCGCCGGCGCCCCATCCGGCCGCCGATACCCTATTGCCGTTGCGCGCCGAAGGTTCACGCCGCCCCTTGTTCCTGGTCCACCCGGCGGGTGGCAATGCCCTGTCCTATCGGGAGCTGGCCGCCCTGCTCGACCCGGACCAGCCGGTCTATGGCCTGGAATGCACCGATGGCTATGCCGACAAGAGCTTCCGGGGCATGGCGGCGGCCTATGTGCGGGCGATCCGTAGCGTGCAGCCCCAGGGCCCTTATCTCTTGGGCGGATGGTCGCTGGGGGGAATCCTGGCGCACGAAATGGCGGTGCAGCTGGAAGTCCAAGGCGAACAAGTCGCGGCGGTATTCCATTTGGACAGCCGTCCGATCACTCATCAACGGCAGGCCGATTACATGCGCCTGATGCGTGACAATAGCGCGGCCCTGCTTGGCCTGTTGACCCGCCATCTGGAACAGATCGCCGGTAAGCCCATCGCCATCGATTACGCCACCCTCGCCGCACAACCTGAAGGCGAGGTGGAAAGCTGGTTCATGTCGCAACTTAGCCAACGCGGCATCTTCCCGGAAACCCTGGTCTTAGGCTTTATCCAGCGATTTGTCGATGATTTCCGGGCTTGTTATCGACTGGCCATGCAATACCGCGATCCAGGCCGCTGCCGGGCGCCCGCCCTGCTATTCCGGGCTACCGAAATTTCCGAACCGCATCCCGGCTTCCTTCCCTTGGAAGAGCCCCCGCGCACAGGCCAAGACCTAAGCTATGGCTGGGACGCGCTCACCTTGCAGCCCGTCGCTGTCCATCTGGTGCCGGGCAATCATGAAACATTTGTGTTCGCGCCCTATGTAAACCAACTCGCCGCCATGCTCAACGCGGAAATCGACCGGGTTCGGGACACAAGCCGGGATGATGTATGCAGCGTGTTCGGCGAAACTTTAGTAACGTGAATTCTGGATAACCCTCAGGCCAGGCCTTTAAAAGGGCTACGCCTTTTTCATAACCCCAGGGTGCCTAATCCAACTGGACGGCGTTTACGGGGCCTGGGTTCAGAGAACAAACCCCCTTTCTTGGCAGCGGTGGCCCTGAATGAAGACCACCGCCTGTCGTTTGTTTAAACGCACCCGATAGCCTCAAGGGAAAAAGATGAAAATGATATACCCCGAAAACAAGGTCAAATGGACGATGCCTTGCAGAATGCTGGCGCCGCCGCTGACAAACGTCAGCATGATAACCAATAAAGTCGCCAGCAGCAGTGTCGCATTGACGGTTGACACGCCCAAAGTCAGAGGCATGCCAAAATAAGCGGCGACGATCATCACGCTGGGCACGGTGAGGCCCATCGTCGACAAGGCGGAACCCAGGCAGATATTGACCGAACGCTGGATCTGGTTCGCCCAGGCGGCGCGGAGCGCGCCGATGATTTCAGGGATCAACCCAAGGCTGGCGATGACCAGGCCGCCCAAAGCGACCGGCAGATTAAACTCGTCGATGCCGTAATTGATCGCCTCGCCCAGGTATTCCGACAATAACACCATCGGCAGCAGCGCGAGCACCAGCCCGGCCACCGAGCGCAGCAGCATGCGCCAGTCCAGGCGTTCTGGCTGATGCGGCTGGGCAGGCGCGGACGCGCCGGCCGTCTCTATGTGGTCGAAGTACGAGCGGTGCCTTCCTGTCTGGATCAGCAAAAACAACAGGTAGACGACCACGCACAGCGCGCCCAGGTAAGCCTCCTGCATCGGAGCCAGCGTCGGCCCGGCGGAGGAGGTCGTGTAGTTCGGCATGACCAGCAGCAGCAAGGACAGCGGCGCGATCAATTGCACAAAAGCGGTCGCCCCGCGCAAATTGAAAAATTGCTCCACATGCCGCCAGCCGCCCGCCGTCAAGGCCAGGCCCACCATCGCATTCATCGTGATCATCAATACCGCGAACATGGTGTCGCGCAGCAAAGTCGGGTTTTCGCTGCCTTGCAGCATCACCCGCAGCATCAGGCTGACCTCGATGACCGTCGCCGACAGCGTCAACACCAACGTGCCGTAAGGCTCGCGCAACCTGTCGGCCAAGTGGTCGGCGTGGCGGACCACGCCCATCACGCAGCCCAGCATCAGCGCAAAGACCAGACTCCCCAGCTCCAAAGTCGGCAGCGCCTCATGTCCAATCGGCACGCGCTCGCCTAGCCACGCCAAACCGCCCCAGGCCAGCCAGCCGAAACCGACGGCGGCCCCGCCTAAAGTGATTGCGTTGTGGGGGCGCGCCGGCAGTGCCAGGACTTTTGCGACAGGTTTTACCAGGCGTTTTTTCTTGCGCATACCGGTTTCCGATAAATTCTAGGCTCTAGGGTGCCCGGACGGCGCCGTCCCAGCCAGGTCGTCAAAGCGCTTGCCGCGCGACTTGCATTCGTAGCGCCGCAAGTGCCGTTCCGGCCCGTCGAAGCCGCGCCGGATCGTTTCCGCGCTGTTGTCACAGTGCGGGCGGGCCCCCCCCCTCTTGCCAGCGAAGCCGGCGGATAGTCTCGTAGCATTGCGCTTCGCTGGCCAAGTGATTGATCAAGGGTCTATATGAATTCCAGGGTCTTGCGGTAGAATGCCCCGACGCAGGCATCTATCATACCAACTTTAAACATAAGGAAAACCCATGTCCCACCAAATCACACCCGGCCTGTCACGGCTGTCGTCGGCTGCGGCGGCGGCTGGCTTCGTCCTGTTTTCGCTCACGGCCCACGCCCATCCCGAGGGGCAGGAAGCGCTACAGCCACGCTGGGAGCAGGCCGCGCCCGCCCACGAGCGGCCGTTGCCCCCCGATCCGTTGATGGTCGGGCCGGTCGCGTGGTCTGTGTTGGCGGAGCCTATCTATCCAGTCCAAGGCACAGACGGGCGCATCCACCTACAGTATGAGCTGCACCTCGCCAACGCGTCGCGATACACCGTTCACATCGACAGCATTGAGGTGCTCGACGCCCGCCGTCACCGCGCCACCGGCGTCAATAAAGGCCTCAGTACCGACGGCAAAGACGTGACCGGAAAAGTCCGCGCCTTCTCGTTGCCGGCGCAGGAGCGGACAGCCGTGGACTACAGCGACCAGATGGAGCCAGGGCAAGGCGGCATTGCCTATTTCGACGTGACTTACGGCAGGGCGCACGAGGTGCCCAGAGGCCTGACCCACCGCATCGTCGCTTCCTTCCAGCTTCCGAGTGGAGAGCGGCAAACCTACTCGGTGATCGGCAAAGCCATCCCGGTCAGCCGCGAACAGGCGCGGGTCATCGCCCCTCCCTTGAGTGGCGACAACTGGGTGAACCTTAACGGCGGCGGAGAGATTATCGCGGCGCATCGCTACACGGTCCAGTCCACCAACGGCGGACTGAGGCCGCCGGAGCGTTTCGCCATCGACTTCATCCGGCTTGACGCGCAGAGCCACCTCTATGTCGGCGATCCGGAGGACTTGAAAAACTGGTTCTATTACGGTTCTGATATCCTCTCCGTGGCGGACGGCAGGGTTGTCGAGGTAGTCGACGGTTTGATAGACCAAATCCCGGGACGGCGCCCCACGGATCTCAAGGCCGACGCGTACGCCGGCAACTACGTGATTGTCGATATTGGCCGCGGGCATTATGCCAGCTACGCCCATATACTCCCGAACAGTATCACCGTCAGAAAGGGCGAGCATGTGCGGCAGGGGCAAGTGCTGGGAAAACTGGGCAACTCGGGCAACACCGACGGGCCGCATTTGCACTTTCAAGTGACCGATTCGGCTTCCTTCCTCAATACTAATGGACTGCCATTCGTTTTCAGCCGGATGGACTATCAAGGCCATTTTGAGGGGACG
>Ga0265327_10003166_pt1 | contig 16114 bp, 13 predicted proteins | sample 41621metaG_FD_202089 | JGI IMG/M metagenome (GOLD analysis project Ga0265327, IMG submission 202089) | Rhizosphere microbial communities from Carex aquatilis grown in University of Washington, Seatle, WA, United States - 4-16-21 metaG | ecosystem: Host-associated > Plants > Roots > Rhizosphere... | reverse complement strand
CTGACTGCGCTGGCTTCGAACTCTTCGAAGGAGCGGCGACGGTCAGCATCGGCGGCATCAGCGCCGAGAGCGACACGGTCGTCTCCGACGAAGCCGGATTCGTTCAGGTTCAATCCGGTGAAGCCGACTTCAGGTACTGGGGCACGGCGACGGTCCAAGACAACGCCGCTTTCGTGGACGTTTCGACTCGGTACGCCGACTTCAAAGACGTGGTTCCGTGCGACGCCCCGTTCACGCGGGTCGCCACAGGAACACAGGAGTTCTGATGTTTTCTTTCGTCGCGAACGACGACGCGTCCGTCCTTTCGATCACCTGTCGTGATCGGAACGGCGTAGCCATCGATCTCACAACCGCGCTCGCCGTGAGGCTCTACTACCGGATCGACGGTGGGAGCCTCCAGACGAAGACGATGGTCATCGACCCTGACCAGGTCGCCAACACGGGCGTCGCCTCGTACAGGTGGCTCTCAGCCGAACTCATCGCCGGGAAGATGGTCGCCGAGGTCGAGATCACGGACGCATCGAGCAACGTCCTCACCTCCAACCGGACACTCACGTACCTCATCAGAGAGAGGCTGTAATGGGTAGCACCAACACCGTTCCGCCGGGCTTCACCACGACGGACCTCTGGCCGTTCACTCAGGAAGAGATGACGGACTTTCGGATGGTTCACCTGCGTGACGCCGTGGCGCTCAACGCGGTCCCCGAGGTCGCCGTCAACGACGGTGGGAGCGGGTACACCCAAGGTGCCGCAATCGTCGTGCAGAACGACAACACCGACTCGACTGGCGTCGGCCTCGCTGGATACGCCAACGTGACGGACGGCGAGATCACGTCCATCAAGATCACGAACATCGGCAAGCTCTACACCGCCGACCCGCTCATCGACGTCCTTGGTGGAACCGGCGCTGACCTCTCTGCGGTGCGCGCGTCCGTCAAGCTGTCGCCCTACAACAAGGCGACCGGCAACCAGTTCTTCACCGACGCGGACATCAACGCGAGGCTCTACGCGCTACTCATCGATCAGCGCGAAGACATGATGGCGGCGTACTACGACAAGCTGAACGAGGGCATCTACAGCCCGTACCCGCAAGACCCAACCGACGCCGCTGCCTACGCCAGGTACGAGCAGATCCAGATCTGCTACCGCTTCCTGCGCGCGGACTGCCGCTCGGCAATGCTCGATGACCCCGGCTTCCAGAGCGCCGTGCCGGATCAGGCTCGGAAGCCCCTCTTCGACCAATGGAACAAGTCCATCGTGAAGGACGGCAACTGGGCGCGCGGGCGCACGGGCGGCTTCGCGAGCGTGCAGCGCGTCCAGAAGTGAAGTACACCCGCGCACAAGCGCTCAGCTTCATCGAGCAGAGCGAGTACCTTCGCGAGCGCTGCCGCATCGAGGCCCGCACCCTTCTGGACGAGAGCGACGCGCAGGATCTCCTCGACAACCCGCAACAGGCGACCGCCGACATCTACGACGCGCTCGTCGCAGCCCTCCTCGGCCTGATAATCCCCGAGGCCGTCGCCGCCGCTCAGCAGCACGCCGTGGAGCTCGGCCTGGCCCCAGTCTCCAACGAGGAGGCCTCCGGGGTCGCCGAGGACGCCATTGGGTCGCTCGAGGAAACCGAACAGGAGTTCGCCTCGCGCCTCGCCGACGCCGACGACCGCCTCCGCTCGGATGGGCAGTCCGAAGAGACGCTGCTCGCGACAGTCACCTCGGCGGCCGGGCGCACGGCTCTGCTGGCGGGAGTCCTCGGCCTCCTGCAGGGAGCCGCGGCGGGCGTCGTGGCGCTTGTGGAGCAGGGGATCCTCGATCTCGCGCAGGGCAAGACGGCAGCCTCCGACCCGACCACGCTGCTGCGCTGGCACGCCACGGGAGATGGGAAATCTTGCCAGGGCGACCTGGCGAACTCCTGCGAGCCGCGCGACGGCATGGAGAAGTCTCTGGCCGACTGGACGGCCCTCGGGCTGCCGGGAGCCGGCAACCTCATCTGCTCGATCTACTCCCGCTCGGGGCTGCCGCAATGCCGATGCGACCTCGGCAACGCAAGCCTCGAGCGAACCGAACCGGGCGTCGTGGACGCGACCGACGCCATCAAGGCCGGTCGGGAAAGGGCAAGCGCGTGACGTGGCGAAGATTCAGATCAAGTACTCGGACTCTCTGGCTCAGCTTTTCCGTCGCAGTTCTGATCGTCTCTTGGAGACTCGAAGCCTTCTGGAGTCGATTGCGAAGCGACTGCGCTACACGTTTCAGAAGAACATCACGGAGAGCGCCAGCCCCGAGGGGAATGCGTACGCGCCGCTCGTCAAACCCATCCGCAAGAAAGTCCGCAAGACCGAAACGCGCCCGCTGATCGACTCGGGCAACCTCGTCAACTCCTTCGACTACGTCTTCCTCGGCGAGAAGACCGTTGTGGTCGGTGACCCGACCCACTACGGCATCTACCACCAGACCGGAACCAAGCACGTCCCGAAGCGCTCGTTCATCGGGATCCGCCCGACCGACCAGCAAGACCTCGACTACATCGTCGGCAACTGGGCTGGCTGGGTCTTCGGGATCTACGACGCGCCCGAGGCGAACGTCTTCCTCGAAACGAAAGCGATCTGATGCCGTCCAACATCGAACAACTCGAAGCCCTGATCGTGGCTCAACTGAAGACGGTCTCGTACCTCGCGCCAAACGCGGGCGGGACGGTGCGCGGCGTCGCGGACATCAAGACGTTCCTCGACCTCACAACGCTGGAACCTCCGACCGCCATCGTCGTGTTCGACGGTGAGAAGGCCGGCAAGGACGAGACCATCGGTCGCGTCACCCAACAGACGACCTGGTACTGGACGCTCTACCTCGTCGCCTCCTCGTTCGGAACGGACGGAGAGGGTCGCCTCGGCGCGACCGGCGCGTACCAGATGGTCGATGACGTCGTGGCCGCCCTCGAAGGCTTCACGCTCACGATCCCTCCCGACTCGAATACCACCAAGCTGATCTACATCGGAGCCGCGCGGTTCAACGTGGAAGACACGGCAGTCATCTACGAGGTCCGCTTCCGGCATCAGTTCCTGCGGCAGGGTCCGTAAGAACTCTCCTCTCTTGAGTCTCGCGGCGGCGAGTCTCACCGCGCGCTGGCTGTGGCGGTCGGCGTGCGCCCCGAAACCAACGAACAAGAGAAATTCACAATGACCAACGCCAACGGTTTCAACGAGCGAGTCCTCGTTGGACTGGAGACGAGTTTCAAGACCCCTCCGGGGACTCCGGCTGGCTACAAGCTGCCGGTCTCGAACCCGTCTTTCAAGCCGACCGTCCAGCGCTTCACCTCCGAGGCGCTCACGGGTTCGGCTCAGCCGCGTAAGCCGGTCGATGGGAAGGTGTCTGTGCAGGGGTCGTTCGACCTCGAATGCAACACCGGCTCCCTCGGCCCGGTTCTCAGCGGTCTGATGGGCAGCGAGGCGGTGCAGGGCACGGGTTCATACCGTGACCACGTCATCTACCTCGGCACGCCCCAGTCCTGGTACGCGGAGCAGCAGTTCGGCGACATCAACCAGTTCCTCGTCACGAAGGGCAACCGCTTCGACAAGGGCGACTTCACGTTCGATCCCGAAGGCCTGATGAAGGCCACGATCTCGATGCGTGGTGCGCTCACCGCGATCCTCGGCTCTGCCTTCACCGGCTCGGGCCACATCACCGACAAGACGGTCGATCCTCCTCTGTCGTACCTGTTCTCCGCGATCAAGTACGGCGGCTCGGCGGTCACCGACCTGCAGGAAGTCAAACTCTCCATCGACCGCCAGGCCGAGGACGTGAAGTGCATCGACGGCACCAACGAACTCGCCGACATCATCACGAAGATCGCGATGGTGAAGGGTTCGATCAAGGCGCTCTTCCAGGACGCGAGCCTCATCAACGATGCGCTCAGTTCCACGGAGACCTCGCTCGACTTCTACGTCCCGTCCTCGGTTCTCGGCTACGGCCTCTGGGTCACCCTGCCGACGCTCCTCCTGATGCCGACCGGTCCCACGACCAACGGCCCCGGCGGACTCGTCACGCAGGAGTTCACCTACGACGCGTACGGCGCGACCGCGAACTCCCACACGAAGGCCTTCTCGGCTTCGAAGGCGTTCACCACGGTCACCGTCACGTCGTCCTCGACGGATGCGCTCACGATCTCCATCGACGGAGCCTCCGACATCCCGGTCACCCTGACTGCGGGCACCCGCACCCCCGCGCAGATCGCCACGGACATCAACAGCGCCATCACCACGGAAGGTACGGCGTTCGTCCGCAACGGTCGCGTGTGGGTCGAGTCCGCCACGGGTGGATCGACGTCCTCGGTCGAGTTCAAGACCGTCACGCACGACGGCGCTGCCAACCTCGGGTTCGCGGAAGCGAAGTACTCGGGCGCGGACCAGCAGGCCATCCGCTTCGTCGTCACGAACGCCGACACGGCTGTCTACAACGCGTAAGCGTCTCTCTCTCGGGCGGCCTCATTCCGGGGCCGCCCACCTTTTCCGCACTTTAGGAGGTACGGAATCTCATGGAACTGCTCAAGCCGAACTACTCTTCTCGATGGGTCTTCCCGTTTCCCGATGAGCCGGAGACCGGCGTTCTCGTTCGCAAGCTGACGGACGCCGAGGTCAACCGGATCTATGACCGAAACAAGTACATCCCCGGCTCGCCGAAGGCGACCGTTGCCAAGGCCTCTGCCGTGCTGCAGGAAATGATCTGCGCGTCGGTCGAGGACTGGAAGGGTTTCACGCAGGACGGCCAGCCGCTGCCCTGCACCAACGAGAACAAGCTGCTCATGCTGGAGCGCTCCGTCACCGACGACGAGGGCGACAAGACGACCATCTGGGGCTTGGTGAACCAGAAGTTCGCGAAGCTGCAGGAGGACGACCTAAAAAACTGACCGAGGCGGCTTCGTGGAAGTACGAGACCAAAGGCGAAGAGGCCTGTCGGCAATGCAAGGTCGAACGCCGCCGCATCGAGGATCAGACCGGGGCGAAGTTCCCCGACGACTTCTGCATCAAGAACCGAGGCGGCAACAAGGAGCGCGAGGGGTACGGGGAATGCAAGTACCCGACCCCGCCGCTCAACCCCTGCAACGTCGGCGTCTGGAACCTCTACCTGCGGACGTACGGAGCCGCCAACCCCGCCGGCATGGACGGCGTGACGCTCGGGAGGCACCCCGCTGACGTCGAAGCCGTCGCTCGAGCGATGGGCGTCCCATGGGACGAAGTCACGCTGGACAAGTTCTCCATCATCGAGGCCAAGCACATCGAGGACGACCTCAAACGTCGTGAGGCCGAGAGGAAGAAGAAGAAGTAAATGGAATTGCGGCAAGGGATCGAAGTCACCGCCGACACCTCCGACGCCGAAGCTGGACTCAACCGAGTCGGCAAGGCGGCGCGGGGCGCTGGCGACGACATCCAGAAGGCTGGTTCCCAGGCTGCCGGCGCGTCCGGCGGCTTCGGCCAGATGGAGCGCGGCCTCAACTCGCTCGAGCGCCAGATCATCCGCATGGCAGGTGCGTGGCTGGTCTACAAGGGTGCGTTCGCGGGCCTCGAAGGCGCGGACCAGATTCAGGATCTACAGAAGCAGATCGACAACCTGACCGGCTCCATCGGAGACGGCGCGAAAGCTATGGCGTTCTTTCAGTCCGTACAGGATCGCACCCGCGCGACCACCACGGAACTGATGAAGGTCTACGAGGCGCTGGCCGCCTCGAACCTCGGGCCAGGCGGCTTCGCGAACACGCAGGATCTCCAGAAGTTCTCCGTCGAGCTGGTCAACGCCGGCACCGCCGCCGGGATCTCCACGCCGAAGATGCTGGCCTTCTGGGAGGCCGTCAAGAGGGGAGAGGGCGCGCGGTTCGACAAGGACACGATGTCGAAGCTCGGCCTCAACAACGACGACGTCAAGAACCTCGACCTGGTTGCCGCGAAGATCGAAGACCTCTCCAAGAAGGGCGAGACGATGGGTCTCACCTTCCAGACCGCGCTCGCCAAGATCGGCGACGCGTGGGTCATGGCGTTCGCGGGCGGGACTGGCGACAAGCAAGCCGCCTATCAGGAACTCTTCAAGCAGCTGACCGACCCCGCGATCCTTGACGCGATCCGCAACATCGCCACGGGCATCATCGAGATCATCAAGATCGTCCCGCAAGCCGCAGCCGCTGCGATCCAGCCGCTGCGCTTCGTGCTGGACGCGATGATCGCCGGGATCGCGATCATCATGGAGAAGGTCTCCGGGTTTATTCAGGAGATCTTCACGCGAATGAAGGACGCGACGCCGTCCTACCTGCCGGGTCTCGCGGACATCCTCGGCAAGGGCGCGAACGCCGCGCAGGGCGTCAACGACTTCTCGGTCGGCCTCAAGTCCGAAATGATGCAGGGGATGACCGGCGCTGCGGACACGCTCGCCAAGGCGTTCTCGGGCGTCTCTGACTCGACCAACAAGTTCACGGGCGCGCTCGCCACGAACGCGACCGGACTGCAGACCAACAAGGACAAGACCGCAGAACTGGAGAAGGCGGCGAAGAAGCTGCTCGACCAGCAGAACGCTGGAGTGCGCGCGGACGCCGCCTTCCAGCAGCTTCAGACGCGCGTGGACTCGGTCTTCAACATCGATGAGGGCGAGTCCCCATTCGACAAGAAGATCAAGTCGCTGGAGAAGAGCGCCGACGAGTTCACCACGACCCTCGAGAAGGACATGGCCGAGGCGGCGAACTACATCAACTACGGCAACCAGACGGGCAAGGCCGACGTCGTCGCGACGTGGCTCGCGCGCTGGCAGCAGTACTCGGACCTCCTCGACTCGATCAAGCCGAAACTCGCCGCTGCCGTCAGCGCCGAGGCGTTCAATCAGGCGCAGAAGGAAGCGCAGGGCTTCCTCGACATCATCCGCCAGCTTGACGACGCCGCGCGCAGCCTGACCGACAGCATGAAGAACGCGCTGTCGAGTTTCGCCAACCCGGACATCAACGGCTTCGCGACGAACATCGCCAACGGAATCCCTCAGATCATCGCCGAGATGGACGCCGCCGTGACGGACATCATGAACCGTCCCACGACCGACACGTACAGCGCCGCTCAGCGCATGAAGGACGCCGAAGAGGCGAAGAAGACGTACGCGGACATCGGCCAGCAGTTCATCAAGGACAACGAGACCGCCGCGAAGAAGTGGGCCGACGGATTCACGACTCCGCTGACCACGATCTTCACCGACCTGGCGACCAACGGCGGGAAGAATTTCGGCCAAATCGCCGGCCAGATGTTCACCGCAGAGGTCTCGAAGGGCATGAGCAAGCTGTCCGACGTGATCGGCAACGTAGTGCTGGACGCGTTCGGCGGCGGCCCGCTTGTTGCGAAAGACCAGTACAACCCCGACCAGCACGGCGGCAAGCCGTACGAACAGTACGTTCAGGACTCACAGCAGCAGCAGCAAGCGATCATGGGCGTCTTCCAAGGCGTCGTTGGCGCGCTCGGCCAGACCATCACCATGTTCCAGAACGCCGCGAAGGGTCAGCAGACCTCCGTCGTGGGTTCCACGGTCAGCATGGCGGCGGTCGGCGCAGCCATTGGAACGGAGATCGCGCCTGGCCTCGGCACGATCATCGGCGCGCTCGTCGGAGCGCTCGTCGGCGGCATCATGGCGTCCATCGCCAACGCCGAGGCGAAGAAGAAGCTCCCGTACGGTCAGTACGGCATCGATGCGAGCGGCAACCCGTACCTGAACGCGTACGACGGCGGCTCGACCGGCGACAAGTCGCTCGCGGCGAACTTCCAGAACATCAACTCGAAGGACTACAACGACATGATGAACCGGATGGCCTCTGCCATCAACGACACCGTGTCGGGGTTCATCCAACTGATGACGAAGTTCCCGGCTCAGATGCTGCAGGGTCTCACCCTCGGCATCGGCGAGGGCTTCAAGCCGGATCAGGCTCTGACCGGCGACTTCCTCCAGAACTTCACCGCCGACTTCAACAACTGGGTGGACAACGTCCTCCCGACCGAGGTCGCGCAGCGCTTTCAGGATCAGGTCGGCACGCTCTTCGAGGGCATGGGCATGACCGCCGACCGGTTCAACGGCCTGTGGGCGAAGCTGCAGGGGATGGACCCGAAGGCCGCGCTTCAGGTTCTCAACGACACCGCCGACGCGATCATCGCCTTCCAGAAAGTGATGACGTACGCGAAGGGGATCCAGACCAGCTTCAACGCTGCCTTCGCTGGCGGGATGTCGATCAACACCACCGACAACCTCGGTTCGGTGCAGCACGTCTCCGCGTTCGATCAGTCCGTGCAGGACGCGAACACGAACCTGCAGAGCCTCTCGACGCAGGTACAGCACCTGCCGTTCGCCGACGCCGCTGCGGCTGCCGCGAAGATGGGCAAGGGGCTGGAGGATCTCCAGACCAACCTGACCACGTTCCTCAATCACGTTCTCGACATCTCGAAGCAGCTTCACCAGTCGCTGTCGGACGACATCTTCAACGCCAAGGTGCAGAACGCGCCCGACAACGCGGCGAAGGAGAAGCTGTATCAGGACCGGTACAACCAGGACATCTACCAGGCGAACCATTGGAAAGAACTCGGCCTCACGCCGGATGAAGTCCAGAGCCGCATCAACGACGCCGCCTCTCAGGCGACTGCGATCTACAACCTCGACCCGAAGGGCCGTCAGGCTTGGTACGAGCAGCAGCTGACCCAACTCGACTCGGACCAGCAGAAGCTCTTCAAGGCCATCGGCGACGACGCCATCGCGCAGACGAACGCCATCGTCGCCTCATTCCAGCCGGTCATCGACTGGTTCAACGGGCTGCCCGGTCAGGCGTCCGTTGGCGGTGCCATGACCGCCGTCGCTGCTGCCGCTACCGGCGCTGCCGCTGCGATCAACCTCCTGACGGCCTCGATCCCCGGCGGTGCCGCGGCTGCTTCGAACGCCGCATCTGAGACGCCGGCTGCTGCCGCCGCGAACAACAGTCAGGACGCCGCAAATATGAGCATCTCGCCGGCTGGGGCCAACACGAACGTCCGCATTCAGGTCTCTGACCCCACCGGGTTCGTACAGAACGTCCGGGCTTCGCGGATGGCCCGATGAGGATCCTTCCCGGTCCTCTCTCGCCGACTATCGTCGCGGCCAACAAGGTCCACTTCTGGAACTTCGTGTCGCTGGAAGTCGGCGGCTCGATCATCCGGTACACCGACAAAGCCGAGGGCGACTACACCACCGACGGCAGCGCGTCCTTCTCGGACGTCCCCGAGACCGACCCGTTCTTCTACTACGTCGAGTCCGCGTACCGCAACGGCATCACCTCCGGGTGTGGAGGCGGAAACTTCTGCCCGACGATGGCCATCGACCGAAAAGAGATGGCGGTCTGGCTGCTCCGCGCCAAGCACGGCCCGGCCTACGCCCCGCCGGCTTGCACAGGGATCTTCGGCGACGTGACGTGCCCCTCGACCTACGCCGCGTGGATCGAGGAACTCTACAACGAGGGCATCACCGCCGGCTGTGGCTCGGGCAACTACTGCCCGGACACGGCGGTCACCCGCGCGCAGATGGCCGTCTTCATCCTGAAGACGCTCGAGGGTTCCACGTACACGCCCCCGGCGGCCACGGGCACCGTGTTCGGCGACGTCGGCTCAGGCGACTTCGCGGCAGCCTACATCGAGGATCTGTACAACCGAGGGATCTCTGCTGGATGCGGCGGCGGCAACTACTGCCCGACCTCCAACATCACGCGCGAGCAGATGGCGGTCTACGTCACGCGCGCGTTCAAGTTGACGGCGAACCTGAACATCGACGGCACCAACTCGACGTGGACTGCGTTCGACTTCGTACTGAACGGCCCGGTCCAGAGCCAGGCGTCGCCGCTGGACGTCTCCTCGATCTCGTTCCAGAACGTGGACAACACTTGGTCCGATCACGTCCTGATCGACGGCGTGCGCGGCTCGCGCATCACAATCTATCAGGGCTGGTTCGATGACGACGACAACTTCATCGGCGCGATGAAGATCTTCGACGGTCGCCTCGATGACGGGCAGATTGGTCAGCGCGCGCAGTTCTCGATCATTCCCTACGCGACCCCGTGGACGACCGTCGTTCCGGGTCGCACGTTCACCCCGACGTGTCAGTACGTCTTCAAGGACAAGCTGACGTGTCAGTACGCCGGCAGCGACGCATCCTGTCTCAAGACGATTGACGACTGCCGCTCGCGAACCGGCGGCTCCAACGAGGCGCACTTCGGCGGCTTCATCGAGCTGCCCCCGCAGAACTTCAAGTACATTTGGGGTGACGTGCAGGTGACGCCCCCGCCGACCGACCGGCAGGACGCCCAGGTCACGTTCACCCCGCAGGTTCTCCCGCCGACTCGAATGCGCGCGCCGTGGCCTGTCGAAGGCGACACGGACCCGCGCCCCCGCTACGACTTCTCGGTCTAACCCGGAGGACGGATGACCACGCCTCTCTTCCCTGATGCGGTAGCTCTGCAGTTTTCCGCCTTCTCCAGCGGACGCTCCGAGGTCACGGACATCGAAACGGCCTACTCGGGCCGCGAAGTCCGTCGAGCTCGATTTGCGCTCGGCGGCATCCGCACGTTCGAAGCGACGACGGGTCCGCTTACCCAGCAGGACGCCCAGTCTCTCCGCGACTTCCTCAAGGCCCGCAGGGGCAAGCTGGAGGAGTTCTACCTCTATCCGCCCGACGACGAGTACTACTCGGACGAGGCGGCTGGATCGGTCGCGTCCGCGTCATCGATTCAGGTGCCGTTCAAGGCGCTCGACCTGACGACCGTGAAGGTCGGCGGGTCGACGAAGACGTTCACCGTCACGCACAACACCGGCACGTACGGCGAGGACACGATCAACTTCTCTGGCGGATCGCAGACGGGCGCTGTAACCATCACCGGCTTCGCCCGGCCGCGCATCCTCGTTCGGTCTGACCTGGACGACTACCTCAAGGCCTTCATCGTGACGGCGGACTTCCGCTCCGTCTGGACCCTCAAGTTCCGCGAGGTCATCTGATGGCTTGGAGAATGCCCAGCTGGCTTCTGCCGTTTCTTCCGGGCGCGAACCCGTTCGGCAACGGGGACACGGGTTCCGGCTACGGCGGCGAGGGATGGACCGGAGGCGAGAATGGCTCGTTCGACCATCCGACCGGCGGCTACCACAACACGGGCGATAATCCGCCGCCCGGTGGCGGTCACCAGCCTGTCGTTTGGCCGACGCCGCCGCCTGGGCCACCCGACAGTCAGCCGCATGGCCCGACGCTGAACGACAGGCCGACGCTGCAGACGCACTTCCTGCACGACCTGAACCCGTTTGACCCGAGCGCGATCAACACGACGCCCGGAGGCAGCGGGACCGGCAACTGGAAGCCAACGCCCCCGCCGAGGCCCGCGTCCACGCGAACGCTCTCGACGGTCGCGACCGGCTCGACCATCCCCGTCACGTACGGTCACACGACCGTCGGCGGGAGCATCATCTTTGCCCGCGTCGTCGGGAGGTACTTCTACCTGGCGTTCGCGCTCGGGGAAGGGCCGATTGAGTCTGTCGAGCAGATCCTGATCGACGGACGCGACATCACGTCCGCCGGGTATCAAGGTCGCGTGGGCCTCGGGCTGGTCGAGAACACCGACTACTTCATCCACCTCGGGCACGCCGACCAGACGTACGACACGTTCCTCCACAACATCGACCCGACGCACGTCACGGGCTGGCCTGGCCTCGCCTACATGGTCGCTCGGTTCCCGACGCCGACCGACGCCGTCGGCACGTACGACCCGACGCGCGCGGTGTTCGAGATCAAGGGAAAGCTCGTCCGCGACATGAGGAACCACCTGCCGGCGTTCAACCCGCTGACGGCAGCCGCTGGATCCTCGGGCAGCCCGGACGGCGACTACTACTACAAGTTCACGCACAAGGGCAGCGGCTGGGAGACCGCCGGCTCGCCCGTGTCCAACCGGATCACCCTGACCAACAAACAGGGCGACCTCTCAGCAATCGACCTTGGGCCGACCGGCACGACCGCTCGAGGAATCTACCGGACCAAGGACGGCGGTGGATCCGAAGGGCCGTTCTTCTACGTCGGCGACATCTCGGACAACACGACGACGACGTTCACCGACAACGTCGCGGACGCCGACCTTGGAGACGAGATCCCGGCGGTCCAGACGGAGTACGCCTACTCCGAGAACGGGATCCTGCACCGCTTCGACCTGATGACCAACGTCACGTTCGGCGGCGGCATAAAGGAGAAGTACATCGACTGCGGTCAGGACGGCACGTTCGCGCGAGCCGCCGACGACTGCGACCACGAACTGATTCTGCCGACGAGGCCCGCCAGCGCGCCGACCCTCTCTGTGCAGTCCGCCGTCTCGAACATCCCGAACGGGACGTACTACTACACCTACACCAACGTGGACACCAGCGGCATCGAGTCGCTGGAGTCGGACGCTGCCTCGGTTTCGCCCAACGGCGCGAACCGCGTCAAGCTCTCATCCATCGAGGTCTCGGGCGGCTCCATCGCCTCGCACCGGATCTACCGCAACGACGCCAACACGGGCAGCGGCGCTGCGCGGCATCTGGTGGACGAGATCACCGACGGCACGACCTCGTACATCGACAACGTCCTGCCCGAGGCGCTCGGCGTCGCCGCTCCGACCCAGTCGGTTCGGTACACGATGTCGATCTCGCTGCGTGACGCCCGCACCCTGCAGGACTGGATCGACTCGTTCGACCAGCACTACATGGGGTACGGCGTCTACAACTCGGGCCTCTTCCAGGTCTTCATCGACAAGGCGAAGGACGCCTCGGGGCTGACGTTCACGGATCAGGGTTCGAGCGCGAACATCATCGACGTTCCGACGATCACGCTCAACGGGAACTCGAACAACCCGAACGTCATCACGGTCACGTTCACGGACGCCTCGCGCCAGTACGGCGACGGCTCCGCGAGCGCCGAGACCGAGGCGGTAACCAACCGCACCGAGGACCGCCGCGAGAAACGGTACTCGCTCCCCGGCATCACGTCCTACGATCAGGCGAAGCGGATGGCGATCCACCTGCTCAACCGCCAGCACTACGCCGACAAGAGCATCCAGTTCATTGCGACGCCCGAGGCGATCCGTGTCCTCCCCGGCGACATCATCGCCGTCACGTCGGTCGTCGGCATCTCCGACGCTCTCGTCCTCGTTCGCGAGAACGAGCCGATGGCCGCCGGAATGCAGTACCAGATCACGGGCGACTTCTACAGCGACCTGACCTACTCCGACACGGTCCAGCAGGGGACCGTCGGGGTGCCCACGCTCTACCCGGATCCGCACGCCTTCCCGCCGGCCCCGCCGGGCGAGGCTGGCTGGTACGCCGGGACGCCCAGCACGATCCCGCTGATTTTTTGGGACGCCCCGCGCGTCTACCGCCCGGACTTCCAGACGAAGTACGGCTCCTCCTTCTGGAGCCAGACCAACCTCGCCAGCTTCACCGCGGCGAAGGTTAACGACGGGGACGTTGACACGCTGGCGTTTTCCTCCAACTCTGGAGACCGCGAGCTAGTCCTCGACCTCGGCAGCGGCAACGCGCTGGAGTTCGGGCGCTGCGACATCCACTACGTCTCCGCGCTGGTCGCCGACGACGACGCGAAGATGGGTTACACGTTCGAACCGGACGTCATGTCCGCGACCGGCATCTCGTACTCCGACGACGGCTCGACCTGGACGGGCGTGCAGGGCATGACGCTTGTCGGTCGCAAGGCCGGCGACCGGTACGCGCAGGTCGAGTGGCGAGATCCCGGCGCTCACCGCTACTGGAAGGTCTGGCCGGGTACGACCATGGCCGGTCAGCCCGACGACGCGAACTCGCCCGAGTACGCCGACGTGCAGTTCTTCGTGTTCGAAGAGTACCCGTACGTCGATCACTACGACGTCTACGACATGAGGCAGGCGAGCGGGTTCCACCACCACCACCACTACACCGGCAGCGGCAACCAAGGGTCGTTCTTCTGCAGAGTCACCGCCGACGGGCGACCGACCGAGACGGATGGCCTCGACGCCTCCGCGATCTCGAAGGGCACCTACCTCAAGTTCTCTGTCATTACGGTCTCGAAGGCGAACCTCGTCAGCGACCCGTGCAACTTCGACCGCGCGCAGTTGACCGGTGGTTACGGCCTCGACTTCGTCCAGACCGCCGACACGGGCGTCACGGACTTCGCGTCGATGCCGACCGTCCTCGGTGTTCCCATCGGCGGCGGTGGAGGCGGAAGCGGCACGTTCACCTACGAGACGCCGTCTGGCACCATCGACAGCAGCAACCTCGTCTTCACGATCTCGCACACGCCCATCGCTGGCGAAGCGTTCGAGATCAACGGCGTCCTACTCATCCCCGGAACGCACTACACGCGAACCGGTACGACCCTGAATCTCGTCGCTGGGCAGGCACCAGATCCGGGCGACGTCCTGAACTACCGCTACTTCTACTGATAAAAAGGAGATCTCGATGGCCTCAGTCAAATGGGCGGCGGGCACGCTCACGTCGCTGCTCACGACCCAACTCAACTCGCTCGCGTCTGGTAGCCTCACGGCGCTCGGCGCGGAGTTCGACAACACGTCCGGGCTGTATCTCTTCGGAGACTTCCAACTCGACGTGACGTTCGCGTCTGCGCCGACCGTCAACACGCCGGTCACGCTGTATCTCGTCCCTGAACCGGACGGCTCGAACTACAACTTCGGCGGCTCGTCCGCCGCGTGGGCGGGCTTCATCGTCGGCGGCTGGCAGATGATGAACATCAACACGCAGCAGCTGCTCACGATCCGAGGCATCCCGCTGCCCCCGACGAAGTTCAAGATCCAAGTCCTCAACGCGACCAACCAGGCGATGCCGTCTTCCGGCACCACCGTGAAGATGCTTCCCTACTACTACCAGATCGTCTAACCGATGATGCAGACTCTTCAGCCCTTCCGCCCTTCGCCGAATCTCACGGCGCTCGGCGGAAGGTACATCGATCCGCGCTGGAGGCCGAACCTCCAGTTCTGCGTGGATCTCGCGCACGCGGTGCCGAACCCGCTCGCTGGAGCGCCGGGGAAGACGTACATCGATGCTGGCCCGAACGCCTACGTCGTCCAGCAGACGTTCGGCTCGGACCAGATCGACGGCTTCGACGGAGCCGGGTATCAGGTTTCAACCCTGTCCAGTTCCGGCGGCGATCTACAGATCTCGCTGCTGTCGAGTTCGGTGCAGCCGACCGCGTCGATCTCCATGTCGGTCTGGTATCGCGCTGACAGCTTCGGCAACTACAACCAAGCGCTCTCGCGTGGTCCGTCCTCGCAGTCGTACGCCATCGGTGTCACGTCCGGTCACCTGTACTTCAACGTGGACAAGAGCGGGACCGGCACGGTCAACTTCACGCCGTGCGACCTCGTCACCGGGGTCTGGTATCACCTTGCGATGACGTGGGACGGGTCCGTGATCCGTGGCTACGTCAACGGCGCTCTCGTCGGAACCCACGCGTGCGTCGGCACGCCGGGAACCGGCAACACCGGGATCTGGCAGATCAACGGTGGAGAGACTGACACCGGAAGCTCGCAGCCCGGAGCCTCGCGCTACGCGATGGTCTGGAACGACCGCGTCCTGACCGATCAGGACATCGCGGACCTGGCGCGGTCGGCGTCTCCGTTTCAAGAGTCGCAGCTTGGACCGTCCGAGTTCGCGATCATGCCCGGACTCTTCGTCCCCGATGCGCCCGCAGACGGCGGCCCCTACGTCAAGGTGCGTCACGGCGGGACCGGTCACGGCGACGCGGTTCGCTCGGTCACGTCGTTCTTCACGTTCGGATACGCGGACTTCGTGGTCGAGGCCGACACGACGTCCAACGACATCAGCGGGTTCCTTCCGCCGTGGGCCGCGAGGCTCGGGAACCGCGAGTTCGTGTGCGTCAACACGGGCGCGAACTACGTCCACATCAAGGCGTACGACGGCGGCAACATCAACGGCGCGTCCGTCTACACGATCCCGCCTCTCACCGCCGCGTCCTTCGTGGCTGGCGCGTCGGAGTGGAAGGTTGTCATCACGCCGGCATTCGATGACACCACGATCCTCTCGTCTCTCGCGGCCAAGGCGCTCGCGGCGACCGG
>Ga0265327_10003165_pt1 | contig 16121 bp, 23 predicted proteins | sample 41621metaG_FD_202089 | JGI IMG/M metagenome (GOLD analysis project Ga0265327, IMG submission 202089) | Rhizosphere microbial communities from Carex aquatilis grown in University of Washington, Seatle, WA, United States - 4-16-21 metaG | ecosystem: Host-associated > Plants > Roots > Rhizosphere... | reverse complement strand
AGCGACGTCAGCCTCACGCTCGAGCGTGGCCGCACCTACGCCCTCGTCGGCCCCACCGGCGGCGGCAAGACCACCACCGCCATGCTCATGGCCCGCCTCTACGACCCGGCCTCGGGCGCGGTCTATTTCGACGGACGCGACATCCGCAGCCTGACCCCGGCCGAGCGCGCCGATAAGATTGGCTTCATCCTGCAGGACCCGTTCCTGCTGTCAGGGACGATCCGCGACAACATCGTCTACGGCCATGCCGAGCTTGCCGAGCTGAGCGACGAAGCGCTCGCAGAGCTGATGGCCTCCCAGGGCCTGTCGGGCTTCCTCGCCCGCTTCGGCGAGCTGGGCCTGGCCACGTCGGTCAAAGGAACGGGCGACGGCCTGTCGCTGGGCCAGAAGCAGCTGATCGCGTTCCTGCGGGCCGTGCTGCGCCGGCCCGAGGTGCTGATCCTCGACGAGGCTACCGCCAACATCGACACGGTCACTGAGCAGATGCTGGAGGAGGTGCTGGCCAAGCTGCCGGAGACCACCACCAAGGTGATCATCGCCCACCGGCTCAACACCATCCAGAACGCCGACGAGATCTTCTTCGTGGGCGGCGGGGCCCTGACCGCGGCCGGCTCGATGGAGCACGCCATGGGCATGCTGCTGAGCCACGACCGCGAGTCCTGATTCCGTCGTGCTCCGGCTCAGCCTTGCTTTGTCTTGGGCTTGCGGCCGGGCATCGCGGCCAGTCCCTTGAGGCTGGGTTGCGCCGCGTTTGTCTTCGGCGTCTTGATCTTCGTCTTGCCCTTGGATTCTTTCATGTGCTCCGAATTCCATGATTTAAGGAAAAATAGCCCATTGTAATATGGGTATCTTGCGAGCGATCTGCTGCATCGAGGCGCGCAATATTTTTCTGAAATGAATTCCGACTGAAATTGTCCAGATTCGGCAGTCGAAAGACCGTTTTCATTACAGAAAAATATTGGGTCGTGTTATAGGAATCATATTGCAATTCCTGAAAATCAACTGACAGCGGCCGGCGCACCGATCCCCAGGGATCCAATTAGCGCCCCCGTGGAGATCGTCATGCCGTCGCGCACCGAGCGCCATCTTGAACTTCTGAAGCTGTCGCGGCCGCTTCATCGCTACGCCCGCACCCTGCAGCCGGACACCAACGCCTCTTTCCTGCTGGTCCATCGGGCCCTGTCCAAGGCGTTCGCCGAAGACGGCGGGGCCTTGCGCCCGAGCGCCAGCCTCGAATCCTCGCTCCGCGCCGACATGGATGTCACCTTCCAGGCCTCGAATGCGCGCGCATAGCCCTCAGTTTTCGCCGCAGCCGTTCGGGGCCCACGACTACCAGATCGAATGCCTGCCCACGGTGGGGCCGCGCGAGGTGAACATCCGCGCCCGCCGGGCCCTGCCGCTCCGGGTCGGCGACCGTTACACCATTGATCGGAACGACGGCGTCTACGATCTGCTGGTCGAAGAGATCAGCCGGGTGACGGGCGGCAGCTGGAACGCGCGATGCAGCGTGTCCGAGCCGCCATGGCGCTGAAACCCCGGCCCTTGGATCGGTCGCTGGCCAACGTGGGCGTCGTCTGCTGGCAGAGCCCGCGGACGCGGCGCGTCGTTCCCCAGGCCCATCCCGCCGCCATCCTGATGATCGTCTGCGCCTTGGTCGGCGGCGTCGCCGCCGCCGGTCAGGCGCTGGGCGTGCTGCACTGGGCCGGACCGGCCGCCTTCATTCCCGCCGCCCTGGTCCTGGCCTCCGTCGCCGCGCCCCTGATCGCCGCTATGCGCGCCGGGCTGCGCTGGCTGGGCGGGCAGTCATGACCACCGAGGAAACGGCGAAGCTCGAACGCGAGAACGCCTATCTGAAGCAGCGCTGCGCGCAACTCGAGGGCGACGTCGCCGATCTCGGGGCCCAGGTCACGCGGCTCACCCAGCAGCTGGAGCGCATGTCCGGCGGCCGTGACGCGCGCAACCGCCCCAACGCCCTTGCCGGAGGCCAATAGATGAGTATCTCGGACAAGGAACTGGCCGCGCTGCACAATCTGGCCGACAAGCAGGCCGGAGAGAACGTCGACTGGATCAACATCGCCGACGCCCGCGCCCTGACCGAACTGGGCCTCGCGCGCCGCACGCGCGGCGGCTGGGAGATCACCTCCGAGGGTCTGGCCCTGGTCAAAGGTCAGGTCCGCGGACCTGCCCTGGTCACCAATCTGAACCCCCTGCCATCCTCTAGAGCCTCCAACGACGGCGAGTAGGAACCGATGCCCAAGAAGCCTGCCAAGATCGACGAATACCGGCGCCTGGCGCTCGAGGCGACCACCATCGCCCGCAGCAGCGGCCTGGCCCACGTGCGCGAGAAGCACGAAACCGCAGCCGCCCAGTGGTCCGCCCTGGCCAAGCTGGAGGAGGAGCGGCTCAGCCAGTATCCCCGCACCGCTCAGATCGAATTGGTGGCGTTGTGAGTATGGCCGGGCGCGAGCCCTCCACCCATCTGTTCAGGGTGAGCAGCCACGCCGGCATCTGGTGCGTGATCCGCAACGGCGCCTTCTTCGGCGACTACGAGAACCAGGCCGCCGCCGTCGAAGCCGCCCACGCCGCCGCCCGCAAGGAAGAGACCTTCGGCCACGCCGTTCAGGTTTTCACGCCCTAAAGCGGCCTCTCAGCATTCGGGCTTGCCGCACGCCAACCACGCCGTCTGGCCCGGCCTCGGATGCGCGAAACGCCTGAGGCGCTCGCGCCAGCGTCGCGGACGATCGGGACTCCTCAGAACCAGCGCCTCATCGCTGAGGTCGCCTTCATAGCGTGTCGTCAGGGATTTGGCGGGGCGCCCATTTTGATCGACAAGATCGTTCCACGCCGTCGTGAAGCTGATCTTCCGGCCCTTACGGCGCACGGGAATGACCTTGCCCCCGTGGCACTCGCCCTCGCACCAGGTGACCACGGCGCTCGGCGACGGCCCCATCCGCAGCTCGACCTCCATCCCATGCATGTCGCCGGTCTCTTCGTCCACCCAGGCGCTGCCGTAGACGCGAACGTCCGGCTTCAGCGGCGCGGCCCAGACCGGCGAAGCGATGAGCACAAGGACAACGCTCGCCAGCAGCCGCATGGACATCGCCGGCCCGCTCCGGCTCACTCGAAGAAGGCGATGCTGCGGAACTCGATGCTTTCGCGGGTGTGCGGGTTCGGCAGGCTCTGGTCCCAGAACGCGGTGTGCGGGCAGCGCCAGGTGACCGAATGGTCGCTGTCGAAGAACTTGAACAGCAGCACCTCGTCCCTGAGCATGTTCGAGAAGTACCACCAGCGGTGCGCGGGGCTGTAGCGGAAGATCGAGGCGGCGATGCGCTGGTCCTCGCCCTCCATCGGCCGGATCATCTCCGCGTCCGAGGGCAGTTCGTCGACGATGTGCAGGGTATTGCGCACCCCCTCGTCGTCGCGCAGCGAGCGCCCGTCGCACAGCGCCAGAGGGCAGTCCTGCGGCGGCGGCGAGAAGGTCCGCCACAGCGAGGTGGCGATGAAGCGCCTGTAGCCCGGCCCGTCGGGGAACGACGCCTTGTAGGTGTTCTCGGCGATGCGATGGGCCGTGGCGGTGGCGAAATCGACGTGCACCTCGCCCGCCGGCGGCTGCACCCCGCCATGATGCGTGTAGCCCACCACCTTCTCGGCCACGGGCGCCAGCTCGCCCGAGGTCCGCACCATCCAGCCGCGGGCGACGACATGGTCGGCGCCGGTCAGCCGCTTGACTGCCGCGCAGGCCTCGTCCGGGTAGTGCTGCTCCACCTCGTCCTTGTCGCGGAAGTCGGCGATGGTCGAGACGTGGTCGGCCAGTCGGAAGCCGTGGGTGTCCAGCGTCAGGCGCTCGCGGATCGGGCGCCCGTCGCGGATGACCACCTCGTGGTCCTCGTAGCGCCCGGTCGAATGCTCCACCCCCGGCGCCACGAACCGGCGGGTCACCCAGTCGCCGTCGGCCAGGTAGCGGATCGTCGCCCGTGTCTGGCGCGCGGCGTCCTCGCCGGTCAGGACGGAACGGGCGCTGGTCGCCGCCGTCATTTGCCGCCCATCACCAGCTTCAGGTCCACGGCGTCGCCCATCGCCTTGTAGCCGGCGTCGTTGGGATGCAGGTGATCGCGGATGTTGTACTGAGGGTCGATGGTGAGAGGATTGGCCTTGTCGGCCACCGCCGCGGCGAAGTCGATGAAGCCATCGAAATTGCCGGACGTCTTGATCCACTGGTTCAGCGCCTGACGGGTCTGCTCGCCCTCCGGCGAGGCGTAGGTGGCGCCCTGGTAGGGCGTCAGGGTCGCGCCGATCACGCGGATGCCGTGCTCGTGCGCGCGGGCGATGATCTGCAGGTCGGCCGCCTCCAGCGCCTCCAGCGTCACCGGTTCGCGCGCCCCGGTCGGCGCGAAGCCGCGGCCGATGTCGTTGATCGCTTCCAGCAGCACGATAGTCTTCACCCCCGGCACGCTCAGCACGTCGCGGTCCAGGCGCGCCAGGGCTGTCGGCCCGGCGCCGTAGCGCAGCAGGCGGTTGCCGCTGATGCCGGCGTTCACCACCGCCCAGTGATTGCCCGCGATGCGCTCGGCCAGGCGGTCGGGCCAGCTATGGAAGCCGTTGGCCGTGGACGTGGCGCCTTCGGTGATGGAGTCGCCCAGCGCGACCACCACATTGGTCGGGGTCGTGGTCTCGACCTCCACCAGGGTCACATAGGCCGGCACCCGCGCCAGCTTCTGCTGCGGCAGCTGAGCGGCGCCGGTATTGTCGCCGGGCGTCCCGGCCACATAGTCGTAGAGGCTGCGCGCCGCGCCGCGACCGATGGCGCCCGGCACGTGGATCGAGATGTAGAGCTTGTCGAGGTCCGCCGTCGGCAGGTCGATCGGGTCGCTCAGCACCGGCGAGCCGGCCGGAGCGGTCACGTTGGGCTGGCCTGCGAAGGCTACGGCGCGGTCGGTGCCGGGCAGCACCTGGCCATCCGGCCCCGCCTTGCCCACGTGCACCGAACCCAGGACCAGGGCGTCGGCCCCGCCTTCGTTGGACAGCCGGATTCTGAGGCGCTTTCCGCCCGCCGACACCCGCACCAGCTGGCGTACGGTGACGTTCTCCATGTCCGGGGCGTTGAACGGCGCCACCGGCACGGCGCCGGGGTTCTCGATCAGGATTTGCGGCGCGGGCGGCGCCTGCCTCGGCGGCGCCGGCGGGACCGGAGCGGGCAGCGGACCCAGGGGGACGGGCTGAGGCGCGGCGGCGGCCGGCGGCGCCGGGGGCGGGCCGACGGGCGCTGCGGGGCCAGGCTGCGGCGGCGCCGACACAAATCCCCAGGTCCCGACCCATTGGGGCGCGGGCGCGGCTGCGAGGGCCTGCGTGGAAATGGCCGCGACCGCGACGGCAAGGCCTGTACGCCACCTGATCATGCAATCCTCCCCGGATTTCTCATTTGCCGGGATCGTGCACGTTTTTCGCCTGAAGGCGAGACCTGCCCTAAAGCAGCAGTGGTTCCACATCCTTGAACGCGGCGCCCTCGTGCCGCAGCAGCCAGCGCTTGCGCTCGATGCCGCCGCCGTAGCCGGTCAGGGTTCCGTTGGCGCCGATCACCCGGTGGCAGGGGACAACGACGCCGATCGGGTTCGAGCCGTTGGCCAGGCCGACGGCCCTCGCCGCCCCGGGCTCGCCGACGTGCGCCGCCAGCCGGCCGTAGCTCCAGGTCTGGCCGGCGGGAATCTCGCGCAGCGCCGCCCACACCCGCCGCTGGAAGTCGGTGCCGGTGGTCTCGGTGGCGATGTCCTCGATCGCGGCGATGTCGCCCGCGACATAGGCTTCCAGCTTCTCGCTCACCGGATTGCGCTCGGCGCTCTGCTTCAGGGCGATGGCGCCGGCGCCGTAGTAGCGCTCCATCAGCCGCTCCATGCGTTCGATGTGCGACTCCCAGTCGAGCACGCGCAGGCGCGCCTGCTCGTCCACGGCGATCAGCATCGGGCCGACCGGCGTCTCGATGCGATTCAGGAGAAAGGTCTCGGTCATCGGCTTCATCCTTAGCATGTCCGTTCGCCGCTAGATGCGCGCTCGGCCCGCCAATTGCTGGCGGATTCCGGACCCGTTTATCGATGTCCGGAATCCGCGAGACATCGGCCGCCCGCCTCCCCATCTTGTGGCCATGGACCTCGATCAAGACGCCTGTTACCGCGCGGTTCGGACCCGCGACGCCCGCTTCGACGGCCGCTTCTTCGGCGCCGTGAAGACGACGGGAATCTACTGCCGCCCGGTGTGCCCGGCGACCACGCCCAAGCGCCAGAACATGACCTTCTATCCCACCGCCGCGGCGGCCGAGGAGGCGGGCTATCGCCCCTGCCTGCGCTGCCGGCCCGAGACGGCGCCGGATGTCGGCGCCTGGCGCGGCTCGTCCAACACCGTCAACCGGGCCCTGGCCCTGATCGAGCACGGCGCCCTCGACGACGGCCGCGACGTCGCCGCCCTGGCCGGGCGCTTGGGCGTGGGCGAGCGTCAGCTGCGCCGCCTGTTCCGCCAGCATCTCGGCGCCTCGCCGGTCTCCGTCGCTCAGACTCGGCGCGTGCATCTGGCCAAGCAGCTGCTGCACGAGACGCGCCTGCCCATGGCCGAGGTCGCCCTGGCCTCAGGCTTCGGCAGCGTCCGCCGCTTCAACGAGACCTTCCAGGCCCTGTTCGCCCGCCCGCCGAGCGCCCTGCGCCGCGAGGCCGCAGAAGAGGCTTCGGCAGGGCCGGAGGGCGAGGTGTTCCTGAAGCTCCGCTACCGGCCGCCCTACGACTGGGACGCCATGCTCGCCTTTCTCGCCGCCCGCGCCATCCCCGGCCTGGAGTTGGTGGAGGAGGGCGCCTACGCCCGCGTGGTCGAGATCGACGGCGCGCTGGGCTCGGTGCGGGCGGCCCAGACGCCCGGCGAGAACGCGCTCCAGGTCCAGGTGCGCTTCCCGCGCCTGTCGGCCCTGCCGGCGATCATCGCCCGGGTGCGGCGGGTGTTCGACCTCGCCGCCGATCCCCAGGCGATCAACGAACACCTCGCCAAGGATCCCGCCCTTGCGCCCCTGGTCGCCGCCCGGCCCGGCCTGCGTGCGCCCGGCGGCTGGGACGGCTTCGAGCTGGCGGTGCGCGCCGTGCTCGGCCAGCAGGTGACGGTCGGCGCCGCGATCGGCCTGGCCGGCAAGCTGGTGGAGGCCTATGGCGATCCGGTTGCGGTCTCCGTCACCGGCGACGCCCGCCTGAACCGCGCCTTTCCCCGTCCGGAAAAGCTGGCGTCCGGCGACCTGGCCCTGCCGCCCATGCCTGGGGCGCGGCGCAAGGCCCTGGCCGGTCTCGCCGCGGCGGTCGCCGCCGATCCCGGCCTGCTCGGCCTCGGGCGAAGCCTGGAAGATGCGGTGGTTCAGCTGAAGGCCCTGCCGGGCGTGGGCGAATGGACGGCGCAGTACATCGCCCTCAGGGGCATGCGCGAGCCCGACGCCTTTCCGGCGGCGGATGTCGGCCTGATGCGGGCCCTGGCCGACGCCGAGGGCGTGCGCCCCACCTCCGCCGAGCTGCTGGAGCGGGCCGAACGCTGGCGGCCCTGGCGCGCCTACGCCGCCCAGCACCTGTGGACCGCCGCGCCGACGGCGCACGAGCAGGCGGCCTGAGCCTTCACCAGACGCCGGGAATAATCCGCCAGGGCGTCCTGGTCGTGTATTCGACGTAGCCCGCCAGGTCCTGCCTCAGCACCTTCTCTTCGCCGAGGGTGCGCAGCGCCAGCAGGATCATCAGCACCGGCACGCAGGCCAGCCCCCAGAGCGAGCCCAGCATCAGGGGCGTTCCTATCAGGTAGAGCACCATGCCGGCGTACATCGGATGGCGGATGTAGCGGTACGGACCGGAGTCCACCACCGTCTGCTGGCGCTCGGCCTGCACCCGCACCTGGGTGGTGGCGAAGGTGTTGGCGCGAAAAGTCTCCCACACCAGCACCAAGCCAGCGCCGATCAGCACGGCCCCGGCGATCTGGCCGGCCAGGGGCACGCTGGTCCACATGAACCGGCGCGCGTCCACGCACATCAGCACGATCCACGCCACGATGGCCGCGGTGAAGATGGCGATGATGAGCAGGTCCCGCCGTCGCTGGCCCCGCTTGAACGGTGAGCTCATCCGCGCCTTGAGCAGCTCAGGGTCGTTGAACAGCAGCCATAGGGTGGTGGCCGTCGACAGCGCCGTGACCTCGCCGATGTAGGTCCAACCCTGCGCCCAGCTCCAGTCGCCGGCCGCCCCCATCATGATCACGGCCTGGATCGCGAACCAGATCACGGTTTGGATGACCACTCGCCTGAGCATCTTGGCGCGCTCCTCAGTTCTGCTTTGAGCCCATCAAGCGAGCTTCGGCGCCTCCTGGCAAGACCGGGGTCAGCGTTCGACCAGCGCGGCCAGCTGCTCGGTGCAGATCGCCCACCCCTGATGGAAGCCCATCTTCTCGTGGGTCTCGCGATCTTCCGAGGTCCAGTGCAGCACCCGCGCGGTGTAGCGGGTCTTGCCGCCCTCGTCCTCGAAGGTCAGCGCCACCGTCATGAACGGCTTGCCCTCCCGCGGCGTCCAGTCGCCGGTATAGGCGTCGGTGAACACCAGCCGCTCGCAGGGCGTCACCTCCAGGTACTGCCCACGGTTGGGCATCCGGGTCCCGTCCGGGGCCTGCATGACGATATTGCTCGCGCCGCCGGGCCTCAGGTCGAACTCTGCTTCGGGCGTGGTGTAGGGCAGGGGGGCGAACCACTGCTTGAGCAGCTGCGGATCTGTCCAGGCCTTCCACACCGCCTCGCGCGGCGCGGCGATCAGGCGGGTGAGCGTCAGCTCGCGGTCGCCGACCGTCGACGTCTGGGTCTTGCTGGCGGGGGCGGTCATGGTCGTGTCTCCTGCATCGGATGCGCCCCTAGGACGTCAGGGCCCGGACGGCGCCGACAGCCGGCCCGGTTATCGTGTAGGAAATCGAGCCGGACAAAATTTTCGACGCAGAATGTCGGCAGGCTCGGGGCGGGGGCGTCCTAGGACCGTCATCCAGGAGGAACGACCATGACTGACACGCAAACGGAGACCAAGTCTCAGCCGGCCATGCCCCCCACCAAGGGCGGCGTCGTGGCCTACCTCAGCATCGACGGCGCCGCCAAGGCGGCCGCGTTCTACGAAAAGGCGTTCGGGGCCCAGATCGCCCTCATTCAGCCCGTCGACGAGAAGGGCCGCACCATGCACGCCCACATCTACCTGAACGGCTCGTCGATCATGATGAGCGACTTCTATCCCGAGCACGGCCATCCGGTGGTGGCGCCTCAGGGCTTCAACCTGATGATCCCTACCGACAATATCGACGCCGACTACAAGCGCGCCATCGACGCCGGTTGCACCCCGACCCAGCCGCCGCAGGACATGTTCTGGGGCGACCGCTATGGCCAGCTCAAGGACCCGTTCGGTGTCACCTGGGCGATGAACCAGGGCAGGTTCTCGCAGCGCGACTGACCCGGCGGCTACTCCGGACGGTGGCAGACGGCCTCGATGTTGGCGCCGTCCGGATCCAGCACGAAAGCGGCGTAGTAGCCGGGATGGTAGTGGGGCCGCAGACCCGGCGGTCCGTTGTCTCGTCCGCCGGCCGCCATCGCCGCATCGTAGAAGGCCTGCACCTGCGCCCGGCTTTCGGCGGTGAAGGCCACATGCGTCCCCGCTGACGGCCGGCCCTCGCCGATCCAGAAGAACGGCTTGCCCTCGACGCCCAGGCCGGCGGCGACGCCGACGCCCGGCGGCGCCTCCATGATCACGGTGATTCCGAGCGGCTTCAGGGCCTTGATATAGAAGGCGCGGGAGCGATCGAAATCGGCGACGGGCAGGGTGATGTGGTCGAGCATTGGCCGTACTCCCGCGTTGGCGCGGGCAGCATAGCGCGACGTTCAGACGGAAAATTTGATCCAGCCGCATCCGGTGGGTCGATTTGGGCCATGTGGAATTCCCGAAGCCTTGAATGCCCCTTGGGAACCGTCAAATCCCATGTCAAACGTGGCTGGATTGGCGTCGCGCCGAGTGGGGCGCAGACCAGCCGGGAGCCAGGCCTATGGCCGAGATCGATATTACGCGCGACTTCTGGAGCATGCTGGACGCGTCGACTTTCGCCGTGGGCATGGAACGGATCAGCGGTAGGGCGAGTCGGCTTCTTGCCCGCCTGCTGATCGTGTTCGGTCAGTCCGGCCGGGCCCTGGCCTGGTCGATGCTGTCGGTATCCTGATGTCCGCTCAGCGCAAGGAAGGCCCCCGGCGCCTGGCCGCGCCGGACATCGCCGCGCGCAAGGGCGGCGAGCCGGTGGTGTGCCTGACCTGCTACACCACCCCCATGGCCGATCTGCTCGATCCCCACTGCGACGTGCTGCTGGTGGGCGATTCGGTGGGCATGGTGCTGCATGGCCTGCCCAACACCGTCGGCGTCACCCTGGAGATGATGATCCTCCACGCCCAGGCGGTGATGCGCGGCTCGCGCCGGGCCATGGTCGTGGTCGACATGCCGTTCGGCTCCTACGAGGGGGCGCCCGAACAGGCCTACGCCGCGGCCTGCCGGGTTATGAAGGAGACCGGCGCTCAGGGGATCAAGGTCGAGAGCGGTCCCACCGTGCCGGCCACCATCGCCTATCTCACCCAGCGCGGCATCCCGGTGATGGGTCACGTCGGCCTCAGACCCCAGGCCGCTCTGGTCGACGGACCGTTCAAGGCGAGGGGCCGTACCGAAAGCGAGCGCGAGCGGGTGCTGGCCGAGGCCCGCGCTACGGCCGAAGCGGGCGTGTTCGCCATCGTGATCGAAGGCGTGGCCGAGGCTCTGGCGCGCGAGATCACCCTGGCCGTTGCGGTCCCTACCATCGGCATCGGCGCCTCCCCGGCCTGCGACGGCCAGGTTCTGGTGACCGAGGACATGCTCGGCCTGTTCGACTGGTCGCCCAAGTTCGTGCGCCGCTACGCCGACCTCAAGGCCGTGATCGGCGGCGCGGTAGAGGCCTATGCCGCGGATGTCCGCGCGCGTCGATTCCCGGGCGAAGCCGAAACCTACTTCGGGAAATCCTAGAGCCGGTGTAGAGGGCAGCGCGGGCGGTTCGCCGAACAGGCGCCGCCAGCCGAAATCCCGCCGTGTTTGCAAGGCAAAGCGGGACAGTCACATTGCGGTCGGGTGCGCCAGACGATAGGGTCCGGCCTCCTTATCCAACCGGAGTCTGCCTTCGTGGTCGATGTCTTCAGTGAGGTGGACGAGCAGCTTCGCGCCGAACGCCTGCGTTCGTTCTTGCGGACCGCCGTCCCCACCTTCATCGCAACAGCCGTTCTGTGCGTCATCGCGGTGGTGGTCGTCTGGGGCGTTCAGGCCTACCAGGCCAATCAGAGCGCCAAGGCCTCGCAGGCCTATCAGGACGCGCTGGACACCGAGGCCAAGGGTGACGAGGCCGCGGCCTTCCAGATGTATGACGGTCTGGCCCAGCACGGCGGTCCATACCAGGCCCTGGCGCTCATGCAGCAGGGCGGCATCCGCGTGGATCAGAACAAGCCTGCCGAAGCCGCAGCCCTGTTCGACAAGGCCGCCGCGGCCAGCAAGAGCCCGTTGATCTCCGACATGGCGGCCCTGAAATCGGCCTACGCCCAGCTCGACACCGCGCCACTGGCTCAGATGGAGGCCAAGCTCTCGCCGCTGACCGCCGCCGGCCGGCCCTATCACATTCAGGCCCGCGAGGCCCTCGCCATGGCGCGCCTCGGCGCTGGCCAGACCGCCGCGGCCAAGGCCGATCTTGTGGCCATCAGCCTCCTGCAGGACACCCCCGACACCGCCCGGCAGCGCGCTCAGGCCGTGATCGCCCTGATCGACTCCGGGTCCGGCGCCGGCCTGAAGAAACTGGAACAGGCGGCCCGCACCGCCGCGCCCATTCCGCTCCCGCAGGCGCCGGGCGGCGCCGGCCAGCAAGCGCCAGACGGCGCCCCCGTACAAGTTCAACCGGAAGCCGCTCAATGACGTCATTCAAGGCCTTGGCCAAATCAGGCGCAGCCGCTCGCGCCCTGACCATCGCCGCCGTGCTTACCACTGGGCTTTCGGGCTGCTCGATCATCCGGGCGGCCAATATCCTGGACCGCGACACCAACAAGTCCGTCGCCGCCCAGGGCGAGCGCATTCCGGTGCTGCCCTCCGATGACCAGCTCACCCCTTCCGCGGCGCTCAAGGGGCAGGACTTCTCCCTGCCCCAGCCGGCGGTCATGGCCACCTGGCCGGTGCCCGGCGGCACGCCCGAACAGTCGGTGGAGCATGTCGCCGCCGCGCCGGACCTGCGCATAGCCTGGCGCCAGAGCCTCGGCATCACCGGCGAGGGGCGCAAGCACTTCGTCACCGCGCCTCCCGTGATGGCCGACGGCAAGGTCTTTGCGATGGACGGCCAGGCGGGGGTCTCGGCCCACAACGCGGTCACCGGGCGCCGCATCTGGCAGACCAACGTCCGTCCGCGCGGCCGTGAGGACCGGCGTGACCCCGACGCTTACGGCGGCGGCCTCGCCTACGCCAATGGCAAGGTGTTCGTCACCTCGGGCTACCGCCTGATCGAGGCCCTCGACGCCAAGACCGGCCGCTCCCTGTGGGTCACGCGCACCGACGCGCCCCTGCACGGCGCCCCCAATGTGGCCGACGGCCGCGTGTTCACCGTCACCCTCGACGACCAGCTTCTGGGTTTCGATGCTGACAAGGGCCAGCCCCTGTGGAACTACCAGGCGATCATCGAGCCGGCGCGGCTCCTGGCGGCCTCCAGTCCCGCCATCTCCGGCGATACCGTGGTGACCGGCTTCGCATCGGGCGAATTGACCGCCGACCGCGCGCCAAACGGCCAGGAAGTCTGGACCTACACCCTGTCGCAATCCAACCGGAACAACGCCCTGTCCGAGATTCGCGACATCTCCGGGCGCCCGGTGATCTACAAGGGCGACGTGTACGCGGCCAGCCACGCGGGCCTGTTCGGCGCTGTGGACCTGCGCTCGGGACAGCAGCGCTGGACCCTGCCCTTGTCGAGCCAGAGCACGCCCTGGGCCGCGGGCGACGTCGTCTATGTCATTTCCACCAACGGCGAGCTGGTGTGCGCGGCGCGCGACAGCGGACAGGTGTACTGGGTTCAGGACCTCAACGCGGCGCCGGCTACCAACACCCTCACCACGCGGGGCCGTCGGCGCAAGGCGCCAAAGGCGCCGAAGAAGGCCTATTGGTCCGGCCCGATCCTGGCCTCCAACAGGCTGATCGTGGTGTCGAGCAACGGCGACCTTCGCGCCCTGGACCCCAAGACAGGGGACACCGTTCGCACCATCCGCCTCGGCGCCCCGGCCATGCAGACGCCGATCGCGGCGGGCAACATGCTCTATGTGGTGACCGAAAAGGCCGAGCTGATCGCCATCCGCTAGGGCGGCGATCAGCTTTTTTCTAGAAGCACTAGGCAGCCGCTGGAGGCCGTCATGGCGCCTCGCGCGCTCAAGCTCGCCATTGTCGGGCGTCCGAACGTCGGCAAGTCGACCCTGTTCAACCGGCTCGCCGGCAGGAAGCTGGCGATCGTCGACGATCGCCCGGGGGTGACGCGCGACCGCAAGTTCGCCACAGGGCGAATCGGCGACCTGGACCTGCAGCTCATTGACACCGCCGGCTTCGAGGACGTGTCGGACGAGAGCCTCGAGGCGCGCATGCGGCAGCAGACCGAGCGCGCGATCGAGGAAGCCGAAGTCACCCTGTTCCTGATCGACGCCCGCGAGGGCCTGACGCCCATCGACCGCACTTTCGCCGAGCTGCTGCGCCGCTCCGGCAAGCCGGTGGTGCTGGCGGCCAACAAGGCGGAGGGCCGCGCGGGCGAGGCGGGCGCGCTGGAGGCCTTCGATCTGGGCCTGGGCGAGCCGCTGTCGATCTCCGCCGAACACGGCGAAGGCATGTCGGACCTCTACTACGCCCTTCTCGCCGCCTCGCCGGAGGGCATCGGTGATGAGGAAGAGGACGATCCCGACAAGCCGATCATGATCGCCATCGTCGGCCGGCCCAACGCGGGCAAGTCGACCCTGGTCAACCGCCTGATCGGCGAGGAACGCCTTCTGACCGGCCCCGAGGCCGGCATCACCCGCGATTCCATCAACGTCGACTGGGAATGGAACGGGCGCAAGATCCGCCTGGTCGACACCGCGGGCCTGCGCCGCAAGGCCAGGGTTCAGGAGAAGCTGGAGAAGCTGTCCACCCAGGACACCATCCGCGCCATCACCTTCGCCGAGGTGGTGATCCTGGTGATGGACGCCACCCATCCCTTCGAGATCCAGGATCTGCAGATCGCCGACCTGGTCGAGCGGGAGGGCCGCGGGCTGGTCTATGTCTTGGCCAAGTGGGACCTGATCGAGGACCAGCAGGCCACGCTGAAGGCCTTCATCGAAGAGGCCGACCGGGTGCTGCCGCAGCTGCGCGGCACGCCGGTGGTGGCGCTGTCGGCCGAGACGGGACGCGGGCTGGACCGGCTGATGCCGGCGGTGACCAAGGTGCACGGCGACTGGTCGACCAAGGTCAAGACGCGGGACCTCAACGACTGGCTGCACATGGCCGTGCAGCGGCACCCACCGCCGGCGGTCAACGGAAAGCGGATCAAGCCCAAATACGTGGCCCAGATCAAAGCGCGCCCGCCGACCTTCGTGATGTTCTGCTCGCGCGCCGACCAACTGCCCGAGAGCTACCGGCGCTATCTGATCAACAGCCTGCGCGAGAGTTTCGACCTGCCCGGCGTGCCCCTGCGCATCACCATCAAGTCCGGCTCCAATCCCTATGTGGCCGACGAGGGCGCGCGGCCTTGGCTGGAAGGCCAGGGACGCGGCGGACCCAAGACCTCGAGCCGCAAGTCGACGGCCGGCGGAAAGACCGGCTCGGGCGCGCGGCCGGCGGCCAAGGCCGGGGGCAAGCCTGCGGCGGCCAAGCCCGGCGCCAAGGTCAGGGTCAGCCCGCTCGGCAAGGGTGCGGCGCATCGATCCCGCCCGAAGCCCGGGCCCAAGTCGGGGGGCAGGCCCGGGCCGCGGCGCGGCTGAGCCTTGCAACCAATCGCCGCCAATAGCGGTTGAATCCGGGCCCGGGGGGCGAAACCGGAGCGAAATCATGATCTTCAAGATTCTTCTGGGCGGCGCCGCCGCACTGACTCTGTCGACCGCGGCCCTCGCCCAGGCGGCTAGCGCCAGCGGGGGCGTGAGCGCGTCGGGCTCAGCGGGCGGTTCCAGCGCCGGAGCCACGGCCGCCGGGGCCGCCGACGGCGTGCAGCCGTATCGGCCGGCCGGCGCGGCTACGGCCAACGGCTCGGCGGGCGCCTCGACCGCCACGGGGGATTCCAGTCTCTCCAGCGGCATCAACTCCACCCTCCAGGCGGGCCAGACGTCCGACTCCGCCACGGTCGGCAGTGCGGCCAGTGGTTCGGCGGTGCGCAAGCCGGCGCGTCGCGGCTCCGCCTCGGGATCCGCCGACGGCTCGGTCAACGGTTCGGCAGGCTCGCCCTATGACACCCCCTCGACAGGGGCCGCCGCAGGCGCCGGCGGGACCGTGGGCGGCGCCCTCGGCGGGGGCGTCGGCGGAGTCGGCGGGACTGTGGGCGGCGCCCTCGGCGGCGGCGCGCGCCGCTAGGCCTTCGCGGCCTTCCAGTCCTTGAACTCGACGTAAGCTGGCGGGGTCCGGTCGGGCCTCGCCAGTTCCACGACCAGGGGCGCGATCTCGGCCGGATCGGGGAGGGTCATGGGATCCTCGCCGGGAAAGGCCTGGGCGCGCATCCGGGTGCGCATCGGGCCGGGGCTGAGCAGCACCGGCTTGATCGCGGTGTTCTCCAGCTCGTCTGCCCAGGAGGCGACCAGGGCGTCCATGCCGGCCTTGGTCGCGGCGTAGAGGCTCCAGAAGGCGCGCGGGCGCTTGGCGATGCCGCTGGTGACGAAGATCGGGCGGGCGGCCTTGGACTGGCGCAGCAGCGGCTCCAGCGAGCGGATCAGGCGGAACGGGGCGGTCAGGTTGGCCTCGACCACCCTGTCCCACACCTTGGGCTCCAGATTCGACGCGGGGGTCATGTCGCCCAATTGGGCGGCCGCGTGCAGCAGGATGTCGAGCCGGCCCCAGCGCTGATGG
>Ga0265327_10003164_pt1 | contig 16123 bp, 16 predicted proteins | sample 41621metaG_FD_202089 | JGI IMG/M metagenome (GOLD analysis project Ga0265327, IMG submission 202089) | Rhizosphere microbial communities from Carex aquatilis grown in University of Washington, Seatle, WA, United States - 4-16-21 metaG | ecosystem: Host-associated > Plants > Roots > Rhizosphere... | reverse complement strand
ATTCACGGCCCGCCGCAGCGAGCACGCAGGAGGCCGCCTGATCGTCTCGGCGGTCAGGACCCGGTGAGCTGGTCTCCGTACCCCCGCGCGTACAGCGTCTGCAGATGGCGCACCGAGGTGATGTAGTCCCGCGTCTCGGCGAACCTGATCGGCACGGTCTGCCCGGGTGGCACCGATGCGATCCACTGGTCGACGTTCGCCTCGCCCGCGTTGTAGGCCGCGAGCGCCAGATTCCGGTTGTTCGGATAGCGGCCGTACACCCCCATCAGGTGCCGCAGATACCAGCAGCCGTACCGGATGTTGAGGTCGGGGTTGAGCAGGTCGGTGTTCGGGTGGAACTGGGTCCCGCCGGTGTGGATCGCGATCCCCCTGGCGGTGCCGGGCAGCAGCTGCATCAGGCCGACCGCCCCGGCGTCGGAGCGGGCGTTCGCGTTGAAGTGCGACTCCTTGTAGATGACCGCGGCCACCAGTGTCGGGGACAGGTGGTACTGGTGGGCGTATCCGACCACGTCCTGCTGGTAGGACAGCGGGTACCAGAGCCGCACCCACCAGCCTGGCTGCTGGTGCCGGACGACCGCGAACCCCGACCCCACAACGACGACCACCGCCGCCAGGATGAGCAGCCCGCGCTTCACCGCTGGTCGAGGTCGCGGATGACGCCGGCGACGAACTCGTCGAGCTGCTCCAGCGTGCCGGTGTTGCGGTACACGTAGTCGCTGCGGGCGGCCTTCTCGGCTTCCGGCAGCTGGCGCGCCATGCGCGCGGCGGCCCCAGGACGGCGCTGCTCGCGCACCCCCTCGGGCGCGGTGATGGTCACGATCGCGTCATAACGGTCATGGACGCCGGCCTCGAACAGCGTCGGCGCCTCGTGCACGAGCAGCGCGGCGCCGGCTGCGACCTGCTCGTCCCGCCAGGCGGCGAAGCGCTCGGCGACCAGCGGCAGCAGGAGCTGCTCCAGGAACCGGAGCAGCTCGGGGTCGGCAAAGGCGCGGCGCCCCAGCTCCTCGCGGTCGATGCTACCGTCGGCGGCCAGGACGTCGCTGCCGACCCGCTCGGCCACGGCCTGACGCACCGCCGGCAGGTCGTACAGGCGATGGACGATGTCGTCGGACGACAGCGTCACCGCTCCATGGCGCGCGAACGCGGCAAGCGCCTCAGACTTCCCCGAACCGATGCCGCCGGTGAGCCCGACGACGCGCGCCAAGCTACTCCTCCGCTGGCGGTGCGTCCGGCTCCTCGCCAGATGCCTCGGGCTCGTCCTGTGCAGGGGCCTCGGGCTCCTCCGCTGCCTGCTCCTCCTCGGCGGCCGGCTCGGGCTCCGGCTCGGCGGCAGCCTCCGGCGTATCCTCGACCGCCTCGGGAGTGTCCTCTTCGACAACCTCGGGAGCAGCTTCTTCGACGGCCTCGGGCGCAGCCTCCTCGACGGCCTCGGCAGCGGCCTCTTCGACCGCTTCCGGCTCGGCGGCGGCCTCCGGCTCGGGGGCGAGCTCGGACTCGGCGATCGGCTCGTCCGCTTCCACGGTGCCCTCCACGACCACTTCCTCGCCGTCTTCCGGCTCGGCAGGCGCCGACGGTGTGTCGGCAAAGACGTCGGCGGACAGGCCCAGGTCGGGCACCGTCTCCTCTGCCCGCGCCTGGCCGGGAATCATCTCCAGTGTCTTCACCGGATCGTCCGGCTCCACTCGCTTCAGCGAGAGCGACAGCCGGCGGCGCTCGGGATCGATCTCGATCACCTTCACGTTCACCGCATCGCCCTGGTTGACGACCTCGCGCGGGTTCTCCACGTGGTGGTCGGCGAGCTCGGAGATATGGATCAGGCCCTCGACGCCGGACAGGATCTCGGCGAAGGCGCCGAACGTGACCACCTTGGTGATCCGGCCGGCGACCACGTCACCCTGCTGGCACTCGTCGATGACGCGCTGCCAGGGGTCGGTCTGGGTCTGCTTGAGGCCCAGCGAGATGCGCTGGCGGTCGCGGTCGACGTCGAGCACGCGCACCTTGACCGTCTGGCCGATCTCCAGCACTTCGGACGGGTGGTTGACGTGGCTCCACGACAGCTCGGAGATGTGGATCAGCCCGTCGATGCCGTCGAGGTCGACGAACGCGCCGAAGTCGACGATGTTCGAGATAACGCCCTCGACCTCGACGCCGGGCGACAGCCGGTCGAGGATCTGCTGGCGCTGCTCGCGCCGCTCCTCCTCGAGCACGGCGCGCCGCGACAGCACGACGTTGTTGCGGCTGCGGTTGAGCTCGATCACCTTGCAGCGCAGCACCTGGTCGCGGTACTCGTCCAGGTCCTGGACGCGGCGGATGTCGACCAGCGACGCGGGCAGGAAGCCGCGTACGCCGAGGTCGATGATGAGCCCGCCCTTGACGACCTCGATGACCGTGCCCTCGACCGGCTCGCCGCTCTCGGCAGCAGCCTCGATCCGGCGCCAGGCCTTCTCGAAACGCGCCCGCTTCTTGGACAGGATCAGGCGGCCCTCGGCGTCCTCCTTCTGGAGCACGAGCGCGTCGATCGTGTCGCCGACGGTGACCTCTTCGTCGGGGTTGACGGAGCGGCGGATGGACAGCTCGGAGATGGGGATGACGCCCTCCGACTTGTATCCGATGTCGACCAGGATCTCGTCCTTGTCGACTCGCACCACCGTGCCGCTGACGACGTCACCCTCGTTGAAGTTCGTCATCGTGCGGTCGTAGTCGGGGACGAGCTCGCCGTCCACCTCGATCATCCAGGTGTCGGTGGGGTCCACCTCTACCTGCTGCTGCTCCTGTTGCTGGTCGGTTGCTGCCATCTAGGTTCGATCAGTCCTCTCAAAAAATGTGTGCCCAAGGGGCAATCACCCGGCGCGCCGAGCGACGGTGAGGAGTATACAGAGGCGTTCCCGCGAACCTTCCGCATCCCGGCGTGCCCGAATCGGCCCCACCACCGGCTCTTAGAGGTTGGTGTACAGGTGATTCGGGGTGTCGATCAGGGCCTCGCCGGGCTCGATCGTGACCTTCCCCACAGTCGGCAGCCGCACCGTCTCCTGGGTGTTGCCGGGGTTGACCGCCACTGTCGCGTTCGCGAACTGGCGCAGGTAGACGCCGTTGGTGACGGTCGCAGGGGCGTCCGGCGCCCCGACCTCGATCTGGTAGATCGGGTTCGACTCCTGGTAGTGCACGCCGTAGGTGGAGAGCGGGCCCGAGACCAGTAGATAGGACGCCAGTCCGAAAATTGCCTCGTCCTTGGTCAACCGCCGCTGGTCGTCCCACACCCAGCTGCCGACGTAGCGGGTGACCGCCTCCTGGAAGTAGTCGTACAGCTGCGTCCAGCTCGCGCCCTCGCGCCCGACGAACCCGTCGCCGACCGAGACGCCGTCGGTGCTCCCGATCTGGTCTCCCTCGATGATCGAGGGCGGCCCGTTCTGCGCGACCAGGTTGTAGCCCGAGATGTGCATGACGTTCGTGACCAGCGTCAGCGCCTGGGCGAGGTAGCGGATGCGGTCGTTGTCGGTCATCACCTTGCCGGTGCGGGGGTCGATCGGCTCGCTCGTCCAGTCCGGGTCGTTACCGGCGTCGGCAATGTCGATCCCCGACCAGCCGCCGGCGGACTGCAGCTCGGCGACCATTGCGTTTGCCCAGGCCGTCTGGAAGTCGACGTTGCCGAAGTCGTAGAGCACCCATCCGGGGTGGCTCAGCGGATGGACCGGCTTGCCCCCGGTGTTGCGCAGGATCCAGTCCGGATGCTCCGTGATGGTCTTCTTCAGGTCGAGCACGGGATCCAGGCACCCCGAGCACGGCGGATACCCCCACAGCAGGATGCGCTGCTGCCACGCATGGTCGCCGTCGCCGGCCGCCGTGACCGCATGGGCCATGGTCGTCCACGAGGGAGGCGCGACGAAGTTCGTGTACGCGCGGATGTCGCAGTCGAGGTCGGTGCCGGTTGGCTCCGACGCCGGCCGCACGGCCAGGGCCATCTTCGGCGGCCGCACCTCGGGACAGGCCTTGACGTCCTTGCCCGCCGCTGCCGAGTCGCCGCCTGACACGACCCGGAATCCGACGTAGGCGAGGACAACGACCAGCACGACCGCGCCGGCCGCGAGTGCTACACGGTTCCGCATTGAGGGCAGCGGGTGGACGGAGTGCCCATCAGGCCGCCGTCGGGCGGCGTGATCACGGTGACTGTCTCGACCTCGAGCTCGGCGCCGCAGAACGGGCAGAAGCCGCCACCGGGCGGATGCATGCTGAGCTGGAAGCGGACATCGGCGTCGACCAGGCCGCCGAGCGAGACGATCCCCCGGTCGTCGCGTACGCGGCCGAACTGGAGCGTCAGGTCGCCGGTGGTGTGGCGGCCGCTGAAGTCGACGGCACCGGTGCCGACCCCCAGCGCATCATCGAGGCTTTCAGGCGCAACCACCGGGACGAACACCTCGGCGACCAGCTTCTCGTGGAGCTCTCCGGCCTCGATCCACAGGTAGGTGCCGTGCTCGCTGCCCCGCCGGGCGGGGAGCGCGTGAACCCAGCCCTCGATCTGGAGCCACTCCGTCATTTGGCGTCCAGCCACGAGGAGCCGATCCCGATGTCGATCTCGAGCGCCGGGTCGAGCGGGTAGGCGCCGGTCATCTCCTCCCGCACGATCGCCCGCAGAGCCTGCGTCTCGCCGTCGGCTGCCTCGAACAGCAGCTCGTCGTGGATCTGCAGCACGAGCCGCGACCGCCGGCCCTCGTCCCGCAGGCGCCGGTGGCAGCCGATCATCGCCACCTTGATGATGTCCGCGGCGCTGCCCTGCATGACCGTGTTCACGGCCAGCCGCTCGCCCAGGCTGCGGGTCTGATAGTTGCCCGCCCGCAGCTCCGGAATCGGCCGCCGCCGCCCGAACAGCGTGGTCACGTAGCCGAGCTCCTTGGCCGACGCGATCACCGTCTCGATGAACTTGTTGACCTCCGGGAACCGCGCCAGGTAGAGGTCGATGAAGCTCTGCGCCTCCTCCCGCGAGATCCCCAGCTGCTCCGACAGGCCGAAGGCGCTGATCCCGTAGATGATTCCGAAGTTGACGGCCTTGGCGCGGTTTCGCTGCTCGCTCGTCAGGGTGGCCGGATCGCGACCGAGCACCTGGGCGGCGGTGGCGCGGTGGATGTCCTCGCCGCGGGCGAAGGTGTCCTTCAGCGCAGGCTCACCCGACAGGTGGGCGAGGATCCGCAGCTCGACCTGGGAGTAGTCGGCGGACAGGATCTGGAAGCCGTCGGCGGCGACGAAGGCGCTTCGGATCTCGCGCCCCAGCGGCGTCCGCACGGGGATGTTCTGCAGGTTCGGGCGGATCGACGACAGGCGACCTGTGGCGGCCGTGGTCTGCGAGAAGGTGGTGTGCAGCCGCCCCTCCTCGTCGATCAGCTCGGGCAGCGGCTGCAGGTAGGTGCTGAGCAGCTTCGACTGCTCGCGCCAGGCCTCCACCACGTCGATGATCGGATGCTTGTCGCGAAGCTTCGCCAGCACCCGGGCGTCGGTCGAGTACCCGGTCTTGCCCTTGCGGTCGGCGGGCAGGCCGAGCCGCTCGAACAGCACCTCGCCCAGCTGCTTGGGCGATCCCAGCGTGAAGGGGCCGCCGGCGAGCTCGTAGGCGGTGGCCTCCAGCTCGTCCACCTGGTCGGCCAGCTTGGCGGCGATCTCGGCCAGCCGGTAGCTGTCGATCCGAACGCCGGTGCGCTCCATGTCGGCCAGCACCGGGATCAGCGGCAGCTCGATGTCGCGGTAGAGCGGCCCCATCTCCCGCTCCTCCACGCGCTGCAGCAGACGCGTGTGCAGGCGAGCGCTGGTCGCGGCGGCCAGGATCAGCTCGGCCGTCTCCGGCTCCGCCTGCGTGCGCAGCTCGAGACCGGCCTCCTCGCGGAGGTCGTCGATGGCGTAGTCGGAGCGGCCGGGATCGATCAGGTACGCGGCAATCTGCGTGTCTCCCGCGGGCGTCAGGGCGGGTAGCTTGAGGCCGTGGGTCAGCACCCGGCGGTCGCGGAGCGCATCGAGCACGGCCCGCTCGGGCACGTCGAGCAGCAGCGCCTCGCCCTCGGCGGCGGCGACCGCGAACCGGCTCCCGTCGGAGGCCAGAGCGACCTCGTGCGGCACGCTCTTCAGCTCGGCGAAGCCGGCCGCGCGCCAGGGCACGTCGTCGGTGACGACCGGCTCCCGCTCCGCCGCCGGCACCGCCTCCTCCAGCTCGTCGACCCGTCCCAGCAAGGCCCGGAACTCGAGCTTGCGGAACAGCTCCTTCATCCCTGACCGATCGGGCGGATTGGCGACCAGCTCGTTGAAGTCGACCTCCAGCGGCACGGCGCGGTCGATGGTGGCCAGCAGCTTCGACCTCTCGGCGTCGTCGCGATGGGTGGCCAGCGTTTCGCGGCGCTTGGTGCCGGAGACCTCGTCGAGGTGCTCGTACACGCCCTCCATGGTGCCGAACTGGATCAGCAGCTCGGCGGCGGTCTTGTCTCCGATCCCCGGCACCCCGACGATGTTGTCGGAGGTGTCACCCTTGAGGCCGATGAAGTCGGGAATCTGCTCCGGCCCGATGCCGTAGCGCTGGCGGATCCTCTCGGGCGTGTAGACGACCACGTCCGAGACGCCGCGCGGGGTCATCATGATGCAGACCTTGTCGGAGGCGAGCTGGAAGGCGTCGCGGTCGGTCGAGACCACGCATACCGAGTGGCCCTGGGCCTCGGCGATGGTGACCAGCGTGCCGATCACGTCGTCGGCCTCGTTCCCCTCGACCCGCAGGTTGCGGTAGCCGAACGCCTCGACCAGCGGTGCGAAGTACGGCTGCTGGGCCTTCAGTAGCTCGGGGGTCGGCTTGCGGTGAGCCTTGTAGTCGGGGTCGAGCTCGAGCCGGCGGGTGGGCCGCTCGTCCCATGCGACAAGCACCGTCTTGGGCCGGTAGTCGACCAGCAGTCGCATCAGCATGTTGGCCATGCCCAGCAGCGCGTTGGTCGGCTGTCCGTCCACCGTCTGCAGCTCCTCCGGCAGGGCGTAGAAGCCGCGGTAGGCAAGCCCGTTGCCGTCCACCAGGAACACGTCGCAGGAGTGAGCCGGTTCGTCTGACAGGTCGAGCTCAGACGGCTTCGTCTGCTTCGCGGTCACCATCCAGCCAAGCCTACTGCCTGAGGCACACCAGCTTCGCCGTATCTAAGGTCGTGTCGGATACCCTTCGCGGTCTCATGTCGCCCACTCCATCCGCCTCCTACAGCCTGACGATGCGCATCGAGCTCCCCTCCGGACCGGGCTCGTTCGCCGCCGTGGCGTCGGCGATCGCGGACGCCAACGGCGAGATCGGCGCCATCGACCTGGTGCGGGTCACGCGCGAGCACACGATCCGCGACATCACGGTCTCGGCGACCGACTCCGACCACGGCCAGCAGATCGTCGACACGGTGCGCGGCGTCGATGGTGTCACCATCGTCAACGTCTCCGACCGCACCTTCCTGATGCACCTGGGCGGCAAGATCGAGGTCCACAACAAGGTGCCGGTGAAGACGCGCGACGACCTCTCGATGGCCTACACGCCGGGCGTCGCCCGCGTCTGCCTCGCCATCGCCGAGGATCCCGAGAAGGCTCGCACCCTGACGATCAAGCAGAACACCGTCGCGGTGGTCACCGACGGCACGGCCGTGCTCGGCCTGGGCGACATCGGGCCGGAGGCCGCCATGCCGGTGATGGAGGGCAAGGCGATGCTGTTCAAGGAGTTCGCCGGCATCGATGCCTGGCCGCTGGCGCTGGCCACCAAGGACACCGACGAGATCATCGCCATCGTCAAGGCGATCGCCCCCGGGTTCGGCGGCATCAACCTCGAGGACATCGCCGCCCCCCGCTGCTTCGAGATCGAGGGCCGGCTGCGCCGCGAGCTCGACATCCCCGTCTTCCACGACGACCAGCACGGCACCGCGGTGGTGGTTCTCGCCGGGCTGCTGAACGCGGCCAAGCTGGTGCAGAAGCGGATGGACGAGCTGAAGGTGGTGCTGGTCGGCGTCGGTGCTGCCGGCGTCGCCGTCACCAAGCTGCTGCTGCTCGCCGGTGTCTCCGACATCGTCGGCTGCGACCGCGAGGGCTCGCTGTTCGCCGGCAAGAAGGGGCTGGTCGGGATCAAGAAGTGGTACGCCAAGCACACCAACCCGCGCGGCTTCGACGGCACCGCGAACGAGGCGCTGGCCGGCGCCGACGTCTTCATCGGGCTGTCCGGCCCGGGCGCGGTCACCGTCGAGGCCATCCACACCATGGCCGACGACGCGATCGTGTTTGCGATGGCAAACCCCACGCCCGAGGTGCCGCCGGAGGAGATCGGCGACTTCGCCCGGGTGATCGCCACCGGCCGCTCCGACTACCCGAACCAGGTCAACAACGTGCTCTGCTTCCCGGGCATGTTCCGTGGCGCGCTGGACGCCTCGGCGACCACAATCAACGAGGAGATGAACCTGGCCGCCGCCCGGGCGATCGCCGCCGTGATCGCCGAGGACGAGCTGCACGAGGACTACGTCATCCCCAGCGTGTTCAACAAGTCGGTGGTGGAGCAGGTCGCGGCAGCGGTGATCGACGCGGCGGTGCGCACGGGCGTCGCGCAGCGCGAGACGGTGCGCGACACCGCCGCCAGCCAGATCTACCGGTAGGCCCGGATGCGGATCGGCTCGCTTGACGACTCCGAACGCCGCCCGATCACCGATCATGGCAGCGTCAGCGCCTCGGTCGTTCCGGTGGCACGGGGAGAACACGTCAGCGTCGTCCAGATCGAGCTCGAGCCGAACGGCGTGCTGGGCATGCACCTCGCGGTCGTGCCTCAGCTCTTCGTCGTGATTGCGGGAGAGGGCACGGTGCAGGGCGGCGAGGGCGATCCCCATCTGGTGGCCGCCGGGGACGCCGTCTGGTGGGACAGCGGGGAGCGGCACGAGACGAGGTCGACGACCGGCCTCATCGCCCTCGTCATCGAGTCGCCGGGCCTCGATCCGCTCTACTGACTTCTAGTACCGGTCCATGTACTGGTCGAGCTCCCACTTGTGCACCTGCTCGTTGTAGGAGGCCCACTCGGACCGCTTCAGCGCCAGGTACTCGGTGAAGATGTGCTCGCCGAGGGCGCTTCGCATCACATCGTCGGCTTCCAGCGCCTCCAGCGCGTGCACGAGATCGTGCGGCAGGCTGGTGATGCCGTACTCGGCCGACTCCTCTTCGGTCAGGTCGTAGATGTTGCGGTTGACCGGCTCCGGCGGCGTCATCCCCCCGTTGATGCCGTCCAGCCCGGCCTCGAGCATGCAGGCCAGCGCCAGGTAGGGGTTCGCGGTCGGGTCGGGCGTGCGCAGCTCGATCCGGGTCGAGCGCCCGCGCTTGGCCGGCACCCGGATCGCCGCCGACCGGTTGCCCGGTGACCAGGCGATGTAGACCGGCGCCTCGTAGCCCGGCAGCAGCCGCTTGTAGGAGTTGACCGTCGGGTTGGCCACCGCCGTGATCGCCGGCAGGTGGCTGAGGATGCCGGCGATGTAGGCGTAGGCCTCCTTCGACAGCTTCAGATCGTCGCTCTCGTCCAGAAAGGCGTTCTCGTCCCCGCGCGCGAGCGACTGGTTCACGTGCATGCCCGAACCGTTCTCGCCGTGGATCGGCTTGGCCATGAAGGTGGCGTGCATGCCGTGGCGGGCGGCAATCACCTTGACCACCATCCGGAAGGTGATCAGGTTGTCCGCGGTGGTCAGGGCGTCGTCGTGGCGGAAGTCGATCTCGTGCTGGCCGATCGCGACCTCGTGGTGCGCGGCCTCCAGGTGGAAGCCCATCTGCTGCAGCGTGATCTCGATGTCGCGCCGGCAGTCCTCGCCCTTGTCGATGGGGGCAACGTCGAAGTAGGTCGCCGCGTCGTGGGGATCGACGGTCGGGTTGCCGTCGGCGTCGGTGCGGAACAGGAAGAACTCGGCCTCGGGGCCGACGTTCATCGTGTAGCCGAGGTCGGCTGCCTGCTTCAGCACCCGCTTCAGGTTCGACCGCGGGTCGCCGGCGAAGGGCTGGCCGTCGGGATCGGCGACGTCGCAGATCAGCCGCGCGGTGCGCTGCTGCTCGGTGCCCCGCCAGGGCAGCACGGCATACGTCGACGGATCGGGCAGGAAGTACATGTCCGACTGCTCGATGCGCTTGAACCCGCGGATCGACGACCCGTCGAACATCAACTCGTTGTCGAGCGCCTTCTCGAGCTCCTCCGTGGGAATCGAGACGTTCTTGACTGCTCCGTACGGCTCCGTGAACTGCAGCCGGACGAACGCGACGTTGTCGCGCCGGCAGCGCTCGAGCACTTCCTGCTTATCCATGACCCTCCTCGGTGGTGGCGACTACGAGGAGGCCAGTCTAACTACGCGACCGGCCCGAGCACCGGCTTAGCCGACCGGCTCGAGCACCGGCTCCAGCGCGGGCTCGACCTCGACCACGGGGGCCTCCGCCGGCTCAGCCGGATGGTGGCTGCGAATCCCGACCACCGCGACCACCGCACCGACCAGAGCGACCGCTACCGACAGCAGCAGCGAGCGCGACAGCGCGTAGATGAACGCGTCCCGGGCTGCGAGCTGCTTGCTCTCGCCGGCGGCGATCAGATCGGGGATCCGGCTGGCGGTGATGTGCTGGAAGACCGCGGTCAGGGTGGCGACCCCGAACACGCCGCCGATCATCCGCGACATGGACAGGATGCCGGACGCGACGCCCGCCTTGGTGCGGTCGACGCTGCCCATCACAGCCGCGGTCATCGGTGACATGGTCAGGCCCATCCCGACGCCGCCGATGATGAACGCCGGCAGCAGGGTGGCATAGCCGCTGTTCGCCGTGATCAGGGACTCGATCGCCAGCGAGATGGCGACCAGCACCATGCCCAGCGTCAGCAGCCAGCGCGACCCGAACCGGTCGGACAGCCGGCCCGAGATGGGCGCGGTGGCGATGATCAGCAGCGTCATCGGCAGGAACCGGACACCGGTCTGCAGCGCCGACAGCCCAAGCGCGTTCTGCATGTAGAGCGTGATGAAGAAGAACGTCGCGAACATCGAGTACGAGACCAGGAAGCCGATCGCCGTGCCCGCGCTGAACGTGCGGTTCTTGAAGAACGCGAGGTCGACCATCGGCTCCGCGGCGCGCAGCTGGAGGGCCACGAAGGCGCCCAGCGACGCGATTGCGACGGCGAACATGCCCAGGGTGTGGGTCGAGGTCCAGCCGTAGTCGTTGGCCTGCACGAGGCCGAGCACGAGCAGGAACAGGCCCAGCGACAGCGTCGCGATGCCTGCGTAGTCGACGCGGCCCGAGGCGGTCTCGTCACGCGACTCGCGGACGGCGTAGAGGGTGACCGGGATCGCGATCAGGGCGACCGGGACGTTGAGGAAGAAGATCCACTCCCAGCCCGCCTTCTCGACGATCAGGCCGCCCAGCACCGGGCCCATGCCCAGCGCCATGCCGGAGATGCCGGCCCAGAGGCCGAGCGCACGGCCGCGCTCGCTACCGTGAAAGGTGTTGGTCAGGATCGACAGCGAGCCCGGCATCAGGAAGGCGGCACCTGCACCCTGGGCGGCGCGCCAGAACACCAGCTCGTTGATCGAACCGGAGAGGCCTGCGCCGATCGAGGACGCGGTGAACAGCACGATCCCGAACAGGAACATGCGCTTGCGGCCGAACAGGTCGCCCAGGCGGCCGCCGGTGATCAGCAGCACGCCGAACGACAGCGCGTAGGCGTTGACCACCCACGAGAGGCCGGAGATGGAGGAGTGGAAGTCGCGGCTGATCGACGGCAACGCGATATTCGCAACCGTGTTGTCGAGCATGACCATGAACAGCGCGAAGCACATCGCGCCCAACGTCCACCACTTGCGATTTTCCTCAGTGATTGCGGGCATCTCGCCCCTCCTTTCGCTCCAGCTCCTCCGCAACACGGCGAAAGGCATCGTCCAGTGATCGCAGCTCATCCGCAGACAGGTGGCTGAACGCCTTGGCGGTCTGCTCCTGCCAGGTCGGCATCCGCGCCTGCAGGGCGGCCCCTGACTTGGTCAGCTCGACCCACACCACGCGCCGGTCCTCGCTGTCGCGCTCGCGCTTGATGAAGCCCTGTTGCTCCAGCCGGTCGAACACGCCCGTGGCGGTCGAGGCAAGCATGTCGCACTCGCGGCACAGCTCGCCGCTCGACGTCCGGCCGCCGGCGGCACCGAGGCCGCGCAGCACCGTCGCCTGGGGCAGCGTCAGGCCAAGCTCGTCGAGCTGCACCCGCAGCTCCCGCTTGGTCAGCTTGAAGACGCGCATCATGCGCTCGGCGAGATCCGCCGCCAGCTCCTGCTTTGTCATCGTTCGTGTCGCCATGGTTCGTGTGTGATCCATTGTCTCACGGAAAGTACGTACACGAACTATAGCGGCGCGAACATCCTCGGTCAACTCCCCCTCTTCTGCGGCGGGTCAGACGCGCTCGGCGGCGATGGCGATCTCCTCGGCCACCTCGACGATGTCGTGGTTGGCGTTGAAGACCCTCACCTGGCGGTGAGCGCCGGTGCCCTCGTCGAGCAGCCACTCGATTCGAGCCAGCTGCTTTGCACAGCCAAGCTCGCGGGCGATCGGCTTCAGGTCGCGCAGCCGCCGCTTGGCCAGCGTGCGCGCGGGCATGGTGACCCGCCGGCCCTGAGCGAGGTCCATCAGCTGGGCATCCAGGCCGTACCGCGCAGCCAGCCACTTGTTCTCGGCCACCAGCATGCGGTGGTACGGGATCGGGGGGTTGCCGTCCTCGATCTCGTCCAGCACATGCTTGACCAGGCACTGGACGTAGGCGGCCAACGCGATCGTGTCCTCGATCCGGGTCTGCACGTCCATCACGCGCAGCTCGATCGTGCCGAAACGAGGATGCGGGCGGATGTCCCACCACAGATGCGTGTAGTCACCGATCGCCCCGGTCGCCTCCATGAACCCGACGGCATCGGCGTAGTCCTCGTAGTTTGCGAAGCGCGGCGGTAGGCCGCTGCGGGGGAAGGCGGCAAAGATCATTGCCCGAGTGGACGCGAGGCCGGTCTGCTCGCCTCGCCAGAACGGCGAGTTGGCGGACATCGCCAGCAGCACGGGGAGCTCGATCAGCAGGCCCTCCATGACCGCCATGCACGCCTCGGGCGAGGGCACGGCGACGTGCACGTGCATGCCGAACACCAGCTCACGGCGGGCCACGTACTGGAGCATCTCGACCAGCATCCGGTAGCGGTCGCGGGCGGTGATCTTCTGATGCTCGAAAAGCGAGAACGGGTGCGTCCCGGCCGCGCCGATGCGCATCCCGCGCGCGCGGGCGCGCTCGCTGGAGTAGCCGCGCAGGGCGCGAAGGTCGGCGTCCGCCTCGTCAATGTTCTTGCAGACGACGGTGCCGGACTCGAGCACGCACTGCATCAGCTCCGGCTTCAGCCGGTCGGAGAACTCGCTGCCGGCGGCGTCGTCGAGCAGCGGCTCGACGCCGCTGGTGAGGTCGAACGACTCGGGGTCGAGGAGCATGTACTCCTCCTCCACGCCGACCGTCAGCGGCGGGCCGGAGCCGAACTTGTGGTCCAGCACGCTCGACCGAGCGGCGCCGCTCTTGCCAGTCCCATGCCCTGGGGATTGCGCAGCCATTGGGCGGTTTCTACCGGAAACCGGGCCGAACAGGAAGGACCGGTACGATCAGCGCAGCTGGAATACCAGCCGAAGTGGCGGAACTGGCAGACGCGCGGGACTCAAAATCCCGTGCCCGCAAGGGCGTGTGGGTTCGATTCCCACCTTCGGCACCTTTACAAGGACGACAACGGAACCCCAGGAGGGCAAATGGCGATCGATGAACGCTCGAACGTGTTCTACATCGCCAAGGACCACAGTGACGCCGAATTCGAAGCCGGGCTACGGGCTACCGACGTGCCCGAGGTCGTCGCCCGTGCCCGGCGGCGTCTCGCCCGGCCAGACTGAGGTTGAGGCAGCCAGGCTCGGGGCCATCGAGCTTGCTCGAGCGGCAGCGCCGATAGACATGAACCGCTGCCGCCCAGGTTCCGGCTTGGCGCGTCCGCTGGGTCGCCACGCGGGACTACCTGGCGTGCGGGTGTAGAGTCGCCGCACCCGTCCGCGACGACCAAGGAGCCGAGATGGCCTACGCGATCGTGCACCACTTTCCCGGTGGCACCAAGCAGCAGTACGAGGCGTCCATCCGCGCAGTGCACCCCGACGAGGGCAGGAGCCTGCCCGACGGCCAGATCTTCCACGCGGCGGGACCCTCCGAGGACGGCTGGGTGATCACCGCCGTCCACGAGTCACAGGAGAGCTGGGAGCGGTTCCGAGACGGGACGCTGGGGCCGGCGATGCAGGCGGGCATCGCGGGTGGTTTCTCGTCGCCGCCAACCGAGGTCGGGTTCCCGGTCGAGAACCTCCAGCAGGCTGGGCAGGCGGTCTAGCAACCCGCGGGCTCTAGAACGTCGAGGAGGTCTTCACCGCCGCTGCGGGCACTCCGTAGCCCTGCAGCCACACCTGAGCGGCGATGTTGTCGGTTGCATATCCGTACAGCGACGAGCCGGGAGCAAGCGCCTCCCCCGGGTTGAACGTAAACGTGTTGAGGCCAACCGATCCGGCGTGGATCGACGCCAGCGGGAAGCCCGAGCAACCGGTTCCTGTCCAGATCTCGATCGCATCGGAGGATCCAGGAGTCGGATCGCTATAGGTGTCGACAACGATCTGTTTCAGGATGTAGCCGGCAGTCGCGGGCGTGGTTGCGATCTTCAGGCACAGACTCGAATCGGCGAAGAAGTGGTAGCCGTGCGACGATGTCGGGGCCGCCTCGGCGGTCAGCAGATGGTTCGACAGGGTGACGCCAGCCTCGCTGCCGTTGCTGCCGACGATTCCAGTCAGCGCGCTGGTCGCCTGCGCTGCGACCGGCGACAGGGCGAGGCCGAGCACGAGCCCGACCGCAATCCAGGCGCCGCGGGGCAGTTGCACGAGCCTGCGAAACAGGTGTCTTCCAGCCACGCTGTCCCCATCGGCCGCTGGCCCCTGGCTCTTGAGGCAACGTGATGGGCCGGAATTTCACCCCGGTGAAAATCTGACGTCTGCGGTACTCAAACCCACTCCGCTGTGTCTCCGAAGTACTGCACGCGACTTGGCATGACGCAGTCCGGCACGGGGGTCACGTGGCGTCGGAAGCCGAGCCGCGCCACTCCATCCGCCGGGGGCTTGACGCGCATTTTTCATCCCCGTAAGTTCTCCAGTGTAACGATGGAAAAACTGGAGAATAGATCCGGTTTCTTCCCCAACCGGTCGCCGGCAGCCAGCCGGCGCACCACGATCCCCAGGGGGATGAGAGTGGAAGCCAAATCGAACGTGTCAGGGAGCGGCCGCCGCCGAGTGCGGCCCCGCGCCTGGCTCACGGCGGTTGTACTCGTGGCAGTGCTGGCGGGTGTGGTGGTGTCGTCGGCCAGTGCGTCGTCGACGAAGCCGACTGCGGTGTTGGGTGGCGGGTCTGATGTGATGTTTCACGTCAGTTCGGCGCTTGACCTGTTGTATGACGAGAGTCCTGGGTGTACGACGATCGCGCCGACGGGGACGCAGCCGCTGGACAATGGCTGTATTCCGCAGGCGGGCGATCCGACGACCGAGGATCGCTATCACGATCGGATCAGCGAGTCGTTTCCGATTGGCGGCAGTGCCGGCGTGACCCAGCTGTGTGAGCAGGGTCTGGCCAATGTTGCCAAGATCAGCTACGTGCGGCAGACCTCGGCCCCGTCGGCGACCGTCTGCACCGGCCTTGACTATGTGGCCTTCGCGCGGGATGCGCTGACGTTTGAGACGTTCCCCGGTGCTTCGGGCTCGGACTTCCAGCCGGGCGACAACCAGTCGGGTGCCTGCTCTGGCTCGACCCATCTGTGCCTGACTCAGGCCCAGCTGCAGGGCATCTTCGTCAACTGCACGATCACCAACTGGAATCAGGTCGGCGGCAACAACGCCCCGATCAAGATCTTCACGGTGCTGCCCCAGTATGGGACGCGCAAGGCCTGGGATCTGTTCCTGGGCGGCAGCAGCTCGTCCTGTGGTGCCACCCTGGTCGATCAGACCGACAACAGCGAGATCCCGGCGGCCAGCCAGGCCGACGCGATCGTGCCGGTATCGGTCGGTTCCTGGAACGAGC